>Ga0307516_10005161_pt1 | contig 15736 bp, 9 predicted proteins | sample 19_EM_MG_FD_203310 | JGI IMG/M metagenome (GOLD analysis project Ga0307516, IMG submission 203310) | Populus trichocarpa ectomycorrhiza microbial communities from riparian zone in the Pacific Northwest, United States - 19_EM | ecosystem: Host-associated > Plants > Roots > Unclassified | place...
GCTTAATTCTAGGCCAAGAGTTAGGTAGGACCCCAACAAGGTAGAGGCAACATCTCTCGAAGAGAGACTTTTTGTAGATAAAATCCAACAAGCTTATGGATAAAAAAAGTTCAGGTTCAATGCAAAAGGAACTCCTCTATAGAAACCTAGTTCTTGACGTGCAAGGGCGGAGCCACAAAAAAGAGCCAAATTAGAAAGAAAAATTTAGAGGGGGCAAAAGTTTAAACTTACTAATTTTAGAGCTAAAATTTATAATTATTCAAGGGAGAGGCAGGAAAAAAATAATTTTTACAACCTCTTCTGGTTGGGAAACAAAAGAGAATTTATTACAAGTCAAAACTCTTAAAAAATATAAAAATAACATAATTACAAATAATTTAAAATATTTAATCTTTATTCATTCAAGTCTCGTTCCAAGCCAATTTTGGGGCAGCTTTGTTATAATGAAACCAACAAACAAAAAACATTAAGGCTGCAAGGATCAATGTACCAATTGTTGTAGAATACAATGTAATTCACTAGTTATTTCAGATGCTCTTCAAATCTGAAAAAAAAAACCTGGAGGTTATTTGTATTCCTCGAAAACCTCCACCCACATCACCATTCAATATTTCTTGGCCCACTATTAGCCAAACTACTTAAGCACTAGGCCCAATATGAGTAGGATCGCTTAGCCATGCTTTATAATTGAAAAAACAAGCACCGTGAAAATGCATGTCACTCAGCCAAAGAAAGATGATGGAGAGGTGGTCGAAATCAGCTCTAGAGTTAGGAGATCCCTTCCAGATCATTGGCGTGGCTATCAAAAGGCTATTATAAAATTTTATATAAAAAAATAAAAAATTCTAGTAATATTGTGTTAGAAAAATAAAATAGAAACATAGAAAAGTCTAATAACATTGAATAGAGAAATAAAAACTGAAAAATTATTTTTAAAAATAAAAAAATAAAATACGATTCATAAACTAAACAAGAAGAAATAAAAATAAATAAGAAAAATATTTATTTTCTTAAGAGAAGCTCTTACATCATTTTTCTTAGTTTGGAAAGAACTTATCATCGAGTTTAAATTGTTTTTAGAGCAAAACCTCCTCAACCAAAATTCATCATACTCTAACCGTAATAATTAAACCGCACGCAACAAAAATCACTATAAATGACTGTGATACTAACAGATGCAACCGAGAGCAAAGAATAATAAAATTTATTACAAGTCAAAACTTTCATAGACTAACAAAATTTATTGCAAGTCAAAACTCACAAAAATCAAAAACATTATGAGACACCAAAAATATTTAATTTTTATTTATCCAAGTTTTATTTATCAAAAAGTTATTACAACCTTTTATATAACTTTAATATTACTTTTATTAATAGAAAATATAAAATTTCTAAACTGAAAAAACCGACATCAGTTAAGTAAAAGTTTCAAGTCAACATAATCCATTAATCTTTCGTGATAACACATGGTGTGCCAGAGACACTCAATATCTCATGCTAACTAGGAGTCAAAGAGGAGACATAGCTTATAATTAAACTCTAGAAGCACCCTCTCTTTCCTAGAAATGCTTTGAACTAATTCGAGCCAACATCAATCTCCGTTCTCAATTTTGATAATCTTTTTCCATGTTTTTTTTTTTAATCGAAAACATTCATAATAAATGTCAATATTGGTTTGTCAAATACCTCATGTAAAATTTATTTAATTCATCACAGTTTGATTTAATTTATCATCAATATCAAAGTTATCGTAAATCCTAAATTATATACCCTTGTATTATCTCCAAAGAAGTTCATGGACTTCTTTCAACCGTATCAATATTCCCAGGGTAGTTTGATTTTGATTGTTCATTTATTTGCAAATAAAATAAATTTTATCATGTTAATGTTTTTATCACAACACTACATTAATAAAATGCAGTTTGCTACATGCTGTGTGCAAAATGAAAATTCCCAATTAAAATGCAATACAGACAAGTGAAAACAAAGCATCAAACTGGGGTTCAAGTTCCTTTCACTAATATCAATAGAAAACTCGAATGCATTACAAGCATACTTTTTGCTAACAAACAGACAAACAAACAAGTAGGGCTAATGTAACACATTCAATGTGTTTGTCGGAAGTCTCAGATAGCAGGTTTAGATACTGAAAATATAAATATATAGCAGACAGCTGCTCATTCTCCTCTAGTAAATAATATTAACACAGCATCAACAACTAGGATATCGACAAGAGCTTGCTGTGATTTGGTCGTCTTCTAAGCCAGTCTAATTTAATTCTGTTTATATATCCAACCTCAAGTTTCTTCATCCACTCTTGGTTGGGTCTTGGACTTGATTGAAGGACTCTTACAGATCCGAGATGACATGCTTTAGTTGCACCAATGTATCAATAATAGGATCTAACAAACAAGATGAGATTACAGATTACTACGTTTATCTTGGTTTTGGGGGTGGGCGGGTGGCTGTAATCCATGTATTTGCTCTACTTGAAACTGTTAAGATCTGGTAGAAAATCATGTCAGTCTCATATAGAGTAGTTTATCAACACCAAAAACTTCAGATTGCTGGAAAGTGTATTAGAGAGGTTGACCACAAGGTTTTTGTAAGATCTCAATCACCCTAATGAAGACATGTCAAGGGGAAGCAATATACAGAACTCAGATAATTTCGTTTTCACAACATTTGGCTACAAAATTGTCGGGAAGGGATAAGTACTCTAAATGAAGCTCCAGATATGCAGCATTTAAGAACAAAGCTTCATTTTACTAATTTGGATAAAGCTCACGAATAAACTTTAGCAGTATTCAAATATTGCTATTTTACTATGGAAGCAGCAAAAATCCACAGCCTTATGCATCCGCACAGAGGAGTGTAAAGCTGTTCATTATTAAGTAGTTTGGAAGGTGTCCCTTCTTCCTGTGAATGGAGAGAGTCAACAATTCAAGAAGTTGAAAACTTGGGAGTCTATCTGCTGTTAATGAGTGTAAGAACATCATAGCTGCGCATTTTCAGATGTCAGTTACTTGCCATTTTCCAACAGATATTTCCTTCTTTCATCTCTCCTTAGAATTGCCTTGGTCTAGCCCTAAATCTCACATAGGCCTTATAAATTCTATTGAACCAACAATCCACATAATTTAAACTCCTAAGGATGCCGCCACAGCTTTTCTAAGTACTGAAGACAAGACCATAAAATTATGGATTTTCACCTAATTAATTTCCAAAATATTAGAATTCATGTTATAAATTTCCAAACATAGCAAGTCAACGCTTTCTGCACAATCATACAATAAATGATTGCAAGTAGTTTGTTATACACATTTCATCGGTACACAATTCTTGACAGTGTCAGACGAAGAAAAATAATGAAGAGGGAAGAGAGTACAATAGTAAGTGAGCTTCCCTTTTCCACCCCATAAAAGAATGAATGGTTAAAACTGACGCGAGATCTATCAACATCAAACCCAGCATCAAATAAAACAAGGATTGGAAACTTATCTTGAGATGGTGCTCCAATTGCTATCCACTTGCAGACTAGATTTTCTTTATGGATATTCCACTGGCAGCTTAAACTCCTATAGCCAGGGCAACTCAAATGACTTCTTCCACACATGAATGATATAGTTTAAATGTGTCCATTCTGCTTCGTCGAGAAATTATCCTTGCGGTGATTCCATACATTTTGTTCTTAAGTGTTATTAGAAAGCATTCACATAGAACACGGCACCCATCCCTGATGCAATATAAATCTGCTCTTGCAGCATGAAATCAGTCATTGAACGATACAACAAATCAAAAGAGGTGCATCATCTAATGGGCAACCCAACCTCAGAACTCAAGGTATTTCAGTACCCAGTGAATTTAGATTTTATGACTTCTAACAAAATTTGATTTGCCTTATTTTTGCCACATTTATACATAAAATTTGGGTATGCATTAAAAAGAATATGTAGATTTTGATTGACTACTTTTACTTCAGAGAAACAGCTTACACATCTCTAGTTTTTCAACATTGCATTTTCATCAAAGATAGCTTCAAATACAATCATCATGTTGAACTTTGCTTTTGCTACTTTAAACAATGCTATTACCAACAGGAGCAACAACTACAGCTCTTTTCTTTTCTTTTTTGTTTACAATAAAAGATACTGTATTTAACAATTTTGTATTTCAGCTAAAAGTCTGCACCTATTGTGCGAGCTATACTTACAAACATAGCATTATGACATCCAAGGGTTGAGATATTTTGTTTCACAAAAGGAGTTAATAAAGTAAGAAAATCTTAATGTTTCTGGTAATTTATCTGTAGTATATGTGAACTAACATGGGCAATCTAATTATCTAACTAAAGAAAGTATCAGGCATAATGAGGCTATAAAGAATGGAACTGAAGATACAGTTGTACAGACTACAGATAAGATGTGCCACATCTAGGACATGGCCTTTGATATGATTGCAAAGAGGCAAAGAGCCATTTGAACATGAACGTAAAAAATTGTCGCAAATTACAAAACCAGTATAGTTCCCAGTTCTACTATTGCTGAAGGAAATAACATATCAATTTTTTGAGTCCAAAATGACTTAGGGATGACGAACAGAAACCAATTATATTTCTCAACTGGATTCTGATATTTTAGCACATGATAAATACAAAAAAAAAAAAAAATAGACAATGACAATGGGAATGCCTGGTGTTCGCTGCATGAATGTACTGTCTTACTATAGATATCCTCCAAGTTAAAAGCAACAGGAAAATGAAATGCCAAAATCGTGCAGCAAAATCAACTAATATTGAAGTTCAGTTCATCCCAATGAAGAGTACTTCATTAAGCTTCAAACTATTGACAGGAAATCAGCCTTGTATTATCTGTTATAAATTAGCAGGATAAACACACATTATATGACAACATTCATGTATTCAGGCTTAGGCAAAGCATGAAACAACTGATTAAATAAATATAACCACCTGAATAGATAAATATGTATTATGTCAAATTATCATAAAGCACATGAACTCAACACAGTCAAGCCTTATTGATTGATTCAAGTTATAAGGTGTAGCTACATATCTTACACTGGACCTCTGCTAACTGCAACTGTCCTTTATCCAGGATTGGGACCATTTCTGTCCTTTATCCGGGATTGGGACCATTTGCGTGAAGATAGAACTCACAAGACATTTTATCAGTAGCAAGAACAATAGATGTCATCTTGAAGCACATTTGTGTGAAGATAGTAAACAAGAAAAACACTTCCTAGTTTTATAGAGAAAAATTGGGGGAGAGCTACATGGATATCAGAGAGGGGATGGTCATCAGACACGGAAAAGAAAAAACATGGTGTAATAAATCATAACCATTACATGGAGATCAGAGGGTGGCTTCTCAGCCTTGAAACAGATAGATGTTTTTTTTTTATCTATTTCTCTTCAGATGTGTTTTCATAACAATAGAAGCCAATTACTCTTCATTTTGGTGTATGCATGTTGACCACAAAAGTTAGCAATTCCACTAAATTGTGCATTATATTTGCTAGTTCTGGCAAAGGGAGACGGCAATGTTGAGACAGCAACTGCAAAACTTGCAAGAAAATCATCGGTATGATCCATTCCCTTTGACCAATGTTGTTTTATATGAGATAAATGAACATAAAGAGTGACATCAGAGTAATTGCGACAGACTAAATATGAAAAACTGAAACTTCTGATGGAGCATGCTATTATTTAAGGTTGAATATGAAAAACTGAAACTTCTGATGGAGCATGCTATTATTTAAGGTTGAATATGAAAAACTGAAACTTCTGATGGAGCATGCTATTATTTAAGGTCAGATGCTTGCAGGTATCACTAGTGTCCACGTGATCATTAACAATTTAGACACACAAAAGATTCACTTGTGCCACACTGAAAAAGTTCATCTCAGTCACCTGAAAAGAATGTCAACATTGTGCATCAGGAGCAAAGGGGGGCACAAGAAGGCATCAGCCACATATCCTCTCCTAAACATATTCAAGTAGTGCTGGTCTTGTTTAGGACCCCCAGAAATTTTATCAGTGTTAAACCAATGACTTATAAGCCAATTAAACAATTTCAATAAACTATCTGCAACTTCTAAAACTAGAGCAAGTAATTTCCATAATGTCTTTCGAAGATTAACTAAACAACTAGAATATTTATTTTATGTACAAACAATGGAAAACTAAGGAAACATGAATAGACCCGCACAAGTGAGGAAAGGACCAACTGTTTTCTCATAGTAGAACTAAACAAGAAAAATAACCATGAGAGGAAAAGATTTGCATCTGAACATAAAAGGAAGCATCCGCGACAGCTTAATGCTATTGAAAAATCCTTCAGAAACTGAATACTGTAAGAGGATGAAATGAATTATTGCTTTTCACTATATGCCTAGCTAGCAAAGTTTACATTTCCATATGATGATAGCAGGCAAATGATGGGTGAAGAACTTTCTGGCTTAAGCGTAAAGGATTTGCAGAATTTGGAGAACCAATTGGAAATGAGTCTCCGGGGTGTTCGCATGAAAAAGGTTTGAAATTCCTAAAACCCCAGTGTGCAGTAAATTTCCAAGATGTGGAGCACATTCATCTCACTGATACTGATATTGATTTCATCAGGACCAAAATTTAATGGATGAAATACTAGAACTAAATAGAAAGGTAGGCCTGTAGACAAAAGCTACTAACTTCCTTTACATAAGTTTTTTAATTCAAGTAGCTGAACTTGATGTATCTGTTGCAGGGAAACCTCATTCACCAAGAAAATATGGAACTCTATAAGAAGGCAAACCTAATTTGTCATGAAAATCAAGAATTGTATAAGAAGGTAGAAGTTTGAGCATGCAGAAACTTATTTGCAAAATATCGATTCAAACCGTCAATACCTTAGTCCTGAATGAAATTGTACGGTGTTTTATTCCACCCTCATCAGCATATTTTTACATCCCAGGTTTATGGAACCAGAGAAGTAAATGGAGCAAACAGGAATTCCCTTCTCACAAATGGTCTGGGCATGGGAGAGGAATCACATGTACCTGTCCATCTCCAGCTTAGCCAGCCACAGCAACAAAACTATGATACACCAGCAAGTGCTACAAAGTTGGGGTATAATTTTGTCCATACAACAAGTACTTAATTGTGAACTATCAATTACTTTATCAGTCTTTGATGCCAAACTTTTGTCCCCTAAAACTGCAGCAGACTACAACTGCATTAGCGAAGAAGTTGCGTGATGCATCGTCACCAGTAATGGGTATTTAATGGCCCATAACTTAAAAGACCATGCTTCTATTATTGCAGTGGTATGCGAGCCAATAACCATTAAGAGCATACTTTGGTTAGACATGACCAATGGAAAAAACTTCTGCACTGTGTGATGATCAAGACAGCTACTTGTGTAAAAAATGAGATAACTGTAATAAAGAGAAGTGACATTGCACTGCGTCTTTAACACATTTTTAAAATGACTTTAATCTTCAAAAATGGGTGGGCAGAATTAGAAGTCATGCATACTACCATAAGCAATTTTATTTAGGATGTCATTTGATGGACTCACAACATACCGATATCACCAGGTAGGTACTTCAGGAAAATAGTAATTTGCTGACAGGGAAGCAAATTTAACAAGATACTTCAGAAATTTGTGGGGACATATACTGCATGCTAACTTTGATTTCAACTAAGTTTAAATTTAAGAAAATCATTGACTGCAGTGGCATAATAGTCTACCTTGTTCATTTCATAGGAACAATTACAATCATAGAACAACTCACTTTCTATAAAGTAAAAAGTTTCCAGACAGAACAACACAAGGCACTCAAAGACAAAAATACCCTTTGTTGGTCAAATTTACAGAGGAGAAGATAAAAAACATGTCGACAACCACTTAGTTACAGGAAGGAGAGGGTGCAGGGGCTCGATAATGTGTGTTTTTAATGTTAGAAGCAGTGTTATTGCAAGTAGACTAGATAAAACCTAGGAAGTTTCTATGAACCATTACTAGCAAAACTAAATCATGCCACGTGGAATGTGGAAAAAAATATGTGCTGCTTGTTATTCCTAAAGAAAACCTTTCTGTATGATACCAACTACACTTCTGATGCAAAATTTGAATGACAGAAAATTCAGTGATTCCAAAATGCAAAAGCCCTCAGATGTGATAGAAGATGCACCTCCATTGTATGCCTTTTGGTCATACAAAATTCATATGGCTAAAGTGAAAGGAGAAGAATTCTTTCATCAATAAAAACATTAAGTTCCAGATGATAACTCGGATGCCAAATATGAAAGAGCAGCTGGGGCCTGGCTAATATCATCTCCTGTTCAAGGTTGGATTCTGATGCTGTCAGTTCAGTTTTGTAAGAAAGTTTAGCAGCACAGAAAACAGGTTTCCCTTCCAAATGACGCACAACTGAGCAGAACATCGAAGTTTTGGAATAATTTGGAAAATAAGATTTCAGAAACAGTTTAGTGGTGGTTGTTAAGTCCCCTATAAACAGGTATTACAGATTCAGGTTTGTTCTCATCTAGGACAAAAATGCATATAAGAATAAGAGTGTGATTTCTAGACCTCAAATTCTAAAGGATCATTTTTTTTAAGAATATTCTTCGTTTGAAAATATTTCAGTGGTTCATTTTCAAAAAGTCTGTTGATGTTCTCCAATATTTTCCATCCAACTAACAAATAATAGTCTAAAAATAGTTATTTGGAAGGTTTACACATAATTCATTTCTAAACAGTAAAAAGGGGAAATGAAACAGAGACATAAAGCTCTTTAAAGTTACATTTGGCCAGAAAATTGTGTTAATTCCTATAGGGAAAATTTCTGAGAAAGAGTTGAACAAAAGTTGAATCACTTTTTGAAAAGAAGTCAGGGATTATCTGGTGGAGCAAGAAATTTTTGGCATGGTCATACAACTTCTCGCAATTTACTATACCAAAATTATATTTTTTTATGTAAGAACTTGGTAAGTTTTCAACAAGAAGAACAAAAAAATAACAAATTTTATAAAAAATAAAATAAAAAAATCCGATGTGTCCAATATATATTAGATGATAAATTGATGATCTAAAATGAAAGTTTTCGTCATGGAAACTATAAAAGACTAAGAGGCCGTTTGTTTGCATGGTTGCTTCTACGTTTGAAGCAACCACAGCAAACATTATGTTTGGTTACGTAAAAAACGCAATTTATTTGTGGTGGGGCCCATGATAATTCACGTTTTGCACGCAATTTTGGAGAAGCAACTCCTGGCTGCTTTTCTCCATCAGCGTTTCAGGGAACAGTGCAATTCATTTGCACTGTTCACGTGAACAATGCAAGTGAATTGCACTGTTCATTCAAAACAATGAACACTGCAATTCACTTGCAATGTTTGCGTGAACAGTTTTTGTTTTTTTTCAGTGTGTTTATTTTTTGTCCAATTTTTTTTTTTAAAAAAAAAACTAGTTTAGAGTGAATTATATTCACTCGCACTGTAATATCAAATCAATTTTATTCCTGATAATATTTTATCTAATTTTATGCACGCTTAAAAAATTATGGAAACTGTAGTTCTTGCCGGATGAATTTTGTACGTAATGGAATTGTAGATGGTTTAATGGAATAATAAAAAATATTTTATATAAAGTATTATTTATTTCATGATGTAATAGCAATAGTTAAATCTACAATATTTAAATTAAAAAACCATCAATATTAATATATATTTTTTAAAATTATTTTATAACCTCAATTTCAAAAGCATTCTTAACCAAACACATTAAACTATTTTTTGTTCAACCTCAATTTTAACCACAGTTTTAACCAAACACCTATTTTTTCAAACCAACCGCAACTAAAAGTACTTTTTATAAAATAATTTTTTTCAAACCACAACCACAACAGCTACCGCAATACCAAACACACTATAATGTAAGAGTTTGATGCTAGAAGGAGAATAAGAGAAAAGGTGCAGTGTAAATAACAGTAAGAACATGAAACTATGTCAAAAGAAATATATAATTAACATCTTGTGATATCTCATATAAGGTTATGACTGTAAAATGCAATAAAGACGAGAACGAGTAAATCTATCATTTCATACATGCATGATTATGTATGTACAAGTATTTTTCTCTTTAACATAAATTAAGAATTTCTCAAATAGAAACAAAAATAATTAGTGCCTAAGAATAGTGTCCCCTCTATTAGCATATGTTTTTCAAAACTGGGAGCTCGTATCCATGCTTGGCATTCATACCATGTCAGACTCCAATATATTTCATAAAAATTCAATGCATGTACACATGGTAGTTATTTGACTTTTGAAACAAACAACTAAACAAATACTCAAGAATTCAATTTACTTCATAAAATAAAAACACTAAGGTGCATTATGGTTAATTGTGTTGTGTTGTGCTTTGAAACAAAGCAATTAAACATCATTGATAATAAATTGTGATCTCATGTTGTGAATAAATTTATTGTTGTGCTATTTGAATTAAAATGAACATAAAGGGCATAAAATTAATATAAGGTTTTTAATAACTAAATTAATTATTAAAAAATTCACATTACTATTTTAAAGTTGAAATATGATATTCATTTAATATAAATTTTAATACATTTATTTCAATTTAAAAATCTTATAAAAATTATCTTTTTATATATCTCATATTATAATGTATAACAAGATGAAATGCATAAATATAAATTTTAATACATTTATTTCAATTTAAAAATCTTATAAAAATTATCTTTTTATATATCTCATATTATAATGTATAACAAGATGAAATGCATAAATAAAAACTAAATGCAAGTTCATTTAAATGAAAATTATACTCTCCACATCCCAAGGAGATTGTGCTACTTTTCATTTTTGTTTGTCATAAAATGATTGTCCGATCAAAACATTTAATTCATGAAATTTTTTGCAATACCCCTAATTAAAGTCCATTTGTAAGGTACCTATAATTAAATGTAAGATAAAAGATGAAAATTATACTCCTTCCATTCCAAAAAGATTGCCTTGCTGTCTATTTCTGTTTGTCCCAAATGATTGTTTGATAAGAACATTTAAGTCATATTTTCCTAATTCATAAATAGATGAGTCTTTTACTAACATTTTTAGTTCCATTAAATTTTTTTAAAAAAAGTATTTTGATTGGTATCACCCATGATTTTATCTTATATGTGTTGCAAAGTATCACAAATTTTGGAAAGAACCAAAATTCTAAATTTGATGTGGGATGATCTAGCATTTCTTCATTCATTCCCATCCGATCAAGAAGGTTTTTTTTTTGTTTGGTTCCGGTATCGATTCAGGATTCAATATCAACTTTCTTTCTAAGACCAAAATGGAGAATTCTCCAATCCAAATATTTTCTATGCGAGCTTTTTTTCTTATCGATAATATCATCTTCTGCTAGATGCTTATTGACAAGGATACCTCCCAACATATCAAATAATTTGCTTTTATCTATTCTGTAATTATAAAAATCTCTTGCTTATTATTTAATTGGAATGGTAATTCATAAATAAATGAGTCTTTCTTATCTTCATAATTAATAGATTTATATAATAAAATATTATATCTATAGTATTTTTTTAAAATTATCTTTTTGGTTAGATAATGAATCTTCTTCAAAATTATTTTGTTTTTCATAATGAATTAAGTGGTCTTTTTTCATATAAATTCCATTTATTTAAATCTTTATTTTGAATCATATATTGTTGATTCATTCCATTTTGCTATTTTTGCGATATTAAACTAGACCATCTGATCTAAGATAAATCGTATTTATATTGATAATTACTTCTTACCCAGTTTTTTCATTCATTCATTACAGAATTTCTAAAATTTATATCATTTAATTTGAACTGAAATGTTTCTTGGACTCCAAAATAATCTTTTATTTCATTCTTAAGAAAAAGAGATGCTCCATGATAAACAAATCTTAACTTATATAGGTTAATAACTTGGACTTGTGATAATTAGTAAAATACATATACTTATGCCAAGGAGGTTACGTTATAAAAAATCTTTGAGTTCTTATTAAAATTACTATAATTAAATGCCTTTTATAAATTACTATAATTAAATGCCTTTTTTATAATCGAGATAAAGTGAATTAGTGTATTTTGATTTGTTTTATCAATTCTTTTGTGATTATCTTTTTTATTATACATATTGGTGGTTCAAGAAAAAACTGTACATTGATCCTCAGAATATTAATGATAGCGAGAAGGATATTTATACATATCTTTTCAATCAAAAAATTTATAAAAAAAATATGATTTATAGACTAATTGAGCATTGTTTCTTTTTAATATCTGTAAAATATTTTTTGATGATTTTAATTTTAATCTTTTAGCATTGTAAGTTGTTATGTCGGATCAATTGCTCAAGACCTTTGGTCTCTATCCAGACTCGATGAAAAAAATAAGATCACTTATTATGGACTTGTTGAGAATGATTCTGATCTAGTTTATGGCCAATTAGAAGAAGAAGGCGCTCTAGTGAAATCTTCATGGATAGAAAAAGATTGCATTCAATTTGATAATGATCGAGTGACATTACTTCTTCGGCCCGAACCAAGGAGTCCTTCGCCCTTGCGAACAGCTTGATGCACTATCCTTCTTCAACCTTTTAGCGAAATGCAAAAAAAGGAAGGAAAATCCATGGACCGACCACGTCGTCTCCACCCCGTATGAACTACGAGATCACCTAATGGACAGCTTCAACATCCAGGGGTCGCAGAGCGACTATAGAACCTTGTTCAATAAGTGCAACGCATTATCTGTCCGCTCTCAAGTTGGGTAGTAAGGGTCAGAGAAGGGCAATCACTCATTCTTAAAACCAACATTCTTAAGACCAAAAAGAGGCGGAAAGGGGGGCAAAGCTCCCTGTTTAGAAATCGTTTTTTTTTCTTTTCTTTTGTATTTTTTTTCTATTTGATTTCTTATTGTCTTTGTTCTGGCATTCAGATCTTTCATTTTTTTCTGTCAGTGAATAGTTTATCCAATCCATAGATCAAATTGAAGTGGAAAATTTATGAATAGTCCGATTATTGATTGGTGAATTTTTTACATTAAGATTATAGAGAGAGGGTTACTACATCTGTAGAGGCATACAAGTATTCGATTATCAATAGCCTACGAAGTGGTAATTCAAAGATCTTTAACCAATTGTGATTATGCACATCTGATCTTACTTGGTATTAAAATAGTTTATTGGCGGGCTAAGACTCGAGGCCCTAAGACTCATCATCCTGTTAGGTTAAGCTGCTTTGAAAGTAAGGGGCTAATAACTTCAATTATAACTAGGAGACAATTAGACTCGTCTTATATAGGCTATTGCAATTAACAAGTTAGAAGATATTGCTCCTGACTGGGTCTCAAGAAAATTTAGATTTGAAGCCTTCACATGAGAAAGAAGCCTAGCAAGCCTGATATTTCGAAACCTCTTATTTTGATCCTTATGACTACTCAGAAATCGCATAAGAGAAGCAAGGTAACTAAATTGCCCAAGCTTAGGACAATGAGCGTCCAGAGTAACTTGTAAAAGGGTAAAAACCAAAATTAGAAAGAATCGACTAAAAAGTTTGTTCCATAGGCTTTCATGAATGGGCTCATGACTTTCAGAGTCAAAATCATTCGAAAGAACATTCTTCACACTTCAAAGAAAAGACAGAGACAAGAAGTAAGATTGAAATTCAGTTTATGCAAGCAATGTCTTTTAGCCGAGCCTTGTAGTGGCATACTACTTCGCGTAATTCATGTAATTTTCCACTTTATCATTATCAAACTAGACCTTTGCTTTTGAACAGGGGTTTAAGGAGGAAAAGACTGGCCAAAAAGACATTCCTCTGCTTGCAAACGTTGGACCCCTTGGAATGATGGAAAACTGAGGAGCAGAGTATAGAGAGAATTCCATATTTGGCTTCCCATCAGACTATTCGGACCAATCAAAAGCGTTGCATAAGAGGGATGTGGGTTGGTGGGAAAAATCCAACTACATAGGACCAACATCTAACAGTATAAGCTTGGAGGTCCTGAGCTGAAAAGGTTGCCTTCTCTTGTATTCTCTTCACGATTTCAAGAAGACCAAGGCCATAGGCCCTGTACACAGGTAATAAATACAGGAAAGAGGACTGCATCTTATATCTTATATAAAGAAATAGAAGCACGAGGTCTGGTCCAAGGAAGCAGGACTTCATATTACTATTATAATTTGATTTAAGGTACCTAACGTAAATGGATTGTTATTAAGGTGTGATGATAATAGTTTAATGCATTTTTTATTTTATTTATTTGGAGAATAATTGAATGGTTGAAATGGTAAAATAGCTATACGGTAAATAGATGTAGTGTATAAAAAGGATATTGCGGCATGGTAAGCAATAAAAAGGATATAGTTTTGTAATTGAATGGTTGAAATGATAAGATTGGTTGCTTACTAAAAAATGCAATAATCTTCCAAGAGATTTAGACTATTGCCACTCCTACAAATCTCCATATCATTTGCTTTGAGACATGTTTAATACGTGTTAAATTTAAAATTATGGCATGGCATAAGCTATTTGCGTGTGACAAGGCTATGCAATTAGAAAGTCAGTAAAGAACTAAAGTGAGAGTTTACAAAACTACAGTTAGAAGGGTTATGCTCTACGGTAGCAAGTGCTAAACAGTGAAGAAGCAAAACGTTCATAAAATAAAACGGGAATGATATAGATTTTGGTAGGAACAGAAAAAACAAAAAGAACAAATTGTCTAGACTGTATTTTACGTGGTTTCCATGACAAACTTGATTTTAAAGAATCAAGTTCTGCCTTGCGAGATTAATCATTCACAAACACAGTGATCATAGAGCAATAAATGTCATAAAATAAGGTGAACTGGTGGAGATCTAATGAAAGATCGGTGTGTAAGAAGCTGACAACCATGTCCAAATTAATATACTATGACTCAATCAATCATATTAAAAACTGTAATCAAAGTAAAGCAGCAACACAACAGTTTATACTTCAAAAGTGAAACTTGCTAAACGCTGTACGGACACAGGCAAAAATAACATGATACTTGAGTACTTACCTAAAAGCGAAAAGCATCTCGCTTCCAATCCAACTCCGTTGCTACTCTAAATATCTTCTGCAAGTGTTTCAAAATAAGAAAAGCAAATATCAAAAACAAAAACAAAAGGACAAAAATAAAAATAAAAGGATATACACCAGACGAAACAAAAAAAAAACAAAACCATTCTTCTTCGTTTAACTGCCGAAAAAATCTCATAATTAACGAAATGGGAGTTTGCAATGAGTGTAATGATGTCAAAAATTTAGGTTTTGCTTATTTTTCTTGAAGTTTCTCAGCAAACAAAAGGATCGACGCATTTTGTTGATCCGACACGATACATACCCAACGCATGCAACATTGAAAAGGCAAAAATAAGAACAAAATTGATAGTTCCTAAATCATTTAAACGACAACTTACTGTGAAGAAAGCAGCATTTGATCGTGAATATCAAGCTGACAAAAGGTTTAGAAAGAGCCAAGTGAATTGTGTGGATCAGAAGTGGATAAAACTCAGATCAGAAGAGAAATTAGGGAAAATCTCCGTGGGAAAATCGGAGCGAAACAAGAATTAGAAGCTTCAAGTAGATTAGAAGAGATCTGCTTCATTTAAGGAGACATGACAACTTGCGTTGAAGAAGATAGAGAGACGTGGGGGGGG
>Ga0307516_10005162_pt1 | contig 15736 bp, 7 predicted proteins | sample 19_EM_MG_FD_203310 | JGI IMG/M metagenome (GOLD analysis project Ga0307516, IMG submission 203310) | Populus trichocarpa ectomycorrhiza microbial communities from riparian zone in the Pacific Northwest, United States - 19_EM | ecosystem: Host-associated > Plants > Roots > Unclassified | place...
CTCAGAAATTCTCGCCGTCCCAGTTAACCGTGAACGGAGCACCGGCATAAGGTAAGGAACAGGTTGGCGAACAGTTAGGCCTGTCTCCGGAGGGGGTCAGCGCTCCATGCGGCCAGTTGAAATAACCTGCGGTGGCCCAATCGCAACTGGAAGTAAAATTATCGGAAGGAGTACTCCATCCGGTAAAACCGGTGCCTTTGTATAAATTAATCCACTTCAGCATCTCGGTTTGTGTAAATTGATTGTTTAAAGGATAAGCGGTGGAATAATAATCACTACAGAGATCAAACATATTCCCAAAATGAATGTAATTCACCGATCCTCCAAAGAAGCATTGATCATCCACCCTTACCGATTCCGTGCAGGATGGCGATGCTCCCTGAGAGGCGCAAACAGAACCGTAGTTATTTAATATCCAGTCTCTTTCATTAAGCGGAATAATATCCCAGGCGAACGGACCGTAAAATATGCTTACCAAATGCTGGCAGGCGTCTTCCTTCCTGGAAGAGGTCCAGGTTCCGAATTTAGCCCTTGTTTTTATGTTGGCATCCTTCACCTGCTTAGTGATATCCGGGCCGCATACTTTCGGTGACACATTGTCCGTAGGGTTGTTATCATCCTCTTTTTGAATATTTTTTTCATTCATACCGGCGCCCTGCTGCACCACATGCGTCAACTCATGCGCCAGCAAAAATTTCCCGTTCGCGCTTTCGGGGTCATATTTTCCCCGGCCAAAATAGATATCCCTTCCGTGCGTAAAGGCCTGCGCCTGCAATTCTTTGTTCATTGCGGCAGATTCATTACCCGTATGAATACGCACGTTGCTGAAATCCACGCCGAAGGATGAACTCATTTCCTGCATCGTGCCCTTCGGTAATGTCTGCCCCTTTCCCGAAGAGCTTTCTATTTGTGAGGAGACTCCGGATGCCACCGTCGCGCCGGCGCCCTCTTGCTTTTTTTGAACGGGCATGGACCCTTTTAATTTATCTTCTTCTTTCTTCGGATCTCCCATTTTTTGGATTCCCTCCGGTTTTTCCTTTTCAGGTCCAATGCTCTTAAGCTGGAAAGGCTTTTCCTTATCTCTTTCCATGCGTCTGTCATTGGTGCCGGCTTTCTCTTCTTCCGGCGCCGTACCCAGCCTTTGTATGCTGCCGACCCTTTTTTGCTGCCCGACCGGGGCCGCGGAACCTTTGTTCACCACGGAGGCTGCTACGGAATCTGCTTCTTTTTCAAAGCTATCTCCGGGTTGATTGACGGAAAGCTTCGCCTGGAAAAAAGAGGTTTTCCTCCCTGACCGGTTGACATCCCGCGCTTTTGAAAAAAAAGGGGTCTTCTTCGATTCGTCGGGCACATGCGCATTGCGCTGACGGTAAACCCTGGATAAATATGACATACACTTGAATTTTTTGATGGTTCCAATCCTCGATCCTATCCTTATAAATTACAAAATAACTCCTCCGCCTCCTATTTTTATTAAGAATTCCTTCCCCAATGCCTCGTAGTCCCGGGCCCCATGAGAATTCTTATCGAAATGGAAGATATCGATCCCTGCCTCCTGCGCCTTGGCAAGCTGGCTATTGTTCCGGATATGCGTTTGAAAGACCTTGTCCCCGAATTCCTGTTCCAGGACATGAAAGATCTGTCGGTTCATGATCCTTCGCTCATCATAACGGGTCAGTACATAACCCAGCATTTCCAATCTCTTATTCAGCTTCTTAACGATCTTAAAATGATGCATAAAACTGCGCAGGCCCTTTAAAGGCAAAAATTCCGCCTGCATCGGCATGAGGATATAATCGCTGGCGACCAGGGCATTTACGGTCAGCATCCCGATGGCCGGGGGACAGTCGATGAAAATAAAATCATATTTCCCCGCCAGTTTCTCCAACATCCAGGAGAACACCTGCTCCCGGCCATAAACACTTACCAATTCCAGCTCCGCTCCCGCCAGCTCGATGGAAGAAGGTACTACGGGCAGTCCGGATCGCGTCTCCACGATCACCTGGCTCAGGTCGCTGCTCTCTCCTTTCATCTCCCTGGATAATTCCGTGAACAGGTTCCTCTCCGGCTCTTCCGTAATACCCAGGGCCTCCGACAGGCTGGCCTGCGGATCGGCATCCAGCAAAAGCACCTTTTTCCCCTGTTGTTGCAATGCCGCAGCCAGATTGATAGCGGTAGTGGTCTTGCCGGAGCCCCCTTTTTGTATGGCGATGGAAATGATGGACATATTATTTTATATTAAAACTCATTTAAACCATCTGCGTAGCAGGGTCGGGCAACTCATAATCCCCTTTCTCTTTGGGCACCGGTTCCGGGATTGGGATCGATTCATTGACCGGGATCGGTTTCGGGACCTGTGATATCGGGACTTGTTGCTCGTCTATGCATTTGGTCGGATTAACCGAATCCACAATCTTACCGGGGGCACAGCAGAAATTCATCAAAGCATTCCACCGGTTGGCCGGGCAATTAGCCGGCGGATCCTGCTTCACGCCGGGGGGTTTTTGTCCCCGTTTAAAATAATTTCTGATCTGATCGATCGAATCTGCGCTAATACAGGCGTTATCGCCACCCTTGGAGGTTCCCGGAACAGGACCGCAGCCTTCAAATTTACCGGCCTCATTTACTTTTACGGTAAACAACTGATCGTCTGTCTCAAGAGGACCGCCGGGTTGCGTTGCGAGAGGGTCACGCCGGGCAGGGTCATCGTCCTTTTGGATATCCATTTTTGCAATGCCTTCCTTTTGCTGAACGACATGGGTCAGTTCATGCGCCAGCAAAAATTTCCCCGCCGCAGTCTCCGGATCATATTTCCCTTCGTTAAAATAAATATCACTGCCATGTGTAAAAGCCTGCGCCTGCAATTCCTTGTTCATATTTACCGCCTCACCATCCTTGTGAATCCGTACACTGCCGAAATAAACACCAAAAGATGAATTCATTTCTTTCATCGTTTTAGCAGACATGGTGTTCCCCTTTCCAGCGGAACGCTCTATACGCGAAGAGACATGCGCGGGGGCAACGGGAGGAGCTGCTGTATCTTTTTTTTGAATCGGTTTCTCCTTTTCTTTTTTAGGGTCGTCCATTTTCTGTACACCCTTTAGCTTATCTTTCTCATGATCCGCGCTCATTTGCTGGATAGGCTTTTCCTGGATCTCCTTATCCTTTTCCATGCGTGCATCGTTCGTCCCCAGCTTCTCATCCTCAACGGGCGTAGAAAGACGCTGAATGGCGCTGATCTTCTTCTGCTGCACAACGGGAGCCCGCGAAGGCTTGTTTACTACGGCATGGGCAACATTGTCTGCTTCCTGTTCATATTGATCCCCGGGCTCATTAACCGTAAGCTTTGCCTGGAAGGCGCCGCCCAGCTTGCCTGAGGGATTGTCTGTTTTCTTTGTCTTTGTAAAGAATGGCTCCTTTACAGACTCATCATGTGTGTGGGCGTTCCGTTGCCGGTATACGCGTGAATAGTATGTCATAGAAAAGCTATTTTAAAAGAATTTAGCGAAACACTTTTTCCACCCTACCCGTTTCCTTATTGAAATCGATACGAAGGAACTGCGGTTGATCATAAATCCATCGGGTTTTCCCATCCGGGATGGGCATATTTCTAAAAACACTTCCACGTATTGCAAGAACCTCTTCTTTTGTCTTTCCAATCGATACTCCTTCGATAGTATAAGGATATGGGTTTTCAAAACGTATGGAATACGCCAATCCGCTCTCCTTAAAAAAAACCCAAAACCCTAAAAACTCTAAATGATAGAAATAAACCACCTCCTCAACCTCAGGAAGCCGGTCGGGAGAGGCCGATATTGCCAGTTTCTCCTGAACTACTTTAATTGAGTCACCACGGCGGATTGAAAGAGTAGCTTGTTCAAAGTTCATTTTCCTGTTTCAGTTTATTTAAGAATTCTTTAAAATCATTTGCCAGAAAATAGGTGTTTTTGTAATCTTCCAGGTATTGGGCGTCATAATTTGGTTCATTTTCATGATCCCAAAAAAATATCTTCCCATAAGTATCCCCATCCAGACTTATTAGAATTTGATTATCTCCCGGGTCCCGGGCAATTGAGAAAAATCCTTCTGGAAACCTTCCCGAAAATAGTTCAATGTTATCCGCTAGATCATTCCACTTGCCGGGCAGTATACCCCAAAGATCATTGACCAAAGAAGCTGACCCACTCCAATCCGGAACCGAAAAGAATTCCGGAATAGGCTGGCCGCCATTAAACTCAAGAAGGAAATTTCTATAAGATGGCGGAAGTGCAAACCCTATGGTCTTTTCGAAGTCCTGAATGGCGCTTTCGGAGATTTTAGGTCCTGTATTTTTGAATTTAATCATTTTAAAACCATTTAATACTTTTACTAAGGTACTACTGCTTGTCCTATATGTTGGAAACGACTGTGTAATTTCCTTGGAACAAGTTGTAATGTCTTCTGATCTCTCAAGTGATGCCAGGTATAATCAGGGGGCGAACTGCTACCCCATTCCGGATGTCCTGCTTTAATATTAGCCTTTTTGAAATCAGCTTTTTTATCCATTGGGTTTGCAAATCCTTCATCCAATTCAACTTCCCGGATTTTCCATGGATCGTCTAAAAATGCGCTAAAATCAGGCTCGCCTTGCGGGTCAAATTTAACAGTGGTCCCATCCTTATCAATCAGCGTAAAACTACCGTCCGGATGTTCCAGGATCTTACCGCCACCTTCAGTCCATTTTTGAAAATTCCTTACCTGCTTCCAATTTTTATCTCCCGGCTTTTCCAATGTCCCTTCTTTTGCCTTAGCTGTAACATCATTTACTTTCGCATTTACATCGTCCATGCCGATAAGACAGGTAGGCTCCGAAAATCTACACCAATTATGATTGTCTTTCCTGCGTCTGAATTTATGTTCTCCAACTTCCACTTCTACGTCAAATTCTTCTGCAAACTTAGGATCCGTAACTTCCCTGATATTGGCCGGGTCATTTACCTTGCTTTCCAGCGACGAGATATCATCGTTTATTCCCTTTGTGGCCGGGCTGTCTTCAGGAAGTGGCTCTCCACGCTTCTTGACCATCTCCCTTCCCCGGTTGAATTCACTCTTTGCTTCCTTCAGCCCCTGCATGAACTTGCTTTCGCCCAGCGCCTCTCCCGCCGAGGTGACGAACTTTGCTACACCGGGTAATTTTTCGCCTATGAAAGTCCCGATCTTCTTCACCGCTCCCATGAGCGCCTCTGCAATTTCTCCGCCCACCGCACCCAATAATATTAACGCGCCCATGATCCCAAGCGTCAACGCACTATTCCCGATCCGTTGATACGCGTATTGGATACGATCATGACCCGTCTTGACATTTTGACTATTGAAGGATTTGTTCTCTCCTTCCTGTTCAGCGGAGGCAGGGGCCGGTCCCGGAGGCGGAGCAACAGGGGGATTCGGGGGCGGGGTCGCAGGGTTGACAGGCTGGGGTTTGCCCGTGGCTTCTTCCCCATCGTCCGTTACGGTAAAAAGGTCGTAAACGGCGACGCCGATAACAATGGTCTCGGCCGCTATCATGGAGGTCATGATACCCTCCCCTATCGCCAGACCTACTTCAAAGCCGGCCCCTGCACCGGGAATAGCGCCGACCCCTCCCGCGAAAGACCCTAAAATAGCGCCGACCAACGCTCCTCCCGCCGCCATCCATCCGGCAAAGAGCCCTAATACGCTGTTCACCGCCTGCCACCATTCGAGAGCGCCGTCAATAGCCACCCTGAACTGGCCTTCCTTGATATTCTTCCATATGGCGGGAATAAGGTTCCATAATTTAGGGGCATCGGTATAAAGAGGACTTCCTTCGGCAAAAGGCCAGATGAGATACCAGATCATCTTTTTTGCTTCGTCCCACCAATTAGCAAGCAAATGCGCGATGGAAGGAACCAGGTATTTAAGGATCCCGGATATATGCTTTGCCGTTGCAAGGCCGACCGTAGCCAGGGCCTTCGTCAAATAGGATTCCGTTTGGTTGGGAACATCTTTAATATAAGGTTCCAAATAGGCTTTCGCTTTTGCTTCCAGGACGGCCGGATGGGTGAACATGAACCAGGCATCTTTTATCGATTGCCGGGCGCCTCCGATCTTTTGGATCCAGAGAGGGATATCCAAAAATCCCTCGATTTCGCGTAAACACGGCACTTTCATTCCAAACTTCAATACCTTGTTAACGGTGTCCCATACACCATCATCCAGGATGGACAGAGGGCCGAACATCCCGACTAACATCAACTCTCTTAATAACTCCAGGATCGGGCTTAAAAATTGCCATACCCGGCTGGCCGTGGATTTCACCCAACTCCAAAGATCTGCCGCCTTGGTAGCAACAAAGGCGGCTCCTTTTTTTATGCCGCCAATAATAAGATTGATGCCGGCGCGCATGTTCCGGAAGTAGGCGATCGAAGACAGCGAAGTGAGAAGCCCGGAAACAGCGCTGACCGCAGAAGCAAATAGACCACTCATCCATTGCATGCCCGCCCTGACAGCCGACTGTATAGTAGCCAGGCCATCCCGGATCGCCGGCAGGATCTTCGTCTTCAGGTATTCCTTTGCTCTTACGATCACATACTTATTGAAATTCTCCGCAAGCCATTTAATGGCGCTCCACACGTATGGCGCCCCGTAGTAGATGGCGATGATCGGACCTGCGGGGGACAGCATGACCGCAATGCCCGCAATTATCTTCAAAGGCCCGATAATAGGTTGGATCTTAGCCTTTACCCAATCCCACGCCTTTGAAAGTTTCCCTTTGATCCAATCAAGGACCGAAGTCGTATTACTCCATGCAATATTGAACTGCTTCTTTATCCAGGTCCATGCTTCTCCAACTGCTTTCCGGACAGGCTCCGTGAGGTTCCAAAGCCATATGGCCTTATCCTCGATCCATTTCCATGCTTCGGCGGCATAATGCTTAACCGCCTCCCAGGCAGGCTTGCCGAAATGGTCCCATACGGAAGAGAGGAAACTCCCAAGTTTTTGGAATAATTTCTTGAATGCCTGTATGGCGGGACCCGTCAGTTTCTTTACAAACGCCCATAATGCTTTAGCAGCCTTCGCCAATTCGCTACACCCCTGTGCGATCCCCGCACCTATGGCGGAAATGCCCGATCCAAACAATTGCATCAATATAGAAAGCAGCCCTTCCGTTTGGATCCGCGAGAACAACCCTCCTGTGATCGAATCGATAGCCGCAATTATTTTTTGCTTGATGGTCTCTACCAGGTCCATCTGTAAAAAAGCCACCAGGTCGGGCGCTAATCTCATCGCCAATGATTTCAATGCATCCGCTCCTGCATTGTACGCACTGGTAGCGGTATCTGCTACTGCCGATCCTGCCGCCTTTACGCCAGAGACGAGCTTTCCTCCTGTAGCATCCCAGGCATCCCCGATAATATTTCTCTGGATCATCGGTTTTTTCTGGGTAATATTCGATTTTTTTGAGATCCCTCCGGCTGCACCCTGTTGCACCACATGGGTCAGCTCATGGGCCAGCAAATGTTGCCCCCCTTTACTATTTATATCATACTTCCCCGAATTAAAATAAATATCATTACCATGCGTGAACGCCTGGGCGTTTAACGCTTTGTTCATCTGTATGGCCGAACTGTTGCTGTGAATTTGGACACCGGAAAAGTCAGCATCGAAGGACGTTTCCATCTGTTCCCGGGTGTGATGAGGCAGGGGTGCGCCGGAGCCTTTTGAAGAATGCAAGCTCTGTTCTATTCCGGGAGAGTCAGACCTTGAAGAAGACGGGTCCGATCTTTTCTGCAGCTTTTCTTCCTTCTCGCATTCCGCACATTTGCGCTGGATATTTTTTTCATCATCCGGCGGCTCCGCATTGCTTTCGAAAATAGGCTTCCTCTGCAACTCGTCGGTCAATCCCCCATTCTCCTCTTCTTCTTCCTTCTTCTGCAACTTTTCTTCCTGCTCGCAATGAGCACATTTCTTCTGCACCGCGGGCGTAAAAGAAGAGGGCCTGTCCAACCCGGTTCGAACAACCGAGGGTTCAGCAAGGCGCTGCACTACTTTATCGGCCATTGCATCGGCTTCCTTCTCATAAATATCTCCGGGCCTGCCAATAGTTAATTTAGCTTGTATCCGGGCCGGCCCGCTATTGCTTGCAAAAAATGGCTTTTCTTTTGCCGAAGACCCAAAGAATCCCTGCTCACTGTCTTTTGAAAAGAAAGGAGAACTGGCTTTTGTAGCCCCTGACGCAGGTTTTGAATCGATCGTTTTCATTTTATTTTCATACGAACATCTTTCATCTCCACTCCACCCGCAGGATATCCTTCATCCAGGGAAGATAGATCATGCTCAGGCTCCAGGGAAGGTAGTCCAGCAACAGATCGATGGAGCTTGTCTCCACCCGGAGATAAAGACTCCCGTTACGGGCAACTAATTTTCCGTTCCGTTGCAGAAAGCCTTCCCGGAGGGCAGCCGGGGACGCATCCTTCAACATTTCCCATTGCTGTATGGCCGCCAGCAGCAGGTCATCCGCCTCCCTGATCTCTTCTTCCGGGATGTCCATAGCGGCATCCACCGGCTCTTCCAATGACCAGGAACAGAGAACTTTTGCCACCACCAGTTCATGCTCCGCCGCCTCCGTAGTTCCCATTGCCAGGTAATGCAAAAGATATAAGGCTCTTTGATGCCTGTTCCTGTCCGGGAATTTTCCGCCGCTCAACAGGCCCAGGCGGGTGAACAGGCTATTCAGGAAGGGATGCAATAACACCAGGCCTGCATTCGCCACAAAGATCCCTTCTTCCTCCACATCACGCAGGATACTGCCGTAAGCCCCGGAAATATCCTCCGGAGCCATTCCCGATCCCGCCATTCCGCCGCCGCCATCCGGGACTTCGCCCCGCCCTTTTTTATCCTTTTCCGCGGACCTTGCGTCAGGACTATGTTTTGAAACGGGACCCGTTGTCTCCTCCTGTATTTTCCTGATCAATTGGGAGAGCTTCTTTTTTTCTTCCTTTCGCCTGGCCTTCAATACAGCAGCCAATTGCAGGAATAAGGGCCCCATGATCCGGGCCCTGGAGGCGATCTTCGCCGGCAGCGTATACCCGGCTGCGTTTTCCTGCATCACGGATAAAAGCACCTGTTCGGCGAGCGGGGTCCTGTCCATTCGCTCATGCGCGTCGGCTGCCAATTCCAATACCTTCTTCCACAGGCTTGTCCTGCTGTCTTTTTCCGTCCTCTCCTCCTTCCGTCTTTGCTGCCAGAACAGGGAAAGGACCACCAGCTCGTGGATGGCCTCCAACAATTGATCCTGTTTCCGCGCAGTCAGGATCTCCGTGATATGCAATAGAAAAATTTCGGAATGTTGGGAGACGATCCTTCTCAGCAGGTCCCTTTGGAGGATCATCCGGCGCAGGATCCCGATGCTTTCCAGGTCTACCGCCATCGCCTCCAGTACTTCCCTGTACCAACCCTCATCCGCCCGAATGCTGTTCCAGGGCAAATAGCCATGCTCCATATAATAGCGCCATTGCCGGAAGATACTGAGACGGCTGCTGTTCTTACCGCCCCGGGCCGGGTTCGGAGAAAGTCGGATCAACGCGTTCAGCGCCTCTTGCATTTTTGCCCCGATGCCGGCACTCCACTTGTTTTCCTCGATACTTTCCATCGTCACGACGCCCAGGTCGATCTCCAGCTTGTCGATCTCAATCACCTCCTCTTCCCGTCCCTCCTCTTCTCCTATCCCCCGTTCACGACCAATGGCATCGAAGAGCCTTTCCAGGTTCGGCACGACGCTATTCCAGTAATGGTCGCTCACCAACTGCTGCGTGCGGAAGCTGTCCAGCCTGCTGTCCAGCGTAAGATCCAGTATTTGTTGCTTAATGATGTGCGGCATGTTGATCCGGACCTCCTCCTTCCAGGCATTTTTGGATGTCGGAAAAATTGATCTCCGTCGCTAAGGACCGGAGTTTTTCACCCATCCATTTTTCATAGATGGAATGCATATCGAATCCGTTATCCCGCAAGAGCCTGAATAATTCCGTCAATCGGGTGATCTTTTCAATGTTCTTATCGTTGACGCATACCAGGTCCAGGTAGCGCCAGATCAGGTTACCAAAGAGGGCGGACTTTTCCTTTTTGCCCAGGCCCGGGATCTTCTTTTCCTTATCTCGCTTGTCTGCAAGGATATTTCGGATAAGGGCGTCCAATTCCTCCGGGGAAGGAGCCGGCTTTCTCAGAAAGACCAGGGCATACTCAGCTATCTTGTTTCCCTGATTTTCAGAAACGACCTTCTGAACGGCAGCCTCGTAGCCACTCTTCCGGGCCTGGATCAAAAGGAATTTATTCCGCTGCGGCGTTACCTCGTCCCGGGGGGCCGGCAGCGGGATGGAGGCCGGCAGTGGGATGGGCGCCGGCGCAATCTTCAACAATGGCTTTCCCTCGCCGGGATCGCAGTACGTATAATCATCTGCCACTCCTTTCGACCAGCAATAGAGCTTATTGATATTCCCCAACACCGTGACATCCTTACAGGGATCAGGCGCATCAGCGGGGAAGCAGGAAGCAGGTTGCAGGTCTTTGCAGGAACAAGGCAGGCATTCCGTACATGCGTCAAGGGGATCGAAATGTTGTTGGAATAATATCTTCAGGAAATCACAGTTGGAATAGGCAGGATCCCCTATCTTATGCGCCATCCACTCCGTCCAGCGCTTAAAATTATATTCAAAGCAGCAAAAATCACGGGGCTTGAGCCAGAGGACCCGCACCAGGACATGCGCCGGCGCCTCTCTCTGCAGGAGTTTTTCGATGATAGCGCGCCCCGGCTCATTGCGCCAGCGTTGGGGCCAGGCCGGTAAGGCCACCGTCAAAATAAAGGAATAGGGATCGCAACCCGGGGTAAAGCAAACAGGCTGCTCCAATTCGCAAGGGTCCGGCTCCCCACCGGGAACCCAGGGAAAATGACAAACAGGATCTTCGATACAAGGCCGGGGTTGCGCCTCGCAATCACATTCCTTATATCCTTTATTTGGATCCCCGCAACGGGGCCGCAGCAAAATATGCTCCACCACATGCAGTCCTTCGCTATTGATCAGGCCTAGGGCACGGTCCACGGCCGTACAAGCCATCCATTCACTGCTATACCGCTGGGGATTGATCGCTACGATCTCACTGAGGCAGGTAAGAATATCCTCCTGACGTTGGATACAAAGTTGGGCAATCTTGTCCCTGAGACTCCGGACGCGCTCCGTAAAAGCTTTATTTTCACTCAGGACCCAGTCCTTCACAAAGAGTTCCCGCCCTTTAAGCGATAACTGCGGATGCAATACGATCCGGAAAGACCCGCAGGCGCAGTCATACACCGGCTTATAGTTCTCATATACGCTGAGCAGCACAAAGGTCCTCAGATAGAACTGCAGGGCATCGCAACAGGTATCGAAACAGCAATCGCTCTTCCATGCCACATAACAGGAGACGACGCAAGCCTTCTCTCCACATGGATCCTTACAGGGATCGTCGATGAGCAGGTCATCCCCGCAGCAATCGAAGGCCGGGAGTTTGATCTCAATAAAATACTGCTGTTTCGCCGCAGACCCGCAGCCGCCATCCATTCTCCGGACAGGGAAATAACAGGCAATACGCTGCAACCGTAATTTCCATTCCTTCAACAACAGGGTCGAACCGGGTACCGGCTCCGCTATCTTATAATACTGCTCTTTTCCCGAGCCGTCAAAATAACGATAGATCAAATAGAATTTACCTCCCGATCTGATATAGTTCTCATCCTTGTAGACGGATTCGAAGAAATTAATAAGCCACTCACAGGTAGAAATATCCTTACCCGGTAGTGGGCCGGCAAAAATAGTTGCCAATGCATCGCCGCCGGGATCATTCAGGATCAGTTGTCCGGGGGCCGGCTGGAGCAGGTCCAGGAAATTAAATTCCGAAGCCTTATACAATTTATCCAGGATGGCATCCCTTCTCCGCGCCGTCTCATAGACACAGGGATGCACGAGCCCCGTATTGCCACAGGCAATATAAAAACCCGGGTTACAGGTGGCCCTGTTCATATAATTCTGAAAGCCCACTCCGCTCTGCGCGACGCAGATCATTTTTTCTACCCCCTCGCTCCCCCAGGCTTCTTCCGGGCTGGCAAATCCATGAGCGCTGATGGCCAGCACTTCGCGAATATAAAAATGAAAGCCGCCATCCGTCCCGCCCCATTCCATATATAAATTGCCTGCATATTCCAATAGCATCAAAAAGAACCGGAATTGCTGCATCGCTTCCAGAGGAGTCCTATAAAGGCTCTTACTCCGCCAATCTATCGTGAATTCCTTTTTCACCGCATCGACCTGTCCGAGAACAAACCCGTATTTATTTTTCCGGTAGAATTGTAAAGGATAGCTGGCGGCCAATGGCGCCAGTTCCTTCTGTACCTCATAACCGCCAAACTCAGCCGATGTCTCGCCGGGTATAAAGACAATGCTCTGGTTGCCGTCACAAGGGTCGACGGAATGAAGCAGGATCTCGTCCGGGCTCACGGGTTTGTTTTTCCCGTAGTTCTTTTCCCGGCGTCCGTATTTTAAGACCAGCAGGTATTGGTCGTTGAATGCCGAAAGGGCTTCTTCCCTGCTGGCATACCCGATCGTGCTTTCAAATAATACCAACCCGGTACCTGCCAGTCTGCCTTGCTGATATTGTCTGTTCGTGCATTTCACCTGGTAATGGTACCAGCTCATTTTCTTTTTCTTATCCCTTCTTTCCCGCACGATATCCGTGCCGAGGGAGATATCGATATAGTTATACCCCGCAACGGCATGGTCGATCAAAGACTGCTTTATATTTTTAGCCGCCAGCGGGTCGTTGACCTTTTCCGACATAGGATGGTACGCGATCAGGTTGTCCTTATCCACCAGTTTGTAGATATAGTCCTCCCCCGGGTTGACCCTGTTGCGCTCCAACAGGGCAAGGAAGTCTTTTTCGGTGGGGTTGTTTATTTTATGGTACAGGTCCTGGCTGAAGCGCAACATTTCCCGGGCCTTATCTATTTCCTTTTCCGGTGGCGCCTGGATCCTGGCTACACATTGAATTTTTGCGTCCTTACTGTCGAGCTCCAGCACCAATTTTCCTCCTTCCTGGCTGATCTCCAGGTCGGGTATATGGGAATAAAACAATTTTGCCTCTTCCCACGCCTGCTCTTTCCCTTTATAATGCTGATTACTCTCGTAATCGATGCTATTCCCGGACAGATCCTCCGAGCGGTACCGGAACTCCCATTCATCGTCCAGCGGCAAGGTGATGGAAATCCCATACGTCCGGGAGCTTACTTCGGCAATAATTTCATCCTTTTTCTTTCGGGCGGCTTCGGGGGAATCGAAAGACTCGAAATATACGGCTGCCTTTCTGCCCTCTCCACTAATAAAAAGTTCGGTCTTTTCCGTTTGCTTGTTCTCTTTGATCTCGTAGTTGGTCTCAGATACCAGCAAGACCAGTAAATGGCGGTATCCCTCTTCCGCCTCTTCCTCGCTGGGGTATTGCAGCAAAGAATCGAACTGGAAAGTGGCCATTTTATTCAGCGCCGAGAATTTCTTTCTTTCTTCTTTCAGGTGAATGACGTCTACGGGCTTGCATTCAAACTCATTTTCATCGATGAAACGAAGGGGGAATGCATCCACTGACACAGGGATCAGCTTAGGGACGGTCTTCTCCCCTGCCCCATTTTTCAGTTTCCTGAATTCCTTCGTTTTGTCCAGGAACTTCCCCGGGTCGGCGCCGGCCTTTTTTGCATATTCCTCTGCCTTTCCCAACTCTTTAAAATGCTGCACGCTTTCGGAAAGCACTGTTCCGGACGCATCTTCGAAGAGTACCTTATGGATCGTTTGGCTGACAAACACATCCTTATCGATCCCGGGGCTGAAATTAAACACCGCATCCAGGATATTGCTGAAACCCAGCGCCGCCTGGCTATCCGGGAATAGCTGCTGGTAAGCATATTTATACCCTGCTTCATCCCTGATAAACACCGACCATTGGTCCTCATGGGGTATATATTCCTGCTCGAACAGGGGGCACATCAGTTTTTTATACACCGATCGTAAAGAAGCGAGGGCCGGCGCATGGCTAAGGATCGTATGCCCGACTTTAAAAGCCTGGTTGAAAAGGAAGATCGCCAACTGGTAGAGCTGGTCGGCCTCTTCCACCACGAAGTTACAGAGGGAATGGCGCTTCCAGTTGTCTACGGCCGCCAGGGCTTTGAAGCGCATTTCAAACCCGGAAATATTATTGCTGTTCCATTTGTCCTCCAGGTAATCGTAGGCCTTCCCCCGGCAACTGCTGAGCTCATCATAGTGCAGCAGGAATTTTTCCTCCGCCCTGATCTGTCCTACCTGCAGGTCCTGTCCCGATAAGAACGGGGCATTCAGGATCGCATAATCGGAAAAGGTCTCGGCAAACCTTGCGAGGAGATGGTTGAGAAAATCCTGTCTGCGCGAGAGATACAATTCCCTGTCCTCCACGATCAGTTGCAGGTACTTTGTATAGGAATCCAGGCTTAGTTCGATGTCGAAGGAAAAAGATTCATCGCCCGTGCTGTTGTCCTCCTTCATAAAGGCCCGGTAATTCTCCGAAAAACCGGCTACATATTTTAGAGAGGCAGCAGCGTTGCGCGCCTCTGTCGCATCTTTATAATATTGTTTGCTGATCAACGCAAAGTCAGTGGAAGAAGTGAAAATATAAAAGAAATAACAATCCTGCGCATTGGCTGTTATGACAGGATCGTAACCACCGAATAAGAGATCGTCCCTAAGCTGGCTGATCGCCTGGTCGCGTACGGTCCCGAAACAAAAATCATATTCCGGGAAATCACCTTCCTTTGTTCCCTTGCAATTTCGCTCCAGGTCGGTATACACCAGGGTGTTGCTGTCGATGAGCGCCTGCAGTTGCTTCCTGTCCGTAGGATAGGCAAGGGTGGCCCCGCTGGCCCCATCGTCCTTTTTAAAGCGCAGGAGTTGCGACAGTCCCGGCACATTGGTGAGCTCATTGATGGAATACGTATGATTCTCCTCTTCATTTGCCGAAGAGGATAAGGAGAAAAGAGACCGGATATTCTTGAGTTGGGTCAGGTAATTGGCCAGCAGTTGATCAAAGAACAACAGGAAACCCTGTAATTGCAGGGCCTGCGCTTTCCGTTTAGAGTTGGCATCGCCGGGCAGGTCGCCTTCACCGATGCCATATACCCGGGGAAATTCATGCTGGATGGAATAATAATCGGACAGGTCATTCCGGTAGACGCCCTGGGGAAACGCTGGGTTCAGGAAGGCGGAATCCCCCGTATACAGGGCTTTTTGCCCGCTTGCCAATTGCACAAAATACGAGTCGAATTTTTTCAGGTCGGTCATCAGGGGCAGTCCGTTGCGGGTGAACGTAAACCCCGAACAGGTAGTGGAAAAAGCGGGTATATAATTCTCCGGGAGCACCAGTTTCCAATCATTCACTCCTTCCTTCTTATCGCAGCATTTTATCCATGACAGGTTGCGGACGCTGCCGATGCCCGGGATATCGGATAAAAGGTGGTACACATCGGAAAGATGCAGCTCCTTGCGCAAGGGCAATTGCTCGAATTCTTCCGTATCGACAAAACCGTGACTTTCGGTGAGATTGAATGGGCGGCCGGCGAAGATCTCATCCATCGACCGCTGTTTATCCAGCAACTGCTGAAGGGAATAGAACTTCGGGGCAGGCGAAAAGAATTCCG
>Ga0307516_10005163_pt1 | contig 15735 bp, 21 predicted proteins | sample 19_EM_MG_FD_203310 | JGI IMG/M metagenome (GOLD analysis project Ga0307516, IMG submission 203310) | Populus trichocarpa ectomycorrhiza microbial communities from riparian zone in the Pacific Northwest, United States - 19_EM | ecosystem: Host-associated > Plants > Roots > Unclassified | place...
CGCACGACGAGCCGAAGGGATTCGCATTTTTACCACCTGGAGGCTTCTACTACCGATACACCGGCGTTAACCAATAACGCGAATGCCGACAAATTACCTGGGGTCACTTTAAATCCACCTAAGAACCACGTCCTTCACGCTAGAGCCGGTATCTCGAGCACTACCTTCCCGTTCTCCCACATCAACGGAAAGTGTTTTTGAATCGACTCCTTGAACTTGTCCACCATCACCCATGAACGTTGCGGTCTCACCACCAGCGCCACGTCCTTGCGCAGGCTGAGCCGATCCAACACATTATCGACCAACCTCCACCCATCCACATGATTCTCGCCCCCCGCTTGGAACGCGAACAAGACGAGGGCGATGGGAATAGAGATGGTCAACTCGGTGAAGACATTTGAGGTGATGGTCGAGAGAGTTTTGGATAACCATCTAGGGGCGCTTCCTACGTTTGTACCCTCGGTTAGTTTGATTTCAAGTTTTTGGAATGCAGGGTGACGTTCGAAACTGAGCTGAGGATATTGGGAGCCGCCTGAGGGTTGGATCATGTGAACAAAGGAGAATAAAGGACGTTCCCCTCTATGAAGAAACAACGCACTGAACCACTCCGAGTCCCCTGTAAATTCCATACGCTCAAGGGTTGAGGCACAAGCGTCGACCAGGAGTTGGAGGTTGCTGCATCCTGAAAGCTTGAGAACTCGGAATTTGAGACCAGAAGGGAGCATCGCGAGGTTACTGAAGATGAGCTGGGGACCCTTCAAGTCACTCCATGCGAGTCCCCCATTCAGTAAGTGTGGCCATGTCGATCCCTGGTTCATATTCGGTTGGAGGTCGAGGGTACCATCGAGCGGTGGGGAAGTCTTGATATCGAAATGAGGACCGCCGTTACGCATTGAGTGGGAGTGGTCTTGGAGACCGCGAATCTTCAGATCCCGGAGGTTCGGAAGCTGACAAACGAAATAAAGGATTTGTTTGTGGTCTCCCCTTGGAGATTCCAGCTCCAGCGATTGCAAGGTCCCAAGAAATGCCCCGAAATATTCATCCGTCTTTGAAATAAACGAGGGGGTATCTAGCCAACGGGCGCTGAGGCTCCTGAGGTTTGTGATGGTGCGGAGGTACTGGATGTGAGGTTGCAAGTCGTGTGCGAAGAGCGGGTTACGGAGAAGGGAGATCGAGAGGTGGCGAGTGTGATGGAGGAGACCGCGTTCGCTTAGAACCGGTAACCCCATGAATTCGTTCCAGAGACCGTGAATCCTGGACCCCGTAGGAGCTCCAGGCCGGGGGGTAAGGTATAGTGTTCGATGTATGAACGGTTTCGCTAGGCAGGACAACGCTTTGCTAGCTAGAGAGCAAGATTTGAGCGCGTCCATGTCTAGATGGCTGAAGATCTCGAAGGTGATATCATCTGGGAGGCTTGGGAGACCCTTGTCGCACATTATCATCCATCGAGGCGGAGTTGGTAGTAGCAATCGTGGGAGCGTGATCACAATGTCCCATGCTCGGAGTCGGTGAAAAATACTGGACACGTTCCCTGCTCTAATCGTCAGCACGTCAGTTTCAACCCCGAGCGACGCGTAGTCCTATAACTCCACACACCCACACGTCGCTGATGTGCTCTCCATCGTTGGCGGCCAAGGTTGATTGGGGTCGAAGGCGGCTGGCCCTTCTCGAAATCTCAAGTTGCGACACGCCAGATCGGTCAACTTTGGAACCACCTGGCGGAGCGCCGACTCAAGCGCCCTCACAGGCCATGGCTAAAGCTACTTACTTGAAATGTTTCAAGAACTACCTTTTGAGCAGAACGCGTCACACCCGAAAAATGTACGTTCGTCTGCGCGTGGGGCGCGCATTGGCTGTGACCGGAGGATTCGTGGAACTGGTTCATATCGTGCGCGATCTCAAACACGTACCAGATGATCAGATCCCTTGTGAGCGAGGGACGCAGAATGCCAGAGTACAGGCTCCGGGGTTTAGTTTCTCTGCGGGGAACCCTTTCGATGAATCGCGGGTGTTCGTTTATCATCTGAGACACCTCTATTTCCATCGTCGGAGCACCACGTCCCGCTTACAACTGACTCGCTTTCGCTTGGACTCAGATATTTGAAAAACTAGCATAATTTTTGCGGTGTAAACGAACTACGGGAGTTTTTTTTTGCCGTGACCTGGGACTGGTTGTGTTCGAGAGGAATCTGGCTCCTAGACCTCCACCTTCGATCGACTGTTATACCCGCCAACCGATAACGTGGAGGTCTAGATAGTGCCTCCGTGTCTAGAAAACCAAAGATCTCGCAGGTGATGTCGTCTAGTAGGCTGGGGAGTCCCTTATCGTACGTTATCATCGGTCGCGAGGGCAGGAGTGCGGGCCTGGGATCGCCCTGTGGCTGAAGTTGGCGAAGCATATATATTGGACAAGCGTTCTCAGTCCCAAACGAACGGGTGCACCTGTAACTTGACGCACTCACGCGACGTTGGTGCGCTCTCCGTCGTCGACGACAAAGGTCATCGGGGTCAGGGGTAGCCGGTACTCTCGAATGGTTCAGATCAAACCGGAGCTACTGAACGCCTCCCTCCCTCCCCACTGGTGACAGGCCGTGACCGAAGTCATATCTCGAGCGCTACCTCTCGAACAGAACACTTCGCTTCTGGGGAACGTGCGTTCGTTCTGCGCGTGAGGTACGCGTTGACAGGGGGTGAAAGTTCATGGAACCAGCCCGGGGACGCAGAATGCCAGGAACACATGATCCAGGTCCTTCCTCCGATGAAGGGCCTCCCCGATGAGCCGGAATAATTTATCTGTTTACCATCTGGGATACGGCGTATTAGGCTTCTACTACTGATGCACTACAGTCGTTTAACCAACAACACAAAGGTCGAGAAAATTTACCTGGGGCCTCTTTAAATCCGCTTGAGAATCACGTCCTTCATGGTGGGGGTGGTACCTCGAGCATCACCCTCCCGTTCTCCCACATCAACGGGAAACACCTTTCAATCAATTCCTGGAACCTGTCTCCTACCATCCAACGTTGCAATCTCACCACCAACATCACATCCTCGCGCAGACAGAGCCGATCCAACACATTATCGACCAAGCACCACTCACGCAGATGGTTCTCGCCCCCGGTTTGGAGCACGAACGAGACGAGGGCGATGGGAATAGAGATGGTCAACTCGGTGAAGACATTAGAGGTGATGGTCGAGAGAGTTTCGGATAACCATCTTGGGGCCCTTCCTATGTTTGTACCCTCAGTTAGTTTGATTTCAAGCTTTCGGAACGCGGGGTGCTGTTCGAAGCTGAGCTGAGGGTGTTGGGGGGCGTCTGATAGTTGAATTACATGAACAAAAGAGGACAAACGGCATTCCCCTCCGTGAAGAACCAACGCACCGAACCGCTCTGTAAATTCCATACGCTCAAGGGTTGGGGCACAAGCGTCGACCAGGAGTTGGAGGTTGTTGCATCCAGAAAGCTTGAGAACTCGGAATTTGAGACCAGAAGGGAGCGTTACGAGGTTCCCAAGGATGTGCTGGGGGTCCCTCGAGTCACTCCATGCGAATCTCCCATCCATCAAGTGTGGCCACGTCGACCCCTGGTTCGTACTTGGTCGGAGGTCGAGGGTACCATTGAGAGGTGGGGAAGTCCTGATATCGAAGTGAGGACCACCGTTACGCATGGCGTGGGAGTAGTCTTGGAGACCATTGATCTTCAGATCCCGGAGGTTCGGAAACTGACAAACAAAATAAAGGATTTGTTTGTGGTCTCCCCTCGGACTGTCCATTTCCAGGGATTGCAACGACCCCAAAAACGTCCCAAAGTATTCTTCCATCTTTGGAATAAACGAGGGGGTATCCAGCCAGCGAGTCTCGAGGCTCCTGAGGTTCGCGATGGCGCGGAATTGTTGGGTGTGTGGTTGCAAGTCGTGTGCGAAGAGCGGATTACGGGGAAGGGACATCGAGAGGTGACGAGTGTGTTGGAGGAGATTGCGTTCGCTTAGAGCTGATAACCCGTTGAGTTCATTCCGGAGACCGGGAATCCTGGACCCCGTAGGATCTCCGGGTCGGGGGGTAAGGTATAGTGTTTGATGTACGAACGGTTTCGCTAAGCAGGACAACGCTTTGCAGGTGAGAGTGCAAGATTTGAACGCGTCCATGTCTAGATGACTGAAGATTTCGCAGATGATATCATCTGGGAGGCTTGGGAGACCCTTGTTGTACGTTATCATCCGTCGAGGCGGAGCTGGTGGCAGCAGTCGTGGGAGCGTGATCACAGGTTTGGGAATGTCCCATGCTCGGAGTCGGTGGAATATACTGGACACGTTCCCTGTTCGAATCGTCAGCGCTTCAGCTTCAGCCCGAGCGACGCGTTGCTCTATAACTTTATACACTCACACGTCGCTGGTGCGCTCTCCATCGTCGGAGGCCAAGGTCAATGGGGTCGAACGTGACTAAAGCTGAGTTCCTGCGGCGCAGACTGAGGGTCAGCTATTAAACCGCCCGAGCGCGCTGACAACTCGAGCCGGGCCACGTACGCGGTGGTGTGTTCGCGATACGTGGGACTCGGAGAAAATGCGGCATCCTAGTTTGCTGCGCGTTCGTTCCCGGATGAGTTGATGACAATGATGAGGATACCGCCACTGATGGCATCGGCGGCTAGTTTGAATCCGGGTGAGTGTGGCCGCATCGAGTGGTTCGCGGAAACGAGAAAGCTCGTGGGGGTTAGGCGATATCTCCCAGTGAATCAATACACAACGAGCAACAAAGAGCAAAATATCGACGGAAGGGACAACGAGTAGTGTCATTGCGGGAGAAGGTGAGGCTCTCTATGGGTGTCAAAATATGTAGTTATAAGTGGACACGCATGGCGTAGGCGGTGGTAATCGTACACTAGGGACTACAGGCGGCATACAGCTACATAACGGCGAGATCCAATCATGACACAGGTTGCGTGTATGGTACTGGCACAGGAGGCATCGTGCCGGGATAAAATGATGCATAAGAGTACATGGAAAAACCTGAGATATGGGAAGAGGCCAGGGTCTAGATCCAAATTAAAGAATCAACGGATCTTCAATGGTTGCGGGGAGCCGCAAGGTTACCTCCCCCGGCCACACTGTGGAACGGTGCCAGAATCCGCATAGACGAACCTAATCGCGCCCGCGCCCGTGGAACACGGAAACCAATGCTCCAGTAGCTGACGCCAAAGCGGGGGCAAATCTGACTTGATGATAAACCGCAGCCTTGATCGAGAGGAGAGCCAGGACACCCGTTGGTCGAGAACTTGGATGCCGGTCGTTTCGCGAGTGACCTGGAGAGCGTGTGGTTCGAGCGTCGTCTCGGCCAGTGATAAGATGAGTCTGGAGAAGACGGGGGATGTCACGGTGCTGAGGACCCTGGCCAGCCAGCTCATGAGGTTCTCAAAGGCGTAAGAAGAGGTTTCGATCCGAGCTTCGAAAACGCGGAGTTTCGGGCAGGCTCCAAGATTGAGCTCAAGGAAGGTATCCTCTAACACGACGAGGACCGAAACGAACGGTGAATACGAGAATCGGCATTCGCTCGCGGGGTGTAGACTTACGACAATGGAGAGTACACCTCACAGATTCCAGGGTTGAAAAACACTTTCGTATGATCCCGGACGTGCTGATGTCCGAGCACGTGAACTCGAGCGAGCGGAAGCGAAGGACACCTAGGAGATCGAGGAGGGGTTCTAAGGAGTCGGCCCTTTGTGAGTCCGTGTTGGCGATGCGCAGTGCACCTCCGAGGGGAGCCTTAAACCAAGGACGGGGTCCCGACGAGGTTGGATGGTTCTGAGGTCGGCGAGGAGGTTTCATGACCGGGTTAAACGCAACATCCTCGACGGTCCAAAACCGAGAGATGAAATCCGCCATCGCATCTGGTGTCCCTTGCGGCGAAAGGAAGCCGATGGACCTTAAAGAGTGTGAAAGGTGGTGGAAGTGGTGATCGAATACAGCCTGAGGAAGGAAGGGTGTGGGGTCAAAACGAGTGATGGTGAGAGAGGTCAACGACACATATTGATGGAATGTCGAGGCGAAGGGGCGGAGGCTTCGGGGGATGAGGATTTGGCCCACCTCGACGGTGAGGTGTCGGGTGTACTGGATTAGGTCGGCGTCGTCCGTAAGGGGTACTATACGGAGATATCTTCGGTTGAAAGCCCAACGCCATTCAGTCAACTTTTTGGCAGATGGGAACAAACCTGGGCCTGCCACGTACAGCCGCTGGTGGATGGCGCGACTTGCAGGGTAGAACAGCGCTCTACATGTCAAAGAACACGACAGTAGAGTGTTCCAGTCCGTCTTGAGATACTCGATTATCATGTCCACGAGTGTCCATGGTAGGCCCATCCATCCGCATGAAGAATCGACATCGATGCGCGGGAGATTAGTCAGTCCTCGGGGCCGACGGGTAAGCCTGCGACATAACACTTGGTCTGTTCCATCTCTTATCAAGATCACCGGTAAATCCGTCAGGAGTGACGTACTCACAGTGGCCAGGCATTGACGGTACGAGTAGAGAAACCCTTTTGAGTGGGTTTTCCTGGGAGTTGGGTGGCAGGAGCGCAGAGGGGACCCATGGCACGCGTGTTGGGTATTTATAGAAAGCGATTTTTGGGATTGTGGGCGGCCAAAGAAACGGCTGGAAGGCAGCCGTTACGGATCTTGGGGGTAAGTCGTAAGCATGGTACTCAAAGAATGCAAACTTTCCGGCTTGTTCAGATGCCAGCTGTCAAGTCGAGGCAGAAGCCGTGATGCCAAACCTGTCCTGCAAGCGGTCTCACTCCTTCTAGCCTGAAAGCGAGACTTTCGAGGGAAGAAATTTGGTTCTGTACCACGAGCGTTATGTGTACCTGTGTGATCAGTGCGTCGGTCCTTCGGGAAGCTGTGCTGTACGGCGGCCATGCCAAGAGAGGAACTCGGATTGTCGGAATGGTTCTCAGAGATAATCCAGCGCGTCCCACTGAGATTTTCCTGACATCCGGACAACGTCAATGACCCATTCCTTCCACAAATGTTATCAAACCTCCAAACGCCTCAGGGGCATGTGAATCATTCCCGTAAATCAAAGCGGTGTCTGATTCAGGGACAAGGCTGAACCCACCTCTCGGTTCGGGTTAGGAAGCACCCGGATCCGTTGAACTGGTTCGTAACCGTCAAGAAAAGCACGGCGGTGGTCGTCGCGATGAGAGCCATGAACGCGTGAACAAAGAATCAAAGGTTGGGCGACCCGACCACAGTTCAACCGGGTTCGCGAAACTGTTCGACTATTGAATGACGCCTATGACCTTAAGGCCTCACCGTGCATATGACACGTGAAGTGAGAAGAAAGCGGGGTACACAACCTGTGGAATGTTCACCAACGATGTTCCGAAGTCGACGTGACGACACTTACCATCACGGCACTGAAAAAGACCAGTCATCGTAGAGGTTTCGATCTCAGTGCTAACGCCCACACAACTCTCAGGGGGTGAGTAGCGTAATTGGCTCCGATGACGGAGCGGTACCTGGAGGAGGTGCGTCGGTCCTAGCGTTGTGCGCGGTGTTGGGTACCACCAAAATCCAGAAGGGTCTGTTGGTTGTGCCATCAGATTTCAGAGAAGAGTGGAGACTAGGAACCCTATGAGTGCGTGGGATGGTATCCGTACCTTGTCTTCGGAATCCTGATTCTGTGTATCGTTCAAGGGATGCCGACGAGCCGGTGAGGCCTCGGACAGTTACCTTCCAACAAGGTGTTCGAACCGGCTCCCGCCGCCGAAACCCGCGACCTTGATTCTCTTGGAAGTTGTGGACACCGAGTTACCAGATGCTTTCATCCAGACCATCTGGACGCAGCGATCGTGGGAATCTCCTTTTTCGGCAACTCGAATCCTTTCCCGCTCCCTCCGTCGCGAGTGGGTCTGCCGAGTCTGGGGTTCATGGAAAACTACTCTTGTCCCCGCCGCTCCCGTTGCGCTGGTTCTGAACCCGCGATCGTGCGCAGTGTCATCTCGTATGAATACCAGTGGATGTCCACTGCCCCCTCCCCTCAACTTCAACTCTCGAGTCTCAAGCTTACCTGGTCTACTAACCCCTCTACCTCTTCACCCGCAATTCTGTTTTTCTCTGCTCCCACAGTCCTCGCGATCGCCGCTCAGTCCCTCTTCACTGGTGTCAGCGCTAGTGTCCTCCGTTAGCCCTCCCCTCTCTCGAGCTCCCATTCCTCGCCCACTGATTCGCAATCTACAGCCAAGTGGCAATCCTCACCCTCCTTGATGGGGTCGGAAACCTCATTGACGGCCTCCTCGACCCCATCGTTGCTGGTCTCGGTGGCCCAACTGTCCTTGGCCAGAACCCTACCGAACCTCTCCAGACTTACATCCTTCCTGAACCGATTGGTGTCCCTCCCGCGCCTCTCCTCCGGATCCTCCATCTCTCGCACGTCTGTGACCTTAGTCGTCTCCGGTCGGTGCCGTTCTGCGTGGATAGGTAACACGGTTTTGGTCCTGACCGGTTGCGAATAGGGAGGCCATTTAGCAATCACCAAAGCTGAGCGCTGAGCAAGAGGGAGTATCCGACTTCAAACCCTCCCCTATGGAGATCGTGTACCCGGAGCGCCGAGTCGTCTTGGCATATCGTGACCAAAGTTACTCGAAATATTCCAAGTAACTGCCTTTCTACTCGCTTGGGGAAACGGACGTTTGTCTGCACGTGAGGTACTCATTGACAGTGAAAAATTCGTGCAACCAATTACAATCGCGGGAGGTCAGGAACACACATTCGCTCACCAACAATACGGAGGTCTAGAAAACTACCCTAGGTCCTCTTTGAATTCGCCTGCCTGGCGCATCCTCCACGTTACGAGGTGGTATCGCGAGCGCTACCCTCTCGTTCTCCCACATCAACGGAAAATATTTTTCAATCGACTCCTTGAGTTTATCCTCTACCACCCAATTCTGTGGTCTCACAACCAACGTCACGTCCTCGCACAGACTGAGCCGATCCAAGACATCATCGACCGAGTTCCACCCACGCACTTGGTCCCCACCCAGGCAGTAAAATGAGGACGCAGCAAGGGAGATGTAGATGGTCAACTCGGTGAACATCTTTGAGGTGATTGTTGAGAGTGTCCTGGATACCCACCCAGCAGCGGGTGCTGTGTTTGTGGGTTCGGCCAGTTTAATCTCAAGTTTTCGGAATCTTTGGTGGCGTTCGAAGCTGAGGCAAGGACATTGGCGGTCGCCTGATAGTTAAGTCATATGAACCAAGGACGTTCCGCTCTGTGGAGAAATAACGCACTAGACCACTCCACTGTAAATTCCATGCACTCAAGGGTTGGTGCACAAGCGTCAACCAAGGGTTGGACAGCGTTGCCAAAGCACCCCGAGAGTTTGAGGGTTCGGAACTTGAGGCCGGAAGGAAGCGGTACGATGTTACGGAGGAACAGCTGGGGACCCTTCAGGTCGCTTAATATGGGTTTCGGATCCATACCCAGTTGGAGGTCGAGGGTACCATCGAGAGGTGGCGAAGTCTTGATATCGAAATGAGGACCGCCGCTACGCATGGAGTGGGAGTAGTCTTGGAGACCATTGATCTTTAGATCCCGGAGGTTCGGAAAATGACAAACGAAATAGAGGATCTGTTTGTGGTCTCCCCTCGGGCTGTCCATTTCCAGGGATTGCAACGACCCCAAAAACGTCCCAAAGTATTCTTCCATATTTGGAATAAACGAGGGGACATCCAACCAACGAGTCTTGAGGCTCCTGAGGTTCGTGATGGTGCAGAGGTGCTGGATGTGGGGTTGCAAGTCGTGTGCGAAGAGCGGATTACGGGGAAGGGACATCGAGATGTGACGAGTGTGTTGGAGGAGACCGCGTTCGTCTAGGGCTGGTAACCCCATGAACTCGTTCCAGGGACCGGGAACCTTGGGCCCCGTAGGAACCCCAGACCGGGGGGTAAGGTACAGTGTTCGATGTATGAACGGTTTCGTTGAACAGGACAGCGCTTTGCCGGCAAGAGAGCAAGATTTGAGCGCGTCCATGTCTAGAAGGTTGAAGATCTCAAATGTGATATCATCTGGGAGGCTTGGGAGACCCTTGTCGTAGGTTATCATCGGTCGTGGGGGGGTGATCGCGGGTATGATCACAGGTTTTGGACTGTCCCATACTACTCGGAGTCGGTGAAACATACTGGACATGTTCCCTGTTCGAATCGCCTGCGTCAGCCCCGAACGGCGCATGTGGTTCTATAACTTTATACACTCACACATCGCTGACGTGCTCTCCATCGTTGGCGGCTACTGTCGATTAGGTCGAGGGTGACCGATACCTCCAGTAGTGCAGACCAAGCGAGGTTTTAAACCGTCGGAAGCGCCCCGACAACTCGAATCAGACCACGTACGGGAGGGTTTGTCCGCGATACGTGGAAGAAAACGCAGCATCCTAACTTGCTGCGCGTCCGTTCCTGGGTGAATTGATGACAGATGAGGAAATTGCCGTTTCATGTGGGCGATCGAGCGGTAACTTGCCCGAGGTGTCGACTCGGGTTTCGCGTAAACATGAGAGTGTGTACGAGGGTTGGGCGGCGTGCTGGCACCCTGGTCAATCGATGCACGGTAGGTTGGAATACATGGAAGGGATAAGTACAAGTACACAGCGCGCTCAAGGCCCAATCGCGGCCCAGGTCGCTTGAGTGAGTACTGGCACAGGAGGCATCACGCTGAGACAAAAGGACGTAACATACAAAAACCCATCCAATACTGAAATCCGGGAAAGCCCAGGGTTTACTGCGCCAACGAATCCCCAAAGGTTGCGGAGAACCACAAGGTTACTTCCCCCGGCCACACTCCGTCGGTCCTCTGGGGTGCTGTCTGTGGGGGACGCAGAACGCCAGAACCACGGGTCCCGGGCCCTTCCCCCAACAGAGAACCTCGAGGCTCGATGAGTCGGAGTAATTTGTCTGGTTACAATCCGGGACCCGGAATATGATGCTTCTTCTCGAGACCCAGAATATGATGCCTCTTCTCGAGCACTACCCTCCCGTTCTCCCACATCAACGGAAAATACCTCTCTATCAACTCGTCGAACTCTTCCCCTACCACCCAATGTTCCATTCTCACCACCAACATCACGTCCTCGCACAGACTGAGCCGATCCAACACGTTATCGACAGCGTTCCACCCGCGCACATGGTTCTCACCCACGGCTTGAAGGATGAACTGGACGAGGGAGACGGAAATATAGATGATAAATTCGGTGAAGACATTCGAGGTGATTGTCGGGAGAGTTTCGGATAACCATTTAGAGGCGCTTTCTAAGTTCGTACTCTCGATTAGTTTGATTTCAAGCGTTCGGAACGCGGGGTGTCGTTTGAAACTGAGTTTAGGATATTGGGGGGCGCCTGATAATCAAATCGTATGAACAGTGAACAAAGGATATTCCCCTCTGCGAAGAAACGACGTACCGAACCACTCCCCTGTAAATTCCACGCGCTCAAGGGTTGGCGCACAGGCGTTGGCCAGGAGTTGGGGGTTGTTGCCGGTGCACCCCGAAAGCTTGAGAATCCGGAATTTGAGACCGGAAGGGAGTGTTGGGAGGTTGGTAAGGACGGACTCGGGACCCTTCAGGTCGCTCCATATGGATCCCGGATTCATGTTCAGTTGGAGGTCGAGGGTGCCATCGAGAGGTGGGGAAGTCTTGATATCGAAATGAGGACCGCCGTTACGCATGGAGTGGGAGTAGTCTTGGAGGCCATTAATCTTCAGATCCCGGAGGTTTCGAAACTGACAAACGAAATAGAGGATCTGTTCGTGATCTCCCCTTGGAGATTCTAGTTCCAGCGATTGCAAAGTCTCCAAAAAAGTCCCAAAGTATTCTTCCATCTTCGGGATAAACGATGGGATATCCAACCAACGAGTCTTGAGGCTCCTAAGGTTCGTGATGGCGTGGAGGTGTTCAATGTGTGGTTGCAGATCATGTGCGAAGAGTGGGTTCCGGGGGAGGTAGATCGAGAGGTGACGAGTGTGTTGGAGGAGTTCGCGTTCGCATAGGTCTGGTAGCCCCTCGAATTCCTTCCAGCGACCAGGAATCTTGGGCCCCGTGGAAAACCTGGGCCGGCGGGGGATAAGATATAGTGCCCGGTGGACGAACGGTTTCGCTGAACAGGACAGCGCTCTGCCGGTCAGGGAGCAAGCCTTGAGGGTCTCCTTGTCCAGAAGACCAAAGACCTCGCAGATGATATCGTCTGGGAGGCTGGGAAGCCCCTTATCGTACGTTACCATCGGTCGGGGTGGAGTTGGTGGTGGTCGTGGTCGTGGTCGTGGGGGCGTGATCGCAGGTCCAGGATCGTCCCACAATTGACTAAACATACTGGAGATGTTCCCTACTAGAATCGTCAGCCCCGAACGGCGGGCGGTACTACATCTCAATGTACTCACATATCGACGGCGCGTTCTCCATTGTTCGCGACCAATGTCGATCGGGTCGAAGGTGGCTGGTAAGTACTTGTCGTAGCTCAGACCAAGCCAGGTTTTAAACCGCCCAGAGCGCCGAAGCGTCCTCGAGTCAGACCACGCACGCGAGGACGTGCCATTCACGACACACGTGGGGGAAAGCGCAGCAACTTAGCGTGCTGCGCGCCCGTTCCTGGATGAATGGATGACGGATGGGGAAGTCACCGATCGGCGGTTTCCCCGCACGGGCGATTGAACCGTAAGTCCGAGCCTGTGGCGGTATCGAGTGGTCCGTGTACGTGAGGGTGTTGGGCGGCACCGTTATTAAAGGTTGTGGAGAGTTGCAAAGTTACCTCCGGCCATGTCCTTCGGGGAGTTGTGCTGTGTGGCGCCGCGCCAAGAGATCCAGGAACCCGTCCCGATCAGTTGGAGGTTTCCTCAACCCAGATCACGTCACTCCTTCCGAATTCAGTCACAAAGTCGGACCATCTCTCCGTACTCAACTCACCGTGTTGTCGACGCTGTCAAAATCTACACCTGGCTTCGGTGTCGGGTTCGATTAATCGGTGAGGCTCGGGCCGTTGCTCCGGCCCCTTCCGACAATGTATCCGAATCGGGTTCCGTTCACCACCTCGATTCTCTCGGAAGATGCGGAAACCAATTTACTCGATGCGATGGAGCAATCGTGAGAATTTCCTTCTTTGGCAACTCGTCACAAGCTGGTCCGCCGAGTCCGGGGTTTATGGCGATTTCTGCCCTCAGCGTCTCCTCTTCACTGCTGGTTCTGGCCCCGCGTTCGTGCGCAGCGTCATCTCGTATAAATACCAGTGGATGTCTGCTGTTCTCTCAAGCTTACCCGGTCTACCAGTCTCCTACCTTCTCTTCTCTCTCTCGTGGTGTTTTCTCCAGTGTCGGCGCTGCTGTTCTTCGTCAGTCCTCCGCTCTCTCAATCCCCATTCCTCGACCACTTACTCGTAGTTTACAGCTAAGAGATAACCCTCACATCTACTTAGCGGGGTAGGAAATCCCTTGGCGGCACCGGCCAGCCTATCATCCCTGGCCTCAGTGGCCCCACCACCCCCGGCCAGAACCCTCCCTCCCTCGGTTTCAACGGTAACTCTCCCCTTATTGGTACTACTACTCTGTTCCCGGGGTCCGGCGACACCACTCTTCCGTTCCCAGGATCCAACAGTACTACTCCCTGATTTCCGAACCGTGACTGGTCTCCCCTTCCCACTCTAAGCCCCACCGCCCCGCCGTTGACCGATATCCCTACCGAAACTCTCACGACCGATGTCTCCGCTGACCCGACTGGTGTTCCCGCGGAACCCTCCACCCCCCCAACTGATGTCCCCGCGAGCCTCTTCCAACTGGCGATCAAACCTCTGTCCCTGTCATCCCAACGAGCTCCTAAGTTCTGCATGTAGATCGCCGCTTGATCGACCTTGGACAAATTCCTTGTTCTTTTCTTCCTTTCGAATGTTTTCCTTCCTTTCAATCGTCGATCACCTGCTCACTAACACTCCTTATCGTTTTAACTGTACTTAAATTCTCGTTTTTACTACGCGCCTCACATCACCGAGTTCTGAGTTCTGACGTTGAGGGATGACGATGACTCGTCGGCAACGCCATATGCATGAGAAGTACCTGGCATAGCTTCATGAATACGAGACTTCAATGCATGGGGGTACGCAGGTTTTCCCGGTACAAATTTGTTTCCGAGAGCCTGCGATAGGCGCGTGGCACGGCGCAAGCCAGTACAACTGACTCCACTCCGCTCCCTACCTCGACCCTGCATCAAGTCGATTCGGGCACACCTCCGCAACCGTTGGGCTGTTGCATTTGTTGTAACCGGTTGCCCCGCGTTTAGCATCAGCTCGGTGTCAGGTACGGCGCCCCAAAGCCCAGATCCACACGTACCTGGTACCACCGATGTGTGCACCGAGCTGCTTTTCCGCGAGACGAAGGAGTCGATACTCTTGCAGGAAGTCGCCGAAACCTCTCCTTGCATTCGTACGTAAAGGGGATTTCTCGTGTGCGATGGTATTTCTTTTTTGTGCATTTGGAACGGCATAGTAAAGCGGAATAGTAGGTTGCACCAACCCAGGGCCAGAACATCCGGTACCGGTTAGGCCTACTACGCAGCAACTACAACTGGGTTCCTCGCACCACATAATTTTTACCATGAAAGGTGGGGACAGACGGCGGGGCCAGGAAAGAAGTCCTCCAAAAATTCAGGACTATACCTCCGTGGGCTGTAAACCAGTGACGGCTCGGGGAAGTGACCGTCAAACCCCACTTCTGCCTTCTGTACTGCTATGGCATGTTTCAACACCTGCCACCTCGTATTTCTTAGCACTGGTTCCCCTATGAACTGTGGCCGTCGTCGCTCCGTGAGCGTGCCGCATGAGTGGTCACAAATACAAGTCTACAACGCTTTGGGTTCGTCCGCGACCTCGATGGAGGAGGGGGACGAATATCAAACTCACATGGTATCGATTACAAGGCTTCTACCGATCTGGAAACGGTCCAGTCATGGAAACGACCCCCTTCCTCGCAGCCATGAGAGGGAGCCGATTTTCAGCCTGCGAAACTAAATTCGACACCCTGTCCTTCTCCTCAGCCCTTATAACAACCTTGAACCCCCTCTCGATGTCCATCCTCTCAAACATCTCGTCGAGCTCAGTCCACCTTCCCCACCACCTCCAGGCATCTTTCCCCGGTTTAAGGATCGTGGGGACCTTCTCCACTTCTAGGACGAACTCTGAGAAGAAGGGGGAAGTGATCGTAGAAAGGGTTTGACATAGCACCTCATACGGGTATCTGATCGTGTCGAAGTCAATCCGAAGGGTCAGGGAACGCAGATTTGTGGCGTCTACGAGATTCAATGGTAAACCTTTCTCGTCTAGGGTTTCTTCAGAACGGCTGCTGCGCTAGAGGATGCGTTGGCGCTTACCGAATTTCTCCCAGGTGGTCGAGACTGACTCTAGGGTACCACAGCATGCATCCACGATGGGCTGCTCAGCCTCCGACTCGCAATTTCGGAAATCGATGGATCGGAAACGACACTTCCCAGGGAGGGAGGTTAATTGCCGCAGCAGGTAACCACGCCACTCGGTCATCCCACCAAGTTTTAGTTTCCCTCGGAAGGGTGGTATACTCTTGACAATGGGCAAAGTCCCCGATTGCCAAGTTCTCCAATCACCGGAACCCGCGTATTCCGTCATCTTGAGCGTCAGATCGTCGAGGTGTGGGAATCGACAAATGAAGTCCAGGATGTCTCGAGTGTCTCCGGTAGGGGTA
>Ga0307516_10005164_pt1 | contig 15732 bp, 15 predicted proteins | sample 19_EM_MG_FD_203310 | JGI IMG/M metagenome (GOLD analysis project Ga0307516, IMG submission 203310) | Populus trichocarpa ectomycorrhiza microbial communities from riparian zone in the Pacific Northwest, United States - 19_EM | ecosystem: Host-associated > Plants > Roots > Unclassified | place...
CGCGCCCTGGCAGATGGCCAAGATGGCCGCGCGCGTCCAGGCCGCCACGTCCAGCGGACGCCCCGCACTGCTGCGCATCGACTACGACGCCGGCCACGGCATCGGATCGAGCACGTCGCAACGCGAGAACCAGTTGGCCGACCTGTGGTCGTTCGCGCTGTGGCAAATGGGCGATCCGGCGTTCCAGCCGGCGGCGCACTGAGCGACGAACCAGGCCCCCGCGGGTCCGGCTCAGTCGCCGGACACCACCGGATCTCCCCGCACGCCATCGCCCGCCATCGCTTCGACCGCCGCGGGAGGCGGGCCGCCGAGCAGCATGTCGAGCCAATCGATGAAGGGTCTGCCCTTGTCGCCCATGCGCGAGAGGGCGGCACCGAAGAGGACGGCGAACAGCAGGATCTGCAGCACGTTGCCATCCGCGAACGATCCGACGATCGTCTTCGGGATGACGTTCATGATGAAATCGACCGCGCCGACGTGCTGGGTTTCGGCAGCGCTCGTGTACGACGAGATCGACTTGGCCGTCAGGCCGCCAGTTCCTTCATGACCTTGATGAGGTCGGCCTTGCCTTCGAAGCCGATGCCGGGCAGCTCGGGCATCGTGAGATGGCTGTTCTCGACCTTCACGCCGTCCGGGAAGCCCCCGAACGGCTGGAACAGGTCGGGGTAGGACTCGTTGCCGCCCAGGCCCAGGCCGGCCGCGATGTTGAGCGACATCTGGTGGCCGCCGTGCGGGATGCAGCGGCTGGCCGACCAACCGTGCTCCTTGAGCATGTCGAGCGTGCGCAGGTACTCGACCAGGCCGTAGCTGAGCGCGCAGTCGAACTGCAGCCAGTCGCGGTCGGGGCGCATGCCGCCGTAGCGGATCAGGTTACGGGCGTCCTGCATCGAGAACAGATCTTCGCCGGTCGCCATCGGGTTCTTGTAGTACTGGCGCAGTGTCGCCTGCAACTCGAAGTCGAGCGGGTCGCCCGGTTCCTCGTACCAGAACAGGTCGTACTGCGACAGTGCCTTGGCGTACTGGATGGCCGTGTCGAGGCCGAAGCGGCCGTTCGCGTCGACGCACAGCTTCTGGCCGTCCTGCAGCACGTCCATGATGGCGTCGATGCGGCGCAGGTCTTCGTCGAGCGAGGCGCCGCCGATCTTCTTCTTCACGACCGTGTAGCCCCGATCGATGTAGCTGCGCATCTCGTCCTGCAGCTTGCGATAGTCCTGGCCCGGGTAGTAGTAGCCGCCGGCCGCGTAGACGAAGATCCTGCGGTTGGGCTTGCCATCGCCGTAGCGGTCGGCGAGTAGCTGGAACAGGGGCTTGCCCTCGATCTTGGCGACAGCGTCCCAGACGGCCATGTCGATCGTGCCGATCGCCACCGAGCGCTCGCCGTGGCCGCCGGGCTTCTCGTTGGTGAACATCGCGTTCCAGATCTTGTGCGGATCGAGGTTGTCGCCCGTGTCGTCGACCAGCGAGGCCGCATCCGCCTCCATGATGCGCGGGATGAATCGTTCGCGCATCAGCTTGCCCTGGCCGTAGCGGCCGTTCGAGTTGAAGCCGTAGCCGACCACGGGCTTGCCGTCGCGGATCACGTCGGTGATGACCGCCACCAGGCTGAGCGTCATCTTGCTAAAGTCGATGTAGGCGTTGCGGATGGGCGAGCTGATGGGCAGGGTCTTCTCGCGGATTTCGACGATCTTCATGGCTGTCTCCGGGGGTGTTTCAAGGTCGAGCCTGGATGTTCTGAGCGTTCGGCCCTTTCCGCCAATGCTCATTTCCTCAGCTTCCATGCACTGGACGAACCGCTCATGAACCTGATCTGGCTCGAGGATTTCCTGGCGCTTGCCGCGTCGGGCAACTTTTCGCGTGCCTCCGACGAGCGCCACAGTTCGCAACCGGCGTTCAGCCGCAGGATCCGCAGTCTCGAGGAGTGGATCGGCGCCGACCTCTTCGACCGGACACACCAGCCTGCCACGTTGACGGAGGTCGGGGAATGGTTCGTCGGGGTCGCCGAGGAGATGGTGGCCCGCGTTGCGAAATTGCCGGGCGAGGCCAAGCTGATCGAGGATGCCAACGCCTGCACGCTTCGTATCGCGTCCACGCACGCGTTGTCCTTCACCTTCCTGCCCCGTTGGCTTCACAACCTCGGCCCGGCCAGTACCGTCGGGCAGATCCAGATCATGTCCGACGTCTTGCTGCGCTGCGAAGCGCTGATGGAGCAAAGCAAGGTGCAGTTCGTGATGAGTCACGCGCACGCAGCGGCGATCGGGGCGCTTGACGGCGAGAGCTATCGTTCCACACAAGTGGGCAACGACGTGATGGTGCCCGTCTCGCGGCCCGACGTTCATGGAGCACCGATGCACCGCCTCGATGTCCCAGGCGGCGCGACCGTGGCTGCCCTCTTGTACAGCGAGGAGTCCGGCCTCGGTCGAATACTTCGAGCGGTGCTTGGCCGCCGCTTGCAACGCCTGCCGCTGCACGTGGATTTCACGGCGCATGCGGCGTCCGTGCTTCGCACGATGGCATTGGATGGTCGCGGGCTGGGATGGCTACCCTTGACCTTGGTGGACGACGATCTGAAGCATGGCCGGCTCGTGGCGGCCGCGGGCGAAGACTGGAACGTCCCTCTCGAGATCCGCCTCTATCGCGAACGTGGGTCGAGCGCAAAGGCGGCCGAGGCCCTTTGGCGTGCCGTGACGGACGAGCCCTCGCCGAACAGTCGCTAGCGCCTAGCGTTGCGCGAACTGTGGCAAGTCGTCGTGTATCTCGTACCACTCGGCCTTCGAGCCGATGAAATAGTGCGCGGTCGGCGGCGTCGGCAGCGGCGTATCGAGCGTCCCCAGCCGCAAGCGCACGACATCCGGCATCGCATCGCGGCGACTGAAGATCGGCGAACCGCAGTTGGAACAGAAGAGGCGATGAACGCCTGGCGAAGAATCGTATGCCTTCAGCGCCGACTCGCCCTCGATGACGACGAAGTCACTGGCCGCGACGGGCGCATTGGTCGCAAAGGCGGTAGCGGTCGCCTTGCGACAGAGCGAACAGTGGCAATAGATCGCCGCACCAAGCTTGCCGCGAACTTCGTATTTCACTGTGCCACAGAGACAACTGCCCTTATGCATGAAAGCTCCCGTCATTGATTCGCCATCAGTCGTGGAGCGCGCGATTGACGCGCAGGATATCGTCGTTCGTGATCGTCGACCCGAGTTGCCCCAATCGCTGAAGCGCCAAGTCGCGCAAGGCGGGGGCCTTGTCTTTCACCGCCCGGGCCAGCGCATCCTGCAGCGCCACGCCGCCGATGATGTCCGTGCAGTACGCGGGCGTCCCGGGCTGCTGGCGCCACGACTCGCCGAGCGTGCCCGCATCGACGCCGTCGAACCCGGCATCGTTGACAAGGCCGATGACGATCTTCTTCGCGTCGGCCTCATCGCCTGCCGCCGGCAGCGCGATGCGTCCCGGCGAGCCAGCGGGCTGGCCCTTCGTCGCCAGGCTGTGCGCCAGGATGCTGTTGAACGCCTTCACGACAGGGCGGCCCAGTTGCTCAGCCACCCACTGGCTCTCGGGCATCCCGCTTTCGATGGCTGCCACCGGCTCGTCGCGCATCCCGGGATAGTAGTTGCCGGTGTCGATGACGACCACATGCTTCGGAAGCCTGGCCAGGAGATCCTTCGGCAACTGCGGGATCGCCTTCTCCGGAATGGAGACCACCACGACGTCGGCGCCCTTGACCACGTCTGCCAGCGCAACCGCGGTCGCATTGGCCTCTCTCGCGATCTCGCGGATGCTCTCGGGCCCGCGCGAGTTGGCAAGCGAGACCTGGTGCCCGGCTGCGCTGAACTTGCGAGCGAGGGTGGCTCCGATGGTGCCAGCGCCGATGATTCCGATTTTCATGATCATTCCTCCAAATGCTCAATGGGGCCGGCCTTCTGCGCAACAGCCTACGCCTTGCGAGAAGGCCGGTACGAACATTCAGCTGCGCGGGGCCTTGATGGTCGAGAACATGGTCAGCAGATTGCTGTACGCGCCGTTGGCCGCTGCGTCGCGCACGGGCTTGGCGCGCTCCACGACAATTTCTTGCGCCGCCGGAGTGGCTTGCAGGAGCGTCATGGTTTCCGAGAGGAAGTCTTCCAACGGCATGGCGTTTTCATCCTGTTGCTGGCCCAGGAGAGTTGTCTGAACGCCCGGCGGCACGATCTCTAGCACCTGGATCGAGGTGTCGACAATCTGGACACGCAAGGCCTCCGTGAACGAGTGGAGCGCGGCCTTGGTTGCGCTGTAGGTCGGCGTGGCGGGAAAGGGAACGAAGGCCAACGCCGAAGAGACGTTCAGGATGGCTGCGTCGCCCTTGTTCGACAGTTGCGGCAAGAAGGCGTAGACCATCCGGATCGAACCGAGCAGGTTGGTCGTTATCGTGTCCTCGGCGACCTGGAGGGAGTCGGGGTCGCGGACATCCTCCCAGTGCATGATGCCGGCGTTGTTGATCAGGACGTTCAGTTCTGGGTAGCGGGCGGCGATTGCTTCGCTCGCGCGGATGATGGAGGCGCCATCTGCCACATCGAGCACGACGGCTTCGATTCCCGGGTGTTCGGTCGTGATCCGGTCGAGCAGTTCCTTGCGTCGGCCGGCGACGATCACCTTGTTGCCGGCCTTGTGGAAGCGCAGGGCCAAGCCGAGTCCTATGCCTGACGTGCCGCCTGTGATCAGGATGGTGTTGCCAGAGGTCTTCATGGAGAGCCTTTCAAGGTGCTTTGGGTAGAATGGTCATTCGGACAACTGTCCGCTTGTTCGAAGAGCATAACGGACAACTGTCCGTTTGGCAAGATCCGGGTCGAGAGGAGGACGAGTGCCGAAGATGGAAACACCCTTGCGTTCTGACGCGCTGCAAAATCGCGAACGCATCCTGAAAGTGGCAATCGCTGAGTTGACTCAGCGCCCAGACGTGGCGCTGAGCGAGATCGCAAGGAAGGCGGGGGTCGGCCAAGCCACCTTCTACCGAAACTTTCCGAGCCGGGAGGCATTGGTCATCGAGGTCTACCGCTACGAGATGGAGCGGGTCGCCAATCTCGCGGCCGAACTGCTTCGGACCCGCCCGCCGGAGCAGGCCTTGCGCGAGTGGATGGATGGTCTTGCCCAGTACGCGGTGACCAAGGCGGGCTTGCCCGACGCGATCCGCTTGGCCGCCAGTGCTCGCGGATGCGCGGGGACGTCGGGCTACGCTCCGGTGACGACTGCGGCCCAACTCCTGCTTGACGCCAACCACGAGGCAGGAACCATCCGGCCTGGGGTGACCGTGGAGGACTTCTTTCTGGTCACCGCAGGCATCTGGCAGATCGATTCCCGCGGAGATTGGCAATCACGCCTGACTCGACTCATGGACCTCGTGATGGACGGTCTGCGCGCAGGCGCCCCGCTCCCGACAGGTCGCTGAAATCACGGTCTGCGCCATGCTGCCCATCCGCTCCCTCGTTCGCGATGCGCGGCCTTTGCGGCAGGCTTGTTGATTGACGCCAATGTACGAGCGGCAGGCGAGTGGGGGGCGAGTGTGCCGCGCGGTGGGCGCGCACGGGCCTAAGCGGGAATCCTGACCTTGCGCGCCGACTTCATGCAGGCGTCCACCAACGATCGCGCGTGCTTCGCCGTCATCGGCGACGTTCCGAACAGCGCGCGGTAGACGATCGGCGAGACCACCGTGTCCATCACCGCATCGACCGCGGGCACGGCTTCGCCGCGCTCGATGCCGCGCGCGACGATGGTCTCTACCTGCGCCGCGGTGAACGCGGCGCATTGGCACGGCACGGGGATCTTGCCCTCGGCGAGCGTGCCGCCCTTGGCGGACAGCACGTCCAGCATCATGCCGAGCCCGACGTCCGACGACATCTCGTCGCGGTACTGTTCCACCCAGGCCTGCAGGTCGCCGGCGACGCTGCCGGTGTCGGCCGGATCGCCGTCCGGGCGCATGCGTTCGACGGCGACGTCGGCGAGCAGGTCGGCGAGCTCACCCCAGCGGCGATAGATCGTCGACGGCGTGACGCCGGCGCGCGCTGCGATCAGCGGCACGGTGAGCGCCGCACGGCCGTGCAGCGCCAACAGTTCGGTGGTGGCCTGGTGCACCGCGGCCTGGACACGGGCGCTGCGGCCGCCGGGGCGGGGGATCGCACGGTTGATCGTCGTCATGGTGACCATATTAACGCAACGGATTTGCGTTAGTTAAAAAAGGGGTGCACACTCAGCAAACGCAAACGTTTTGCGTTAGCTTGAATGGAACGCGCCATGTCCGACACCGCCACCCCTGCCCTCGCCACGCTCGCCGCCGCGCCGGGCCGCCTGAGCCGCAGCGCGGCGCTGTGGCTCAACGCGTCGATCATGGTGACGTACTTCGCCGCCTCCACCGCGCCGTCGCCGCTGTACGCGCTGTACCGCGAGGCCTGGGGCTTCTCGGCGCTGACGTTGACGCTGGTCTTCGCCAGCTACGCGTTCGCGCTGCTGGCCGCGCTGCTCGTGTTCGGCGCGCTGTCGGATCACCGCGGCCGGCGCGAGGTCCTGCTCGTCGGGCTGGTGCTCGAGTTCGGCTCCATCCTGGTGTTCCGACATGCCCAATCGGTCGAGTGGCTCTTCCTCGCGCGCATCTTCCAGGGCGTGGCCACCGGCATCGCCACGAGCGCGCTGAGCGCCGGCTTGCTCGACATCGACCGCGAGCGCGGCGCGGTGCTGAACAGCGTGTCGCCGCTGTTCGGCATGGCGCTCGGTGCCGTCGGCGCGGGCGCACTCGCCGAGTTCGCGCCAGCGCCAATGCGCCTCGTGTACGACGTGCTGCTGGCGGTCCTGGCCGTGCAGACGCTGGCCGCGTTCTGGCTGCCCGAGACCGTCTCCAGGCGTCCCGGCGCGCTGGCCGCGATGCGCCCGCAACTGGCCGTGCCACCACGCGCCTGGCCCACGCTGTGGCAGGTGCTGCCGGTCAACACCGCGCAGTGGGCCCTGGGCGGCTTCTACGCGTCGTTGGGGCCGTCCCTGGCGCGCATCGTCACCGGAAGCCATTCGCCGACCCTGGGCGGCGGCGTGGTCGCTGCGTTGGTGCTGAGCGGCGCCGCCGCGGTGCTGTTCGTGCGCACGCGTCCCGCGCGCCTTGCGCTCGCCGGCGGCGCCGCGGCGCTGGTGATCGGCGTCTGCGTGACGCTGGCCGGCGTGCAGTTGCATTCGACCGCGGCGTTCTTCATCGGCTCGGTGGTCGCGGGCCTCGGCTTCGGGGCCGCGTTCAACGGCACCCTGCGCAGCCTGGTGCCGCTGGCCGCGGCGCACGAGCGCGCGGGGCTGATGTCGACGTTCTTCGTGCTGAGCTACCTCGCGTTCAGCCTGCCGGCGATCGCCGCCGGCCTGCTGGCCGGGCACATCGGGCTGCAGGCGGCGTCGGTGGGCTACGGGCTGCTGCTGGTCGCGCTCGGGTGCCTCGCGCTCGTGCTGATGGCGCGGCGCAAGGAGACCTTATGAGCGCGTCAGGCTGACACGAGCCCCGCCCGCGCGAACGGCAGGCGCGTCACCGCGGGCCCGCCTGCGCGCGCGACGGCGTTGGCCACAGCGGGGGCGAGCGGCGGCACGCCGGGCTCGCCGACGCCGGTCGGCGCCGCCGTGCTGGGCACGATGAACACCTCGACGGCCGGCATCTCGTAGATGCGCAGCGACTTGTACTGGTCGAAGTTGCGCTGCACCGGCCGGCCGGCCTTCAGCTCGATTTCGCTGTAGTAGAGCGCGCCGAGCGCGAAGCCGATGCAGCCTTCCATCTGCGCGCGGATCACGTCCGGGTTGACGGCCACGCCGCAGTCCACCGCGCACCAGACGCGGTCGACGCGCACCTTGCCGTCCTTGAGCGTCACCTCGGCCACCTCGGCGACCGCCGTGCCGAAGGACTCGTGAAGCGCGATGCCCTGCGCCGAGCCGGGCGGCATGGCCTTGCCCCAGCCGGACTTCTCGGCCACGAGCTTCAACACGCCGATCGCGCGCGGGTTCTTCTCGAGCAACGCGAGACGGAAGGCCAGCGGATCCTGGCCCGCGGCCTGCGCGAGCTTGTCCATCATCGTCTCCATGACGTACGCGGTGTGCGTGTTGCCCACCGAGCGCCACCACAGCGGCCGCACCGGCAGCACCGGCGAATGCAGCTGGCCGTCCAGCATCGGCAACTCGTACGCCGACGGGAACACGCCTTCCACGGAGGTCGGGTCGACGCCGTCCTTGATCATCATCGCCATCGCGGTGCCGGCGACGATGGACTGCGTCGCGACGGCGTGCTTCCACGACGCCACCTTGCCGGCGTCGTCGAGGCCCACCTGGACCGAGTGAACCGCCATCGGCCGGTACAGGCCGGCGCTCATGTCGTCCTCGCGCGTGTACTGCAGGCGTACCGGCGCGCGACCCTTGATGGCGACCGCGACGTTGACCGCCGCCACGGTGAAGTCGCTCCACGCATTGGCCCGGCGGCCGAAGCTGCCGCCCGAGACCAGCGAATGCAGCTTGACCTTGTCCAGCGGCAGTCCCGCGGCCTTCGCGGCGAACATGTGATCGAAGGTGGGGAACTGGTGGCCGGCCCACGTCTCGAGCGTGCCGTCATGCAGCCAGGCGACGCAACTCTGCGGCTCCATCGACGCATGGGCCAGGAACGGGAATTCGTAGATCGCCGAGACTGTCTTCGTCGCGACCGGTGCGGGCGTCGACGTCGGCGCGGGCTTCGCGAAGGCGGTACCCGGCTGCGTCGCCAGCTCGCGGTACTGCGCCATCAGCGCGTCCGAATCGAGCTGCGCGCCGGCGGACTCGTCCCAGGTCACCTTCAACGCCTTGCGCCCGGCCAGCGCGGCCCAGGTGGTGCGCGCGACCACGGCCACGCCTTCGGGCACGGCGACGACATCGGTCACGCCCTTGACCTTCTTGGCCGCCGTGGCGTCGAACGAGACCATCTTCGCCGCGAACGACGGCGGGAACGCGATCACCGCCGTCAACAGCCCGGGCAGCTTGACGTCGCCGGTGTAGATGGCCGTGCCGTTGCACTTGGACGGCGAGTCGACGCGCGGGGTCGCATGCTCGCGACCCATCAGCGTGAACTTGTCCGGCGTCTTCAGCACAGGGCTCTTGGGCGTCTCCTGCTTCGCGGCCGCGGCCGCCATTTCGCCGTAGGTGGCGCGCTTGCCGGAGGCGTGGGTCAGCACGCTGTCGCTCGCGCGGATCTCGTCGGCCGGCACGCCCCAGGCCTGCGCCGCCGCGGACACCAGCATCGCGCGCGCCGTCGCGCCGGCGGTGCGGTACTGGAGATACGAGTTGGCGATCGCCGACGAGCCGCCGGTGCCCTGCATGCCGAACGCCAGGTTGGCGTAGAGCTTCACGTTGGCGCCGGCGTACTCGGTGCGCACGAGCGACCAGTCCGCGTCCAGCTCGTCGGCCACCAGCGTCGCCAGGCCAGTGGTGTTGCCCTGCCCCATCTCGTGGTGCTTGTTGACGATGGTGACGAGGTTGTCGGCGCCGATGCTGACGAACTGGTTGGGCTCGAAGACGGCCTGGGCGGCGACGCCTTCGCGCGACTGGGCGGCCGCGGACGCGGCGCGCGGCAGCCAGCCGCCGATCGTCACGACCAGTCCGCCCGCGGCCAGCACGTCGCGGCGCGTGACACCCGTGCGCGCGGGCGCGGGCGCCCGATCGGGCGCCATCAGTGCCAGGGTTTCGGCTTCGCCGCGTTGCGCTTCGCGGAAGGCTTGCATCAAGGGGTGCATGACGGACTCCTCTTCAAGCCGAGAGCTGGGCCGACGCGGCGTGGATCGCGGCGCGGATGCGGACGTAGGTGGCGCAGCGGCAGATGTTGCCCGCCATCGCGAGATCGATGTCCGCGTCGCTGGGCTTCGGGTTGCGCTCCAGCAGCACCGTGGCCGACATGATCTGTCCCGACTGGCAGTAGCCGCACTGCACGACGTCGAGATCGACCCAGGCCTTCTGCACCGCCTTGGCGGCGCGCGACTGCAGGCCCTCGATCGTCGTCACCTTGCGGCCGGCGATGGCGGAGACGGGGGCCACGCACGAGCGCATCGCCTGGCCGTCCACGTGCACCGTGCAGGCGCCGCACTGCGCGACGCCGCAGCCGAACTTGGTCCCGGTCAACCCGATCTCGTCGCGCAGCACCCAGAGCAGGGGCGTCTGCGGATCGGTGTCCACGCGGTGGGAGTGACCATTGACGTTGAGTGAAACGACAGGCATTGCAAAAGCTCCCGTGAACGAAATCGAATGGCGCAGTATGCTCGCGCTTCAAGAATTTTGCGGAGAAGCGCGATGCGGCCGACAACTCTGGTTGGACTAGTGCTCCTGGCGGTCTTCGCCAGCCCGGCCGTGCGGGCAGTGCCGGCCGCCGCGACGCTGAAATCGCCCGCCGACTTCACCGCCATCGCCGACCCCGCCGAGCGCTCGCGCGCGCTGTTCGCGGAAATGGGCAAGGTGATCGAAAGCCCGCGTTGCCAGAACTGCCATCCGGTGGGACAGCGCCCGAGCCAGGGCGACGACATGCATCCGCACCTGCCGCTGGTGGTGCGCGGCGCGGACGACCAGGGCGCGATCGCGATGCGCTGCGCCACCTGCCACCAGGTGGCCAACTTCGCGCCGGCCGGCGTGCCCGGCGCGCCGAAGTGGCACGTGGCGCCGGTGGCCATGGCCTGGCAGGGCAAGTCGCTGGGCCAGGTCTGCGAACAGATCAAGGATCCGGCCCGCAACGGCAAGCGCACGCTGGCCCAGATCCACGATCACATGGCGCACGACGAGCTGGTCGGCTGGGGTTGGCATCCCGGCGGTTCGCGCGCGCCGGCGCCCGGCACGCAGAAGCAGTTCGGCGAACTGGTGGCGGCCTGGATCAAGTCGGGCGCGGCCTGCCCCGCGCCCTGAGGCCGCGGCCGCCCGCGTCATGGAGAACCTCGACCTGCTCGTGCTGCGCGACCTGCGCGACTGGCGTCGCTCGGGCCAGCGTGCGCTGCTGGTCACGGTCGTTCGCACCTGGGGATCGTCGCCCCGGCCAGTCGGATCGATCCTCGCGCTGTCGGAGAGCGGCCGCAGCACCGGCTCGGTGAGCGGCGGTTGCATCGAGGACGACCTGGCCCATCGCTACCGGCAGCAATGGCAGGCGCAGCCAACGAGCACGCTCCCGGCGCCGGCCGCGCCGGTTTTCCTGACCTACGGCGTCTCGGCCGACGAGGCGCACCGCTTCGGCCTGCCCTGCGGCGGAACGCTGGAACTCCTGGTCGAGCACGATCCGGATCCGGACGAGCTCGATGCGATGTTGCAATGCCTCGACGCGGGCGCCCTCGCGCGGCGCCGCGTCCGGCTTGCCGACGGCGCTGCCACGCACGAGGAAACGCACCAGCCCGAGGACCTGCGGCTGGCCGGCACGCACATGGTCAACACCTTCGGGCCGCGCTATCGCATGCTGCTGATCGGCGGCGGGCAACTCGCCGAGTACCTGGCCACGATGGCGCTGTTCAGCGGCTTCGAGGTCGCCGTGTGCGAACCCCGGGAAGAGGTTCGCCAGGCGTGGCGCGTCGCCGGCGTGGCGATCATCGCCGAGATGCCCGACGACGCCGTCATCGCCTTCCGCCCCGACCGCCGCAGCGTCGTGATCGCCGTGTCGCACGACCCGAAGCTCGACGACCTGGCCTTGCTCGAAGCGCTGAAGACCGACGCCTTCTACGTGGGCGCCATCGGCAGCCGCCGCAACAACGACGCGCGGCGCGCGCGGCTCGCGGAGCACTTCGACCTCACCGCCACCGAACTGGCCCGCCTGCGCGGCCCGGTGGGCGTCTACATCGGCAGCAAGACGCCGCCGGAGATCGCGGTCAGCATCCTGGCGGAGGTGGTGGCGGTGAAGAACGGGGTGGTGGTGCCGCACGCCATGCTGGTGGCGCCCGCGAAGAACCGGCTGGCAGGCACGCAGCCCGCCGAGGCGCAAGACATCCACTGACGATCGCCGGCTGCGCGCTCACGTCCCCGGATAGTGCCCCGCCGCGATGTCCTCCCGCAGCGTCGCATGCGTGGGCTCCCATCCCAGCAGCTCGCACGTGCGAGCGCTGGAGGCAGGCGCATCGGCGCCGAAGAACATGCCCAGCCAGTCGAAGTGCGCGGCGGCGCGGTCGGCGGGAATCGATTCGACCGGGACCTCCAGGAACTGGCCCAGCGCGGCGGCGATGTCGCGCGTGGCGATGCCTTCCTCGGCGACGGCGTGCAGCACGGTGCCGGACGTCGCCTTGTCGATGGCCAGTTGCACGAGCTTGCCCGCGTCGAGCCGGTTGACGGCCGGCCAGCGGTTCGCGCCCTCGCCGACATGGGCCGACACGCCCTTCTCGCGCGCGATCCGCGCCAGCATGGCGACGAAGCCGTGGTCGCCGCCGGCACCGTGCACGGTCGGCGCGAAGCGCACGACGATGGACCGGATGCCGCGCTCGGCCAGGCCGATGGTGGTCGCCGCGTTGGCGACACGCGGATGCACGGCCGCGTCGGGCGTGTCCGCCTCGGTGCCGACGCGGCCGGGCGCGAGACCCAGCGTGCCGGAGGCGATCAGCAGCGGGCCGCCGGTGCCTTGCAGGACGTCGGCGAACACGTCGATCGCCGCGCGGTCGGTCTGCGCGGCGGCGGCCATCTTCGAGAAGTCGTGGTTGTAGCCGAGGTGCACGACGCCATCGGCCCGGGCGGCCGCGGCGCGCAGGCCGGCCAGGTCGTCGAGCGTGGCGCGCACGACCTCGGCGCCGAGCGCGGCGACCTTGGCGGCGGCTTCGTCGGTGCGGGCCAGGCCAAGCACGTGGTGGCCGGCGGCGATGAGTTGGGTGACGCTGGCCGAGCCGATCCAGCCGGAGGCGCCTGTGACGAGGATTCGCATGGTGTCGTCCTGTTGATGTCAGTGAGTGACATCAGTATAGGCCTATGATGTCACACTGTGTCAACACTTTTTTCAGGAGCCCCATGGGTCGCTGGGAGCCCGATGCGCCAGGCCGCTTTCGCACCGCGGCGATGGAACTCTTCGGCGAGATCGGCTACGAGCAGACCACCGTGGCCGCCATCGCCGAGCGTGCGGGACTGACCGCGCGGACGTTCTTCCGCAACTTCGCCGACAAGCGCGAGGTGCTGTTCAGCGGATCGGAGCAACTGCAGGCATCGATGGTCGGCGCGCTCGCGAACGCGCCCGGGAAAGCCACGCCCATCGCCGCGGTCGCCGCCGCACTGCTGGCGCCGGTCGACTTCTTCACGGAAGATCGTCGCCCGTTCTCCCGCCTGCGCAACACGGTGATCGCCGCGAACGGGGAACTGCTCGAGCGCGAGCTGATCAAGCTCGCGAAGCTGTCCGCGGCGCTGGCCGAAGGCCTGCGCGCCCGCGGCGTCGCCGAGCCCGACGCGAGCCTCGCCGCCGAGGCGGGCATCGCGGTCTTCCGGGTCGCGTTCGCGCAATGGGTCGCCGAGTCGGAGCGACGCGGCTACGCCCAGATCGTGGGCGAATCGCTCGCCCGATTGAGGAAGCTCGCCGCGACCCCGTGAGCAGAGCGGGCGCGCGGCCCGCCGGCCCGGATCAGTGTCCGAACATCCCGCGCACCTCGTCCACATCCACCTGCAGCTTGACGAACGCCTCCGTGCCGCGCGCGATGTTCTCGCGGCCCACGCCGCTGTGCGAGCGCGTCGCGCCGACGTACAGCACGGTGCCCATCGAGCGCCGGAACGCGTAGGTCAGCGACGTCGTCAGGCCCGACTCGCGGTCGGCGGCGACGCCCGCCTCGGACTTGCGATCGACCGTGGAACGCTGCACGATCAGGCGCAGCTTCTGGCGCGCGTCGATGTGCCACACGCCCAGCAGCTGCGACGCCGTCTCGCGGTAGGCCAGCAGGCTCCCGTTCTTCAACCACGCGGCCCAGATGCTGGGCTCGATCTCGATCGCCGCGAACGGACGCGTCGACATCGACATGTTGACCTGCCCGCCCGGGCGCACCACGCCGGCCGTGACGTCGGCCAGCTTGCCCAGCGTCACGGTGGCGTCGAACAGCGGGATAGCCTGCGCGAGCGTCGACGTGTATTCGCCCTTCCAGTAGTGCTCGGACAACAACTGGCCGCCCGAGTGGGCGCGCAGCTTGGACAGGCCGTGCCACTGCACCCAGGCCTGAGTGTTGTGCGGCAGGCTCACGTACACCTCGGGGGTGACGAACTCCTGCACCACGTCGCCGTTGATGCGATCGCGCAGCAGCGCGGAGCGCAGGTTCACCCACAGCTCGTTGGTGGGCGCCAGGTTGCGGAACACATAGCCCTGGTGCAGCTCGATGTCGCGGATGCCCACCTGGTTGACGAAGCCGGTGTCGTGGCGGAACTGCGGGCTGATGTCGAGGTCGGTGAAGTCCAGCTGCAGGCGGTCGGTGTAGCGCGAGGCCTTCACCATCACCGAGTCGCCGGCCGTGTCCTTGCCGCGCACCAGCGCGCCGCCGACGGGGTCGGGCTGCGCCGTGGTGTCCGAGTGCAGCCATTGGGCCCGCACGCGCCAGGCGTCGTCGATCTGCCAGGCGACGTCGGGGCCCAGCACGGTGTTGTCGCCGCGGTCGTCCTCGTAGCGGCGCGCCGCCAGCACGCCGCCCAGCTGGAACTTCGCGGCCTCGTCCAGGTCGGCGTGGACGCGCGCGGACAGCGAGCGCGAGCCCGGCTGCAGCGCCGTGCCGGTGCCGTAGGCGTAGGGCAGCAGCGTCTCGCCGCCGCCCTTGTCGTCGATGATGAAGGCCGTGCCGGCCAGCGACGCGCCGCGCCAGGTGGAACGGACGCCCCAGCGCGGCGCCGTGAAGCTGCGCGTGTACAGCGCCTCCGTGGGCGAATGCAGCAGGTCGCTCGACTCGAAGAAGAACGGACGCTTCTCCGGCAGGTACAGCGCGAAGTCGGTGTTGCCGCTCAGCTGCGGCACGTCGAGTGCCACCTGCGAGAAATCGGGCTTGAGCGTGCCGTCGATCACCAGCTCGGGCGAGGCGCGCCACTTCACGTCGAGGCTGCCCTGGACGCCGTCGGCCGTGTGCTTCGCCGCGCCGGGCTCGCTGTCGCTGGTGTGGCGCGCCGTGACGCTGGGGCGCACCGTGAGGAAGCTGTGCTGCTGCGGCAGCTCGATGCCTTGCAGCGGCTGCATCGCCGAGATGAACGACGGCGCGTCCGTGGGCACCGCCACCGAGACCCACATGTAGGCCTGGTCGCGCGGCATGCGGCGCGCCACCATGATGCGCCAGGTCGTGCGCGGATCCGACGCGAAGCGCAGCGAGGCGAACGGGATGCGGAAGACCGACGTGTAGCCGTGCTCGGCGCGCGCGGAAGCGGCGTCGAAATCGAAGTCCGGAGAGAAGTCCTCGTCGTCGTCGGCGGCGGTGTGCATGCCGTCGCCCGTGCTGCCGGAGGCGCCCACGCGGAAGAACTGCGCCGACTGGCGCTTGCCGATCGCGTCGAGGTACAGCACCACGAAGTCCTGCGTGCGGATCACGTTGTCGTGGCGCACCAGCGGCGCGCGGATCTGCTCGGGATGATCGTCCAGCGCGGTGACGCCGACGTACACCGCTGACTCGTCGAACAGCACTTGCACCTTCGTCGCGTACAGCGGCTTGGCATCGCGATGCGGCTCGTTCTCGACGAAGTGGTCGTACACCGGAGCGCGCTGCCAGGCGGGGCTGGAGAGCGTGCCATCGAGGACGATGTGCTCGTCGGGGCGCAGCCGCACAGCGTGCATCGCGAGCG
>Ga0307516_10005165_pt1 | contig 15731 bp, 32 predicted proteins | sample 19_EM_MG_FD_203310 | JGI IMG/M metagenome (GOLD analysis project Ga0307516, IMG submission 203310) | Populus trichocarpa ectomycorrhiza microbial communities from riparian zone in the Pacific Northwest, United States - 19_EM | ecosystem: Host-associated > Plants > Roots > Unclassified | place...
GAGGATGGAACTCGGATGAGCCTGAAAGACCCTGTGGAAGGACTTGGAAACCAGGATGGTCGAGAGTAGCGTCGCAAAATCGGGCAATGCCGTGAACACGCAGTCGATGACATCTGGGCTGAGAGGGGCGACCATGCTCGGGAGTGGTGTAGGATGGATGTGAAGCCTCCTTAGTTGTTTTATAACAACACCACCCTTGTGAACGCGACTGCCTCAAGGCCTGTTGGTTGACTCGATCACTCCAAGTCACCTTGCCCCCCTCGTCCATAACCTAGTCAGTCGGACAGCTGATGAAGGTCAAGATCAAGTCATGGCACGCTATCGCCCAATGGCGGTGGGACACCGGAAACACTGATCATGACGAGGGGGACGGCGAAGGTGATGTTTGTGGCATATGTCGCGTACCATATGAAGGCTGCTGCCCTACATGTAAGGTGCCGGGCGATGATTGTCCTCTCAGTGAGTGTACAGTTCGTTCGTCTGGCGTTCTACCTCACCGATGACCGCGCAGTATGGGGCGAATGTAGCCACGTCTTTCATATGCACTGCCTCCTGAAATGGATCGGAACGCCTTCCTCAAAGCAACAATGTCCTATGGATCGTCGTACATGGGGTACGTTCCCACTCTCGGAACGAACAGCCTGGATCACTAAAACCACGCTAGTCACCGCCGAGAGAAAGGTTCCTCAAGGACAACAAGGACAGTGAGGTCTTGGTGTATAGTCATGTATTGCAGATTCAACGTTGTGTGTTACGATTTCCCCGGATAAACATCGACATATTATCAGATATCTGCAGCTCCTGTTCCTCCTTTGAGAGCAGCGATTCGAAAGTGTCGTGAGATTCCTCCGACTGCAGGGCATGTCAGTGCCCACACTCGAAAGAACAAAATGAGTCCATACCACCCCGTCATGATACACGAGTTCCTCCCATGGCTCATCCTCTTCCGCGCGGATGTGGGACAATATTTCTCGCCTTTGGACGGAGAGCCCTCCCAGTATGTTTTTCTCATCTGGCATAGATTTTCGGACAGAAACCTGTACCTCCTTCGCCTGTGGTTCAGGCTTCTCTTTCTTGGTCATGTCCACTTCGTCGGGGTCTTGGGGAGGACCATCGTCCTCCGACCCAGATTCGTCACCTCCACGGCCTCCTTTCTTCGCGGAGAGGTGGTCCATATATGTCAGCGTTGGGCGTAGCTGGTGTGTCTCCGCGATGGGATGCAGAGACAACCTTCCTTAAAGATTTATTGAGTATACTACGAACCACAGCGAAGAGGGACATACCGTTCCTGACTACTCCTAGCATGTACGTCCCTGCGCAGGGGATTTCCTCGCTGCTCATTCTGACTTCGCTCAATCGCGGTTGTTCCCCTTCCCTCTGCTTCACCTTCGATTCCTGATTTTTCTCCTTGTCATCCTCAAACCTTGCAGCACCTAAGATCGCCGCCCGTTCCTTATTCCAGACCTCAGGACGAGCATCCGCAGGGACGTGGACCTCCAGTTTCCGGACGTTAGGCTTTATTCGGGCTTTGATCCGTTTTCCGCTCGCAACAGCGGAAGGGGGGACTTCCAGAGGGCGCGTCAAGAGCGGGAACTGAAGGACAAGGACGTCGGGAGCGAGAGTGTTGGTGTAATGAATGGGCATTACACCCACCACCTCGTCGTCTCCTTCCATGGAAGCGTGTGAAAAGTCCCAGCCCAATCATGGCCGATAAGACCATCCTGCTCCTCAACCCGAACTCGTCCGCATCCGTGACGCAGATACTGCAGGAGGGCCTATCCTCATATGCGGCACCAGGGGTCTGTCTCAGATTCGCCAATCCAACTGCGGGGCCACCCTCGATCGATGACCCGATAACGTCTGTTCTCTCCGCTGCGGCTGCTTGGAAGTTCTTGGAAGACGAAGGGATGCTGAGCGATGAGTCTATCGCTGGGATCATCGTGTGTTGCTATTAGTCACAAGATTTTCGATTGTGCTCGACGAAACAAATCCAAAATAGTCAGTGATCACCCTCTCGCCGAGATGCTACGGCGCCATTACTCCAATTCCATCTACGTGTGCCACATCTTAGAGTCCTCGGTCCTATCCGCGGTCGAGTCCCGCAAGCCGTTTGGTATCCTCACTACGGGGCCGTACTGGAAAGAGCCGTTGACGGAGGCAACGAGGCGGATTATACCTGACAACACCCACGAGCTCTTCCTGGGAGTGTGGTGTTCAGGAGTAGCGGTCCTCCAACTCGGCTTGGACGGGCACGACCACGATCGTCAGATCGAGAGATGCGCGGTTGAAATGGTGAAGGAGGGGGCACAAATAATCGTCCTTGGATGTGCTGGTACGGCCTGACACTCCTCGACACAGATGGCATGTCGGTGATTGTGATTTCCTCTAGCAATGTCGAGAATGAAAGAGGTTATTCAGAAGGGGGTCTCGGATGCGGGGTTGCCAGCAGTACCTGTAATCGACGGCGCTGTGGAAGGACTCAAGTTCGTTCTGCGCAGAATTAGCTAATCGTAAGACCCACAGCCGGAGAGATTCTCATGAGAGGATGAGCACTTGTGGGAATACCATCATTTAGCGCCGACTTTAACCAATAGCATCTATTTGTCGCAGCCCCCGACCCGCCACCTTCTTTTCGGCGCGCACGATGTCGGTCCTCCTTCGCTGTCGAGCCGGCAAGGTTCTTGTTGCACGAAGGTACTTGGCGACTCACGCACCGCTCAAGGAGAAAGACTGTGCTTCCATCACTCCGCCGTACCATGCCCTTCAAGACAAACTCGCGCTGGTCCGCAAGCTCTTGGACGACCGGCCGTTGACTTTGGCGGAGAAGATTTTGTACAGCCACCTGGCCGACCCCGAAAAGGCGGTCAGTGGTGGGGGGCTCAAGCGTGGGGAGACGTATCTCCTTCTGCATCCACAGGTGCGTGGCTATTTTTTGTCTATCAACGCGACTCAGATCCTGATCTCGGTCAATTGAAAGAGGGTGGCTATGCAAGACGCAAGTGCACAGTACGCGTTTTCGTCACAGTTTCCAAATGTCAGTTTACTGATCAATGGGATGTTGCTCAGAATGGCTCTGTAAACCTCCGTCCAGACATCAATGCTGTCTCGATTCGCTGACCAGAGTCGGCAGGTTGCAGTTCATGAGTGCTGGCCTTTCCAAGTGTGCTGTGCCGGTCAGCATTCACTGCGACCACCTAATCCAGGCGTCGAGTGGTGCAGATGCAGATCTCGAGGTGACTATATTCTGCTGGCCCCGTGAAATACCTCTGACCCGCGAAACAGAGCGCTATCGTCTCCAACAAGGAGGTATTCGACTTCCTGGAAAGCGCGGCCAAAAAGTACGGGATCGAGTTCTGGAAGCCTGGATCCGGGATTATTCACCAGATTGTCCTGGAAAACTACGCCGCTCCAGGAATGTTGATGTGCGTTCCGCTTCCTCCTCTGATGTTGCGACCAAGTGACCTAACCCCTTTTAGGCTTGGAACTGACTCGCATACGCCCAACGCTTCTGGTTTGGGTATGTTAGCCATTGGGGTTGGTGGAGCGGACGCCGTCGACGCGATGACCGGAACCCCTTGGGAACTCAAGGCTCCGAATGTCGTCGGTGGGTGATGCGGCTAGGATCGGATTTTATTGTTCCTCATTGTGATTGTTATGCAGGAATTAAACTAACCGGTGACCTCAATGGGTGGGCCACGACCAAGGATTTAATTCTGTATCTCGCTGGGAAGCTGACGGTCAAGGTAAGGAACACGCGGTCCCAACAGGAGACGACCTTACCGTCTCCCAGGGAGGAACCGGCCGCATCCTTGAATACTTCGGTCCTGGAGTCTTCAACCAATCGTGTACTGGTAAGTCGGGAGTCTTGGGTGGTTCAGCACGCTTAAACCGTGTCTTTCAGGACTGGCAACAATCTCCAACATGGGCGCGGAAGTCGGTGCCACAACGTCAACGTTCCCGTACACCCCGAACATGCGCGCGTATCTGCATGCCACGGGGCGCGCCCCCGTCGCTCACGCCGCGGACCAGGCGGCAACGAATGGCTTTTTGGCAGCGGATGAAGGTGTCGAGTACGACGAAGTCATCGAGATTGTAATCTTTCGTTTTCTTTGCGGCCGCTCACGTGGTTAACGACCAGCCAGGATCTCTCCAAAGTAGAGCCTACGATCAACGGTCCCTTCACGCCTGACTTGGCTACTCCTTTGTCCAAATTCGCTTCATTCGTCAGAGAGAACGGATGGAGCGACGAGCTATCCGCTGGTCTCATTGGCTCCTGTACGAACAGTTCCTACGAAGACATGGTGATTAACACTTGTTCCGCACACCAGATCGCTGCTGACTTTCTAACAGACACGCGTCGCGAACGTGGCTCAACAAGCGAAGGACGCCGGGTTGAAGATGCAGGTATCGAAGTCGACGGTGTCGCTGTATTTAGCGATCTTGATTTCGTTTCTAGGTCCCCTTCCTCTGCACGCCGGGATCCGAACAGATCAGGGCGACGATCGAGCGAGACAAAGTTACCGAACTTCTTGAGGAAACTGGCGCCACGGTGTTAGCCAACGCATGTGGCCCGTGCATCGGACAGGTCTGTGAAACGCCCCAGCAAAATCGCTGATAGTTGCTGAACCACATACAGTGGAAACGTGAGGACAAGAAGGGAGAAGAGAATGGTGAGCCTTTAGCGTCCAAGCTTGATCGCGCACTAAACCCCTTCGCAGCCATCCTCACCTCCTTCAACCGAAATTTCCGCTCAAGGAACGACGGGAACGTCAAGACCATGAACTTCCTCGCCTCCCCTACCATCGTCACCGCCATTAGTTATGCCGGGAAGCTCTCATTCAATCCTATGACGGATCCCCTTGCGACACCTTCGGGTGAACCGTTCAAATTCCAGCCACCGGTGGGGAAGGACTTACCATCGGCGGGTTTCACCCCGGGTGATGCGGCCTATTACCCGAAGCCGATGCCTGAACCCCAACCAGAGACGGAGGTCGTAATCCGGCCCGAATCTCAGCGTTTGGAAATCCTTCAGCCTTTCGAAAGCCACTTCGGATCCCACAACCCCCGGGGACTTGAGTTACCGCCGTTAAAGGTTCTAATGCGGGTGCGAGGAAAGTGCACAACCGACCATATCTCCGCCGCCGTGAGTCGTCCCCGTTCAACTCTGTAAGGATGCTCGCTAATCCCGTCTCTTCTAGGGAAAGTGGCTGAAATACAAAGGACACATCACGAACATATCTGAGAACCTCCGTAAGCCAAGATCCCTTGCTTCTCCCTGCTCACATCTGACCCTCTTTTTCCAGTGATCACCGTATGTGTTGACTGTTTTACCTGCTCAATAAGGTTGCCCTAACTTAAACCAAGGCCATCAATGACGAAGGCGGAGACATGAACGTCGCCTTCGATCACGACCATGAGACCTCCCAACCCAAACAAGATACAATCCCCGGTGTCGCAAAGCGGTTGAAAGCTAGGGGACAACCGTGGACGTTGGTCGTTGACGAGAATTACGGCGAAGGTAGTGCACGTGAACACGCGGCCCTGCAGCCTAGGTTTTACGGTACCTATTGTTGTGAACTGGGAGGATCCTCGCGTTGGTTGCTGACCTTTGCTCACAGGGTGCGCGATGATAGTCGCCCGGTCTTTTGCGCGTATCCACGAAACGAACCTCAAAGTAAGAATGTATTGCCGAACATCGACCCTTTTCGACGTGCTGACAATGGGGATAGAAACAAGGGGTTTTGCCTTTGTGGTTTGTGGACACTTCGGACTACTCGAAAATTGGATCAGGAGACACCGTTGAGACTATTGGCTTAGAAGGGCTCCTTAACGGCGATTCCTCCGCCCCAATACTCTTGAGGGTAACCAAACACTCCGGAGAGACCTTTGAGATACCCACAAAGCACACCATGTCCGCCGACCAGCTTAAGTGGTTGCGCGCTGGATCAGCCTTGAACTATATCCGCTTAAAACTCCAGAAGTAGGGAGCGGAGCCGAATACTAGCGACTATACACACTCTTGTAATGTAAATACGGAATGCTATTATATACGATTTACGATATTTTTTCGTGAGGCCGGGTCAGGGCTGTCGATCTCGCAGAGTGTCCGGCCTAATCTGTTCAGTTCCTCGGCGCGTTGGCTATTGTTATCCACGCGGACCTGTCTTAGCCACTCAAGCGCGCCCTCCGCGATCCCGAGAACTGACCGTGGCATCCCTGCAAGATGGGCGACTTTGAGACCGTGGCTATCGCGATTGACACCAGGCTTAAGTTTATACGAGTAACTGAAATACCCATCCTATTTGTGGGGAGACCGTCGGTTAGCTCGTGCGATGAGAGGGGAAACGAAAAATGAATCACATCTGTCTCGTCCACGCCGGTGCAATAAAAGTTGATATTCCCAAATAGACTGGATGCTGGATCGTCCGCGGACTGGCCGAGCATGTCCGCGAGCTCATGGAAGTGGGTGGCGAATAGCGTCCTGCACTGCACGACAGAGCTGAGGTGGTGAACTGTCGAAAACGCGATCGCCAAACCGTCCTCGACCGTGGTGCCACGTCCAACCTCATCCATAATCACCTACGAAAAAAGTAAACGCAGCCGTAAACATCAGTCTTCGATTCCACCCGTGACAGTCGGAACCAAAAGAAACCGATTTACCAAACTTCTTGACGTGGCATGCTTGAGGATTTCCGCGGTTTCGAGCATTTCCACCATAAACGTGCTCCGGTCTCGGAACAGATCGTCCTTGGCGCCGATCCTCGAGAACAGCCGATCCATGACTCCTATCGTGGCCCTGTCCGCGGGAACGAACGAACCGGTTTGCGCGAGTATCGCGATCAGCGCGGTTTGGCGAAGCAAAGTAGACTTCCCAGCCATGTTCGGACCGGTGATGATGTGTAGGGGAGATTCTGGGTGGAGGCGGATGGTGTTTGGAGTGAAAACGCGCCCCGAAGTTAGCAGCCCGAGTTCTACAGCAGGGTGGCGGCCGTTAATCACGTCGTATGATGAGCTGAAAAGTGATGAGGGGTGGCGTTATTGTGTCTTCTCGGTCGAGTAGGTGGTTATGCGTACTCGTCCGTCATAGTGGGTCGACAAAAGTTCATTTCCGCTGCAAGGTTCGCGAAACCCAGGCTAACGTCCAGTTCGTCGATGACCCTGGCATTTTGCCTGATGTCCTCGACATGGGCTGTGACCTTGCCGACCTTGAGATTTTGGGAGGCGGGGGATAGAGGGGGGTTACAAACCTCGTCTCTTAGGGTTTCGAAAACCCTCTTCTCTGCGGCGGTGATCGCAAAGGATGTTTCTACAATCTTCCGACCAAGCACGGCCCATTTCTACAAATGGTGTCAGCGAAAAATAGGATAGGCCCCCGGGAGATGAACGTACATGGTGAAAGTAGGTTCTGGTTGAGCCGGTCTGTGTCAAATGGACAAACTCTGGGTGTTCTGCCAGTGTGGCCCCGTCGCGCTTGGCGCGGGACAGATGCACGAACATCCCCTGACTTGCGGATGATCGCAACGTCAAGGAAGAGACACCTGGAAGGCTTAAGCCAGACAATCGCACAGGAGAGGCACGACCCACACACCATACTGATTTCCTAGCCCACGCTGCAAAGTTTCCTTCTGCTTGAGCAATTTGGCCATAGTTTTGTGTAAAGCTGCAAGCTCTCCCGAAACGCTAAACCGACGTCATGACCGACTCCAGGCGATGCAACAAAGTACCCACTCTGGTCGAATGGTCCACTTTGCCGCCCCGGGAGTCAAGTTGACCTCTGTAGCGAGCGAATCAGGGTCGGGTGCCGCCCCTTCTCCTTCTTCTGGTTCGGGTTCCGGCTCGGCGGATAAGTCGGTCCTGGTCAGCGATGTGGTGATGCGCACCGAAAGTTCTGCAAGGTCCTTCATCCTCCCCAACAGCGTGTCAACGCATGACCATTCATTAACGTTTAGCTGACCGCGCTCCCTCAACTCTTGTTCGCGCTCCAGGGCGAAGCGTCTATTTATGGAAATCCAGGCCGTGATCGAGGAATTAAGAGAGGAAAGGTCACTAGGGAGCCCCCGACCAAGGAGGAACCGCTGGAGTGCCCTGGTGGCGTCCTCTGCACCAGATAGGAGCCGCCTGACATCATCGCGGACGTGTGGACGCGCAACGAAGAACGCAACCAGCGATTGTCGAAATTTTATCTCGTCAAGCCGCGTGGAAGGGGAACCTTGCGTTGGCGTCATCAGCGGGGCTGATGGAAGCAATGTCACCGGAGAACCTACATAACCACCTTGCCAAGAGGCGAGTCCCACTGGAAGTAACCGTGCGTTTGATGACGCTGAGAAGGCTACCTGTGACCCCACCCTCTCTCATGCTCTCCCGAATCTCGAGCCCCTTGACAGTGTGTGCATCAATTTCCATCCTCCCCTCGCTGAACTCCCTACTGGGCTTAGCCAGCTTGGGCATGGACTCGAGCAAATTGTCGTGCAGAAACAAAGTGAGTAGCTCCACTGCCGCGCTTTCGCTCTGACTAAGAGTCGAGGTCGGTGGTCCCAGGCCGTCGGGCGGCGTAGGTGGCGTTTCTTGTTCGGTGGGCTTGGGCGTGACGAGGGAAAGGACGATCCCCTCCTGGTCCATAACTTCAAGTGCGGCGGAGAGGTGAGTATGGCCAGCTGCGTCTTTGTTCATGACAACTTCTCGAGGGGCGATGCGAACTAGCTCATCCCTGAGGTTCTCGACGGCGCACTCCTTCGTGAAGAATTCACCAGTCGACACATCGGTCCACGACAGTCCGACGATCTGCACACAACCCTCGAGTGGTCCCTGAGTCCCAACCGAGAGCAGGTAGTTGTTCTCGTCCGCGTTCAGGAATGGTTCGTCGATGAGCGTCCCAGGGGTGATAATTCGGACGACCCTACGGTCAAAACCGCCTTTGGGGCCCTCGAGGGGTTCCTTGAGGAACTCCTCGCACATGGCTACGCATCGCTTGTTTTTCTCCACAAGGACTTTAAGGTATTTGTGGAGGTGCAGGATCGGGAAGCCACACATGAGGACCCGTTGGCCACCCCAGCTTTTGCCAGTGAGTTTGATGTTAAGCAGCCGGGAAACCTCTGCTGCTTGGTCGAAGTATGACTAGGAGTGATGGTGAGAAACTGGGTGGCAGGATGAGAATACGGTGCATCAGGCATACCTCGTAGAATTGGCCAACCCTGGTTAGGAGAATGCAATGAGGGAACCTGGCCAGGTTCTCTAGAACCTCGGCAGCCATGGTATTCCTGGGTTTCTCTTGGGTTATTCAGGCAAGCGTTGCACCAGAGGGAGCTATTGTTCTACCTGGCACAATATCTTCCTCATCTTTTTCCTTCGTCGCGTTGACTTTGGAAGGGGCACGCTTTCTCCGTTTGGGTGCCGTTTTTGTCTCGTGCTCCATACCGACAAGAAGCGCTTGAGTTTCATCCACGATCTCTTACGATGCCAAACGGAAATAGAACACATTCCAAATCACAATTAGACGTGGTTACATGCATTGAAGCAAAACAGCGCACTGGATCTACGACGGGTGGTTTTCTTGGTACCCAAGCCACCGCTGAATGGTTTCAAAGGTGCAGCAGCAGTCCCGTCAGCCAGTAACTTTGCGCGGGGCAATTCCGAGAGTTTCTTCTTTGTTTTGACTGCAGAAGAGGCCGTCCTTCGCGTAGCAAAAGACCTAATGACAACGAGGGGTCGCGAAGGGCGAGGCGAGAGCCTGCATGACGCCACGAGACGAGCGACCATACATCCAGGAGAGGTGGTTGTAGTGGACGCGGTTGTGGCTGAAATGAGGGGAGTGCGGATGCGTGACGACGGAGTTTGAAAGTCACCTGCCAAACTCGTCTGTCCGCTTTAGCCTCGAACGTAGTCGACCAGGACAACGAAACGCCGACGACGCGCTCTCTCCCTCTCCGCACAACCACAAGCAGAGCAAAAAACAAAAAATGTCTTTCGCAGCCGGGAAGCGAAGAGGAAACAAGGTCAGGAAGGGTGTCCAGTTCACCGTCATGGTCGTCGGTCAGTCGTCTTGTTACCCCACGTCCCAAGTTCATCATTGCCTGACCACCGGTATTTCCGTCTTGTAGGTGCTTCTGGCACTGGGCGCACAACCTTTGTGAACACCCTCTGCGAATCGGACGTACTTGCCCACAAACAATCGGATAGCCCTGAAACGGCCCACATCGAGGAGGGCATCAGAATCAAGCCCGTCAACGTCGGTTCGTACTGTCCCTCGCGTTTTACACACGCGCGGTCCTGAAAGGATGTTGTAGAGCTCGAAGAGGAGGGTGTTCGTATCGCCCTCACCATCGTCGACACGCCTGGTTTCGGTGACAACATCGACAATGAATTCGCGTGAGTGTAGTTGTTGTGTCGAAACCCGACACCGCCTCACATTATTGTAGTTTCCAGGAGATCATGGGCCATCTTGAACGTCAATACGATGACGTTTTGGCCGAAGAGTCGCGTATTAAGCGTAACCCCAGGTTTAGGGATGACCGTGTTCACTGCTTGCTATACTTCATCCCACCAACTGGTCACTCGTGCGTTTGTGACTACCGCGAGACGTGTCAGATGCTGAGGGTCGTGTTTTCAGCTTGAGAGAAATGGACATCGAGTTGATGCGTCGCTTGTCACCTCGGGTGAACGTCATTCCCGTCATTGGCAAGGCGGATTCCTTGACGCCCAGCGAGCTTAAGGCCTTCAAGAAAAGGGTACGTCCTGCGTTCCTGAACTCGGATTCAAACTCACACCTTCGTGTAGATCATGGAGGACATTGACCACTATGACATTCCGGTCTACAACTTCCCGTATGATGTCGAGGAAGACGAAGAAGATACCATCCAGGACAACAGCGAGTTGAGGGTACGTAGCGACGAACTCACCCCTTGCACTCCTGGGATATTTACGCCCACTCCAGTCTTTGATGCCCTTCGCCATTATTGGCTCGGAGGAGGAAGTGGAGATCGACGGCGAAGCGGTTCGGGCCAGGATCTACCCTTGGGGTATTGTCGAGGTGGATAACCCGAAGCACTCGGACTTCCCAAGCTTGAGAAGGGCCCTCCTGAAGTACGTCGCTTCCATTTACCTCCTGAGCGCTCGATCATAACGGCCGGGAATTAGCACACACTTGGCCGATCTCAAGGCGTTGACGCACGATGTTCAATACGAGACCTACCGTACCGAGAAACTGTCTCGCACCGTCAACAACGATACCCAGTATGCGCCTTATTCACTGTCCGGACGTACTTTCGCTGACCCGTGCGTCCCCTTTTAGCGATTCCTCCATCTTGCCCGAGGAACTCGCCACCCAGAGTGTGCGCCTCAAGGAAGAGCAGCTCCGTAGGGAGGAAGAGAAGGTACGCGGTTCTAGACGATGACCGGAGCGATCGGCTCACATGATGTCATTCGAAGCTTCGTGAGATCGAGCTTAGGGTCCAAAGGGAGATTCACGAAAAGAGGCAAGAGCTCCTCGCGAAGGAAGAATCGCTCAGGTGAGGCGGTGTTTCAGGATCTGTCTATGCCGTAACAAGCGATACTGATCCATGATGCGACAGGAACCTGGAGAGCCGCCTCGCCTCTCAGGGTCCAGGCGGAGACTACGCCTGAGCGAACTCTACTGAGACCACCCAAGTGTGATATACCCCGGAGATCGATTCGCGCTTTTGGTTTTGAAGATGTCGCTCTTTCGCCCTTGTCTCTTTCTCGTATCGTGATCCTCTTATGCGTGGGTGCTGCCTGTTCAGATAATTTTGGGACGGAGATCAGCTACATCATCAAGATGGGTGATGGCTGTCCTCCATTCTCTCCACACGACCCGCAAAGCAACGCTCGTTTGTCCCGGCTGTAGAGATGCCACCTACGAAGATGGTATCTACGCCCCCGATTCGTTCTTTTAGCGTAATAAATTTGAGATGATTTTCAGTCGGAACGGACGAGAAGGCTATCGTCCGACCTTTCCATAACCGGCCAGCTCTATCCCCATAATGAACCAATCCGCGTTTACTTTGTTTGCTTTGCGTATTGTTGTCCGGATTGATTGGAACGTTTTGTTCGCTGGTATTCGTTTTTGAGCCTGGCGTGTCACCACCACCACCTCGGTCCACCCAACCAAAGCGGCGAGAAACCGACGTTCCCCCGCCCCGTCCGCAACTACAGCATGGAGCTTGAGCTCGAATCCGGGCCGCTGTCGATGACAAGAAACCCTGGTTGGAACGAAGGCGGCCATTTGAGTTCGCCTCAGCAGACCTACTATTCCAACCGCAGGAGATCACTCGCCGTCCACGTCCCTCCCCCAGGTCCCCCTCCAACCCAACCGATACCAAGCGTACCTCCCTACTTTTCGCCGACGAGTTCAACACCACCACCCGACTACGAGGCGTCCAGGTCGTCGACCGTATACCACCCAAACCTCAACGGCGCAGGCCACGCTCACGATCCATACCAAAGGCCGACGACCTCGACCAACCCAGCCACGTTCCCGCTCCATTCTCACACGCCCCCGTCCTACAGATCATCTTCTAGCCGGTCACCTCCTTCCACTTCCCCATACAGTCTGTCCGACTCTCCCCCACGCTCACAGCTCCGTCCCGCAATGGACCCGCCTCACCAAGAGATTATGCCTGACAGACTCAGATTATCCCCGACCAACGACCGTCAGCATTCTGAGCGACGGCCGTCCTCGCGAAGGGCCCTTACACGTGCACTTGAACTCGCTCGCGAAGCCGTTCGCCTCGACTCGACGAACGATGACCCCTACGCCGCCGTCGTCGCGTACGGCAAGAGCGTGGCCCTCCTCAGCGAAGTCATGGAACGAGTGATACGAGGGGAGGACAGCACTGAATCTCACAAAAGAAAGAACGGGAGGCGTCGCAGCGTTGTTGCCCAAGAGGAGGAAGTCAGGCGATTGAGATCGATTGTGAGCGAATCCTCCGGCAGCAGTGGCCGGCTTTTCCTTCGCTGGATTGCTGACGTGGCTTATGCTTTAGCACGACACTTATGCGGAACGCATGAATATCCTGAGTCTGATCTACAGCATCCCTGTGGATTCCCACCTAACAGCGCCTACGAACCACGCATCTGTTTCCGTGCGACCCTCTTCGCCTGAAACTTCGGCCTCCGAGGCTTCGGACTACCCATCACATCCTGCCTCTTCAGCGGAGGATCTCAGTGGAGATTCGCAACAACGAGCCCCTCAATATGCGACACTGAATGGCCCACGTGAAGCAGAAGATGGTGTCGAAGCAATCGGTTCCGCTATGTTTAGCATCGATCATGGCTTCAGTTCCGGTCATACTCCTCAGCCTTCCATTTCCTCAACCGTCTCGTCGACGTCTACCCTTGCCCCGTCCGTGGTGCACCCGTACAATAATGCCCAGCCTGGTGATTTTGGAGAGATGAATGGAACGTTTGCCGGGAACCGATCACGCACCGCTACGCTCCCAACTATGCGGAACTCGAACTACAGCTCAACCGTTCCGCATCGTGCGCGCGCCTCTTCCACCCTTCCCCCCGCAGCCCCACCACCAACTAATTCCTTGCCTCCTGCCCCTACTCCCGAACCTCCAATAACAATACGAACGATCCCGGAACTGCCCGAGCCTGCAGTGAGGCAGGCTGTCGATCCATTGGGTCACAGGCGAACTGGTTCTGGGACGAAACTCGGGACCCTCAGAGAAGAGGTTGAACGGCGGGAAGAACCTGTAAGGAGGCAGCCTGATGTCGAACAGGAGCCACCACTACGACGACCTCGGTCAAAGAGTGTGCTATCTGCCCAGAGACAGTACAACGACACCCAGCCGCTCCCTCCACTTCCTCCTCCTGAAAACAATACTCCGATCACCCCACGGCCTAGCAAACTCCCAGAACCGCAGTCTGGGCCGTCCTCTCCTGATCTGTCGAACTTCGTGACGCCGAGAGCGAGGGGCGATTCGACCGTATCTGCGCGTTCGGACTCTAGTTCGACTGGATCGGTGACTACGACGCTGATCAATAACTCGCCCGTGATGGGAACCATCTCCCAGAGGCGGAACAAGACATCCGCTCCACCTTCTATTACGGGATCCCCCACGGAGGCACAGATTTCAGCCTCGGTGCCAAGCATGAGTCGGCTGACTGTCTCAGGGGTTCCTAACAACGCCATGCAGATGTTTAGCCTGGGTCGGAACCGCGCTGCATCTCAACCAGGTCGGCGGCCGACCACTGCTGGCGGTTATCCCATGAGTTCGACAACGCAAGTACAGACGACCAACGGTTCTGGGGTGAGGAAGGTATCGATACCTTCCAAATTGGGCCCCAATGCCCAAATGAGCATCTCGATAAACACGGTACTGAAATCACCGCACACGGTCACTGCGGCTTCCATGCTCGTCCCTCCTCCACCGATTCCCCCAGAAAACCTCCCCTCCACACCCATCTCCCCACTACCCCCCGCACCTCCCACGGAATCCTTACGGCAACCTTACCATATGATGAACCTGTTACGACAGACGATGACATCGAAGACTGGCGGTTATGTCACACGCCGGCTACATGTGCCCCATGAAGTCTGGTCGCAAGGAGGTGCAAAACTTGCGAACATTCCCGAAAAGATCCGAGTCGTTGAGGTGTTGCTCTCTGCTTTAGAAGAGATGCAGAACTGCAGTGTTGATATCTTTGGTGCCGGAAACGTCAGCAGCGGGATGGTTCTTGGTATCGGGAGTATCGGGAAGAAGGAAGGGGAGATCTGGAGTTCAAAGCTGGAGGAGTTCTCCAGCGTGTGTGATGGAGTTGTGGCGAACTTTGGGAAAAAGTTGGCCGTTGGGGAGGGTTTCGTGACAAAGAAGAGCGGTGGCGTAAGTGCAGTTACCTCCTTTGGGCACGGTCGAATGTCTAACCGTCTGCCTAGATCAATTCGTGGGGAGGAAAACTCACACGGCGGTTGGACAAACTGACTGCAGGCAAGAAGTGGGTTATTCTTTCGTCCCTTCGTGTTCGAGGTGCTGATAAATGGTTACCCAGTTTGGACTCCCCTGCCATCTACGTTCAGATGCTCTCGAGGCTGTTCCTCCAAACGCAACTGCTGGATGAGCACACGAAGGCGATGTACTCAATGCCGATAGCTCCAGCCTACGCTGCCTTCCCACCGGAGCTGCGGGTCTCACTGGAAGCGAAGCTTCGACACGCTTCCGAGTTCTTTGCTAGGGTTGTGCTAACGTTCGTGGTCAGGGACTTGTCCATGCTGCTCGATAAATACCTGAAGAAATGCGAGAAGTGGCTTGCTGAATGACAACCCCAACGAGCGACGGTGAACACTGCGGTCGCGAATCACCGACGAGGGGTGAAACCACACCTCGCGTAACCCACCCCGCCCCTCGCACCCCCACCGCCTATATTCCGCTTTCCTACTCCCCCCCATCTCCAGCATCCCCCCTTGTCGGTTTCGCTTTCCACCGCTTTGTGTACAATTACTCCCCCTCTGAGTCCCTCTGTTGTCGCTCTGTGTCAAGTTTGTTTCTCGTGTGTGGAGAATGTTTCATGGTTTGTTCGCGCGTTAGCTGCATGAACCACTGTAATTTATCCTCTCTCAGGTTTTCAAGGGATCATTAGATCGAGTCTTCTTCCCCCCATTCTTCATCCCGTTCACCTCCTCACACTCTCGCCTAGACATGCGACACCAGGGTCGCGTTCCCTTCGCTCTTCGCTGACATCCTTTCCTGGCTTTCTTCCACTTGTCTATATTG
>Ga0307516_10005166_pt1 | contig 15730 bp, 14 predicted proteins | sample 19_EM_MG_FD_203310 | JGI IMG/M metagenome (GOLD analysis project Ga0307516, IMG submission 203310) | Populus trichocarpa ectomycorrhiza microbial communities from riparian zone in the Pacific Northwest, United States - 19_EM | ecosystem: Host-associated > Plants > Roots > Unclassified | place...
CAAAAACAGCTCCACAAGGAGGAAAAGTAGAGGGGAAAGTGGGGTACCTCCCTAACAGTCATGGAAGACAAAAGTTGTTTCCTTTGTTAGTAAGAACTACGGCATTCCACAAACCACACACCCTTGAAAGGTTTTCAAATGAAGTTGATTCACTCTTTGTTTCATTCCAATTCTTAATCGAAAAAGAAATTAGTGATGGGTCATAGGTCATGGGCCAAAAACATTGGGATTTGTATTTAAAAGAGAAAAGGAGAGGAGAGGGGGGCAAGAAGCAGCAATGGATTGACTAATGGAGTAGAGGGGGTTTTGGTATGCAAGAGTTACAATCCATAGGACAATGAGGAAGTGAATCAATGAAGCAAAAGAACAATCTCAAGGACGGGTTATTAGCAGTGGTCCCTCTCTCCCTGTCTCTCCTTTTCAATTTTCAAACAAAGCAGGTATTTTTCTCTCTTCCTCCCTCCTGACCAAGTCCATCAACATTTCAAACTCGACCCAAAAAACAAACAGAAGAAAACAACAGGAAAGATACCCATTTTCAGATTTCAAATATCCCAAACAAAGAGAGATATGCATGCAGGAATGTAATTCAAAATGGTATGGAGCAGACAAATTATAATAGAGAGAAAGAGAGAGAGAGAAACCTTGAAGGAAGGAACATTGAGAATGATGATGATGATGATGATGATGATTAAGAGGCACTGAAAGACCCCATTTTCTTTTCTTGAAAAGCAAAAGATTAAGTCGAAGCCAAACTTGAAAATGCTTGTATTACTAGTATCTATTTTGTGCCTCCTCTCTTGAGTTGAGAAGAAAGTCAGAAACTTGAAAAGGAAATGTCGTAGAAGCAGTATCAGTCCAACACTACTAGCTGCAGCAGCAGTGCCTCTCTCTTTTCTTCTGGCTGAAAGGATGATTCAAAAATCTTCGCTTTCTTTCACTAAAAAACGGGAACAAAGACAAAAAGAAGACAAAGATACAGCTGAGCTACTAGCCATTAGCCAAGCAAGGAAACTATTTATTTTTTTCCAAAAATCAAGAGAGAGAGGGGGGGAGGGAGGGAGAATCTAGTTCAAAAATTACGAAAATAAATGTTTTGGTTAAGAAATATTATTTATTTAATTTGATTGTGCTACAAGAGAACAAAAGAGTAGGTGTGGAGTCACGGGGCTCTGTGTCTGTTTCTACGTACAGTTACAGAAGATGTCAATTAATGTAATGAAGTCAAGTAATTAATTATTTAATTATTCTTTTGAATTCTGAATTTAACAATTCTTCCATAGAAATGTTTTTTTAATTATCTTTGATCCATCAAATACGTCGATTAAATTTATTTATTTTTGGTATGGTTTTAAAAACGCGAAAGATGCATTAAAGAAATTTAATGGTTTCTTTTAAATGTTTAATTTAAGGTTTTAATAACACAAGTAAAAAAAAGAATCTGATCTCCTTACTGCCAAGTCAATTCCTTAAATTTTCTCAAATGAAAATGTTGTTTTGTTATAGGATTAAGGTAAGAGAGAATTAAGTATAGCACTAAAAATAATAATTATTGTGATTAATTTTAAATTAATATAATTAATTTATGTAAAGTAGAAAGCAAAGGGATAAAAAAAATTTCCATTATTTGATATTCTTACTTCAAGAATCAAACCATTAAATATATAATGTGATTTGATGAATTTATATCAAATCTTTTTTCACTGTTTAAAAAAATATATATTAGGCTGGGCTAGAGTCAAGCCTGATAAGTCGGGCTAGACCCGTTTCAACTCAGTCTGCTGGGTCATGTCTAGCTCAATATATATTTAATAATAAAATAATATTAATATTAAAAAATCAAAATTTTCAAATAGTATTTTAAAAATATTTGTGGATCCCTACACATTTTTTCATTAATTTTATATGATATTAGGTTGTAGACTTACATTATAAGATATAAATCTAGTATTAAAAATACCTGATTTTCTCTAAAACTTAAAAAAAAATAAAAAATTTCAACAAAAAAAAATTAATTTCCTATTTCCAAAAAAAATATGTTTTATCTTTGTGCATACGATTAGATCTTAAAAGTTTCTCATGCATATTTTCTAAAAAGAGATAAAATCATTTTTATCATGTTTTTTTAAAATACAAAATAAATATTATCCATTAGAGTTTTGTCAAAATATAAAAAATCTCATTATAATTAGTTTGTCATTCGAAATGCTATGACTTAGTTATTTCTAAGAAATAAATAAGTTTGATTTTTAGAATGGTTAGCATTTAACCTAATAAGATAGAGATTTTTTCCCGAAAAGAGATATACCTTAAACCTTAGACAAGATTAATAAATAAAAATATTATTTAAAATAACAATAAAGACTCTCTCCTGGTACATCTTCTTCTTACACAATCTATCCCTTATCAACATTCTCACATATCATTAGATTTCTTTAGCTATTCATGAAACTTATAATTATAATTTCATGACTAAATTCTAAACCTTTTTTCAGCACATTCAAGAAGCAGCAATGCACGGCACGACTGGATGGCGGGATAAAAACTTCTCTCCAGCCAGGCAAGCAAAAATGTGAAGAATAGTAAGTGCAGAAACAGTATCACAGCTGTGCATCCGCAACAGGCTGTCCGAAGCCTGACAAAGGAAATCCAATGTTGTCAATTGCTGCACATATTGATGCTCCCTGCCACCAAAAGATTGGATGTAGCTGATTCGGAGGCAGATTTTATATTTACACCACCCAGAAGGATGTCTATCATCGAATCACCTCCACTCAATGGTTCAGAAAGTAGCTCTGCATACACCATCGATTTCCCACCTAGGACGAATTCTTCAACGAGGCAGAGCAGCTCATCCGAGCAACATGCTTCTGCAAACAAGTTTCTTGCCTCAACATCAGAAACAACTGCATTTATCTCTCTGGCAAAAGAATCTAAGCCGAGGAGAAAATCCGGATCCGAAAAGCTTCGAAATTTCCCCCAACGGCAAGCAGAGAAATTCAGCAGCAGTAAAGTGAAAAATGTGCAAGCCTTCTCCTTGGGTAATATTTTCCCTTCCATTTTAAGAGCACGCAAGATCTTTTGAGCCATACAATCTGCTTGAATGTCCAAAGAACAGCGAGCCAAACAAGTTCATGTGTAGAACCAAGTTCACCTTCAATTGGAAACTTCAGGCCCTCATATCTAGAACTAGGTATGTTCAGCATCTCAGTGTCCAAATCAGATCCAGGATCCCTGGTCCGACCATCAGAAACTTTTCCAGAATCCATGGTGTTACAGGTGCCTCTTCTATTGCCTAGAATATCAAAGGAATCTGCAGGACCTTCATCTTCATGCAGTAAATCAACACGGGAAATTCCAAAGGATCTGTCTTTCAGTTGATTGGAACTAATTTCTACATCAATGGCATCTGAGCTAGAAGAAGTCACTATAGATTCCTTTCCATTCGGTAAACGTCCAAGGAAGGTTTCAACAAGTAAGGGTTTATTAGCAGATATTTCGGCACCTGAAGACCCTATCTCATGAAGAGTTGGGGACATAGGCATTTCCATTGCTCCTGTAACACTCCTCGTCTGCAGAGTTATCCAAGTCCAGCAATTTCATGTAATCCCCATTGGCTACTTCCTCAAAACTTACCATATCTTCGGGGCTACTTTCAAAAGAATCACTCAAATCTCTCTTCGAGATTTTACCTCGGCGATAGTGATGTTCCTCTCCAATAACTAAGAATTTCTCATATTTTTCATATAAACTCTCACATATTTACAATTGTATGATTTTTGTTTACATTCTCTCTTGATATGGATAATATAATTGAAACTTGTGTATAGATCACTCACTCAGATCACTCACTCATACGTAGGATATTTAAAAGTGTTTTAAGATAGTAAGTATGAGAATAAATACTCTAGTCTTAGAATATAAAAATATAAATTATCCCAACTTAGAGTATAATAAAATCAATGATTTCTGGTATGTATTTTAATTGAAATAGTTTCTCACAACTTAGTGTTTAAGAGTCATGTAGGATATTCTTTCATTTTCATTTTTGCAAGAATGAAAGCTATTTATAAGTTTTTAAAAGAAACCAGTTGTTTCTTACTATTGAAATACCACTTATGACTAAAGTGGTCGATTGATTCAGATTGATCAAGTTAATTAATTGATCAATTCCTATAAATTTCTAGGCGTTCATTTCTGATAAATAAGAGGTTAACTAGTTCCCATAAATTTTAAGATTTGACATATTTTTATTTAGAGGATTCTTAGACCGATAACAATTTTATTGATGCATGAATGATAAAATATTTGAGTTCATTTTAATAGCTGCTATCAGGATAAGATATAAGGATTTATATAAGCAATAAAATGAATATTTAATTCTAAGTTATTATTTGCTTTGCATCCTAGATATCTTCATTAATTTCTTCATAAAATCTTTCATGTTTGTTAATGTGATACTTATATAAACTTGTTTGAAACTTATTCTCAATCAAGCATGTTATTAGTCTAATTTTTCATTTTATTGTTATCATCAAAATATATAAAGATATAAATATGTGACTGAAAGGTTAATAAAATTGAGTGTAATGTTTATATTAACTCATATCACTCCATAATAATAAGAAAGTTGTGTAATGTATTATGTTAATGTACATAACATTGTTTTAAAACTTGATATAACAAGTTGATTCGTGATCCAAAGCCTAAATCGGGTTAGATTTTAATAAATCAGTTAGAGAATTGACTTGACATGATTTAGTCAAAACCTAAATTGATCTTTAACATGCGAGTCTTAAAAAAAACCTAGTCAAAACAATATCATTTTTTTTTCTTTTAATTTTTTTCTAAATAATACTATTTTCACTTTTTTCTAAATAATTGATTAGTTGATTAACTGTTTTTGTGGTTCAATTTTCTTTTAAAATACTTTTAGTTGCATGAAAATTATTAAAATTGATGTTTTTTAGATATTTTTTAATGATTTTAATTTATTAATATTAAAAAATAGTAATTAAAAAATACAATGCATTACCGACTTAGTTTGTACAAAGAAGAAAGAGATCCACGAGAAGAAGGCTTGTGTTGAATTTATTTGGAAGCTGAAGAGAGGACAAATTGGGTAGTTTTTGTTTTGTCATTGGACATTGTCATTAATTTATGTGAGCAGATATCTAATTTAAGAAATAAAAATATGGAAATTAAGATGGACCGAGAAGCCCAACGTTAGTTAAGAGATTGGGCTGGTCTGGGCTGGGCTGGGCTGCAGAACTTAGGACTTGAGTTATATGATGATGGGTCAAAATTAAATAGAGGAATCCAATCAAATCCAAACATTGGAGTCGTCAGCATATTATAGCGTTAGCATATTTGCTAGGGTTTAAAAAAAAGCAGTCAGAGGAGGAAGTGAAAGAGGAGGTGGAGGTGGAGATGATGACCCCAGAGGAGTTAGAGCGTAAAAAGAAGAAAGAAGAAAAAGCTAAGGAGAAGGAGCTCAAGAAACTTAAAGCTGCCGAGAAAGCTGCCAAATTCAAACAACAACAACAACAACAAAGTGATTCTTCTTCTGCTTCCAAAAAGAAGAAGAATTCGTCTAGGCGAGATGCCTCTGCCGCCGATGACAATCCTCTTGATTATGAAGATCCACCCACCCCTTTTGGTCAAAAGAAGTTGCTTTCCTCTCAAATGGCTAAACAGTACAATCCCACTGTTGTTGAGAAATCGTAATATCTTTCTCTTTTCTTATCATTTTTATGCTCCTTGATGATTTCTCAAAGGTAATTGCTTTCTTTCTTTCTTCCTTTCAATCAACACGGAAAACAAAGATGGTATGCCTGGTGGGAAAAGTCTGGATATTTTGTAGCTGATGCTAACAGCTCCAAACCCCCTTTCGCCATTGTAAGCTAACCTTTCTTTTTTTCATCATCATCATCGTTACAGTTTTATTGGGTTGTAGACTATTTTATTATGAACTTTGATTTCTTTTCTCTGCAGGTGCTTCCCCCGCCAAATGTCACTGGAGCTCTTCATATTGGCCATGCCCTTACTGCTGCCATTGAGGTCTGCTACCACCTTTCTTCTTCCTCTTGTTTCCATTTTTTTACTGTACTTCTTGTTAACAAATCTGCTTCTTGTTGTATACAGGATACTATCATTCGTTTCAAGAGGATGTCAGGGTTTAACGCCTTGTGGGTCCCCGGTGTGGACCATGCTGGGATAGCCACGCAGGTTATTCTTTCTCTATTTCCTTTCCTTGTTTGTTTATTTTATACGTGTGCTCATTGTTGATATGCTTGTATGATCGACAAAAATGTGACCTTCCTTGTTCGAATGAAGATTAACCTTTCAAATTATGTGAGCTGAGAAGCATGCTTTTGTGTATGGTAATCTGCAGGTAGTGGTAGAGAAGAAGCTAATGCGTGATCACCACTTAACCAGACATGATCTGGGTCGTGAAAAATTTGTATCTGAAGTAAGTTTGACTCGCTCTCATGCATGATTTCCTTGTCCTTTATCAAGCTTTCCATGCCCATTTAATGTCTTTTGACATTCTGATATGCAGGTTTGGAAGTGGAAGGATGAATATGGTGGTACCATATTAAAGCAGCTACGCCGGTTGGGTGCATCTCTCGATTGGTCTCGTGAGGTAAAGGAGTATTATTTCAGTCTTTCATTTCAATCTAAGAAATTAATGTTACTTTGCTAAATCAATTTGTACCCTGGATAAAGTTATTACCAGCATTTCTTTTCCGAAGTTAACTTTCCTCCCTCCCATTCCCTTTTCAGTGTTTTACTATGGATGATAAAAGATCAAGGGCTGTGACAGAGGAATTTAATCGCCTGTACAAGGAAGGTCTCATCTATAGGTATTATTGCCAGGGTGAAACTTTGATTGTGAATAAAACAACTTGATGTCAGCAAATGGAGGCTGCTATCTAAATGAGCAATTGACTGGACTTCACCATAGCTTAACTATTTAATATTTATTTTGATATCTTCAGCTAAATAAGGGTTCATTGTCCAGCTGCATACTACATTGAAAAAATTCATGCTATTTATCTTTTCTTCTGCTCAATGGTTTGAGGTTTTCTCTCATGCAGGGATATTCGGCTAATAAATTGGGACTGCACCTTACGAACAGCTATATCTGATGTCGAAGTAAGCTATTTTTGTTTATTGAAGTGTGGGTATATTTTTTTGTGTGATGTTCTAATCATCTAGAAATTGCCTTTCTGTTGTAGGTAGATTATGTGGATATCAAAGAAAGGAAGTTGCAAACTGTTCCTGGAAACAAGGAACCAGTGGAATTTGGTGTTTTGACCTCATTTGCCTATCCTCTGGAGGGAGATCTGGGTGAAATAGTGGTTGCCACAACTCGGCTGGAAACTATGCTGGGTGATACGGCTGTTGCTATACATCCTGATGACCCAAGGTACAGCCATCTGCATGGAAAATTCGCAACTCACCCATTTAATGGAAGAAAACTTCCAATAATTTGTGATGCTATTCTTGTTGATCCTAATTTCGGGACTGGTGCTGTTAAGGTAAGACTGCATCCTGGAACTTAGAATGTCAAATTTGATTTTTTTTAAATCTCTCTGTGGTATAATATTTTATGATGGTTTGCAGATCACTCCTGCACACGATCCAAATGATTTTGAGGTTGGGAAGCGTCATGATCTGGAATTTATTAACATCTTCACTGATGATGGGAGGATCAATAGTCTTGGCTCAGAGTTTGCAGGGATGCCACGGTTTGAGGCTCGTGAGGCAGTGAAGGAAGCATTACAGAAAAAAGTATGATCGCTGTGTCATATAACTGTTTTTGTTCAATTTGATATAAAATTTAATGGATGTCAAGTAGAATGACTTTGTCAAATAAATAACCTCTCTCTCTCCCAAAACAATTTTTCATAAATAGATATGCAATCTGTTTATTTTGCTTTGCATCCCTTCAGATACAGCTCAAGGGAAATACATACCACGTACATTCTCCTATCTTTTGATTCTTTTCCCTGTCATTATGCTAATTCCTTGTTTTGCCTATTTATGGCAGTAAAGGTAGATTCGGTAAACATATTTATTGATTGTAGGGATTGTATAGAGGTGCTAAAAACAATGAGATGCGACTTGGTTTCTCTTCAAGAAGCAATGATGTTGTAGAGCCAATGATTAAGCCCCAATGGTTTGTTAACTGCCAAAGTATGGCAAAGCAGGCTCTCGAAGTGGCAATGGATGGAGAAATTCCAAGGCTTGAATTTATTCCAAAACAATATTTGGCTGAATGGAAAAGGTTCTCTTATGTCTTCTTTTTGCTCTTTATAAGTTTGTTAAGAACAGAGTATGCATCTCAGGAGATTAAAAATAGGGGAAAGAAAAGCTGGTTATGAGCAGAGGATCCTTAAGCTTTGCTTTTGATATCATCTTTTATTGGTGTTTGTTCAGGACTAGTCCTTTCTATTCCTTGTACACATGTTATGTTACAACTTGCATTGTGATTGCTTTAATGTCGTGATGCCTCTAGCTAATCTTTTATACCACATTTTGCATTTTAACTTTGTAGCTCAGTCCATTGCCTTTGTTATGTTTATATATCTATATGGCTGTGACAGATGGCTTGAGAATATACGCGACTGGTGCATCTCAAGGCAACTTTGGTGGGGCCATCGTATTCCTGCATGGTATGTTACACTTGATGACGATGAAATGAAGGAAATTGGTTCCTACCATAACCACTGGGTTGTGGCTAGAAACGAGGAGGATGCTCTTGCAGAGGCTAGTCAGAAGTTTTCTGGGAAGAAGTTTCAGATGATCCAGGATCCAGATGTACTGGACACTTGGTTCTCCTCTGGTTTATTTCCATTATCAGTGTTGGGGTGGCCAGATGATACTGATGATTTAAGAGCGTTTTATCCGACTTCAGTTCTTGAAACTGGGCATGACATTTTATTCTTTTGGGTTGCTCGGATGGTGATGTTAGGAATTAAACTGGGAGGTGATGTACCTTTTAGGAAGGTCAGTAAATAAGATATCTAAAATTTCATTTGAGTTTGTAATGGTTGTTATTCTTCTGCCAAATCGCTTTACTTCTGAGGTATATATTGATTATTTGTTTTCCATGCAGGTTTACCTGCATCCTATGATTCGGGATGCACATGGCCGTAAGATGTCGAAGTCTTTGGGAAATGTTGTTGACCCACTTGAAGTAATAAATGGGGTAAGCCTCGAAGGCCTGCACAAGAGGCTTGAGGAAGGTAACTTGGATCCAAAGGAGCTGGATGTGGCAAAAGCAGGACAGAAGCAAGATTTCCCTAATGGTATAGCTGAATGTGGTGCAGATGCTCTTCGATTTGCTCTCGTCTGTTATACCGCTCAGGTTCACGCTTCGCATATTGATATGTTTGTGATTTAGCTCCTATTATTTGAATAGTTGTTATTGTCACCTCCATACTTTGCTGATCTAGTTTCATCATTTTCTATTTCCAGTCCGACAAAATAAATTTGGACATTCTACGAGTTGTTGGATATCGTCAGTGGTGTAACAAACTGTGGAATGCTGTTCGATTTGCAATGAGCAAACTCGACACTGATTACACTCCTCCACTGACATTACCGCTGGAGGCAATGCCTTCAAGCTGCAAGTGGATACTCTCTGTACTTAACAAGGCTATATTCAAAACTGTGTCAGCTATGAACTCTTATGAATTTTCAGATGCTGCCAGTACTGTGTATTCATGGTGGCAATATCAGTTTTGTGATGTTTTTATTGAAGCAATCAAACCTTACTTTTCTGGTGATGGGCCATCATTTGCTGCCGAGAGGAGTTCTGCACAAGATACTCTTTGGGTATGCCTGGACAATGGACTGCGATTGCTTCACCCCTTGATGCCGTTTGTTACTGAAGAGTTGTGGCAACGCCTTCCTCCAGCCAGGGGCCACACAAGAAAAGAGTCAATTATGATATCCGAATACCCTAAAGTTGAAGATGTGAGTTCTAGCTGTACTTTACTGGTGCTCACAATGATGATAAATGTGGGACCAACTCCATACTTTTAATGTTAAATCAGTTTTCTCTGATGATTCGCCCTCTTTTCCACTCTATAGGCCTGGAAAAATGAAGAGGTAGAATATGAAATGGACCTTGTTGAGTCCACTGTTAAATGTCTGAGGTCCTTGAGGGCTAAGGTGCTTGGGAAGCAAAAAAATGAAAGGTGATCATTCAAAATAATTTCTACTGTGCATGCAAGTTTAGTTTATTGTTCCCCTTTGTGTTTAAGACTAGTTTAATTGTGTGTATAGGGTGATTTGGTTTCAATAGTGTTGTTCCTCTGTTTGTTTGGGATTTCTCTAATATGAAAATAAGACTTTTGTTTGGTAGTGTCTTAGTAAGTTTTTTCTACTTTATTTGAAAATGTCAGTCTTTGTTCTATAATAATTTGTTTTATTTCCAGGCTACCAGCTTTTGCTTTTTGCCTGAATGAAGATATCTCGAAGGTCATTAAAAGCTACCAATTGGAGATTTTAACCCTTGCGACTTTATCAACTATGAAGGTACACCATCACTTTCGCTTTATGTTAGTCTCCTGATATTTACCTTATTGTTTATAGTGTTGTGATTCTTCAATCCCCTGCCCTTTTTTGGCTCAAGATAGGAGCAGTCCTTCCACACATGTTATCACTTTTGGAACTTAAGCATATAGCTAGTGAGTTTTTAAGTTACTAACCAGGAGTTTGAAATTACTGTTAGGCTTTTGACCACAACCTTTATGCAAGCCAAGAAGTACCTTTGTGAAGACTCTTTTTTGGTGTTGTACTATAGTTCTTGATGGAAATTATCATAGTATATTTCTATTCTCTTTGGCTTTACAAGAGTTAAGAAGTAAAGATTTTTTCCAAGTGAGAAGCAATGAAGAATTCAGATTACTTAATAAAGGTGCTAAAAATTCCAACCCATTTTTATGTTCCATTGCTACCTCAATTAAATTAATAGATGTAATTAATTCGGATTAATTGCTGATGTAAGAATGTTGGAAGCCACCCTAATTCTTGCACCATATCAAGTTGCAAAAACAAAGTGAGGAAGCAGAAAAAAAGGCTAGTCTAGTTTTCATTTTGAATTCCTACCAACTGTGCTGCATGGTTTGAAGTTTAATATGGCACTCTCATGAAACTTACCAACCTACCACTCTAAAAATGTCCTGTGTAATGGTATCATTTCATTGCTGATGAGCAAGCCTGAAGCTCTGCTTGCAAAGTTGGTTGCTTCATTCAAATATTCATCATTTTTGAAACAAAATATCCTGCAGGTTCTATTGAGTGAGAAAGATGCCCCTCCAGCTGGATGTGCATTTGAGAATGTTAATGAGAATCTTGCAGTCTATCTCCAGGCTGAAGGAAAAGTTGATGCAGAAGCAGAGCTTGAGAAGATGAGAAACAAAATGGACGAGATACAAAAGTAAGTCTTGTCTTCTCAACAAAAACTATGTTTCTATTTAGAAATGCACACGGATATACTTCCATATACGTACGAATAGGTGTATGTGCGCGTCATTTTTTTGTGTGTGCAGGACAGCCTGTCATTGATGTCTGTATGTGTATTTCTTCTTGGTGCTTCTAGATGCACTTATGATTTGTCACTCTGTGCTGTATAAGCCTGTTGTAATAAACCTTCAGGAATGTTCATAACTGTAAAGTTCGAAGTAAATAGGAAGTGGAGTTTACACAAGAATTAACAAGTCGAAAAAACAATGCTGGCATGGATTTCTACAAATATTTAATCTATTACTCTTGGCTATTCAAAGTCAACAAGGAACACTTTTAGGAAACCCAAATATGAAAAGATTTGACATTTTTATAGTGCTGGAATTTAGCCAACCCTGACTACTTCGGCATTTGAGGCTTGGTTGTGCTGCTGCTGATTGGTCATGGTTGATTTTTGTAGTTTCACTTGACCTTATTAGATGTAGATGGGAAAAAAGATTGTATTGAGAGACTACTGTCTTTTGTCATTTGATAGAATCTTCATGTCCATTCCCTTTTTTTGAAACTTTCAACAGACAACAAGAGAAATTGGAGAAGATGATCAACGCATCTGGCTATAAAGAAAAGGTGCCCTCCCATATTCAGGATGAGAATGCCGAAAAGCTGACCAAACTATTTCAAGAAATGGAATTCTTCAAGAAAGAGAGTGAACGGCTGGAAGCCGAGAAGAGCACTAAACTGTAAATTAGGGTCTTCAAAATTCATTTCTTTCCTCTCCAAAGGGTGATTAAAATGTGAAGGTCCTGCATGAGTCGGAAAAACCAATTCAATAGGAGTGGATGAGTGATTCACTGAGCAGAGCATTTTTTTTGTCTTGGGTTCAATTGTGCCGCAGGACTTTGATTTCCTGAGTTTGCTTTATTTATGTATGCGTCAAGTAATATCGACTTTATCCACCAAATAAGTTTCAACTCCTGATGACCAGCATTATCCTTCCTTTTTTTTGCCTTTTTAAAAAAAAAGTTCTGTTGAGTTTTTAGCCTACGAGTTCAACATGGAAGAAATATAAATATCAGAATTATGATGAGAAGTAAATGCAGAGTGCACCAATGTTTGAGCAGAGTGTAAGAGAGCAAATTCTTTTAACTTCAAATTTCATTATCTATTTCTCTTCCCAGTATTCTCGTTTTATTTTTCCTTTTCTATTTCTGTACAGCTAATCAAACATGTATCTCTTCTGTTGCTATTGCATCTCGAAACAGACTGTGATGAAGTATTTCAAGGAAAATTTGATGGTGTGAATTTGAGGAAGTATCTAATAGATTGCAAGTATTTACTCTCTAAATTGTTTTGCTTCATATCTTAGGAAAAACTCTTTCGAAGGTGCACGTGTGTTGTATCATTAGAACCTCAAGAAAGTACAAATAACACAGAGGTTAAGGTGTCAAGAAATTCCCACCAACAATAATATAATCTCAATGGAATCACACGGAAACTACGAGCAATTCTCAAAATATAATCACTACAATATCATAACATAGATAAAGGTTAGAAGATATTCCTATTCGTCACAGTGATCATTTGTTCTTGCGGTGCACCGCAATACCAAATCGTAGCTTGGGCTTGGTAGTGAACTTTTTGTATTGCGTTGAAGACTTGGCTTTTCACTCTTGTCCGCTCGAGAGAACCTTTTTAATATAGAATTTCATTATTATCAATATAACAAGAGAAATTGAGGCATGTTAATTTTCCCCCCATCAAAACACCGGGGAAGATCAAAAGGAACATGCATGCTAGCTAGATATCAGATTTCCGTGTATTCAAGAGAGCTTTTGTAGGCCCTGCAGACAACATTGAAGAGTTCGTAGAGCAGCTGCTGCATGAACACTGAGTTTGATATCTCTCGGAGTCAGCTGTGATGCCAGATGATGTGTAGGAGAACTTGCACATACTCATGGGAGGAGCATAGTACATTGGAACAGGCAATTTTGAAGGAAGCGTAGGCAATGGAGCTTCAAAATTAAGAACATTTATCACTTGCCTTATAGATGGACGAAGGGTGTAATCTGGATGGCAGCACCATAATCCCACAATCATCAAACACTCCATCTGCCGCTCATCGAAATCTGTACACAACATCTTGTCAACAGCATCAAGAAGTTGCCCTTCGCCGTAGAGGTTCCATACCCACTCCACGAGCCTTACTTTACTTGGTTCTTGCCTGGTTTCTACTGGCCTTCTTCCACATGTGATTTCAAGGGCGACAACACCAAAGCTATAGACATCTGATTCTTTGCTAGCCTTGCCTGTCGTTACACATTCGGGAGCTAAATAGCCCATGGTGCCGGCCAAAACAGTTGTTTGTGATCCCAATTCATGGTCTACAAGCCTTGCCAGACCAAAATCACCAAGTTTGGCATTGAAATTCGAATCTAACATAACGTTGCTAGACTTGATATCTCTATGCACTACACACTGTTCCCATTCTTCGTGAAGGTACAATAGGGCAGAAGCTAAGCCAAGGGCTATTTTGTACCTTAGGTTCCAGACTAACATGACTTGTCCTCCAAAGAGATGCGAATCAAGGCTTCCATTGAGCATGAACTCGTAGACTAGAAGAAGCTCACCCCTTTCATGGCACCAACCAATGAGTTGAACCAAATTTCTGTGCCTCAAACGACTGATGATCTTTACTTCTGACACGTACTCCTTTTTACCTTGCTTCGATCCTCTTGACACCCTCTTAACTGCAACTTCTGTGTTGGTACCTTCGTTCAACAATCCCTTGTAAACACCTCCAAATCCTCCTTCTCCGAGCTTTCCCCCCTCCGCAAAGTTGTTGGTTGCCCGAATTAGTTCACGGTAAGTGAACCTCTTAGGCCCAGTCCCCTTCTCAAACTCATCGTCCATGGAGACATCGATGGCCTCATTGTCCTTTTCACAGCGTGTCCTATTTTTTCTCCAGCAGAGAACAAAACATAACACACCTATCCCAAAAGTAGTCAGAACTCCAATACCCACAGCTAAACCAACAACTAATCCTGTTTTCTTCTTATCACTAACTTCCAAGCTTGATTCAAACGTCCAAGATAAAATGTTATGTATTTCAACCCAATCACCTGTGGAAGCAGAGAAACCTATCCTGACCCATTCAGGCAAAAACTCCCTAAGATCAATAATATAATGAAGGGTAGAGTTCCCACCGAACTCAGGGTTTTCAGCATAAGTTAGAAAGACGCTCAAGTTTTTGGTAGTGGAGTTGTAACTTACCCATGCATTTGCCTTTGATCCAGTTTTAATGCTGCTTTTCCAATCGACACTAGCCACGGACACAATGGAGTTCACATCAATGCCTACATGATTATCACTAGGATCCCATTCAATATCTTTTTTGCTATCAAACTCAACAGCAACAATTTGATTTTCTTTGGAGGCACTTAAAGCAGTATGAGGACTAAATAATGCAAGGAGCCCACCACTCGAATCCTGCGGGATCGGAGAGTCTAGTGGTGCAATGAAAAAAGACATCCCATCGCCATACCTTCCCGAGTCTACTGCTTTCATGACGAAGGTGAAATGGGTGGTGAAGTCTGTAAGCCTTCGTGTCTTGGCATCCCAGAGACGGACAGGCTTATAATACGAAGCTCGCCCGGCACTGCCAGTGAGGTTAATATCTTTAGCATTCTTTGTGAGTTGGAGAACATCGCTGGATGAAAACGCATCGCCTTGGAAGAATATGTTGGCCATGTTGGGACTGAAACTGGTGAAGTTGAAGGAAAGTGAGTTTGCATATAGGAACAAGGTGGAGATTGCAAACACAAGAGTAGGGATTTTCTGAGATTGAACAAGGCATGGAATTGAGTTAGGAAGAGCCATCATGATCGAAAAGCATAGACAAAAGAGGATGAATGAAGGTGTGATTTGCAAGAAGAGACCTGTGACTCGTTCGACTTCGTGCTTGTCCTCATTATATTTGTTGAATTTTATATTAACTAGTAACGTACCATACTAGGTCAAATTATTTTGACATCTTCTCATTTTAAATTTATTTATTTATTTATTTTATATAAAAAATGTTAGAAATAGACTATCTTCCAGATAAAACACTAATTTTTATACTATATTTTTATAGATTATATCCATAATTTTAAAATCCGATTAAAAAATAATTTAAAACAACATCCAAATAACAAGATATAATATATTTTTATAAAAAGAATCAAAATGATATCGTTTTAATAATTTTTTT
>Ga0307516_10005167_pt1 | contig 15728 bp, 9 predicted proteins | sample 19_EM_MG_FD_203310 | JGI IMG/M metagenome (GOLD analysis project Ga0307516, IMG submission 203310) | Populus trichocarpa ectomycorrhiza microbial communities from riparian zone in the Pacific Northwest, United States - 19_EM | ecosystem: Host-associated > Plants > Roots > Unclassified | place...
CTTGGCGCTCCCAGCAACCGTACCGTCGGGCTTTTGGCTCTTCGGCATTTTGTACTTCTTCTTGGAGGTCCGGCCTCCCGCCCACTTCCGTGCCTCAACCCACTTCTTCTCGGCGATCTCCCGCTTGATGTTGGCGAGGGATCTGGGGAGCGGTGTCGCGCGCTCCTCCAGCCGATCCGAGTAGGTCCACCCTTCTACTCCAGGAGTGTCCGGCTCACCTGCCGCGAGTTTGGCCCCCTCGTCCGCCTTCTCATTTCCTTCCACGCCCTCGTGTGCGGGGCACCATCTGATCTCAATGGCGATGCCCGGCGCCGCCCTTCGGAGCGCAGCAATGTGTCTCCTTGCTTCGAGCGCGTGCTTCTGTCCCGGTCCCGGTTCGTCGGATGCCATGCGCCTGATTGCTGCCTGTGCATCGGTGAAGATGGTGAGTAGTCCAGGAGTGGGCTTCTTCGTGCCGCAGTTTCTAGCGCTCGTGCTAGAGCCGCGCATTCCGCATCGAATGCCTCCTGGTTGTACCCCATGTGGGTCTTAATGCCCTTCCAGGTATGGCCGTCCTTCCATGCCACCGCGTACCCAACCGCGCCCTCCTCCTGCCGTGACCCGTCGGTGAACATGACGAGTCCCGGCCGCTCCTTCTCCGCCTCCTTCTTCGCCTCCTCCCGCTCCTCCTGGATCAGCGCCGCCTCAAGGAGCTCCAGCTCCTCTGGCAAAATTGTCTTCTCTGTCTCGGTCCAGCTGTAGCACAAGGCTGCCCCCAGCCTCTTCCCAATCTCCGTGCCTGCGCCAACTACGTCCCTGGCCCTCTCGCCTTGAGGAAGGGACAGCAGCCGGAGCCCAAACCGCCGCTGCCTGTTCTCCAACTGGTTCGCCGCAGGTCTCAGCCCAGACTCTATTGACAGCGCTCCCAGGTTGGTTGTCCGGAAGGCTCCAGTTACTGCCCGCGCTTGTTGGTTGACGAGCAGCTGCAGTTCCTCTGCCCGGCCTGTTGTGCCCCGGGCGTTGCCTCCCTTCCACCACAGCTCGGCCCCGAACATGGCGACGGACTGGACGCACGCTGCCATTACCCTTCTGCAGTTCACCGGCGATAGGCCCATCCGCCCCGTGAGCCGTTCCAGGCGTCTCATCGCATTTCTGCCATTCTTCAGTCTGGTGGCATAGTGCTCCTTCAGCGTGAGTTGGGAGTCAAGTCACACCCCGAGCCACCGGGTCGCTGCCTGGTTGAAGGGGACCTCTTTGGCGCCCACCCTTACCTTGGCTTTCGTCTGGGCACCCTTCCTCTTCTTCCTCCAAAAGATAGCCGCCTCCGTCTTCCCGTGGTCGAAAGCCACGCCGTTCTTCCCCCCCCACTCGATGGCTGCGGCTGCTGCCAGCGACAGCTTGTCCGCGACCTCCGCGGCGTTCTTTCCCTCCGCCCACCACCCAATGTCATCCACGAAGGACAGCCCGCTCACCCCTGTGGCCGCCCGCTCCACTTCTTCAAAGATCCCTGACAGGTAGGTGATGAAGAGGATTGGGGCCGCCGGGGAGCCCTGCGGGACTCCTGTGTCTACCGCGTTGGGTACTCCTGTTTCACCGTAATGGTTGTTGTTGTGATGCCGGGCGGATAAGGCTCTATGTAGCGAAGTTGACGAGTGAGCGGGCGAGCGAGCGAGGCTGAACCATACGAGCAAGCGGGCGAAGGGAACAGACAAGACAAGGCAAGCGGAGATAATGCAAGGGGACAAGGCAGGAGGAGACAAGGCAACGCGGGCAGGGGGTCAATTAGTATGTAGCTGCTGCGCTAGACAGAACTCGAGCGGGGCGACGGCCCTCAAAAAGAAGTCCTCCACTACATATTAGTTAGTTACCCGGCGTGCTATGGGCTCTTCAACCCCGGCTCCCCACTTCCCAGCAATTCTCAAACCCCTCAACCAACCCCATCCACCCACCGACAAAAAAAAAACATCGTTTCCTGCCGCCCGCTCGTCTGGCCGCGAAACGAAAAAGAAAAGCAAAATACCCGCCGACAGTAAAACAGTTGCTGCCGATACAATACCTATGGCGTCTCAATACGCCCCTCGCCACCAGCCGCAGCCAAGCACATCATCCTCTGTCGCCGCGAGCAGGGTCGACTCGGGATATGGCGGCTCAGCGAGCTCGGTCTCTGACGGAGAGATGACCATTCTTGATCCTTCGCAGCACAGATGTATGTTTTCTTCTTGGGGAGGGCGCCGGGTGTGCGTGCGGGGAACGAAAACTGACTGGGAATGCGACACAGCCGAACATGAGCGGAGACAATGGGCTAGCCATGTCAGCCAACTTACATAGTACGTGTTTCTGTACCTACCGCCGCCGCTGCTGCTGCGTTGCTTGTGCTCATTCTTGTACTTACCGATGTCAAAAGCAATCAGAACCGCCTTGCACTGGGGAGGTCGGTTAACATAGTCATCGATACGCTGAAGGTTTATCCCCCCCCCAATCAAATATCCGTCCTTTTCGCGATCCTTTTCTCTTCTCGGGTGCCCTCGGCGACTGACATCCGTGTGTGTGTCGTCGCTTCGATAGGACTTCCAAGGTCAAAACGCGAAATGGCCCGCGCATTACCCGTTCGCCGAGAGGTCGGAACACAAACACGCTGGTCTCGTACGCTCACAGACTCAGCACTTCGTCGACGATTTCAACAACGAAGCTGGTCCGTCATCGCGCCCGCAGATGCAGCGACGAGCCGCTACGAGCATCGACGAGGCCATGGAGCACCAACCAACGGCAAAGACACCGCGACTTGTAACTCCGAAGAGCGCCGAAGAGTTCAACGTGCTGAAGCTAGATCTGAAGCTCGGATCCGCGGCACCGTTCGAGCTCGTGCCTTCGCTCGAGAAATCGGCGGTCTCGGTATTGCTGGATGGAATGCTCTTGCAGACTATCAAACACCTTTTCGCGCTGAGGGAGCGTATCGAGGATACGTCATCGAAGGTGCTGATCACCGGTGATGTCAATGCGGGAAAGTCGACGTTCTGCAACGCTCTCATGCGGAGGAAGGTACTGCCTGAAGACCAGCAGCCGTGTACGAGCGCTTTCTGTGAGGTGCTGGACGTGCGTAAGAATGGAGATGTCGAGGAGGCGCATGCGATCAAGGAGGGCTGCAAGTACGACCGCCACGACGAGAGCACTTACGACGTCTACCCTCTGGAGGAGCTCGAGGGAATCGTGGTCGACAACGATAACTACAGCCAGGTCAAGATTTACGTGGATGACGTGCGACCGATCGAACAGAGTTTCCTACGAAACGGTGTTGTTGACATCTCCCTCATTGACGCCCCTGGTCTCAACACCGACTCGATGAAGACCACGGCCGTGTTCGCGCGACAGGAGGAGATCGATGTGATCGTCTACGTCGTTGCGGCAGAGAACCACTTTACCCTTTCCGCGAAGGAGTTCATCTGGAATGCGGCGAACGAGAAGGCGTACATCTTCATCGTTGTCAACAGGTTCGACAATATCCGCAACAAAGGCAAGGACAAGTGCCAGAAGGCTATTCTCGAGCAGGTTGCCGCCATGTCGCCGCAGACCTATAAGGACGCGCAGGAGCTCGTTCACTTCGTTTCTTCGAACGCTGTCGTCGACGGCACCGATGCAGCCAAGGTCAAAGACTTTGAGGACCTCGAGGAGGCGCTCCGCATCTTCGTCCTCGAGAAGCGCGCGAGGAGCAAGCTGGCGCCGGCGAAGACTTACCTGCTCAATCTGCTCAACGATATCGTGACACTCGCTATCATCAACAAGGAGATGGCTGCCGCGGAGCTCGAGAAGATCCGGCAAGAGCTGGATGAGATTTCACCTGCGTACGAGCGGTTGGTCAAGTCGCGACAGGAGGTATCGGACGATTGCGACAGGACCACCGAAGAGGTCGCATCGGATGTGTACAACTATTCGAGAACTCTGGTGTCTAGAACGATATCTTCCCTCGATGACAAGCCCGTGGTTACTTACTCCGGCCTCCTCAATGCCTTCGGTTACGCGGAGGCCACGAAGCAGGCTATGCTACAGTTGGTGCAGACTTCCGTCACACAGTCGGAGACCTACGCCAAGACGAAGACCGTGGAGGGTGTTTCCTCGATTGCATCCCTTGGAGCCCTCCATCTCGGTAGCGAATACGTCCACCGCGCCTTCCGCCCCGAGCTCATGTTCTCCCGCAAGCGCGACCAGCTTAACAAGCAGGTCAAGGTCGAGCTCGACTACTCGGACTTCTTCGACTTTGAGTTCGCTACGCAGGAGAAGCAGATTGCCGGCGCGGGAATGTCGTTGACGCTTGCAACTGTTGCCACTTCCCAGGTTATGGGCATCAACAGCTGGGCCGATGGGCTCTGGAAGGCCGGAAACGTGCTGGGCTTCCGGAACGCAAGGAAGCTTGTCGTTCCCGCTGTCGCGTTGGCTAGTCTCGGCGCTGGCTACTATCTCCTCTCCAATCTCCCCAATGCCGTGCCGCGGAAGCTGGCGAAGAAGTTCCGCAAACAGTTGGCGGATATCGATTACGTCCACGTCAATGCTGAGCGGATCGCGAACCAGTGCCGCAAAGTTCTCAAATTCCCGAGTGAAGATCTCCGCAGCGGGTTCCAGCGGGTGATGGAGAAGCGGGGCAAGGCCGTCAAGAAACGCAAGGAGGAGCGAAGGGGTTGTGAGGTGGCGGACAAGTACTTTAGCAATCTCCTACGAAACGCGAAGCAGCAGATGGCTACTGTCAGCACGTTAGACTTGGAGCCGCATACGGTCCTCGATAATTCGCAGGAAGAGCAGCAGCACGCTCAGACTCAGACTCAAACGCAGAATGATACTGAGAACCCGTTCGCTGAAGTTTAGATGGGGTTTTCTTCTTCTTTTAATGATTGTTCTACTACTACTGTCACTCCTGCGTGCGTTGTCCGTTCTGTTTTGCATGGTTTGGGTTTGGGGAATTTGCTGTTCATAAAATTGTTGTTTTGTGGTCGTTTCGGGGTTTTTTTTTGATTTTTTCCTTCCTTTCCTTTTACTTGCCTCATTTCTTGATGGGGATGGGCTAGAGTAAGCACATAGGTTCAATTGTAACTATACTGTTGCTTGCTAGGCAGTGTACCGTCCGAATGTTCGGGACTACATACTGCCATGGCCATCCTTGCTTATACGGACACTTTGCTTATCCACCTTTTTTTTTCCATAGTGGTTGTTTCTATCGGGTTTAAAGATCTCTTCTCTCCTGTTTTTCTACGCTCGTGGGGTGGGTTGGTATAAAATTGTACAAATATTCGTGCTTGATGAATTGAAGTCCCAGTGTCCCAGCCATTCGAATTTCTCCGTGTGCATCCGTGTGCGCTCTGGCCTCTTGAGCTGAAACCGTGAGAGTTTAAATGTGATGCTATTTCCACGAGTGAGTCGGAGAAGAGAAGAGCAGAGGAATAACTGCACAGAAGGAAAAGATGTTGAAATCTCGGGGCCTGCCGCCATTTTCCCTTTACCGCGACTCGGTGTCGGCGGCGGCGACGACATCACCTTCCCCCTTGACCTCTTCCTCTCCTTCGTTCCCATTGGCACCATCCTCGCCGCTTTGCGCTCCTAACAACTTCTACCGTCACTACTACTACAACAACAAACACGAGAACATGGCTTCTTCGTCGCCGTCGTCGTCGCCGCCGCCGAGGGCTCCAGGGGCTTCAGGGGCTCCAGAGACTGCCCAGGTCAGCCCACGGACGGGTCTCGGGATCGACAGCGAGACGATGTCGCAATCGACCACATTCCCGGCGTTTCACGCCGTCACCCGCTGCTCCGCCTCCGCGACGAGTCCGGAGAAGCCAGCGGCAAGCCCGTTTAACTTCCAACCGATGGTAGCGAGCAAATCGCCTATAATTCCCAACCCGGTCAGTAAGAGGATGCAACCTATCTCAAGCTCAGGCTCAAGCTTCCACGAGGGCGGAGGGACTGACATTCCCATTCCCATCGCGAGGGAAGTGGAGGGGGGAGGGTAGAACCAACGACGAGGACATAAATACAAGCACTCCTCCGTATCTCACCAGATATTCCTCGAGCCCCCGCCTCGTGCACCGCTCACACTCCCCGCCAGCCTCCCGATGCCCACGTGGAAAGAACTCCACCGATCCGTCTCGCCGGAGCAGCATCGTCGCGCCCTTTGGTGCGTCGTGCATCTCTCCGTCGCCGCTTTCACGCTGTACTCCGCCACTGGCAGTCTCGCGCTCACCGCGCTCAGCCACCTGATCGTGTTCGACGCCCTGGGTGCGTCCGTCTGCACCGCTGTCGACGTGATCAGCAACTTCGAGGTCTGGAAGAGGAGCAGTATCCGACACCCGTTCGGCCTCGAGAGAGCCGAGGTCCTCGCTGGGTTTGCTATGAGCGTCTTCCTCCTGTTCATGGGATTCGACATCATCAGCCATGCAACCGAACATTTGCTCGAGAGCTGGTGGATGGAGGGAGGCCACGACGGACACTCGCACGAAGAGAATGTTGCGAGGGTTGCCGCTGGAAACATCGATCTGGCTGCCCTGGCTGCTCTGATCGCCACGACCGTCAGCGCCCTGTTGTTGAAGAATCATGCTAGGATGGGGAGAGGTATATATAATATATATTTTTCCTACTGTTTCCGTCGCTTTGGATATGCTAATGTGCAAGGGGGGTAGCGATGCACATAGCTGCCCTCAGCAATCTGCCGTCGATCCTGAGCAATCCCTCACATCTCCTTACCCTCGCAACCTCGACACTTCTCCTACTTATTCCGCTCCTCTCGCTCCCGCAATCCGCCTATTTCGACCGGGCACTGGCCCTGACCATGGCGTTCTCCATGATCGCCATCGGGGCCGGTCTCGTCCGCGTCCTCGGCTCGATGCTGCTGATGTCACACTCCCGCGGCGTCGACATGGTGCCCAAGGTTGTCGAGGAGATCAGCAACGACCTGGCGGTGCGAGAGGTCCAGGAGGCGCGCTTCTGGCAGGCGCATCACGGACTCTTCATCGCCACCCTGAAAGTGGTCATAGAGGCAGGTATGGAGGAGGGGCGCTTAAGGGAGCGAGTCGGGCGCCTGGTCAGGGAGAGGCTGGGCGGTGTCTACGGCTCCGGGAAAGGACAGGGCGCCAAGTGGGAGGTCAGTGTCGCCATCACGACGGTCTGATGATGGTCACGGAGAATCCACATTTTGCACGGGTGGATGGATCCTGATGGGAGGAGAAAGTTTCACATGTACAGTACAGTCACACGAGTGATGTTGCATGTCTTGCGGTTGATCCGCCCACCTCGTTGCCCGCTCCAATGCAAGACGTTGTCATTACTATTAGCACCGAACAAGTGCAAAGATTGACAGTGCAAGAGAGATATACGCCGCAATCCGACTCTCTTTGTGTTTGCCCTCCCAGTTACATACATACTTGTTTCCTCAATTTCGCCCCCCTTGTTTTTGGGTAATGGGAATGATGTCCTCCGATTCCCCTCCCCCCACCTAAGCCGGGCGTGGCAGCCAAAAGATTGAGCGCCCCTCCCTTCCCCTACCTTGAATTAAGCATCAAGTGGATTCTTACACCATAGACTACCTACATGATTCATTCTCCCCCCTGAGATCGACAAGGGTCTCGCTCGCGTGCCGTCAGAGTAGAATTACGGTCTTTCCCTAGAGAGCGATTGGCAGTTCATGGAAATGTCGGACTTTTTCCGCAGCATCCAAGTACCTCATCTTTTTGCAATTTAGAGCTAGAACTGCCGGTAAATTCTCTACGTATGGATCGGCCCCATCTTCCCGTATCAGAAATGAAGTCGAGAACCTGCAGCGCGTGGAGAGTGGAATCGAGGGTCCGACGAACGCGGGTTTCATGTGATACCTTGAGGTGTTATGTGGTACCTTGGATTTTTTTGGGTGTCGTTTGTCGCTCTGAATGAGCTTGTAGATAAAGGGTAGTTATGAAGTAGCTGACAACCATGACCACACTTTTAACTTTTTTTAAAAAAAAATCCAATTAATTGCATGCGACCCATCTAAACAGGAGAGAGAGGCTTCATTTTGTTGCATCCGACCTATCTAGATCACGGCAAATTGCGACCCACCTATGTCATGTTCCGTCGGTTGAGTAGGTATACCGAGTGATGGTTCATGAGTCGTGACAGACATTGTGAAGAACAACCTAGGTACCTAGATCTATGTTCCATATTGCCGCACCGCCCCCACCCGCAAGCTCAAGCACAATCCTCGTGATTGCAATCCAGCAGTTTCTCACTGGAAGCTACAGGTCGACCTATGCACGCATTATCGACGCAGCTGGTTTGTCAGTATCCACGGATTGCTATGCGTCTATGTAACTTGAACAGACCTATCTATATATGTACATTGTAAACTCATCCGCAACCAGGCATGCTTGGCACGCTAGAGACCCTTGGCATGGTCCGAGTGCTTGATGTCAGGGCCTGTTCTCTTCGCCAACCGGACCTCTTCTCATTGAAATAGGTAGATTGACTCCCAATATAAAACAAGCGAAAATTCACCACAACCACGGTACAATCAAACGTGAATACAAGAAATAGTGGTTCTTACGCGAGGGCAGGCTGCCGTGCAATTTTAAATTTTTTTCAATCGATTCTTGTGTGCTGGTTCGCGAGAAGTTGAAGATTTGGTTTTAGCGGCTGCTGCCCCCCACACCCCCCAACCACCAGTTTCCGTATTTTCACCCTCTCAACAATTACGCGACGCCACCATTGCCAGCCACCCTTTGTTGACATAAAGACAGTTGAACCACCATTGTAGTTAAAAGCGAGCGGTATAGCTACACACTGGCGATTCAGGCAAACAGCCATTCACTCTTCCGTATGATGTCTGAGCATTTCGGGGGTCTTTGTCGTCTTGTCGAAAACCATCCCATCTTCCGGACAAACCCAGCGTCTCATCGATGTTCTTCGTATGTACTATAGCAAAAAGCCAGGGATTATCGATACCGGAACATGACGGGATACATAATTTGACAGTGGTACTACGGCAGTGGTAGGAATGAAGTAATTGTAAGATTTTTTATATCAATGTATTACATAATTCGGAGTGTGCCATAGTGATATCATGATTGAATAAATGCGCAGCTAAAATGCACTGCGCAAACCTTCCCGAATGCTGTAATATGTAGTATTTATGGCATTTGGGTGAAATACCAGCAATGAATACGGTATTGTTGATAATTGCTCGGACTTCAACTCCAAAAGTTGCTGCAGAGTTAAGAATACGATATTAAACCGGTAACAATTCATCCATTATCTGGGAGTGTAACAAGGGGACAAAGGTATAACAATATTCAGACTTGGAGGTTTGGAGAGTGCAGAAGTATTTACGAAACTTCTGCATGACAACAAGCTTCTACTACAGGAAGTGTGTTGTAAACGGATTCCACCACCAACTATCTTTGACTTTTGCACAAAGTGGACATTCATCGGCTCCAGCTCTGATACCGCCAACACTTCCATATATCCTTCCTGCCTCATATCGTAGGTATATACATCGTATGGGGCATCGTTAACTTCTTGTTACTCAGCCTGGATCAGCTGCCTACAATATAGGAATCTACGCTGGATTCCTACGATAGAAATTGATGTGATCCATATGATTTGGTAGAAGAATTTTGTTGATGTGTGTGCCACAAACCCGTCATGTTACACATGAGGAAAAATCACGAACGAAAGTACGTACCCTTAGAGAGGTACGTACTAAGGAGAAGATACGTACCGATAGCTAGCTATTCTAGGGGACAGGTCTTAGAGAGTCTAGACGGGAGATAAGACGGGGTTAAAGGTTACGGCCGAGAACCGGTTGTAAGGATTAACTCTGGAGAGAGGGGCCACGGCGAACTGGAGCGTGAGAGGAAGGAAGTTAGGACAGGACTCCCCAGGGAGCCCGGTCGAGACTCTCCAGAGAGCTCGTTTGTCATAACACCCGAACTCCAGACACTACCAGGCTGCAGGAGGAAACTCAGTCCAGAACTGAGGGAATTCTGTGGTGCCAATAGGACCCCTGGATCTCACCTTATCACAAGTACCGACCAGGACCAGTGAGAGTCCAAGGTGAGCCCACGCCCCGGCTGGGGTCTCACTGTCCTCAGGAGGAATAGTCAGCCCGAGTCACCAGATCTCACGCCACCCCGCGCCTATATATGCCGACTCTTCTCGCCCCGAGAGAAGGGAAAGCAGGATGAACACCCTCACAAGCACTACCACCGAAACCCACACACAAGATCTAAGATTATTTCGTTGTGAATTATCGAAGTAGCCTGATTACCTTTGATTCTCTCTACACTCCGGTTACGAGACAACCCCAGTGTCACACTATAATCTTGATCTCAAAATCACCCTACTTTCATGATCTTCGAAAACGAATTCGTGAAAGGAAGCTTCAACCTCTTCGAACATTGGATGAGCTACCAATTTGACTACACCTATTCCTCGATCAACCACATCACAGACCTAAGTAACTGGGACAAACCTTTCGACGGACCCACACCACAAGAAAACGACTCCGATTATGAGCGATACAACTGGTATACCATCGAGTGGTGGGATAACGCACTTCTCCACCAAACAGTCAACTGGGAGGGATACATTTTCCGAGAACTCTTCAACTACAAGTTCAATGACTATGACTACTCGATTCACAGCTACGACCACCTAGACGAATATTGAAATGTCGACTACCTCCTGCTTCAACATGCTCCACTAGGAGGCCCCTCGGGACCTACTCCATATCACCGATGGAACTCCCGCTTCCGAGCAGGCCGTGGAGATGGCCAATCCTATGGTCTGGGTCCGAACCATAGTCCGACAGCAGCAACAGGCTGAAAACGACCTAAGACAGCTCACTGAGCTATGCGGCAGCACCACATCAGGAAAAAAAAAAATTTGCATCCTGAGTGTCCGGACGCACTAGACACTCTGGACGCTTCGGACGCAATATGCTTAACTCAGACGCAGTTCGCCATGGCACCGTGCATCCGGACGTAGCTCGCCACGGCACCGTGCATCCAGACGCAGCTCGCCACGGCATGTGCTTACCGGACGGAGCGTGTCAGGGCATTTTCCTTCTGGACGCAGCCGTGTCAGGGCATTTTCCTTCTGGGCGCAGCCGTGTCAGGGCAAATGGTGTCGGGACGACGCGTGTCATGGCATCGCGGTCATGCTGGCTGTCAAGGCACGGAACATCGCAGCAAATACTCTTGTCACATTCGCAAACATGCAGCGGGTTTCAGGCATAGTGACTCAGTCCAGTTCTATTCATTATATCTAATGTACATCTATATATGCTACTACCACACTTCGTGTGGAAACAAAGGAAAGTTGGCAAATACGACACGATGCATTGAGCACGACGCGATGAGCACGACGAGATGAACACGACGCGATGAGCACGACGACTATGAGGAGGATGGCGATGAGCACGCTGCCGGTGGCGAGGACGATAGCAAGTAGGACGCGGCGAGTATGATTGCGAGCTTTGTGACATGGTTAGCGTAGCTCTCAGAGTAACAGACAGCGGGAAGTTGTACAATACAACGTGACGAGTACGATGTCAATGAGGGTGCCGGCGGCGAGAATGATAGTGGGTAGGATGTGGCGAGTATGATGTCAATGAGGGTGCCAGCGGCGAGAATGATAGCGGGTAGGACGTGGCGAGTGTGGCAGCGAGTAGGACGCAGCGGGTATGGGAGCGAGTAAGACGCGACGATTATGTGGCGAGTTTGGTGACATGGTTAGCGCAGCTCTCAGAGTGACAGTGTGACACTGGGGTTGTATCGTAACCGGAGTGCGGGTGGAATCAAAGGTAAACAGGCTACTTTCGATAATTCACAACGGAAATATCTTAGATCTTGTTTGTGGGGTTTCTTTGCTGAGCGGGTGTTCAGTACTGTCCTCTCAACGGGGCGGAATCTTTCCTAGCTATATAGTCCTCTTTCGGCGTCATGTGGTTCTTCTAGAGAACTATTACTTTCTCATCCTTTTTTCGGGAGTTCCATCCACTAGTCAAGACCCCTGAACCCCATGGGTCCAGTTCTTACAACCTCATTGGTCCTGGTAGGTCTAACAATAAGCCGACTCATCCCCGCACCGCGTATTTCCCTCAATGAGGGATTACCGGCCTATCAGAGTTCGGCAAGCTATCTGGCCTCTCGGGTCCAGGCTTCCTTGCTCTGCATAGTTGCGTTTGCAGCCCGACTGGAGCTAAATCCCTTAAAGCCTTCTCGGCTGTATGACCCTAACTCCGGGCTTATCTCCCGCCTAGACTCTCTGAAGCCAACTAGACTCGACTTTCCTCTTCGAGCGGCTTGAGTGGAGTCTCACGTGTCCTGGCTATGTAGCTAACTAAGTGTTCTTTCCCGTGTTCCGCTTTGAGGTGTAAGACTACTCCCCCCCTCTTTTAGCTTCGTCCTGAAGCTTTTGAGAGAGATCCTTCTTCCTTCTATCTAAGTAGCCCTCCTCTTTCTTAAGTGCTTTTTGCTGGCTCGGTGGGGTTCCAGGGTCGCAGTTGGCCCAGGGAATTGGGAGAGGCATGGTGTCCTTCGTGTTAGTAACCCGTATACTCGGCAGTGACCGCGCCCACGTCCTTCCGGGGGGAGACTGGTGTGCTGGAGCAGTGACAGCGCTGTTGGGGACTCACTTCACCGTTTATGTGCCACCTGCGCTGGTTCCGCCGGTCCGAGGCGGTCGCCTAGAGGTCGATACATCTGTTTTGAATGGTTTTCCTGACTCTCAACATTTCGATCGCGTGCACTCCTCGCCGGGCGCTGGGTCGGCGGCTTTGTTGCGCTGTGGGGTTGTTTGCCCGAGAAGCGGGTCTTTTCGGGTCTTGTCCGCGTATGCTGAAGTCCTCCAGCCTCTTCATCCCTACTACTGTTCGTGCCCCGACGGTGCCACGGTGCAGGTCCCGGCGCTCGATTTGGGTTTGGTTGTTTGATTTCGTTGTTGATGCCGGCACCTCGCTCCGGATGTCTCCATCTTGGAAAGAGTGTCGTCACCTCGCTCCGGATGTCTCGATCTTGGAAAGAGTGTCGTCACCTCAGTCCGGATGTCTCGATCTTGGAAAGGGTGTCGGTTACAGGCCCCGGTTGCATAAGAGAAGGTTGTATGAGTTGCATGGTTATGAGCACATATGTGAGTATGAGTACATATGTGAGTTGCGCGGGTATGAGTAGGAGGACGTATGGGAGTTGCGAGAACTGTGTATATAAGGAGGGCGTCTCCCGTGTTTTGTCTTCTTCTTCTCTTCATGCAACCTCTGGTATTCTATTCGGAATATCAACCTTGCTTCCGTTTCCTCCGTTTCCTCTGATTCCTTCGTTTCGTCGATGCTTGTCTAGCGCCGCCCATCTCTGTCTGACACGTCCATCCGACGCTGTCCGTCTCTCTGTTCGACATGTCCGTCTGATGCTGTCCGTCTCCCTGTTCGACACGTCCATCTGACGCTGTCCGTCTCCCTGTTCGACACGTCCGTCTGACGCTGTCCGTCTCCCTGTCCGACACGTCCATCTGATGCTGTCTGTCTCTGTCGACACGTCCATTTGATACTGTCCGTTCCTGCTCCCGTTGCCGTTGGAAACATCCGTTGACGTTCCCGTCCCCGTTCCCGTTCCCATTCCCGTTCCCGTTCCCGCTCTTGCGGCGTCACTCGAACTCACTCGAGTACCTTGGAGAACCGCCGCCGTTACACTAGGTTGCATCTTTTCTTCTAACCTACTCATAATGAGTTCGGAACCCATTGTCAAGATCCTGTCTCACTAGTCCGTGCAGCTCGACAGGCAACGTAGGAGGTCCGGTAGTCTCGCTGTGGTGGTATCCGACTTCGCCCTAATCTCTGCACGCCTGGCGTGGTCTCGTTGCGGTATTCGACTTCGCTGTGGCGGTATCCGACTTTGCCCTAATCTCTGCACGCCTGGCGTGGTCTCGTTGTGGTATTCGACTTTGCTGTGGTGGTATCCGACTTTGCCCTAATCTCTGCACGCCTAGCGTGGTCTCGTTGCGGTATTCGACTTTGCTGTGGTGGTATCCGACTTTGCCCTAATCTCTGCATGCCTGGCGTGGTCTCGTTGCGGTATTCGACTTCGCTGTGGTGGTATCCGACTTCACCCTAATCTCTGCACGCCCGGCGTGGTCTCGTTGCGGTATTCGACTTTGCTGTGGCGGTATCCGACTTTGCCCTAATCTCTGCACGCCCGGCGTGGTCTCGTTGCGGTATTCGACTTCGCTGTGGCGGTATCCGACTTCGCCTTAATCTCTAGTAGGTTCTTACTGGTGGTGGTCGCAGCACCGGGTCACGGAGGTAGAAAGATAGTTCTGTGGAGAGAGATAATAGATTGCGTGGAGAAGAATCTCCAGACTAGCTACCACGCTCTTCCTTTTATACTTTTCCTTCCTTCTGTGGAATCACAGCTTGCCCGCAAGACTGACACAGTTCCTCCATACCACATCATGACTCAATCGTCGCGCCCAAGGAAAACACATAATCGCACTCGGCCGCCGCGCGGCCAACACTCTACTCGCAGCAACAGGAGAAAGGACACGCAAGCAAGAACAGTGAGGAAACAGAAGAAGAACGCGCAAGCTCAACCAAAGAGAAACACATACGTAAGAAAGGAGAAGAACACGCAAGCTCAACCAAAGAGAAACACATACGTCAGAAAGGAGAAGGACGCGCAAGCAATATAACGGAGACAAGGAGAAGGGACCTAGACCGGCCGGCGGTCTGTAGGTAGGAGAGATATCGCTACCCGCACGATATGGGGGAGATCGGTCAAGGCGTCTAAGCACGGAGGATGATCATGGCTGCGGCAGTTCAGAACGTGCCTGTAATCCGTCGATATGACTGGGCCCTCAGAGCAAGCCGATGCGTGCTCTTACTATCGTGTCATATTGAGTCGTACTCGCCGCCGCGCTGCGTCAAGGCTTGGCCGGCCTGGTGAGGTTCCGGGGTCGCAGTTGGCCCAGGGAATCGGGAGAGGCATGGTGTCCTTCGTGCTAGTGACCCGTATACTCGGCAGTGACCGCACCCACGTCCTTCCGGGGGGCGACTAGTATGCTGGAGCAGTGACAACACTGTCGGGGACTCACTTCACCGCTTATGTGCCATCTGCGCCGGTTCCATCGGTCTGAGTCGGTCGCCGAGAGGTCGATACATCTGTTCTGAACGGTTTTCCTGACTCTCAACAGTTTCGGCCACGTGCACTCCTCGTCGGGCGCCCGGTTGGCGGCTTCGTGGTTGCCCGAGAACCGGGTCTTTTTGTTGGTCGTAATACTTTGGTGCTGAAGTCCTCCGCCCCTTCAGCCCACTACCGCCAGGTCCTCGGTGGAACTGGTCTAGCCCTCGGTGAGCCGGTAGTCCCTTGGCGCGTCTGGATTTCATCGATGAAACTCCCGGAGTTTCTCCAGGCCGCCTACTGAAAAGTTGTCGAATGGCTCTTCCGTCCAATCTTTACGTTCTGGATAGTCGAGCCATTGGACGAGGTACCGTATTATCTCACTTATAAGGTACACCCTATAAATGCCAATGTTATAGGTACTAGCGCCGCTAGCGCACACTAACGCGCTTAAGGACTAGCGCAATATCAAATCGCGCTTGTGCAAAAGGACTGAACTTTCACGAGCATAGCGCTCCGTCCATAGAATTTACTCAATACAAACAGTATCTACACATCTGACTAAAACTCATCTGCGCGCCAACGAAAGTCGTACTCAAGACCATTCTCATCTTCATCCTCATCACCCTC
>Ga0307516_10005168_pt1 | contig 15727 bp, 17 predicted proteins | sample 19_EM_MG_FD_203310 | JGI IMG/M metagenome (GOLD analysis project Ga0307516, IMG submission 203310) | Populus trichocarpa ectomycorrhiza microbial communities from riparian zone in the Pacific Northwest, United States - 19_EM | ecosystem: Host-associated > Plants > Roots > Unclassified | place...
CGGCATCAGCTTTGAGGTTAAGAACAGCGCCGATAAACGACGGATTCTGGTGAGAGAACCCGTTGTGTTCCTGACGAGTCCAGGTGGAGGTCTCGAGGTAATTGAGGGAGGCGTTGGGGGCACGGAAATTGGTCTCCTTGGCCATCTTGACGAACTTGGAGTATTGGACCATCATCGTCTGTGCGATACCGATGAAAGCCTCGTAAGATGGGAACAGGGCAGTACGTCCGGTCATCGTGTAACCTTGAAGCATTCCTGGAAGGAGCCGTGTCAATGTACGGTAATAATCAAGTGTTCGTTCCAACTAACCTTGGCAGGTGTGCTCACTCAAAATCTCGACAACTCGTCCGCCTTGACCAAAAGAGTACTCGTCCCACTGGAAGTTCCGACCGGTGTTCTCAAACACGGCAGCGAGCTTGTTGCTCTCGAGTTCATCGGGGGAGAAGATCCTGGTGCTGGTCGGGTTCGCGAGGAAGACCTTGTCCATGTACTTGCCGACCAAGTGCATACACGACTCCTCGCTACCCTTCGCGACAGCCAACTCCTTCCAATCGGGGACGACGATTGGTTCGCGTCCGACGTAAGTCTCCCTGACCTGACCCAGACGCTTTTCATTATCCTGAGGGATAACAGCGAGGATCTCGTCGACAGGTCTCCCCTCTTCAGTGAAGAGCTCAGCAGGGTTGTATGACGAGAGCCACTCCTGGAGGGTTCTGAGACCCTCAGCGTCAGTCTTGGCGTCTGGAACTGGGACTTGATGGGCACGGAAGGAGCCCTCGATGAATTCTCCCTTGTACTTTGCGGGAGCACCCATACCCTGTGGAGACGAGACTCAGTTACCAGTAACAAAGAATCACTCCGGATCACACGCGCCTTTGGAGTACGGAGGATGATGACGGGCCACCTCGGTTTGAAGATGGGCTTACCCTCACGGGCGGCCTTTTGGATAGATCGAATGACACCCAAAGCCCATTGAAGGGAAGCAGCCATATCTTGATCGAGGCGGGCAAGATCGTTTCCGACGATCGCAACCTGGTAGCCGTAACCAGTGAAAAGGGCGGTAATCTCCTTATCGTCCATGCATCCGTAGATGGTTCGCTCGCTGATCTTGAAACCATTCACATGAACGATCGGCAGAACCGCTCCCGACTCCTTCGGGTCGATGTACTTGGCGGCATGCCAGGCGCTGTAGATTCATTTTAAAAAATGAGGAAAACCAAGGGAAGATCCACTTACGCGGCTGTGGGCCCAGTTTCGGCTTCACCATCACCGATGATTACGGGCACGATCAACTCGGGTTTATCCATGACGGCACCGAAAGCGACGGCGAGGGCGTATCCGAGTTCGCCACCTTCATGAATCGATCCAGGAACCTCGGCGTTGATGTGGGAGGGGAAACCACTCGGGGTAGAGAAGCCGGCGATCAAGTTCTTGAGACCGGCTTTGTCGAGACTATACTGAGGGAAGAACTTCGCAAGGGAGCCTTCCAGCCAGAGAGTAGCCAAGATGGCGGGAGCACCGTGCCCTAGTAGGGGGATCAGCGAGGCGAAAGAGCGCATACCGTACGGCGTACCAGGACCAACGACGAAAATCATCTTCTCGTCCTCCTTCCTGATGAGCATGCTCAAATGCGCATAGGCCAGAACCAGTCCGGGACAGGTTCCCCAGTGTCCAAGCAACCTCGGCTTAATATCCTCATGCTTGATCTCACGCTCGAGCAAGACGTTGTCCTTGAGGAATATCATCGCGGCCGCAACATAATCAGCCGCACGCCGGTACGCGGAGATCGCCTGAAGTTCCTGTGGGGTGAGCGCACCGGCAGATTCGAAATTGGCGCGGTATTCGAGGATGGAATCCGGAAGTTGAGACTTTCCCGGTGGTGGGTTGGGGCGATCGAGTACTTCTCCTGGCATTATGAGTTGTGGGGGTAGCGATACCGAGAAGAGAGCGATACGCGTGGATGATGGGTAGAGTGCCCCCCTAACATTGGGGTTTTATACCTTCACCGAGGGGCAGTGAGCCGATGGGGAGCATCTGCTCCAGATTACGTCGCGAACCCCCAGAGCGCGTGTCCGGGGTATCAGCACCACACCCAGGGGGCTGCGGGCGGCCTAGTCCATCCCAAACCCACCTCGTGGTCCCCGAGAGCGTACTGGAAACACACTAGTTTGGTGATTGCGATATAAGTAATGGAGCTGCCGCGCGCTACTGGCACCTCGGTGTGGCCTCGACCGCTCGCGGCCCTGACGGCCAAGGTGTTGACCAACCCGTGCCCACGATCGCACATCCTCTTACGCCGGGCGGTTTGATGCCCTTTGTGTGCTATTCACAATTGCTGCAGCTGGGGAGGCGGCCTCACGTTGAAGGCCATAATGGTCAGAGGTCATCCCAACTGTGAACGACGGAGAGGTTTTGTCCGTCATATGGAAGCACTCCACTATCAATTCCGGTGAGCAATAGTTTTTGCTCAGCTGTCCACTTTGGGGACAGCTCGCTGGAAGGAGACCTCGATGACGCGAGGCTGCACAAAAGTACGTCAGCCCGCAGGTCTGGGTCCGATCAGGGCGCCATCTAGGGCACTCGTGCGCCCCTCCAGGTGGTTATGCTGCACTTGCGCTTCTTGATCGTGCGCGATTGGTTCACTTTCCCAAGCGGCCGTAGCAAGCCAGCGGATATAAACTTCGATTGACTTGCCGGGCCATGCTTCCTTGATAACATTCCATCGCACGAGTCTCCTTGGCTCCCAACATAACAAGTACTAGGGAATCCAGAAGCAACCGCACCACGGCCTGGAAGTCATGGTCAAGTCTGCGTGTAAAGAGAACAAACGGCGCATTACAAAACAAGTCCAAGAGACAGACGAATCGGTTGGCGTGTACAAGAACAGATCAGCCTACAAAATAGATACATATGGGAACAAGAACAAGGGACAACAACATTCCCTATCGTATCCGTCGTCAATCTCGGTAAGATGCATTGGTATCAACAGGGGTATGGGGAGGTTGCCAGTCGCTGCCCCACTTCCTGTGCATCACATCGTTCATCCAGAGGACCCTAGACACCCGGCACGCCTTCGACTGCTCACCGTCGACAGCCGGAGGCCGGTCGGGGAACTTGGGAGACGTCCGGTACGACGGTGTCCAAATCTTCCTCATGTGTTCCCGTTCGGAGTCGCTGGCGAGGAAGAACTGGTAATACCACCACGCGTCACCGCACTCGCCCAACGGGCCCTCGGGCGAGTGCTTGTAGGCTTCGTATTCCCAATCGAGTTGCCATACGGTGATGAAACGTTTTGGGAATAGCATAAAGAGACCGTCGAACACCACTTGATCCTTTCCAGAGAACTTGTTCAATTCGAAGATATAGTAGTCGTGGTAACTGTGGGTACCGAGCGATTTAGCCATCGTGCGAATGGGGCAGAGGCGGAACAACTTACGCCCAATACGTCTTATACCACCAGTGGATGACGTTTGGCCGACCGCCGAAGAACGAACCTGCAAAGAAGGGTACATTCAGTGGGTCAGGCAAGAGTTGACGATCGTGGGGGGCAGACCTTCTGAACCACCACCCTCAGATTGCTTCGGCCCCTCCAACGGAGTCCAGTCCCTCAAATAGTCCTTTGGGACATCCCACATGGGCATGAAGAATAGCTCGTCCTTGGGCATGTTTGACAGCTCCGCTCCCTTGGTGAAGATCTCGTCAACCCTTTCTAGGGCGGGCCATTGAGCGAAATCCTGTTTTTCCCTAAAGCTTCCCGCGTCGTTCCAAAAAGCGTATTCGACCTTCATCCCGGCCGACTGCATGTTCAGCAGGGCTTCTCGTAAGAAATAAGACTTGGATGACCAGACGGCGTAGAGTTCGGGGGAATGGTACGCGTTTTCTGGATCGACCTTGTTCATATCGGCGTAACGGTCTTCCAATCCTCTGAGCGGGGGTACATCGAATGGGGTGGCGAAGGTGGTGTTCAGCGTCATGGGGAGACGACCGCGAAGCCTGCGAATCGTCGCTTCCATCTCGGGTGGTGCGAAAAAATAGATGTGAGTGGAGACCCTGGAGAGATACAACGTCATCCATTTCGCGTAGTCTTCGTGGGTGTGCTTTGCCTTGGCCAAGGGGTAAAAGGCGGAAACGAGGAGGACTTGTGGCTTGTTGGGGGTGAGGAAAGAGGTGTCGATCGAGGAGAGTCTACCCGCCGGCAAGTCAGCAAGGGTGAGATAGAACGTTCCGAGCAGGGTCAAGAATGCGAAGAAGGCCAGCACCCTCGGCCGCGGAAGGATAAGCATATCGCCGCTGGGTGCTGGTCGTCCTCGGGCCAATACGCTGCGAAGGCGGGATCCCGCAGAGGACCCGAACTCGAAAGATTTCGCATTGATTTCCACCCATTGGGCTCAGTGACATCACCGCGGCATCTCGACGCCGAGAAGCCCGCAAGGGACCCAATCCTTTCTTTTGGCTGTCGGGTCTTCGCCAACGACTCGGTAGTGGTTTGGACCCATCGTCGGCTTACGGCTTTAACTTTGTCTCTCTCCCCTTAACCATGGGTACTGCGCCCAAATTGATACCGTTGGGCTGATTACGACGGCTGGACGGATGTGCAACTCGCAGGCCGTGGGAAGCGGTATCGCCGTTGTCTCTTCCCCCACGTCACCATCCTTTACCTCTCCTTCCAAACCCCCGTAATGTCTGGATTCCATGTCCCTCCAGCCGTCATGGCGGGGATTAAGGAGGCGACGACATCAACAAGTGAGAAGATCCTCCGACTCAGGTCTGCCCATGCCAAGTGTTCGGCGAACTCTCCGCTGACCCCAAACACGCAGTCAAGGGGATCGCCTGGGAGATGTAACTGTCGTAAGCTTGCGCCTGTCCCTTTTCCCAGTCCATTCTCTAACCTACCCGCCGTAGGTTCAAGAATTATACGAGGTGTTGAGGATCGCGACTAGACGCGTAGCAAACGTCCTAAACGAGGGCACCCCTACATACCGGCTTCCCCCAGAGATCTTGACAAGGATCCTCTACCTCGCCGTTGATCATGGCTCTAAAGAACACACCGAACAAATCATCCCTCTCACACACGTCTGCCGGTATTGGAGAACGCTCCTCCTGTCCTATCCCAGGATGTGGTCCACACTGTGTATGAAGCCAGGGAATCCAAGCGTTATCTCCGAGTGGCTTTCGCGCAGCAAAAAAGTTCCCTTGACCGTCATCGCGGAGTTCACCGACACATTCGAACACCTTCCATGCCGATACCAGGTCTCAGCCACCGCGACCCTCGCCGATAACGACGACCCTGAGGTGTGCCCCCGTCACAAGGCTGTACTTTCCCTCGACCAATTGCTCCCACATCGCTCTCGAATATCTGACCTCAACGTCTCGCTTCATTCATCCGATCCAGATTGGGACGACTATGATCACAACGGCGAACCAGAACTTTTAAACCACAGCTTTTTCAGGAAGACACTTCCAAACCTGCAGCGTTTGGATTTCCGTGCCGCCCACATCGAACAAACCAGATACGTGGTCCCCATTCCGGACCTTTTATTCGCGGGGGAACTTCCCCGCCTCGAGGAGCTCAAGTACCTCGGGGTGGCCGGTGGTCTAACAAAGACGGCCAAGAACCTGGTTTCGTGCGAAATCGGCTTCTGGTCAGAGTCTGCTGGACCCACCATCATCGCCCCGGATGAGCTTCAGGCGCTCTTTTACAACAACAAAACTGTCAAGTCACTGACAATCAGCGACTTCGGGTTCTTCGCCGACAGTGATCCCTGGGTACCAACAGCCATTCCCATGACAGACCTCAAATGCCTCGAGATTCACTGCCCTGTCGACGACGACCTCGAAAAAATTGTCAACTGCATCCATGCCCCACAATTCGAAAACCTCAACACCGCCCAATTATCCCTCTACTCCTCCAACGTTCAAGTGGCAGCCACTGATGGCTCCGGTCACACATTCAAGTTCTCCCAACCAACTAAACACTTCCGCTTCCACCCGCTGCGACACTTGGGAGCAGACATCACTACCCTGCGCTTGGGGCGAGAAATAACCCTTCAGCTGCTTGACGAAAATCCGGCATTGTACGGGTTTTTCCTGTCCCTCGACGCAGTTCAAGTGCTCGAATTTGACGGGACGGCTGCTTCTTTCCTCTCTAATATGCTCTCCGTGGCTGGAGTCTTTCCAGGACTGGAGGTTATTCGGGTTGCGATTAATCGGGATGACTGCAAGGGGGCGCTCCGACTTCTTGCGACTGGTCTAAGGCTGCGTATGGAGGGAGGGAACCCGCTGACTACGATTGAACCACTTTCAGCGGAAGTTGAGGATGGGTTGTGCCAGGAACTTCGCGTGGAGTGGGAGAAGCACTACGAAGCAGGGGGTATACAGAATTTCTTGTCTAAATAACCTTGTCCCTCGGCTGAACGCCGTAGAGTATTCCTATGTGTACCGCCACTACCAGGGTCGATTTTATCAGCTCGAACCGCCGTTGGTTGGTGCCAGTCGGCGGACCTTTTTCTGGGTCTGAGCGCTACTTGAGTACTACCCCCGCCTCCTCCCAAAATCCCACTACGATGCCCAGAATCAACGTTCCTCCCGCCATGATGGCGGAGATCAAGGAGGCAATGGCGTCAACAAGTGAGAAGATCCTCCAATCTTAATCCAGGTCAGAGAACTGTCGAGTGTTCAGTGAACAGTCAACTGATTCCCAATACACAGTCAAGGGGATCGTCTGGGAGATATGGCTGTCGTGAGTTTGTGCCTGCTCGGTTGCCAAGCCTACCCTCTAACCCGCCCACCCACTGTAGGTTCGAAATTTGCATGAGGTGTTGAGGAGCGCAACAGGGCACATAGCAATCCTCCTGAACGAAGGCACCCCGACGCACAGCCTAGCTTCCCCCAGAGATTCTGACAATGATTCTGGGGAACACGCCGAGCAAATTATCCACCTCACACACGTCTGTCGGTATTGGAGAACACTCCTCCTGTCCTATCCCAGGATATGTTTACGTTGTACATGAAGCCAGGGAATCCAAGTGTTATCTCCGAGTGGCTTTCGCGCAGCCAAAATGTTCCCTTGACCACCATCGCGGAGTTCACCGACGCATTCAAACACCTTCCATGCCGATACCAGGTCTCAGCCACCGCGACTCCTCGCCGACACCGACGACCCTGAGGTGTGCCCCCGTCACAATGCTGTACTTTCCCTCGATCAATTACTCCCCCGTCGCTCTCGGATCCGTGGCCTCGACCTCTTGATTCATTTATCCGATCCGGAGTGGGACAACGATGGACACGATAGTGAACCAACGCTCGTAAACCATCACTTTTTCAGGGAGACCCTCCCAAACCTGCAGCGTCTGACTTTTCGTGCCACCCGCGTTGAACAAGAGTTGTATGCGATCCCCGCTCCAGGCTCTTTATTCGCGGAGGAGCTACCTCGTCTCAAGGAGCTCAAATGCTTGGGGTGGCCGGTGGCCTAACGAAGACCGCAAAGAATCTGACTCCGTGCGAAACCGGCCGCTGGTCGGGGTCTGCTGGACTTATCATCGTCTCCCCAAACGAGCTTCAGAGGCTCTTCAATAACAACAAAACTGTCAAGTCTAAATTCCTCAAGGTTTACTGTCCGTTCCCTGGCGAGCTGGAATCAATCCTCAACTTCATCCGCGTTCCACAATTCAAGAGCCTCGATACCATCCAATCACCTCCCCACTATCACAGAATTCTGGCGACAGCCACTGATGGCTCCGGCCACACCTTCGAGTTCTCGCAATCCATTGCGGGTGAGGAGTAGACATCACTACCTTGCGCTTGGATCTAGGGATGACCCTCAGGCGACTTGACAACGGGCCGGCGTTGCACGAAATTTTCCAGTCCCTCGACGCAACTCAAGTGCTCGGATTTGATGGGGCGATTGGTTGCGTCAAGAACGTCCTTTCCAACGCCCTCTCAATAATTGGGGTCTTTCCGCGACCCAAGGTTATTCTGGTTGGGTTTAGTTTGGGTGACTGGAGGGGCACTTCACCTCCTCGCTACAGCTTTGAGGCTGCGTATGGAGGAGGGGAACCCGCTTCCCGCGATAGAACCACTTCTAGCGGAAGGTGAGGATGGGTTGGGTCAGGAATTTCCCGTGGAGTGGGAGAAGTATTACGAAGCGGAGGGCATACAGAATTTCTTGTCTAAATAGTATTCCTAATCCATGGTATACTTGGTTGTGGGGGGTGAGCATCACCCCCTTTGGGACGGCTTCTCGTCCACCACACGTCCGGTCAATTCCACCTTCCCTCTGCCACTCACCTCACCACCTGACTCCCAGCAATCGGGGGTCCTAGGTTCATGTCCGCCCTCACCTCGTCGTGCCCGGTATGGTAAATCAAGGGGTGCCAGTATGATGTGGAATTCAACCCGCCTCACGTCCTGTGCTTATTGAAATCCAGCGCATCGACCGCCTTTCCTGGACCCCATCGCCGCCAGCGTTACCTAAGGACACAAAGGGGTAAGGGGTATCAGTTGAATTGATACAGTACCGCTGGCACCTTGCACAGTTTTCCCAACGCAGTCCCCATCGCAAACGACAAAAACTTCCCAACGGCCGTTCATCCAGCCATTCCACAAGTTCACGGTATCGAGCGGTTTACCTGGTACCTGCCCTGCGGTTTGTTTCTACGAATACGGCGGGCGCTCTTCATGGGACGCGCGAGCGCCCATGCTGATCTTAGTCACCACTTGTCGAGGTGATGAACTTCGTCGTGAATCACAAGTCACCCTCTTGGCTGGCACATCGTCATGGATCAGCGTACATTGAGCCCTTAGCCTCGGATCTCCCCCATTACCCCTGTTTGCGCGCTATAAAATCGAAAGTCCCGAGCGGAGTAGTTTCCCTTGCGATCCGCTTCTCAAGCGCGAACGACTCGCGCCCGCTGCTGGAGACCCTGTGAATCTCGGGCACCGCTTCAGCCCGAACAGCTTATCATGACGAAGGGTGTTATAGATCCTGTTACTAAGTCGTGCGTACACCGAACCTCTCGTTTTCCTCTTCGATACTCAATGATGCTCCTAACTCTTTAGTGATGTCACCGAGTTGAAGGAGGGAAAGGATGCACAGACTTCCGAGTTCTCCAATGCAAGCAAGAACGCTCACGCAGAATTCAACGAGAAATTCCAATGCGAAGCAAATGAATATGATAAGGATGTTTTCAAGAGATATGGTGACTTTGATACAACCCTCATCTTCGTAAGCTCCTTTTCGCTGGGCGTCACGTCGTTCGGTAACCCTGACCTGCGGTCCTTCAAGGCCGGACTGTTATCCGCGGTCACAGCCGTATTTATCGTGGACATACAGAGCGGGCTGCGGCCCGATTACGACCAGATGAATTTTGCCGTCCTACAAGTCGTAGCTGGGACAGTTCCCGCTAGCAGTGGCATTCCCCAGTGGAACGGTCCTGAAAGGGCAGTCATCCGCGTCCAAGCGATCCTATACTCAAGCCTATGCGCCTCGTTCACCGCTGCCTTTTTTGCCATCCTGGGTCGACAGTGGTTAAACCGCTACGCCACACCGGAACGCGGATCATCCATCGATTCCATCCGGAACCGGAAACTGAAGATGGACGGGATGGATGCTTGGGGTTTCGGCCTCATGATGGACTGCCTACCCTTAATGCTCCAGGCAGCCCTCGTCCTCCTTGGTTCCGGCCTTTCATACCATCTCTTCTTCCTTGACCGGACGGTTGCGGGGATTATGATCGGCTTCACATCCTTCTGTCTCTTCTTCTACACCTTCAGCAGCTTCGCAGCGACATTATCTAGGCATTGCCCCTTTCAGACCCCACTTTCCCTTGTCCTGCGTTACTTCGCTCGCCGATGGCTCCCGAAGAGTTGGTCCTCTCGTCCCGCTGCCAGGCCTCGTCCCTGCCGTCTCAAAGCGAAAGTTGGAGATCCCCTGTTGCCCATGTGGACCCTCGCGGCGGACCCCGATCCTCTCTTCAGTCATAGGGATACGGATTGGGATTGTTACGTGGTGTACTCCGATTGTATCACCTGGATGTTGGAGAAGCCCATCGAACAGGACGCGCTCAAGGCTATTGCCAGATTCGTGCCGGAGATTGTCTGGCATGCGGGTATCAACTCTGTCCCTCTTCAGAGGATGTACGATACACTCCTTGAATGCTTCGATGAGCGATCCGTCCCCCCTGCCGTCCTCTCGCGATATATAGACCAAGCCTACCTCAGTGCCAAAGCCGTGCTCCACGTCCTCGTCCAACGCAAATGTCTCGGAGATAATTCCGATGCGGCGGTTTCCAAGACAATCGCTGCGAGGCACCGTGTTCTCGGCACACGACGATACACCAACGATGGGGAGCTTGAGTCTACGCTAGGGATAATTGACCAAGTATTAGGCAAGGGTAAAGCGATTGTTTGGGACGGGCTCAAGTTGTCAGTCGAACACCACAACTGGATGGCCCATATCCTGCTCTATCGTGCTTGGGATGTTCTTGGATCTTCTCGAAAGCTTAGCGATGATGTGGCTGGGTTCATCCGCTACTCGCTGTCGATGGACCCTCCCCCTTCGGACTCCATCGTCGCGGATTGTTTGATGATGATTGGTTTACTTATTGGAATCAATATCCACGTGGACGATTTATCGGTTGTGGACAAGAGGTACGAAGTCCACCGGCAGCCCTGTGTTTCGTGAAGTTAAAACGCCTTTTACAGCCAGGAACTCGAGCCCCAGATCACCAGGATCTTCGACAGGCTCACCGCGGTCATGAAGCAGTCCAGGTTGACCGAGGATCAGATCAACCACGCATTCTCGGCAATGACCTTGATTGGGCTCCTTCCACGTCGGGATGTCACTCAGAAGAGTTATGCTCTGTTCCGCGTTGTCATGCATACTCCCGTCTCGTACGACTTCACAACGAAGAAGAAATGGGAAGCGGCCCGCCTCGCATTGCACGGTGCATACAAGTGGGACAAATCACTGCCCTGGGTCAAGGACCCCCAGGATATCCTCACTTTCCTTGACCATCACTTCGACATGGCTTCCAAGGATTCAGGGAACGAATGGGACATACCGATACAGAACGCCTTGCGTGCATTGGCGTATGCTCCCGACCAGACGACTACCGACGCTCTCAGCAAGTTTGACCCCACGGAACCTTCGTTTGTCCGTGGCATTTGTTATGTATACCAACAACACAAGCCGTTCCAACTCCGCAAGGCCGCTCTGTTCTTCCTCCCCCTTATCGGCGATAAGTGGTTCAATACCGACCGACCAATTATGGAGTCTGCCCGGATGAGAAAATTCTGTATCGACTGGGCCCACAACGTCGATGGGATCGAACACCCCCATGATGTCCAGAAGGCCACTCTCGCCGTGCTCTTTGGAATGATTAACTCCCCCCATTGGCGTCCGCACATTGCCACAAATAAATGGAAACTCCTGGAGTACTTTGCCGCTGTCCCGGATGATTCTCAACCCCTCCGCCGTTGCCTCGAGAATCCCGAGTTGATGGATGTCGTCGCCGATGTGGAGGAACCTGCGGCCATGGTTCTCTGGCTCGCCATCCTGTGGTTAAAGTATAACGAGTTGATACCGGAGGTTAGGGAGCAGTTGGAGGCTGCTACGAGGGCTGTGGCTCAAGGAAACAGGAAGACGGATTTGGATATGTATCTCTCGATTATCGATGCGGAGGCCAGGAAGGCAGAAGAGGCGTTGAAGGCGCACAACACTTGGTCGACAGACCCGGCTGCTATCGCCCTTAGGAAGAAGATCGATAACATCAAGCAATCGAAGGAGATGTTGTCGTCGGTCAAGGAGCTGCCGTCGTATACGAATGTTATTGCTGGTCCGAGCATAACCCCAAATAGGGAGTAAACTGGACGTTCGATAACTGCCATAGTGTTACTTTCCCCCTTTTTACCACCATTGTTAGCTGGTTGTAGAATTACTTGGTATTCTGATCCAAACAATACGAGACCCAATTTAACCCAGAGATTGGTGGCGACACACACCTTGCCTCCACACCCGATATTATTGTCACATGCAGTTGCCAATCCGAATGGATCCCGTTTCAAGAGCGTTGTCCCTAATATCTGATCACGAAATAAATACAGAAAACACGCCAACATGATAGTGTTTACAACGTTCACTGGGGAAGAAGATACTGGTCGATCTTGAGACCAGCCCGGAACTCTTCCCAGAGTTTTTTCGCCTTCTCTTCGTCCTCTCCACTCATCTTTTCGAACGTCATCCTCTCCAGTTTTGCCACCGGCGTGCCTTTGCTGAATCTTGCCCTGGCAAACTTCTCCACCGACTTCGCAACCGCCGGTTTCATCCCCTCGATAACCTCCAAGCGTAAGGTAGTCAACTGTGGCCCAACTTTTCCGAGGTCCTTCCAGAAGTCGCGGTACCAAAGGGCGGCGAAGGAAGCCCCGATTTCCAGAACCTTCGCGTTGACAAAGAGCGGGAGAGGTGAGACCTCCATTTGGCTTTCTTCCGTCGAATCGAGTTCCTGTCCCTCGAGACGAACGAGGGCCGGGCTCGGGTCTGCGTTATACATAACGCCCAGCCAATCTGATGCCACCTCGTCAATGCTGGGGGTATTGTAGGACAGCCGAAACCCATCATCACTTTCCGCGTGCACGAGAAGATCGGCGCCGTAAAAACCAATGGCAATGGCACTTCTCTGGACCGAGATCCGAAGCAAAGATAATGCCTTGAAGGCGGGGACATCCACGAGGCCGGGGAAACCGGGCAACCCATAGATGTCCATCAACTGGAGGGACTTGAGTTCAGGGAGTTTGACGGGAGTGACCCGTGATGACTGCGGGCGGTCCGGGAAGCTGCAGTGGGATAGGCTGAGGGATACCAGAGATCGGTTGTTGGAAATGAACGGAAGGAAGGTGCGTTGGTTGAGTTCTATGGGATCGAAAGCATCCAGGACGCCAGCCAACTCGAAGGAGGTCAGGTTACGCACAGCCCGAATTGGGCCACCATAACAACCGTCAAGAGCGAGGTGACGCAATTTTCTGGGCGGTGAAAGTGCCCAACAGAACAGGTCTTTGGGGAGCATCAGGTGAGTGTCAATCTCAAACTCATGGTCAACGCTGAAGCTGACGCTTTCGATTGCGGGTAGGGGGAATGTGAACAAATCGAAGTCATCGAGGGCCTCCGCAAAGTCCTGGTCCGGACCTTCCTCTGCAACGTTGTCGAGTAGTGTGAGCTTGACGTCTAATATGCGGATGCGTTTGATGTGCTCATCCTCCAGGAGGGGGTTGATCGTGGTGTGATAGCGGCAGGGGTTGCTCTCGTTAATCTGCATCCCAGATGACCACTCGTTCCTGATGCATGTACATTCGGGGTAGTCGTGGTAATCGCCGTGTTTCAAGTCCAAACGCACGGTCAAGGGGAGCTCTCGACTCCTCTCCAGACACGCGGCTACGAAGTCCTTGTGGTCGTTTTTCACGAAAATTGAGGACCATAGGTGAGGGTATGAGATCAAGGTGGACCTCCAATACTGGCAGACGTGGGTCATCTTCACGATCTCAAACATCGACTCTCGAGTCCTTGGTTGCGCGACAAATTCGGAGATATTGGCCAGTGTCTCAGTGGGGAGCTTGCTTATCAGGCTGAACTCGTTCTGAGCGACAACGACACTCCTGACGGCTCTCTCAAGGTGAGAGCGAAGTTCCTGCAGCTGTTCGGGTGTCAGTGAGTGATATGGGGCGCTGGGACCTGGAGCAGACTTGCATTGTCACACTCCATCAGACCATCCCGTGAGCTGTATTCGTGCTCAGGTAAGCGCGTCGACGGCGACGCGCATTGAAACCCACTTACTCGGCATCGATGATGTTCCGTGCGAGGGAAAGGAGGAGGTCCCTGGTCTGGGCAGCGAATGACATTGATGGAGATGGCTAGTGGGCCTCCGTTAGCTCGACCAAAGTAATTTTACGGACGCGACCGAGCGCACACCTTTTGTTTGGAACGGGCGGCGTCTGTGTCACCAAACCGAAAAGGGGGAAGGGGAGAGCTAGCTGATCGGGGTCGGCATCTCCCGTTCCGTTGTCCACCTTGCTGGCGACATTCCGGCGGACGACACTGCAATCGCCCGTTCATATTCGGGTGAACCGCGTGGTTAGAACATCGTGAGTCCACCATTTTGCCAGCGTGCCGTGTACAAGCATTCACCAAATCCAACACAGACCACTGGTGCCCTGGCCGAGGATGGAGATGGTCGCCCGCAACAGACCATCCGATGATGTCCCACCCCGACACTTACAGTCTTACAGGTGAAGCAGTCGGTGCTGCGCCGAGGTTTTAAATTCTAACAGCAGCTGTTCGAGTAGTGGGGAGTCGGAGCCGAGTCCCACAGTCGGCTGGGAGTACGAGGGATACCCGAACTTGCGGCCAAGGTAAGCTCCGCCCACCCCCTCTCCGCAGAGGCCCAGGCTACAGCCACCACCAAATCGTGTCACTTTGGATGCCCACAGAGAGGTCTGAAGAAGAATCCACTGATGGACGAGGCTACCCACGGCCCAGCACGATACGGCCGTTGCACGGTAAGACGTCCTGACACCATTCGGTCAGGTCAGGTCCCTGACTGCCCTATTGTAGAAGACTGGGCTCTCACTCAGGGGGGATGATAAAGGCGACTGTCCCAAGATTGCCCTTCTCGCCATTTCCGGGTTCCTCGTCATATTTTGGGATCTTCCATCGCAGTTCAGCCGGGTTACCCGTCCACCCTTCTTCCGGTCTCTTTCGTTAGTCACCGCTGCCCCCAACCGCCCCCTTTCCTCTATTCGCCATTTTGTGCGGAATACTTACCACCATGGCTCATTCCTGTTTTCACTGTTGCCGATATACGCACCACCCGCCTCCACACGGCCGCCCCACCATGATCTTACCTCACAGGAAACATATATATTTCGCTTCGAGCGGATTATCCAGCACGCGACGACCACGCGGCATACATAATTGAGACGTGTTGCCTGTTCGGGATAACTGACCCCGGCCACAGTTTTCAGCCACCCCCATGTTCAGGAAACGGTTCGCAGATTTCAATGCCAGAGCCTCCGGTACGTGTCGCAAGCGTATACTGTTGACTGGATCATTGACCTCTGAGCCCCACCCGTGTAGTTCCGTTGCGGAAATCGGATCGGAACACGCTCATGAGGAGAGTAGCCAATCAACTCTCTATCATCCCAAAGGTTGTGGAGCTCCTCGTGCCGGAAGGGTTATGCTCCGTCAGATTTGAGAGTTACTCGCATGTTCCAGGCGTAAGTCTGCACTTCGACTCGACAGATTAGATCTGCAATATACTCACGTCCGTAGGTTCTCTACCTCACATCGGAGAGTATCCCGCTTTGGTTTGCGCTGGGGGAACGCCCTGGCGATCTCGTACCCACCGGCGAGTTGAACTAAACTTGATCATCTTTCACCCTAGGCGGTCTAACACCCCGCCAGTATACACCTTGTGGAAGCACCCAGATCTGCTTCCGATTCTATTCATGCCAGGCGCGGTGGTGCCAGCCATGCTGCACGGTGAATTCCTACTGGCATCGGATGGTAGTTAGTGATCCTTTGTGGCTATGGATTCCCTCTGCCCGTGATTCACAAACGCTATTTTCTCCCAGAGATTAGGTTTCAGCCTTCCACTTTCATTTCTGCTGGCCAGCTCGTCTGCATAGCTCACGATTATGAACCTACATCGGATGGAATACCTCGCGTCGGCCCCGCATT
>Ga0307516_10005169_pt1 | contig 15727 bp, 18 predicted proteins | sample 19_EM_MG_FD_203310 | JGI IMG/M metagenome (GOLD analysis project Ga0307516, IMG submission 203310) | Populus trichocarpa ectomycorrhiza microbial communities from riparian zone in the Pacific Northwest, United States - 19_EM | ecosystem: Host-associated > Plants > Roots > Unclassified | place...
GGGCTTTTTGCTATACTTGATTGCGATCTGACATGAACCTCCTCCAGAATCTGTTGGAAATATGTCCAGTGGAGCATGTTAGAAAATTTACTCCAAGCTGAAAACGCCGGTAGGTTCAATTCTGTCGATATTCTCAGAGAGTCGACTCATATGTCGCATCATAGTGCAGGGCTCGCTAAAAGTACAGCTCCCCGCTACCATCACCGAACACTCTTCGAAGCATGACTCTACGGCTTGGTCAACCTTTACATCTCCCAAGGGGCGGAAATTCAAGCCCGTTCTGTTGATGCTTCACTTTGACGAACCTCATGATTTCCTCAATAAGCGCGCCATCGGCCTACAGGTTCCCAACGCCCCAGACGCAGCGAACGAGCAGCGTTCGGCATATCAGATCTTATAGAACCCTCTGCACTTGTGCGAATCAAGACCTTTTCGTCGTCTATCTCTCGAGCCTGAGCTTCTATTCACCCATACCACGAGAAGATGTGATCCTACCGGTCATGGCAGGTGACCTTAAACCTGACTATATGCAGGCGCCAATCGTTGAACTACCTTTCGACACCTTTGCAAAGGTGAAAGAAGCAAATTCTGGAACACGGACACATGGTACAATTTGGTCCTTGTAAGTGATGGAGCTTCCATTTATGGCTTGTTTATCAATGAAGCCTCAAGGTTTTGGACGCGATGGCGGCTGTTACTTCGCAAGCTCACGCGGTTCAACATGATTTGTTCTCTTTTGCAAAGCCAGAGATCTTGGGCATGCAACACCCCGACGCCAAGTCATCACCAGAGCAGACGTCGACTAAGAGTGATGGTCAGCTCGCCGCGCTCGGCATTAGGCTGATGCTCGAGTTGAAGCCTTTGCGTGAATCGGCAGGTCAAGAGGCGAAGCTCGTCGAGGGGCACATGTGCGTCACATATTCCGTTCCGAAACATCGCCAGTATCTTCGTGGTGAACCAGTGTTGGCGGGGGCGGCTGCCGGCCCGCTTGCCGCAGTATCACAATACTCGAAGAACGGTCTCGTATCAAAGGGGGAAGGAGAACTCATCGCTGGCGCATGACAAGTGTCAAATTTGACTCTGGAAAAGCGCATGAGGCCCAGTACAGCCGGCCTCTCCATCTCTTGATTCATCGAGGCTCTCGTTGGTCGTGAGCACATGGAGAACATTTTAGAGTCCCGACCTGACCATGTCTGGAGTTGCGACATTCAGGGGGGATTCAAAGATGCCAAAGTCAAGTTTACCCATTTCGTCAAAGGCGGCTATGGGAGAATTATCACCGTGACGGACGAAGCTGCTTGGCTGGCGCTTTCTCGTTCTATGGCGTTCCATGTGCGAACGGCCAGTAGATGATCGATTTTTATATACCCACCCTTCTCTGGGATGAGAAGCTTGGGTGCTATGTCGTTTCTGGCATCTTTATTCAGATCAAAAATCGCTTGAAGAAACAGCCATGGAAGATCGATGCCACGAAGCTCAGATTTGTCACTCGTGCCCCAGCTGGTCATCCCGACTTTGCTCACTATAACGAGCGGCCGTATATCACTATCCTCATGCATCTCGGTGTCCAACCAGGAAGCCCGAATGGTTCGGCCACGAAGAAGCAGAGCCCACCCATCCCGCAGAGGTACCTGTACCTCAGACACCTTCGAAATCATACCTTCGCGCTGAACCTGAACAGCCAACTCCCTCCAAAACCAGCATCGGTCCTGCTCCAGCCAAGGTACTACTGAATCGTAAGGCCAAAAAGACCCCACTAGAACCCACCCTCGTTATTTGTTAACTTGGCTGTTTGAACACCGTGTATGACGTTATTGGGCCGAACGACAAGGACAAGTATGTGGCGTTGCTGACTTCTCGAGACGTTCTCAATGAACATCCCGATATATTTATCAGGGGTGTTTTGCGTCTCAAACCGTTCCGGACGGGGCTTGCTCAACCGTTTCACTGGGTGGCTGATGAAGATGACGAGGGGGTCGGAGCAGGGCCCCGTGGATCCTTTGTGGAGGGCGTGTATACTGGGACCGGCCCGGAAGGGGAACAGGACAGTGATGATGAAGACGACTCCATGGACGTCTCGATAGATGCGGAGCGTTGAGTAGACAAAATTAGTTCAATTGGAACTGTTATCCACTCCGGCCCGATCATGACACAGCCTGAGCTTTGCATGATATCAGATGATCAGATCAAGGCAATTGTTGCCGTATGACATACGTCCTCCACGGCACCGCCCAAAGACGAAATTCATCCTTTTCCTACGGTCATGTCATCCATCGAACAGGTCGATTATCTTGTGTCGAGGAAGAGGGGCGCGTGCGATATGTGCAAGAGGAGGAAGAGTAAGGTCTCTTTTCACTTTTCTGCCAATCCTCCTCATGAGACATCGTCAGTTCGATGTAAGCTCGGTCAACCGTCGCAAATTCTTATCTGATCGTGAGAAGGTGACGGCGACCAGTCGCTGAGGGACTCGGATTCGTGCTCGAACTGTATCGCCCACCACCTCGAGTGCACCTATGTCGAAGCCGCCAAAGTCTGTCTCGTCTTCCTTTCTTATGTGCTTGCGAGTTGACGCATATATTCTAGAAACCCGAACCTTTGAAAGAGTAAGCCTTTCCTTCTGTCGTCTCGGAAACTCATTCTCAGTCCATGATAACCACACAGCTACGTCAGGAGGCTAGAGAGCCGGTTCAAGACACTCGAGAACCTATTCATCAAGGTTTGTCTCTCATTCTTTCCACCTATCTCCATCTTCGGTATACCTCGCTCCAAGATATGTCCGGACGAATCAGTTCTCAAGGAGCTCTATGCCGACCCAGTTGACGAACAGCCCATACACCCCGCTTGCCTTCCCTTTGACAATGTCGTTCAAAACTATATCCGAACTGCCGTCAACGCTCGCACAAGCACTGTCGAGGACGGCGATCACAATCTACCACTTGGACTCGACGACGACTTTGCGCATATCAGCCTCGCAGAAGAAATGTCCATCCGTAAATTGGACTCAAGCCGGTTCTTTGGGAAATCAAGTAACGCGATGCTCATCTACAAGGCCTTCCAAATCCGAGATGCGTACAATGATACCCAGAAAGCCCCCATTTCTATTGGTTTCAGGTCCCTTAGACAAGAGTTCTGGTCGACGAGCCCCGTGAGTTTTTTTTTTGCTTACTATTCCTAACTGCTGAACCACTATTCTCTCTTTCACCTAGTGGGAAGTCACCTTCGACACAGCAGAGAAGGTTGCATACGTCTTTCCTCCCCCCGACCTTCTCGCTTCTCTCACATCCCACTACTTTGAAAGGGTCAACCTCTTCCTCCCACTCCTCCATCGACCCACCTTTGAACAATATCTTGCCGCAGAGCATCACCTTAAGGACGATGGTTTTGCCGCCACCGTTTTGTTGGTCTGTGCCGTTGCTTCAAGATACTCTTCTGATGAGAGGGTAAAGCTGGATGGCGTAGAGAGTTGGCATTCGTGCGGCTGGAGGTGGTACAGTCAGGTTCAGGCTCGTAAGAAATCGTATGGTGGGATATACGATGGGCCGGCGACGTTGTATGATTTGCAGGCCTACTGTGTCCGTTTACCATTCCTGTTTCTCTGTTTATCCAGACTCATGTCGTTTGGTCCTTCCAGCTTGCGGTGATGTTCCTTGAAGGGTCATCGATACCTCAGTCTTCTTGGATGATGGTCGGGACGGGAATTCGCCTGGCGCAGGATGTAGGTGCTTATCGACGGCGAAAGGATAGGAAGAACATGACAGTGGAGGATGAACTGTGGAAGCGGGCTTTCTGGTAGGCACCTCATCCCTTCTCCAGCTTGATATTATCAATCAGCTTTGTGCGTGTAGGATACTCGTCTCTTTAGACCGAATCATCAGCGCTACATTGGGTCGGCCGTGTGCCATGCAAGATGAAGAGTATGTAGCATAATCTAACATACTCCTCATTTCCCTGGTTGATATGACTGCCGCCCTCCTTCCTTTCACAGCATAGATGTCGATTTACCGACTGAATGTGACGACGAGTATTGGTTCACCCCCGGCGAAGGCGAAGGCGTGTCCAAGCTAGTCTCTGCAACACTCACCCGGTCACCAGTCGTCTTCAAGCAGCCGCCCAGCAAACCATCATTAGTGACGGCTTTCGTGCTCCTTTTGAAACTTCACCAAGTTTTAGCAGTGTTACTGAGAACCGTCGTATGTTTCTCTTTCGTTTAACTTGTTATACCCGCTTTTTGTGGTCACGGCTGAATTCCTGAGGTACAGTACTCGTTGACCAAGAACAAAATCCTCTATGGCTTCTTTGGCGAGCAATGGGATCAGCGTGTCGTGTCTGAGCTCGACTCGGCCCTGAATCAATGGGTTGACTCCGTCCCAGAGCATCGTGGGTTCCCTTGTTCTTCTTTCTTTATCACTCACCGTTACCTCTGCCACAGTTCGGTGGGATCCGACCCGCGAAAATGACCAGTTTTTCGACCAATCCGTCCTCATTTATTGCACCTACTACCATATCCAGATCCTCATCCACCGCCCGTTTATCCCGCCACCAAACAGGCCACCCACAACAAAGTTCCCATCACTGGCTATATGCACCAACGCGGCGAGGTCCTGCAGCCACGTTGCAGATGCATATAGTAAAAGGAGGAGTTGGGGGCTGTCGCCGCATTTGCAGGTAGGGATCTTGCCTTCCGTAAATCATTTGTTTGAATACTGACATGTGATTTTTAGGCAGGGGTTTTTGTTTCTGCCATTGTGCTTCTGTTGAATATATGGGGCGGGAGGAGGGCTGGGTTGAACCTGGACCCCAATCGAGAGATGGCAGATGTGTATCGATGTATGCGCGCTCTCAAGGTTGGCGAGTCTCGGTGAGTCATCATGTCTTGCTTCATCTATTCCTGCTCGCGTATTCATTGTTGAATCTTCGTAGATGGCATTGTTCAGGGAGGATGTGGTAAGTTTTGTTGTCTCAAGGGTCCACGGGTGTGATGTTGAACGTTTGACGGAAGGGATCTTTTGTCTGAACTGGCATTTGCAAGCGATTTACCGTTGCCCGTGACTCCTCCTAGCAACAAGCGAGAAAGAGGTGCGGACAGCCCTGCATCGGAGGATTCTCTGTCTCCCTCGCCATTTGGACCGCCGGATCCTTTGATCCCTCTCGGTAGGCAGTCGTCGTTGGTGACACCAGATGTGCCCACAGATGTCCATGAGGAGGTGCTGCCGCGAGCGATGGTGGGATCAAACAGGGCGAAGCGGCAGCGGAAAAGCAGGGAGATAACAGTGCCCCAGCTTCCAGTGTACACCACTGAGTTGGGAAGCTTTCCCTATCCGGAATTCGCGGACGCGTCGTCGGGCTATTGGACGCAGCGCGTACCGGTGTCTATGGATGTCGGGACTGGGGTTGGGTTTCAGGTGGGGCAGATGCCCGGGGGAGGTTTGGGACTTGGTGATGGTCGTAGCTCTGCGGCATCTTCATCCACGGTCATGGATGGCGCCGTTTATGACCCATCGACTTTTGGAATGGGAGGCTTTGCGCAGCAGCCTTATCGTGTTTCCGGAGCTGTTGACTCTGGTTTCTCGGACGGGCTGGTTCAGGTGGGGAGTTACTCACCGGCGCCGTGGGGCACCCCTCGTTACTGTGGCCCCTCCGTGGGGGTTAAAGATACAATAAACCAGAGGTGGCTTCTCAACGGCGGCGTTGGGCAAATGCCTGGCCCGGTAGGGATCGACATGAACATCCAGCCCGGGATTGACGATCAGATGTTCACAATGTGGTCGACGGCACCTTCTGGATTCGAGTGCGTATATTCTTCTCTTTTATTCTTAGACATGAAACGTTGATGATGCGCTTTATATTTAGGCTTGATGACTGGGGGACGTATCTGACGAACGTGAGCGAAATAACACATTCCTTTGGAACGGGGGCGCATACGCGGTAGTGAGTTACCGTTCGTTTAGACAGTACTCGCAGACCTGGGTCTTTATAGGATATATATTCGTTACTATGGACCTAGCCAAGTTATGTAACTAGACGGTTTCTACATGGAAATGAATGGACTAAAAATCAGAGACCTCGATAGAGATGAATCAAGTCGGCCACTCACCGAGATGATACTTCCCTATCACGATGTTTTACTGCCCCCCTTCCTCCTAGGCAACCTGGATGTCGGAAAGCACATATTTCTGACGTTGGGAGGTGGTATCCAGGTGAGTGTTCAGTATTGCACAAGAGTCAGAGATCGGGGTGCGTTTTATCGGGGTGTGCGAAGGGCTGATCACAGTCGATGATCGCTTTGTGCGGAGTCGCGCCAGTAAATGTTTCTCGTGCGCTTCTCGATCCCGATTCCCCGGCCTCCCAAATGTTACACGTATACTTAGCGATCCGAGTTCCGCCGCGTCGGGTGCAAGTAATTCCGGGTTACTGGCTAACTCAGGCCGACTTTGGCCGACCTATTGCTCTCCACCCATTGAACCACCCTAATAATTGGCAACAAGAAAATTTATGCCCTCTTACTTGGTTACAGGGGGTTCCCGCGGGATTGGGGTGTGCTTTCTAATAGATCTCTCTCCCATTCCAAAAATTTTTACGCTCAAACCCTTTAGCTTGAATTTGTCCGTCAACTTAGCGCAGACTTACAAAACACCGTGTTCGCTCTTGTCCGTAGCAAGATGACGGCAGATCAGCTTCTTGCAATCTGCACTGAGAATGTTCATATCTTGGAGGCTGATATAACTGATCACGTCGCTTTGAAGGTATCTCACGACACTTGTTTGGTGTGGGGAAGTGTCCTGATTTTTCCTTAGGAAGCAGCGGAAGCAGCGGGTGAAATAACTGGTGGCTCGTTGGATGTTTTGATCAACAACGCAGCGTTTATTGAACGCGAGAGACACGGGTTTTCCCTCGACGGATAGTGAGTCTTACACGGTATGCGTAATCGAGGTCGATATCTTATTAACTCATCATAGTGAAGATCAAGGTCTTCTCGCGGATGATTTGCGTTTGAGCGTGAGTTTACTTACCTTCGGCGAGGTCACTCAAACCAGGCTTCCAGTTTGAAGTCAACACTATTGGTGTCATATTCACGATCAACGCGTTCCTCCCGCTATTAAAACGCGGCACGGCCAAGAAGGTTATCACTATCAGCAGCGCCGTGGGTGACATCGACTACACCCTGGCGTCCAAGTGGGTTGGGCATGCACCTTACTCGATCTCGAAAGCAGCTCTTACCATGGTGAACGCCAAATATGCGGTAGAATACCAGGACGAGGGCTTTACATTCTTGGCGATTGCCCCAGGGTTAGTATCCACAAGCACTAAGCCTCGTGAGTCGGAATTCTTCGTACACGTCTCCATTGCACTCACGCTAGTTCTACCATCCCATAAGCTTCGCCAAGTCAGCTTCAAGTCTACAAGAAGTTGCTGGAGTCGATTAAGACCGTCGCGCCCAATTTCGATGGAGCTTTGACTCCAGAAGAGAGTGTCAAACTTCAGCTGGAGATCATCAACAAAGTTACTGTAGCTGATTCGGGAGCTTTCGTGTCCCAATACGGAAACAAGTGCTGGATTTAAGGAAACACTGGGACTATGCAACAGAAATATTTATGTACTGCACCATAACACTGCTTATCGAGTGTTATTTGACCAGATCAGATGGTACTTTGGCAGTCGTACTAATACTATAGGTGTGGCAGGTCGCAGTGAGCCTGCCAGCTGAGTTGAAAAAATATCCACGCAAGTTCACACCTGAAACTTAGACTAATCAGTGTGGTATAAAATTCCATTTACAGCTAAATTCATATCGATGTGCCGCCCCTGAAAAAAATAAACACAGCGGAGTCGATCGGACTTCATGGATTCCATATCCAACGATCATCAATTGTCGAGACAAGCGTGCTGCACAAGCAACCCTACTTACCTCATTCTATGACCAGGTGCCGAGTGAGAGGAAAGGGATCGCTCTTCACATGCATTAAGCAATCAAGAGGGTGTATCGCGTCTGTCTTCGCTAGAATTCCAGTCCTGTTGCTTGATTACTGTGGGTCGGAGCATATCGGAGTTTCACATTGGTGGTCCACCTATGTGTGTTTTTTTTCGTGGGCGGCCTATCGATATGAATTTAGCTGTAAATCCATAGTTTTCGAAAGAGTTTCAGTCGAGCTGTAAATAAAACATAAATGGTACATTTCAGGTTGTCCTGAACAAGCACCAAAACTGACAATTTTATCGAGGTTTTCCACTACTATCACGTGTAATGGGATGCAAACTGCAGCAGAGTTGCAAACTCGAGTCGATCACCCGCTTCCCCTTCAATATCAGCATTTATTATCTTCGGGATGTGTGAAGGAACCCCATAGCTAATAGTCTGTACAGTCCTTACCCAAATACATATACTAATGGCTTTGCGATTACAAGAATTGTCTGACAAAAATCGCATTTTGGATGATTTTCTCCCATAATGCAACTCCCTTTTATCATTCCCAGGGAGTTGCAAACTTTTTTGCAAACTGCCTCGGATTCCGCCACCCTTGCTCCTAGGCCCTTCAAACTTGAGAATCGGCTACGATAACTTGTAGTCTAGCCCCTCCTGGTGTCTGTATTATAATCGGTTGAGAGTGGCTGCTTTCGGCAGGATGCCGGAAGTGCAATTCCTCAAAACAGGGAGTTGCAAAACTTTCGTCACAGATAGTCACGATCTTATTTCAAGCTCAGCTCAGGGCGTAGCGAGTTGCAAACATGCATGAGAGAATTCTTTGCTTAGTGATCAACCCAATTTCGGTGCAGAGATTTGATGAGCGCAACACGATGTCACGCTCGAACATCGATGAGAGGATATCTCAACATCGAGAACCAATGGTTCCCTGGGGGTTTGGTTTATCATTCTAGTTAGTATTCTCGATATTTAAAGAAAACCATGTGGATGTGGGTTGGGTATTTATTCTGTTATGGGAAAAAATCACCCAAAATGCGATTTTTGTCAGACAATTCTTGTAATCGCAAAGCCATTAGTATATGTATTTGGGTAAGGACTGTACAGGCTATTAGCTATGGGGTTCCTTCACACATCCCGAAGATAATAAATGCTGATATTGAAGGGGAAGCGGGTGATCGACTCGAGTTTGCAACTCTGCTGCAGTTTGCATCCCATTACACGTGATAGTAGACTGAATGTCGTTTGAGAGTGTCCAGTTTCATTGCATACAAAAAGAACAAACAAATCTAATATACTAGGTTGGGTTTTGTGCAAGTAAAAATAAAGAGTTTCGCACGCTCGGAAAACAATGATAACAGCTGTACTTTCGGTTCAGACCTATGTTGAGGTGAAGCATAAAATTACAGACGACATTTTGGATGCGCGGAATTAACCATTGAAATCCAGGTTTTCGGCACCACTGAAAGGGCCTACCATGGGCATACCATCAGCTTTCAGTGGCACTGTAAATCTGTCTCTCCAAATACCGATGCTGAGAAGAAGGTTAACAAGAAGCGTGCCCCGCCCATGACTGCAGCAGAGATCATCGAAGAACAGTAACGAAAGATTACTTATAGATACTTGCAGTACTCTAATCACTTGACGTGGGATGCGCCAACTTCCAAGCAAGGTGTGCCGCCGCCGCAGGCGGAGCTTCCCCGAGCTCCTTTGGAGTTCCTCATGACAAATGTTAATGTTTTCGACATGCTCTTTCACCCTTGTACAACTTGGGTAGTCCAGAGTCATAACAACTACATCCTGAATTCATAACCACGCCCAGAGTGGAATGCCGAAGGTACTCGAAAGGTTCTTGCAATTTATGGCATTATTTGGCGCGGCAATCGTCAAAGGTCAAGTTACTGTAGGCAAAAGGGAAATGCCGGGCAGGGGAAAGAAATAACCACGCCCAGGTCCATTTTTGTCGGTTGTGGGTGACCACGCGGAGAAACCACAACTGTGGTCCGTGAGTCGTCGGCTAACCACCGTGGTGTCCAACGCTGTTGCTGAAGAATTTTTCCCTGGTCAACAGGGATAAATGTTCGGACCACGCTACCGACTGGCCGTTTATGGACGCAAAATGGCCTCAGGCCAAATTTCGCGGTTTCTGTCCGCATATACGGATCGGACATCTGACCACTGGCAGTGTCCTATCATGAACTTGCAACAAGTTGCCAACTCGGAACGCTTTGACCTGAGTCGCTACTCGTCCCAAGACAGCCCTCGGCCGCATCAAGGATTTTTCTCGGCAACTTGCAAGTTTGATAAGAAAGCTGTGACCTCCAAATTCCGAACGGTTCAAACGGAGGATGTCCAGAAGCGGAACGGGACCTGGAGAAGAAAACCACACACTTTTTATGGGTGGACATACTGTGGACATTGCTCGCGTACCGGAATAGAACTCTAGAGCCATGGAGAAAGCCATAGATAAGGTAACAGCTACGGAGAAAAGGTTGGCTATCAAGTCAAGAAGTCAACGGAGTACTGAACAACCGATATCATGGAAGCTGGACCTAGTTCCTCCGGCAGATTATCGGGCTTCTTTTGCCATAAGTTAAATGAATGTGGTTACTACCTCATGTGCCGACCTGTTTCCCTCCACATTAGACCACCATACAACAAGAAGCCTCATGCCCTCTTACTTGGTTACAGGTGCAGCACGCGGGATTGGGGTATGTTTTCTAAACCTCTCTCTCTCATGCCAAATTTTTTTAATGCTCCTGTCGGACCCTTGCAGCTAGAATTTGTCCGTCAACTTAGCGCCGACTCACAAAACACGGTATTCGCTCTCGACCGCAGCAAGATGACCCCAGACCGACTTCTTTCCATCCGCACTAATGTTCACATCTTCGAGGCTGATATAACCGATCACATCGCTTTGAAGGTATTCTTGCAGCATGCTGTTTGGCGTCGGGAAGTGTCCTGATTTATTCTCAGAAAGCTGCGGAAGCAGCCGCTGAAATAACGGGTGGCTCGTTGGATGTCTTGATCAACAATGCTGCGATTATTGATCGCAAACGACATGGGCTTCCTCTCGACGGATAGTGAGTCTTCCACCCGCGTATGCGTAATCCAGATCGATATCTAGTGAACTCGTCGCCTTGCAGTGAAGATCAAGATCTTCTCGTAAATGATTTGCTCTCGAATGTGAGTTTACTTAGGGATAATTTCTTTCACCGAGGTCACTCAAATTAGGCCTCCAGTTTGAAGTCAACACTGTTGGTGTCATATTGACGATCAACGCGTTCCTCCCACTATTAAAGTGCGGCACGGCCAAGAAGGTTATCACTATTGGCAGCGCTGTGGGTGACGTCGACTTCACCCTGGCGTCCAAGTGGTTTGGGCATGCACCTTACTCGATCTCGAAAGCAGCTCTTACCATGGTGAACGCCAAATATGCGGTAGAATATCGGGAGGATGGCTTTACATTCTTGGCGATTGCCCCAGGGCTGGTATCTACAAGCACCGAGCCTCGTGAGTCGGAATTCTTCGTGCATGTCCCCGCTACACTCAGGCTATGTCTCCTCTCGCATAAGCCTCGCCAAGTCAGCTTCAAGTCTATAAGAAGCTGTTAGAGTCCATTAAGACCGTCGCGCCGGATTTCGACGGGGCTTTGACTCCAGAGGAGAGCGTCAAACTACAGCTGGAGGTCATCGACAAAGTTACTGTAGCTGATTCGGGAGCTTTCGTGTCCCAATACGGAAACAAGCGCTGGGTTTAAGGATGCACTGCGATCCCTATGCAACAGATTTTTTTATGTGCTGCACTGCACGTATAAATAGTACTATCATGATCTTATGGAAGTAGAACGTCCGTACTCGATTGAAAGTTATGACTTCATGGGAGGACGTGATAGGTCGATGTCCTCACCTCGCTTGCTGGACGACTTGGGCTCACTCTGCAACTTGAATGTCATAAACAAGCTATCGATATTACTATAAAGGCATGACATAATATTCCAGCTGAGGGAGTAAAAAAATAGTTGAGCCATAGCCGAGGACCTCAATTCTTCGAGGCGAACCATCGCGCGCCTTTAATTAGTCCGTGTGTCTGTGAATGACTTCGGAAGGTAGGGTGCAGGATACACCTTCCAGATATGAACTGGCACTACCCAGCGACCAGCAAGCCATCGGGCGATAATGCAACGTCGTACTACAGAAGCAGCGCTCAGAGAGTCCGTCGGAAAGTAGGGTCAACTTACCAGTAGGCATGTCTTAAAACGGAGACGACGGGCCTTCGAAGGGAAATAAGCGGTTTTCCATATGCCAGGTAAAAACGCCAGAGGGAATTCCTCCTCAGGCTGACATTCGCAAAAAGCCACTCGCCGGAAACAAGGTGTGTGCCATGCTTTGTCCAGGAACGAGAGACTGAGATGATCTGTTGACCATCCAGCATCAAAGTGACTGACCGACCTCGACAGTATGATTTGCCAATGGCGGCCCAATGGATTCACAGGGTACATCCAAAGACGAACAGTATGTTCAGAAGATCCAGATCCAACAGTTGTATGAGTCCCAGTGTCCCAAAGATGTTATATGGTCGTCGTCAGCAGGGCAACAATGTAAACTCCAGCAGGTATTTGGTGTAAAAGAGGCAATCCGGGCCTATTAAGACGGACACTTACAAAAGTTATTCGGGGGTAGCCTCGTGAAATCCCTGAGGGACCACATTGGCCGAGATTGGCCCTGTGTCGAATGTCATGAGTAGAACTCAGAATCGTTATTCGGTGTTCGCTGGATGCGAATAAGCCATTGTTGAATTCTACATAGTGGAATCACCGATAGCGGGGTCTATCTTATTAACCAATTTGCAGTCTGACATTGGCTCTGATTTGCTCAAGCCAACAGCCAGCTACTTTTGGAACGATTCAAGGCCAACCACTACTGATTTTTTGAGCTGCAGGTCCGATAAATGAATGAAAAATTCGAATATCGGAAGAGGTGAACAACTCACAGGAGGACTCGGCCCCTGACCTTCAAAGTAGTGTAAAACGAACTCAGTTGCGACCCAGTCACTCTCTATTGCACCGAGATCCCTAAAGACCAATACCCGGGATTTTCCAGGAGCAGGTGCGGAGAGATAGATGTCTAGGGGTACGTGCTTTTCGAATGGTGAATTGGGAAATAAGGATTTGAGTTTCCTCATAGGTGATCCCAGCGCTTGTGCCTCTTCTTCCGAAAGGAGGCTATTCTTCTTTGCTAGAGCTAACCTAGACTGCAGCGCACGCATGAACGCATCACGCAAGTGTGTATACGATGTCGTTCGCACTGGCACTGGAGCGAAAATGATTTTGATGAGGGTAGACTGGCGCCAATAGATCTGAGCACTCACCGATTCGCACTACGCAGGAAGTATTTCGTATAATATGTTGTATTTTTTCATCCGTGCTCATGTGCACTGGAATCTAAAGAGGTTTCTAGAAACGTTGAAATGGGAGAGTGTCGGACATGTGAGGGCCAACCTTCAATTGAGGATTATTGAGGTCTGCGTAGAAGCCAACTGAGTAGACTTTGATACCCAAGAAGGACACAGTCCGCACCCCAAGACCAACCAGAGTCATGGGAGGGATTGGCGTCTTGGAGGGCACGCGTATGGTGGTCGGGAACGCGATCGAGGTTGCTGGGTCGACTAGATGCAGGGTGAACGAGCTGAGAAACACTGTATATGTATGGCGCACTTTTTGTTTCTGGCACCGTGTCCTTGTCGAGACGGATGGTGGGGGAGACGATGGCAGAACCGAGAGCGAGAGTGGCAACCGCGGCAGCGCCGCACAAAAGCCTTGTTCTAATGGAAGGTGGGGTGGCATGGCTGAGAGTGTGGAAGGTGGAGGCGACGATAGGTCGGGCACTGGTCCTTACAGCACGGACGAGGGGGTTGAGGAAGGGCATTGATGAAAGTAACGTTGAGTGACAATGAGTACTACATGCCGAGGGTGCCGTGCCTCGTCAAACACGACATATCAATATTTTAATTTGACTGTCTGATTCATAATGTAGCTACATGTACTATTCATATCTCGAGGCGGCACTGCACAACTGCGAGGGAGACGTTGAAGTCATCCACAAGACGCAGCATCGATGGACGGTATTGATGGGAGGCACATTTGATGTAGGGTCCGTCAATCGGGTGGCACCGAATCTCGATTATCAAAGTCCAACATCGGAAAACGGAGCCGTCTTGATCTGTTGTCGTAGTAGATGAATGGAGTGGACTCAGTGGAGTGTAGACGAACCAGGAGTGAGTCGGATACCGCGATTGATTCCGGAGTTTCCGAACTACTGACAGTGACACCATTGTGACCTACTCTTCAGATACTGAGACAGAAGGACAGACGATGCCGGCCGTATCAACGCTCAGCAGGCACTGACAAAGTGTCTGTCAATGCACACTCTCCCAATGCGGACGTCGGGCCTATTTCTTGTCCGACAATTGTACCTACAAGGTACCAATTGCTCGTAGATTCAGTTTAAAAAGGTGGTCTTTTGTCCCTAATCGAATCCCCAACTTCCCCATTCATGACTTCCAACGCTTCGACTGTCGACTTCAAACCCACGGTGGATGACACGCTCAAAGCGTCAGAAGACCCTGTGGTCCAAGCCAAGATCAAGGCTCAGAAGGCGAACGAGATGTTTGTGAAGGTGTACACAAATGCCGTCGGATTCTTCGCTAGTAAGTCCTGAATCCTTCGCCTTTCGGGATATTAAGCTAAAGCGAATTCTGCAGGTGCTTTATCAGGTGGTGTAATTGATGGTGATAAGACTGGCCCAGTCTTGAACTTTTTCTTTTCCTCCACGATGGACCTGCCGGCTGGCCATGAAGAAGAGGTTCTCGCAAAGCTTGACGCTGCCATGAAGGAGCTCAAGGTCATTCAGGCCATGTCTCAAGAGCTGGGAGACTTGGTCGCTCAATCAGGTCTAATGCCGGACGTGACGAAGGTCCGTTCTCTATTTTTTTTCTTCCGAAATACGTCACCGTTAAAATTGTCCTCAGGCTCGAGATACAGTAAATGATATATGGGCAAATATTCTCCTCGCCAACAAGGTAAAATTTTCTCCTCAATATGAACCTGCACGATAGTCTAAACGCAATTATCAGGCAGAGAGCAAATCCGAGATTGCTCGCGAGTGCAAACGTATCGACACCGAGAACGTGAAAGGCCAACTACGCGCGATGTACCATGCCCTCATTAATCCAGAGCTCGCTCTTAAACAGCCTCTTGCACCGAGCTTGAAGGCATCATGCAAGAGCCGACTCGTGGATACTGGTCGCTTTTTGGATTATAACTCCACCAAATATGTAAAGGACATAACACACTGGCATGACGTGTTCCGCAGGACAGAAATTATGGGCGCCGCTCTGGTCTTGATGGAATTGAATTATCGATTCATGTATGATCCGCAGTGCGATCTGACTAACAAAGGCGTGGAAGCTCGGATGCTAGACCTGGCTAAAGAAAGTGAAGGACGGCTCACTGCGTACAAGACAACTCTCATGGGAGATGTTTTGGATTACCCTGCAACAAAAGCACTGTCAGCTGCCGCCGCCGTAGACGTTTCGACGACATACCCTAGACTCTGGGCGCTTTATACCGACGGTGGCAAGTGTTACGGCAACGTGGATCGACTCTATGTCGTTGCGCCTGTGTATGTCAGTATCGCCAAGTTCGAAGAGATGGACAGAGACGACTCCTCTCTGCGCAAGGCCTGGGGTCTGGAATTGCTCAAGGATGGTGAAGATGCTGGCCTTTGGCAGCTCCGGGGAAGTGCTGAA
>Ga0307516_10005170_pt1 | contig 15726 bp, 9 predicted proteins | sample 19_EM_MG_FD_203310 | JGI IMG/M metagenome (GOLD analysis project Ga0307516, IMG submission 203310) | Populus trichocarpa ectomycorrhiza microbial communities from riparian zone in the Pacific Northwest, United States - 19_EM | ecosystem: Host-associated > Plants > Roots > Unclassified | place...
GGCCCAGCCAGAACAGGTTCTCGGCGGCCCGGCTGGTCACGGTGCGGTGCCAGCGTTCCAGGTCGGCCGGCTCCAGGGGCTTGGGCAGCAGCGAGGTGGTGTCCACCGCGTCTTCGGTGAGTATCCAGGTGTCCACGCTGGCACTGCCGATCTGCATGGAAACCCAGGTGTCGCGCTTGCCCGGGGCCGCCAGGCGCGTCATGCCGCCGGGCAGCACGCGCCAGCCGCCGCGGCCGTCGGACAGCGCGAACACGCGCACCACGGCCGGCCGGGTTTCCAGGGCACCATCGCGCCACACCGGCGTTTCCGAAGGGCGCACGCGGGCGGTCAAGGTGTACGCGGCGGGTTCGCCATCGATGCGCGACACCAGCGCCGCGCGGGCTTGCGGCTCCAGGTCGGCCACCACGATGGGCTCGAAGCTGTGCGTGCAGGCACTGGCCGGGAAGCTGGGCGCCACCACGTACTCGGCCACGCGTTGCCGCAGCGAGGCCCACACCGTGGACTCACCGCACCACCAGCTGGTGGTGGCCGGCAAGGCCAGCTCTTCGCCCAGCAGGTGCTCGGCCACCGCGGGCCAGAAGGCCGCCAGGCCGGGCGACTCCAGGAAGCCGGCCCCCGGGGCGTTGGCCACCACGATCTCACCGGCCCGCAGTGCCTGCATGAGGCCGGGCACGCCCAGCGCGGAGTCGGGGCGCATTTCCAGCGGGTCGAGGAAGTCGTCGTCCAGGCGCCGCAGCAGCACGTGCACGCGCTCCAGGCCGTGCATGGTCTTGAGGTACACGCGGTTGCGGCGCACCGTGAGGTCGGTGCCTTCCACCAGCGTGAGCCCCAGGTAGCGGGCCAGGAACACCTGCTCGAAGTAGGTCTCGCTGTAAGGCCCCGGCGTGAGCAGCACCATGCGCGAGTGTTCGCCGGCCGGGCTGAGCTGCATCAGGCCTTCGAGCAAGGTCTTGAAGCTGGCCGCGATGCGCTGCACGTTGAGTTGGCGGAACGGCTCGGCCAGTTGCTGCGCCACGACGATGCGGTTCTCCAGCAGGTAGCCCAGGCCCGAAGGCGCCTGGGTGCGCTGCGACACGATCCACCAGCCGCCGTCGGCGCCATGCGCCAGGTCGAACGCGGCCACGTGCAGGTGCACGCCGCCGCGCGGCACGCAGCCATGCATGGGCCGCAGGTACTGCGGGTGCGCCAGCACCAGCGAAGGCGGCAGCAGCCCCTGGCGCAGCAGCTCCTGCGGGCCGTAGATGTCGGCCAGCACCTCATTGAGCATGCGGGTGCGCTGCTGCACGCCGTGTTCGATGGCGGCCCACTCGTCGCTGGGGATGATGAAGGGCAGCAGCTCCAGGGGCCATTCGCGCGCCGCAGCCGGGCCTTCGGTGTAGACGTTGTAGGAGGCGCCGTCGTCGCGCACGCGGCGCTGCACGCGCGCCTGGCGCTCGGCCCAGTCACCGCCCTCGGCCGGCAAGGCGCCGAAGAAGCGCTGCCAGGCCGGCGCCAGCGGCGCCGGGTGCCGGCCGAACGCGGCGGCCACCTCGCTGGCACAGCCATGCAGCTCATCGAAAGGGCCCGGCCGGCCCGGTGCGGAGGCGGGCCCGGTGTCGTCGCCGCCGGCCGGGTTCGTCAAGGTCATGTCATGCAGTGCGCAGATCCAGCGAGAAGGGGAATTCGAGGCTGCGTTCGGTCTTGGGCACGTTCATCACACCCGGTGTATGGCCCATGCGCAGGAAGCGCGCCAGCCGCCGGCTTTCAGCCTCGTAGGCGTTGATGGGAAAGCTCACATGGCTGAGCCCGCCCGGATGGGCCACATGATATTGGCAGCCGCCCAGGGAGCGTTGCAACCAGGTGTCAACCAGGTCAAAGGTGAGCGGCGCATCCACCCCGATGGTGGGATGCAGGGCCGAGGGCGGCTGCCAGGCGCGGTAGCGCACGCCGGCCACGTACTCGCCCACCCGGCCGGTGGGCTGCAGCGGCACCGGCACGCCGTTGACCGTGACCACGTGGCGCGGCTCGATGAGGCCCGTGACCTTGATCTCGATGCGCTCCAGCGACGAATCCACGTAGCGCACCGTGGTGCCGGCGGCGCCCTCCTCGCCCATCACATGCCAGGGCTCCAGCGCATTGCGCAGGGTGAGCGACACGCCGCGCGCGGTGACCTCGCCCACCAGCGGGAAGCGGAACTCGAAGTGCGGCGCGAACCAGGCGGCATCGAAGGCATGGCCGGCCCGGTTCATCTCTTCCATCACATCGTCGAAGTCCATGTGCACGAAGGTGGGCAGCAGATAGCGGTCGTGCAGCTCGGTGCCCCAGCGCACCAGCGGCGCCCGGTAGGGCTCGCGCCAGAAGCGCGCCACCATGGCCCGCAGCAGCAGCTGCTGCACGATGCTCATGCGCGCATGCGGCGGCATCTCGAAGGCACGCAGTTCCAGGATGCCCAGGCGCCCGGTGGCACTGTCGGGCGAGTACATCTTGTCGATGCAGAACTCGGCCCGATGGGTGTTGCCGGAGACGTCGATGAGGATGTTGCGCAGCGTGCGGTCCACCAGCCAGGGCGGCAGGTGCTCGCCGTAGGCCTGCTGGTGGCGTGCGATCTCTCCGAGGGCGATTTCCAGTTCGTAGAGCTGGTCGTTGCGGGCTTCGTCCACGCGCGGCGCCTGGCTGGTGGGGCCGATGAACATGCCGCTGAAGATGTAGCTCAGGCTGGGATGGTTGTGCCAGTAGGCCAGCAGGCTGGCCAGCACGTCGGGCCGGCGCAGGAAGGGCGAATCCGCCGCCGTGGCGCCGCCGAGCGTGAAGTGGTTGCCGCCGCCGGTGCCGGTGTGGCGGCCGTCCATCATGAACTTCTCGGTGGACAGGCGCGTGTGGTGCGCGGCGTCGTACAGGAACTCGGTGCACTCCACCAAGTCCTTCCAGTTGCTGGCAGGGTGGATGTTGACCTCAATGACACCGGGGTCAGGCGTGACCTGCAGGCACTTGAGCCGCGGGTCGCGCGGCGGCGGGTAGCCTTCGAGCACGACCTTCACGCCCAGCTGCGCCGCCGTGGCCTCCACCGCGGCCACCAGCTCCAGGTAGTGCTCCAGGTGCTGCAGCGGCGGCATGAACACATACAGCACGCCGCTGGGCGAGCCTTGCGCCTCGGCCTTGGGGCCGTTGGCGCGGCGCGGGTCGCGCACTTCCACGCACAAGGCGGTGCGGGTGATCCAGTTGGCAGACTCGAAGCGGTCGGGCCGGCGCGCCAAGTCCTCGGCCAGGCCGCTGGGGGAGACGCCCCCGGGTCCCTGCCCTGGCGCCGGTCCCGACGCCCCGGCACGCCCAAAAACGGTGCCATGAATCACCGTTGCAGCGCCTGTTGGCTCCGAAACAAGCCCCGATCCAGGGCTTGCGGCCCGGCTGCCCCGGTCCCCCTGCCCCCCCAGCACGCGCGCGGCCGTGCCCACGGCATGTTCGCCGTACTGCTGCAGCAGCGTGGCCCCAGCCGGCAAGGGGTCGCGCGGCGCGAAGGGGTCCTGCTCGATGAGGAATGGGTAGTCGCTCTTCTTGACCCAGGGCAGCGAATCCAGCGGCAGGCGGTAGCCCATGGGCGAATCGCCCGGCATGAGGTACATGCGCTCGTCGCGGAAGAACCACGGCCCGGTGACCCAGGAGGGCCCGGCCAGCGCGGGCCCCTCGGCGCGCTTGATCGGCAGCACATAGCCCACCGGCCGGTCGAGCCCGTGGTCGAACACGCGGCGCAGGCGGATGCGCTCCAGTTCGTCGTCCAGCCGGGCGTCGAATGGGTCCACGTTGACCGGCAGCCGGCGCTCGCGCCACAGGTAGTACCAGGTGTCCTCGTGGCCGGCCAGGATGAAGCGATCGTCCAACCCCAGCTTGCCCGTGAGCGTGGCCAGGAAGCGCTGCGCGTCGGCGCTGGTGTAGGCGTGCGTCTCGCGTTCGTCGGCCAGCAGGGCGGGGTCGCTCCAGCAGGGCTGGCCGTCGGCGCGCCAGTACACCGACAAGGCCCAGCGCGGCAACTGCTCGCCGGGGTACCACTTGCCCTGGCCGAAGTGCATGAAGCCGCCGGCGCCATAGTGGGCGCCCAGGCGGTGCGCCAGTTCACTGGCATAGATGCGCTTGGTGGGGCCCAGCGCGTCGGTGTTCCACTCGGCCGCGTCGCGGTCTTTCACGGCCACGAAGGTGGGTTCGCCGCCCATGGTGAGGCGCACGTCGCCGACCTGCAGCTCGCGGTCGACCTGCTCGCCCAGCGCCAGCACGGCGGCCCACTGCGGCTCGGTATAGGGCTTGGTGACGCGCGGCGACTCGTACAGGCGCGTCACGCCCATCTCGTGCGTGAACACCACCTCGGACTCGTCCACCGCGCCGCTGACCGGCGCCGCGGTGGAGGGCTGCGGCGTGCAGGCCAGCGGGATGTGGCCCTCCCCCGCCATCAGCCCGGAGGTGGGGTCCAGCCCCACCCAGCCGGCGCCGGGCAGGTAGACCTCGCACCAGGCATGCAGGTCGGTGAAGTCTTTCTCGGTGCCGCTGGGGCCGTCGAGTGATTTCACGTCGGGGGTGAGCTGGATCAGGTAGCCCGAGACGAAGCGCGCGGCCAGCCCCAGGTGGCGGAACAGTTGCACCAGCAGCCAGCCGCTGTCACGGCAGGAGCCGCAGCCCAGTTCCAGCGTGCGCTCGGGCGCCTGCACGCCGGGCTCCATGCGGATGAGGTAGCGGATGTCCTTCTGCACGCGCTGGTTCAGCATCACCAGGAAATCGATGGTGCGCACCGGCGTGAGGTCGATGCTCTTGAGCAAGGCGGCAAAGCGCGGTGTGGCAGGCTCGGTGACGAGATACGGCGCCAGCTCGATGGCCAGATCCTCCTCGTAGCGGAACGGGTATTTCTCGGCGCTGGGTTCCAGGAAGAAGTCGAACGGGTTGTAGACCGCCATCTCGGCCACCAGCCCCACCGTGACCTTGAAATGCTTCGTGGGCTTGGGGAACACCAGCCTGGCCAGGTGGTTGGCGAACGGGTCCTGCTGCCAGTTGACAAAGTGATCTTCGGGCTCGATCTTGAGCGAGTACGACAGGATGGGCGTGCGGCAATGCGGCGCCGGCCGCAGCCGCACGACCTGCGGCGACAGGTTGACCAGGCGGTCGTACTGGTAGTGGGTGACGTGGTTCAGAGCGACATGGATGGACACGGGGGGAACCTTCAGGCCAGAGCGTGGCCGAGTCAGTGTTTTTGTAATCGAGATGGCGCTTACGGCTGCGCTATCTCACCCATGAGTCTGTTGCGCCAGACGCACTCCCCGCCGCATGAAACCGGTGCGGCCAAGCGGACACCACGGATCCGGCTTTGCCGGTCCGTTGGTGTGGCCCCTTGAGGGGAGGCGCCGAAGGCGCTTCGGGGTGGTCTCATCTAGTCAGTGCACCGCGACCAGGAAATCGCGGCTGATGCCGGCGCCCAGATCGCCGATGCGATCGAGGAACTGCGTCAGGTAGGCATGCAGGCCGGTCGCCAGGATCTCGTCGATCCGGCCGTATTGCAGCTCGGACTGCAGGCGCCCGGCGCGCCGCAGCGTATCACCCGACTGCTCGTTGGCCACCATGCGCAGGTTGAGCAGCACCTCGTTGACGCAAGCCGCCAGCGAGCGCGGCATGTCCGGGCGCAGCATCAGCAGCTCGGCCACTTTCTCCGGCTGGATCACGTTGCGGTAGACCTTGCGGTACACCTCGAAGGCCGACACGGTGCGCAGGATGGACGACCAGTGGTAGAAATCCTGCTCCAGCGAGTCGCGCCGCTGCAAGGCGCCGTGGTATTCGCCATCGGCGGAATGGAACTTCACGTCCAGCAGCCGGGCGGTGTTGTCGGCCCGCTCCAGGAACGAGCCGATGCGCACGAAGTGGAAGGCCTCGTCCTGCAGCATGGTGCCCACGGACACGCCGCGCGACAGGTGCGAACGGAACTTGACCCACTCGAACACCGCGCTGGGGTCGCGCCGCAAGGTGCTGCTGCTGCTCACGCGGCTGAACTCCAGCCACGTCTGGTTGGTGGTTTCCCAGACCTCGGTGGTGAGGGTGCCGCGCACCGCACGGGCGTTTTCGCGCGCGGCGCGCAGGCAGCTGGCAATGCTGGAGGGGTTGCGCTCGTCGCGCACCATGTAGTCGAGCACCGCGCGCGGGTCGATGGCGCCATAGCGCTTGGCGTAGTCGAAGCGCAGTTCGGAAATGCTGAGCAGCCCCCGCCAGCCCTGCTCGGCCGCCTCGGCCGACTGCGGCAGCAGGGAGGTCTGGTAGTTGACGTCCAGCATGCGGGCGGTGTTCTCGGCCCGCTCCATGTAGCGGGCCATCCAGAACAAATGATCGGCAGTGCGTGACAGCATCATCAGTCCTCCAGCACCCAGGTGTCCTTGGTCCCGCCGCCCTGCGACGAGTTGACCACCAGCGAGCCGGCCTTCAGCGCCACGCGCGTCAGGCCGCCCGGCACCATCTGCACCGTCTTGCCCGAGAGCACGAAGGGCCGCAGGTCGATGTGGCGCGGCGCGATGCCGGCTTCCACGAACGTGGGGCAGGTGGACAGCGCGAGCGTGGGCTGGGCGATGTAGTTGGTGGGGTTGGCGATCAGCTGGCTGCGAAAGCGCGCGATCTCGTCCTTGCTGGCGGCCGGGCCCACCAGCATGCCGTAGCCGCCGGCGCCGTGCACCTCTTTCACCACCAGTTCGTCCAGGTGGTCCAGCACGTACTTCAGGTCCTCGTCCACCCGGCACAAGTGCGTGGGCACGTTCTGCAGCACCGGCTTTTCGCCCAGGTAGAACTCGATCATCTTGGGCACGTACGGGTAGATCGACTTGTCGTCGGCCACCCCGGTGCCGATGGCGTTGGCCAGCGCGACGTTGCCGCTGCGGTACACGCTCAGCAGCCCGGCGCAACCCAAGGTGGAGTTGGGCCGGAACACCAGCGGATCGAGGAAATCGTCGTCCACGCGGCGGTAGATCACGTCCACGCGCTTGGCGCCGCGGGTGGTGCGCATGTAGACGAAGTTGTCGCGCACGAACAGGTCCTGGCCCTCGACCAGCTCGACGCCCATCTGCTGGGCCAGGAAGGCGTGCTCGAAGTAGGCCGAGTTGTGCATGCCCGGCGTGAGCACCACCACCGTGGGCTCGTTCACGCTGCCCGGCGCCACGCTGCGCAAGGTGTCGAGCAGCAGGTCGGGGTAGTGCTCCACCGGGGCCACGCGGTGCTCGCTGAAGAGGTCGGGGAAGAGCCGCATCATCATCTTGCGGTTCTCCAGCATGTAGCTCACGCCGCTGGGCACGCGCAGGTTGTCTTCCAGCACGTAGTAGGTGCCACTGCCGTCGGCGTTGGCGGCACGCACGATGTCGATGCCGGCGATGAGTGAATACACCCCGCCCGGCACGTCGACGTTGATCATCTCCGGGCGGAACTGCGCGTTGCGCAGCACCTGCTCGGCCGGCACGATGCCGGCCTTGATGATCTCCTGGCCGTGGTAGACGTCGTGGATGAAGCGGTTCAGCGCCATCACGCGCTGGCGCAGGCCGCGCTCCATGTCGCGCCACTCGTGCGCCGGGATCACGCGCGGGATCAGGTCGAAGGGGATCAGGCGCTCGGTGCCCTCGCCGGCATCCTTGTCGCCGTATACCGCGAAGGTGATGCCCACGCGCCGGAAGATCACCTCCGCTTCCTCGCGCCGTGCGCTCATCAGTTCGGCAGGCTGCCGGGCCAGCCAGCGCTCATAGGTGCGGTAATGCTCACGCACCGTGGTGCGGCTGGCGTTCATCTCGTCGAAGCTCGGTCTCATGGCGGCTTTGCGATGACGTCGCGGTCGGTTGTTGAATCGTCCGGTGGATCGGCTGCTGACTCTTCGGACCTTTCGGCCGGCAAGGAGGCCGAAAGGGGCACGGGAAGCTTAGCAAGTTCGGGGCCATCAGCAGGGCTTGCAGGCACGGTCCCCGGCTCGCCCAGGGACCTAGTGTGCCAGTAGCGCAGCACTTGTGAGCGCTCGCAAAGACCCGTGTCCGGGGCCGCATCGCTGCGCCAGCGCCAGGCGCCGCAGCGGTCGCTGCGCAGCACCGCGATGCCTTGTTGCTGGTAGCGCACCAGCACCTGGGGCGCAGGGTGGCCAAAGCGGTTGCGGTAGCCGGCCTGCGCCACCGCCACCCGGGGCTGCACGGCCGCCAGGAACTCGGCCGTGGACGAGGTGCGGCTGCCGTGGTGCGGGACCCACAGCACCTCGGCCCCCAGGAGGGCGCCGGCCTCCTGCACCAGCCGCAGTTCCTGCGGGCGCTCGATGTCGCCGGTCAGGAGCAGGCTGCGCGCGCGGCCGGACACCCGCAGCACGCACGACAAGGCATTGGGCTTGACGGCCTCGCTCGCGGCTGCGGGATAGTCCTGGGCGCGCGGGTGCAGCAACTCGAAGTGCACGCCGTCCCAGTCCCACGACTGGCCGGCGCTGCAGCGCTGGTGCGGCTGCGCCGCCGCCAGGCCGGCACGCAGCGGGTGCCCGTCCTCCAGCGAACTCATCACCTGGCCCAGTGCCACGGCCTGCCCCACCGCCGCCGCGCCGCCCACGTGGTCGGTGTCGCGGTGGCTGAGCATCAGCACGTCCAGCCGTGCCACGCCTTCGGCGCGCAGCAAGGGCACCAGCACACGCTCGCCGGCGTCGCTGTCGCGCGAATACTGCGGCCCGGTGTCGTACAGCAGCGCGTGCCCTGCCGTGCGCACCAGCACGGCGGTGCCCTGGCCCACGTCGGCCGCCAGCACCTCGAAGTGCCCCGGCGGCACTGCCGCCACCGGCGGGAACAGCAGCGGCAGCAGCATCGGCAGGCCCAGCATCCGCACGCGGGTGGGCAGCGGCAGCACCAGCACGGCGGCGCCCAGCAGGCCGGCAGCCTGGGCCCAGGGCGGCGCCTCGGCAGCGGCCCAGCTGGCCCAGGGCCACGACGCCAGCACCGTGAGCCCGGCCATCAAGCCATCCATCAACCCTGCCGCCAATGACCACAGCGGCGCCCACACGATGCCCAGCAGCGCCAGCGGCGTGATCGCCAGCGTGATGAGCGGGATGGCCACCAGGTTGGCCAGGAAACCCACCAGCGACAACTGGTGGAAGAACAGCAGCGACAAGGGCGCCAGGCCCAGCGTGGCAATGCCTTGCGTGCGCAGCCCGGCCAGCAGGTGCGCCTGTGCCTGCGCCCACCGGGCGCGCCAGCCCGGCAGCGCCTCGGGCACGGCTGCACCCTCGGTGCCTGACGCCAGCAACAAGCCCACCGCCACGAACGACAGCCAGAACCCCGGCTGCAGCAGGGCCCAGGGATCGATCATCACCACCGCCACGGCCGCGGCGCCCCACACCAGAGGCCAGGGCCAGCGCGTGCCACCGGCCCGCAGCACCGTGGCGGCCGCCACCATGAACAGCGTGCGCTGCGCCGGCACGCCCCAGCCGGCCAGCGCGGTGTAGGCCACGCCGGCGGCCAGCCCGCCCCAGCGCCCGGCCTGTACCGCCGGCCAGCGCAGCAACAGCCATTCGCTGCGCCGCCACAGCGCCCCGATGGCCGCGCCGGCCAGCCACACGAACATGGTCACGTGCAGGCCGCTGATGGAAACCAGGTGCGCCACGCCGGTGGCGCGGAACACGGCCCAGTCGTCGCGCGCGATCGAGGCCTGGTCGCCCACGGCCAGCGCCGCCAGCACGCCGGCCGCGGAGGTGTCGCCCAGCCGGGCCTGCAAGGCATCGCGCACGTCCTGGCGCGCCCGCTCCACCGGCTGGCCGGCCGCATCCTGCAGCCACTGCGGCGGCAGCTTGGAGCGCACGGAGCCGGTGGCCCGCACGCCTTGTTCGAACAGCCATAGCTCGTAGTCAAAGCCATGCGGATTGGCCAGCCCGTGCGGCTGGCGCAGGCGCACGGTGAAGCGCCAGCGCTGGCCGGCGCGCAAGCTATCCAGGGAGTCGGCCGCGCCGCTGCCCTCTTCCCGGCCGCGGTACCAGCCCAGTGCCAGCAGCCGCGGCACCGCCACGGCCCGACCTTCGCGCCGTGCGGACTCCACCTCGAAGCGAAAGCGCACGCCGTCGCTGCGCCGCACCGGCAAGCTGGCCACCACGCCGGTGAGTTCGATGTCCACGCCTTCCAGCGGCGCGGCCAGCGCCTCGGCCAGGCGCGCGCCGGCGCGCCAGCCCGTGGCCCCCCAGCCCAGGGCGGCCGAGGCCACCAGGGCCATCAAGAGGACACCCGCCGCGGGCCGCCGCATGGCAACCACGGCCAACAAGGCCAGCGCCCCCAGGGCCGCCCCCGCCGCATATGCCGCGCCGGGCCACAAGGCGGCCTCCTGCAACTGCCAGGCGCACCCCGCCAGCAGCCCCAGGCCCGCACCGGCCAGCCATCCCCCTGAAAGCATCTTGTCCAAGGGGCGGCAGTGTACGGGCCGGGTTCAAAATACGGCCCGCCCCGGAACCCACCCGCACCCCATGGACCTCCTGAACGACACCTTGAACCGCATGACCGTGGACGAGCTGAAATCCATCGGCCGCTGCCTGCCGGGCATGCCCTCGAGCGGGCCGAAGCACAAGCTGCTGGAGTTCCTGCGCCAACGGCTCAGCGGCGCGCCCCTGAAGGCCACCTGGCAAATGCTCGACGACACCCAGCGCCTGGCCGTGGCCGAGGCCGTGCACGAACCGCAGGGCCGTTTCTTCGACGACCGCTTCCGCGCCAAGTACGGACGCTCGCCCGATTTCGCCACCCCGCCGCCTGCAGACCACAAGCGCATGCAGGGGCCGTGGCACGGCGCACCCACCGCCCTGCACCTCTTCCTGTACCGGGAGCGCGACGGCAGTTGCCAGATGCCCAGCGACCTGCGCAAGGAACTGCAGGCCTTCGTCCCGGAACCCGCCCCGGTGGAACTGCAGGTCTGCGACGAGTTGCCGCCGCAGCACCGTGGCCACGCGCTGACCGTGCGCACCTGCGAGCGCGAGGCCTTGATCGACCTGGCCGTCATGCTGCGCCTGGCCGACCAGGGCCGCCTCCAGGTCAGCGACAAGACCTCGCAGCCCGGCGCAGGCACGATGCGCCTGCTGGCCGAAACCCTGGCCGGCGGGGATTTCTATGCCGAGCCCACGGCCGGAACGCCGGATCCTGAAGATGAAACCGCCGGCCCCATCAAGGCCTTTGCTTGGCCGCTGCTGCTGCAGGCGGCGGGACTGATGCAGCGCCAGGGCAGCAAGTCGGCCCTGACCCCCGCGGGCCGCAAGGCGCTGGGCGCCGCCCCGGCCGGCGTGCTGCGCACCCTCTGGCAGAAGTGGATCAAGTCCTCGTTGCTCGACGAGTTCAGCCGTGTGGACGCCATCAAGGGCCAGAAGGCCAAGGGCCGGGTCATGACCGCCGTGGCGCCGCGCCGCGAGGCCATCGAGATGGCGCTGCAGGACTGCCCTGTCGGTGCCTGGGTCGACGTGGACCACTTGTTGCGCCACATGGTGGCCGCGGGCGACGAGTTCGAATTCGAGGTCGCTCACGACCCCTGGAAGCTCTACCTCGGCGAGGCGCAATACGGCAGCCTGGGCTACGCCGGCTCACACGGCTGGAACCTCCTGCAGCTGCGCTACCTGCTGTGCCTGCTGTTCGAGTACGCCGCGCCGCTGGGGCTGGTGGACGTGGCCTACGTGTCGCCGCTCGAGGCACGCAACGACTACCGCGGCCTGTGGGGTGCCGACGACCTGCCGTACCTCAGCCGCTATGACGGCCTGTGCCACATCCGCCTCACTGCGCTGGGTGCCTATTGCCTGGGGCTGGTCAAGGACTACACCCCCGCCGCCGCACCCATCTCGACCCGCCTGTCCGTCATGCCCAGCCTGCAGGTGCATCTGGCCGCCGGCCCGCTGACCGCAGAGGAGGCCTTGACGCTGGACACCTGGGCCGCGCCGGTCACCGGTGAAAGCTGGCAGCTCGACCGCCAGAAAGCGCTCGCGGCCGTGGAAGCGGGGCACGACACGGCCGATCTGCGCGCCTTCCTGCAGGCCCGCGACGAGCAGCCCTTGCCGCAGCCGGTGGATGCGTTCCTCGCGGCCTGCCAGAAGCAAGGCCGGGCGCTGCGGATTGCTGGCGCCGCCGTGCTGGTGGAATGCCAGGACACCGCCACCGCGGCCACGCTCGCCACGCACAAGGAAACCGCCGGCCTGTGCCTGGCCGCGGGCGAGCGGCACCTGGTGGTGCGGTCCGAGCACCAGGCCAAGTTCCGCTCCGCGGCCCGCGTGCTGGGTTTCGGCATGCCCCCAGGCTGACCCCGTTCAACCCGCGCGTGTAGCATCCTTCGCTTCGAATCGCCCCTACCGCCCACCATGACCACCATCCAGTCCCGCCTGCAGGCGCTTGGCCTGACCCTGCCGCCCGTGAGCCCGCCCGCCGCGGCCTACGTGCCCTTCGTGCGCACCGGCTCCCTGGTGTTCCTCTCCGGCCACATCGCCAAGCGCGACGGCAAGCCCTGGGTCGGCAAGCTCGGGCTCGACATGGACACCGCCACCGGCCAGCAGGCAGCACACGCCGTCGCGGTGGACCTGATGGGCACGCTGAGCGCAGCGCTCGACGGCGACCTGGAACGCGTGGTGCGCATCGTCAAGCTCATGGGCCTGGTGAACTGCACGCCGCAGTACACCGAAGCCCACCTGGTGATCAATGGCTGCTCGCAACTGCTGGGCGAGGTGTTCGCCGAGCGGGGCACGCACGCGCGCAGCGCCTTCGGCGTGGCGCAGACCCCCCTGGGGTCCTGCGTGGAGATCGAGCTGACGGCAGAAGTGCGATGAGCCGCACGCTCTTCACGGGGGTGGGCGTGGTGGCCCTGGCGGCCGTGGGCGGGGCCCTGGTGTCGCAGCACGTCTTCCACATGGAGCCCTGTCCCTGGTGCGTGCTGCAACGGCTCATCTTCCTGGTCATCGGCGCGCTGGCTCTGCTGGCCGCGATGCTGCCGGTGCGGCTCTTGCGCGGGCTGTTGGGCGTGGTCATTGCGGCGCTCGGCGCCAGCGGCATTGCAGCCGCGCTGTGGCAGCACTTCGTGGCCGCCAAGTCCACCTCGTGCAACCTCACGCTGGCCGACCGCATCGTCTCCGGGCTGGGGCTGGATGCCGGGCTGCCGGCCGTCTTCGAGGTGCGTGCCAGTTGTTCGGAGGCTGCCACCCACTTGCTAGGCGTGCCCTACGAGTTCTGGAGCCTGGCGCTGTTTGCGGTGCTGGCCGGCGCGGCGCTGATCGCACTGCGCCGCCCGTAGGCCGGCGCCGGGCCGCCCCAAGGCGGCTGAGTACCCGCGTGGCGGGTGGTACCGGTACCCCGGTGCCGGGTGCCCACACTCAAGCATCCGCCCAGACCACCGGGTGCCGCTTGGCCACCCAGGCTTCGAACTTGGATGCGTAGACCTCCTCGACACGATTGCGCTTGATCTTCAGGGTCGGCGTGATGAAGCCGTTCTCTACCGTCCACGGCGTGGTCACCACCACCAGGCAGTCGAGCTGTTCGTGCGGGTCCAGCGGGGCGTTGATGGCCACCAGGTGCGCCGCCAGCGAGGTTTCCAGCGCCTCGCGCTCGCCCGGCTGCCGCAGCTTGCCCACGGCCCCCTGCGTCAGTGCCACGAGGCCCAGCGGCTGGCCCAGGTTGGCCCCGGCCACCACGCAGGACTCCAGCGCGGCATGCATGATGAGCCGGTCCTCGATGGGCGACGGCGCCACGTACTTGCCCTTGCTGGTCTTGAACAAGTCCTTCACGCGCCCGGTGATGCGCAGCCAGCCCTGCTCGTCGAGCGCGCCCTTGTCGCCGGTGCGCAGCCAGCCGTCGGCGGTGAAGGCATTGCGCGTGAGCTCCGGCTCCTTGTAGTACCCCAGCATGAGCATCGGGCTGCGCATCTGCACTTCGCCGGTTGCCGGGTCCAGGCGCGACTGCACGTCGCCGTACGGAACCCCCACGGTGCCCGGCCGATTGACCCCCGGCACGGTGGCGTGCGAGATGGCGGCGTTCTCCGTCATGCCATAGGCCTCGAGCAGCGGCACGCCCAGCCGCAGGTACCAGCGCAGCAGTTCGGCCGGCAGGGGCGCGGCCCCGGAGCCGGCCTGGCGGCACTGGTCCAGCCCCAGGGCCCGCAGCACCTTCTTGCGCACCAGCGTGCCGACGATGGGCAGGCTGAGCAGCAGGTCGAGCTTCTTCGGCGGCATCTTGGCATGCACGCCCTGCTGGAACTTGAGCCACAGGCGCGGCACCGAGAAAAACACCGTGGGCCGGGCACGCTGCAAATCCTGCGTGAAGGTGTCCAGCGACTCGGCGAAGAACACCTGGAAGCCCTGCGCCAGCCAGCCGTGCTCGACCAGCGCGCGCTCCACCACGTGGGCCAGCGGCAGGTAGGAAAGCAGCCGGTCCTGCGTGGAGCCGCGGATCAGCTGCATGCCCGCCAGGCCGGTGCGGGTGAAGTTGCCGAAGCTGTGCATCACACCCTTGGGCGTGCCGGTGGTGCCGGAGGTGTACATGATGGTGGACAGATCGTCCGCCTCGCGCACCGGCTCGCCCGCCAGCGGCGCCGTGCGGGCCACGATGTCGTCCCAAGTGGGAAAGTCATGCGGCGGCGAGAGCGGGTAGCCGATGCAGGGCAGGCCCGCCGGCACGCCGGGTTTCATGGCATCCCAGCCGTCCAGCTTGCCCACGAACAGCAGCCGCGACTCGCTGTGTTCCAGGATCGCCCGGACGGTGGATGACGCCAGCGTGGGGTACAGCGGCACTGACACATAGCCGGCCATCCAGATGGCCAGGTCGGTCATGAGCCAGTGGGCGCAGTTCTTCGACAGAATGGCCACCCGCGCGCCGTGGCCGAAGTTCAACGACTTGAGGTGGGCCGCCATGCGGCGCACCTGGTCGGCCACCTCGCGCCAGGTGTATTCGCGCAGCTTGCCGCCACCCATCGGCTGAACGAAAGTCACCTGGCCAGGCGCCGCACGCTCCCAGTGGTAGAGCCGCTGCAAGGCCAGGGCCGTGGGCTCGAGGGGTGTCGTCATGTGGTTTCCGTTCAAGGACGCAGGGCGGGATTCACGGTCCCGGTGATGGATGTCGATGCTGAGCCCGGCGCGGACGGCGAGCGTGGCGGGCCAGGGATTTGAACTGAAAGCGCCCATGGCGACAAACGTGGAAGCCCGCGCCGGGGCTCGCCAGCGGCCCGACGTGGGAGTAATCTGCTGCACCACCCACGCAAGGGAGTCGGCAATGAAGGATTGGCATGCTCTGTGGTCGCAGTGGACGCCCCCCGGCGCCCCCAGCCCCGACGCGCCCCCCGAATGGACACGCCACCAGGCCACGGCCTGGCAGACTTGGCTGGACGCCGGGCGGCAGTGGTGGTCCTGGTGGGTGGCAGCAGCCGCCACGCCCTGGCTGCGCCAACCCTGGCCGCATGCCGGCCAGGTGGCAGAGCCGCCGGACGCCGGCTCTGCCAGCCCGGCCATACCAAAGGCCATGACGCCGCACCCACCCACGGCCCAAGGCAAGCACGCACCGCCCCAGCGCGCCGAGCACAAGTCCCGGCACCTGCAGCGGCGCAAGATCAACCCGGGATGATTTCGGGGGCGATCCCGGGGCCGCAATTGCATCAAGACGTATTAGGATCGTGCACCCGCTCTACCCGCCCTCCAATGACAGAACGAGAACACCGCCGCCCGTCGGCGCCAGCCCTCGCCGCGATCTTGCTGGGTTTCAGCCTGGCCGCCTGCGGCGGGGCCCAGGAGTCTGAGGC
>Ga0307516_10005171_pt1 | contig 15725 bp, 21 predicted proteins | sample 19_EM_MG_FD_203310 | JGI IMG/M metagenome (GOLD analysis project Ga0307516, IMG submission 203310) | Populus trichocarpa ectomycorrhiza microbial communities from riparian zone in the Pacific Northwest, United States - 19_EM | ecosystem: Host-associated > Plants > Roots > Unclassified | place...
ATTCTTGTATAATAATTGAACGCCGGCGAAGACCGCGCGCGCCCCATCTCCTTCGTGACTATCGAGAAACCTGACTAGTTCGATATTACCGTCACTCCGACGTTGACCGGACGTCCCAGTGTCACATGGAGGTATACAACGACACCAAAACTGATCAACCGATGATCGACCTCTCAAACCCCACTGCTTGGGTCCGACTGCTGGTTACGCAGCACCAGCAGGCTCAATGGGACCTAGAGCAGCTACATGGAATGTGCGGTGACGCATACAATCGGGCCGACCGACGAATCGTCGCAATCGAGTGCAACTACCACCTGCTCACGTAAGACCTCGAATACGTCTACAAAACGGCCGAGACCAACACAACTGTATCCCACGAATGGATGCAAACCGAACTGATGCGCACTGCAAGCGCCGCTCAGAAGTTCACCACCGATGTCTGGACAGCCATCACCTCCTGCAATAAGAACCAGGCCGAGAGGGAGGGGCACCAGATCACCCGAATCACGAGGCTGAACGACGCTGTCCAGTTTCTCCAGGTTGCGGACCGGAAATGGGCGGAGGAACAACAAACCTGGAATACCAACTGCGAGAAGTGTACCATGAACCAACAGGAGGAAACCGAGTGACTGGCTAGAGAACAGCAACAGCTGCACACGGAGGTAAGTGCCATTAAACGGGTGACCACCACACCCACTTACCTACAGTCGGCTCTTCCAAGAGACGTCCCCCTCCCGGCTTCAAGAGAAGGAACCCCAGAAGTGGCGGCGGGAGGAGCTGGGGGAGATCCCCCAAGATGACCCCGAACAAGGTTGGTACTCCAGTCCCCCTCCCCAGAACCGGGAAATCCCACCGAGAATGAAAGCCCGGACAACGACGACGACATGTACATGGTCCCAGAGAGACGGCGGAGCCCAGTTGCTGTAAGGCCCCCACCGGGAGCCACCCCACTCCGAGATGGACACATCGCCACTATGCTCACCCCGGAGAAAATCGCTCGACTTGTGGGAGAAGGCATCGCAGCGGCCTGAACCGACCAATGGGCCCCAGAGGTAAGAACTAATACCTCCCGGCTCAAGCTGAAGAACCCAGAATACTTCGACAGGAAACCCACTTCGGCATTCAACATCTGGTGGGAATCGGTTCTCGAGTACATCGGGTTCTACCCGGAAACCCTCGATGCCAAGAAAATCGTGTGGGTAGGAACACTGCTGTCGGACACTGCAAAAGCCTGGCACCAGCACCGACGAAGAACGATGGCGGACCGGGACACCTGAGCCCGATACACCGCGGCGATCAGGGCCGAATTCCGGGACACCAGGGAAGCAGCGAACACCCAGCTAAAGCTCAGTCAGCTGTGGTACAAAGGCGACATCAAAGCCTACTTCACTGAATTCCGCGCCCTGAATGTATACGCCCGGGCCACCGGAGAAGGGTTGAGGGAGAAAATCTATCAGGCCATGCCCGACAGCGTCCTGGACATGCGCTTCGCCCACTTCCTAACGGCCACATACTATGCCAGTCTCCATATGGAACGATGGAAGGCCTTGAAAGCGGCCCACGAAGTACAGCCAGGAAGCGGAACAGGACGGAAAGACGGCCCGGATGGGAAAAATCCAGGCAATGCCCGAAAGGGTAAGGAGAGCGGTGGCCCCAAGCAGGCTGCGAAGTCTGACTCGGGGGGCAAGGCTGAAAAGCCAAGGAAATCATAGGCGGAGAGCCACTGGGGGAGCGGGGGCAACGCCTACAAAGGGGTCCCACAAAATGAGATCGACTCCCACAAAAGCAGCAAGGCCAACTGCTGGAGGTGTGGCCGGGACAGCCACACCACCCAGGACTGTTACGCTCGAACAGCGGTCAAGGGCACAGAGCTACCGGAAGCCCCGAAGCAGGCGAGCTCGATCCAAGGAAAATGGAAGTGGGGGGAGGATGCCGAGGAGGCTCTGGCCCCCAAACAAGCCAAAGCTGGCCACATCAAAATCGAGGACGAGGACATGTGGGAAGCTGCAGCTGTAACGCTACAGTCAGCCTGGAAAGATGACTCGGATTTTTAGGAGGACGGGGCTCGCTGCACCCCAGGTCCTTCCCAATAATTTGTGGAACAAATCGAAAACGAAAGGGTCCGGAGGAACCAAGTACTGGAGCCTTGCAGGATAGACAACGAAGAAGGCTAAACCCGAACAAAGCCTCGCCCGAAAAATCTACGAACAAACCACAGTGCGGCAAAAGACCAATCACCACCATGATCATTTTGTGGGGCCTAACCCAGCACGTGGTGCAGGTCCTACTCGACACCGGTTGCTCAGTCCCTCTGATCAGCACGAGGATTACCGAGCAGCTTAACATACCCCGAATCTGTAGAAGTGAGGCGGCCCCCCTACTGAACTGCTCGGGGGAAGAAGTCAAAGGTGCAGGAATGGAATACACCAAGCCACTCCGGCTCCAGCATCGGAAACACTACTCCCGAGAAGTGTTCGAGGTAGCACCTTGGAACCGGAAGTCGACCTCTTCTTGCCATTCTGGTGGATTGCGAAGCACCCCCCCAGGGTGCATGGGACTCCAAAGAACTCCGCTTTAGCAGCCACAACTGCCCAGAAAAATGCACGTGATTCGAAATGGCGGAATTCTGTCAGTCCCTGGATGAGTCAGTTGCCCTTGACCCAGAAGCCAAAGTCATTGGGTACGTCTCAGCAATAAACGAGGAGGACCCTCAGGACTGAATCCCTAAGGAATTCAGGGGTTATCTCGACATCATGAGCCAGGAGGCGGCAGAAGCGCAGCCAGCACACCGACCATACGACTGCAAGATTGACCTCAAGGAAGGAGAAACCGCCCCCTGGGGACCGATTTACCCCATTTTGGAGAATGAGCTCGGAAACCTCTGAGAGTGGCTTAAGGAGTTACTGCGGACAGGAAAAATCCGGAGATCCACCTCTCCAGCAGGATCTCCGATTCTGTTCATACCAAAACCCAATGGAAAAGGACTACAGCTCTGCGTTGACTACCGGGCCCTCAACCGTATAACGATTCCCAACCGATACCCCCTTCCCCTCATGCAGGAACTACAGAACCGAGTTCAGGAAGCCAAATGGTTCACTAAACTAGATCTTAAAAATGGATTCAACCTGATTCGCATCCGGAAAGGTGATGAATGGAAAACAGCCTTTCGAACTCGTTATGGGCTCTACGAGTTCCAAGTCATGCCATTCGGACTAACCAATGCTCCGTCAACCTTCCAAGACATGATGAACCATGTCTTCTCCAACATGATCGACCTGGGCCTCCTGGTTTACATGGACGATTTCCTGATCTATGCACGAACTGAGGAGGAGCACGATCAACGAGTTAAGGAAGTGTTGAAAAGGCTGCAAGAAAACCGACTGGCAGTCTCGTCAGACAAGTGCGTCTGGAAAACCCAGGAAGTGGAATTTCTAGGATATGTCATCGGGCAGGACGGAATCAAAATGGCAAAAGGAAAAGTGGAGGCAGTGCTGGAATGGAAAACTCCAGCATCGTTATCAGAAGTACAGTCCTTTGGGATTTGCCAACTTCTACCGACGCTTCATCAAGGACTACTCCTGAATCGCCAGACACCTAACGGAGCTAACGAAAGGAGGAAACAAGGAGTGGGAATGGAACCAATGGGCGGAAGAAGCCTTTTGGGAGCTGAAGCATCGGTTCACAACAGCACCAATACTTGCCCACTTCGACGCCACCAAACCAGTAATCATCGAGACAGACGCCTCCGACTTCGCCATCGGCGCCGTCCTGTCACAAAGAGATGGGGAGGGGAGACTACACCCGGTTGCCTTCCACTCCCGAAAGTTCCAGCCGGCGGAAATCAACTACGAAATCCACAACAAGAAACTTCTAGGGATCGTCGATGCCTTCAAACATTGGCACCGGTACTGCGAAGGAGCAACAAACCAGGTCCAGGTGTTCAGCGATCACCAGAACCTCGAGTACTTTACAACCATGAAGATACTCAACTGACGCCAGGCACGGTGGGCACAAGAATTGGCTGGTATCGACTTCCGCATCTACTACCGACCAGGAAACCGAAACGGGAAACCAGACGCTCTTTCAAGGCGTTCGGAGTACCGCCCTGAAAAGGGGGGGAGTGAAAACCAGCCAATCACGAGAGTTTTGCGAAAAAGCAACTTCGTGGAACCAGACTTTGCAGAACCCAACAGATGAGAAAGAACGTTTATCTGCTCTTTGGCAAGGTTGGCATCACTCCAACCACGGCAATGGTCGGAAGAATTCGCGGAAGCAGTCAAAAAAGCAGGAAAGAAGGACAACGAATACCAAAGCGCAATAGAGGAACTGGAAGCAGTGCTGGGGAACGCGGTACTGAATGACCGAAAGGTCGAGGAGGAAGCTGCCCACCCTTGTGAGGCGCGGCAGAGGGACCGAAAGGTCAGGATGGAAGAGGTCCTCGAGATCAAGGAGGGGCTACTCTACCGAAAGGGTATGCTCTGGATCCTGGATGATGGCAACCTCAGAGCTCTGATGCTCGAATCAGAATACGACACGAAGGTCGCCGGCCACATGGGCCAGGACAAGACGATCGAGCTGATCCGGCGCAACTTCTGGCGGCCGAAAATGAATGAGAGAATTATCGACTTCGTCCGAAGCTACCCCGAATGTCAGAAGAACAAAGCGGCCCGGCACCAACCGTATGGACTTTCCTCCCCCTTGGAACTACCATACGCCCCCTGGCAGTCCATCGCAATGGACTTCATTACGGAACTGCCGCTCTCGGAAGGATGCGACCAATTGTGGGTGGTTATAGACCGATTCACAAAGATGGCGCATTTTCTCCCCCTCGAAAAGGAAAAGAAGACTGCGGCTGACCTGGCGGTCATCTTTGCCCGGGAAGTCTGGAAGCACCACGGGCTACCCTCGGACGTCGTCTCGGACCGGCACCCACGATTCACCTCCGAAACATGGCAAGAATTCCTGCAGCTATCCGGCATCTGCCCAAGAATGTCAACGGCCTTCCACCCTCAAACCGATGGACAAATGGAACGCCTCAATCAGACAATCGAAGCATACCTCTGAGCGTTCATCGGCCACGAACAGGACAACTGGGTAGGCTTACTCCCGATGGCAGAGTTTGCCTACAACAATTCGATCACCATGGGCAATGGGATGTCTCCGTTCTACGCCAACTATGGATTCCATCCCGTGTTCTCTGACCCAGCTGCCTCGGGACCCTTGAACCCTGCCAGCAAGCTCTACGCCCACTGGATGCACGCGGTACACAAGGCGTCTGTCGAACGGCTGGAAGTGGCACACAAACGAATGCGCCGCTACATGGACCTCCAGTGTACCGAAACCCCGAAGTACCAGATCGGGGACTTGGTGATGCTCAACGGACGCAACATCAAGACACGCCGACACTCCCGGAAGCTGGACCACAAGAATCACGGTCCCTTCCAGGTGGAGCAAATCGTCTCACCCCTCGCAGTTCGACTCATGCTGCCCCGGAAATGGAAGATCCACAATGTCTTTCATGTGTCGCTACTCGAACCCTATCGTACCAGTGAACACCGAGCACCGCCAAACCCCTCGAAAATCCTCCGAGAGGCCGACGATATCGAACAGAGCGAGGAGTACGATGTTGACAAGGTCCTTGCGAGCACCAAGAAAGGATGCCACGTCCTGTACCTCGTCAAATGGCTCGACTAACTGGACCGGAAGGACTGGACAGAAGAACCATACGATAACTTTTCGGTAGGCGACCTGGAGAAACTCCGAGAGTTTCACCGACGAAATCCAGACGCGCCGAGGGACTACTGGCTCACCAAGAGCTAGACTCCGATCTGCCCCGGGCGCATGTCGAAGCCGAAGGGGTTGAAGCACGATCGGGGAGTAGTAGGATGAAGGGGAGAAGGACTTCATCCAACCAAGATTTTTTCCAACAAGCAGAAGAGCAAAGGTATTGTAATCCCCGGAAGAAACAGCGGCCGTCCTTTAACTGTGGCGAGGTGTGGTTGGCCGGTTAAGAGCCACTGGTTTTGACCGGCTCTGGCGGCGAGAGTACCGTACGGCCAGCCTGATCTCCTGCTACAATGGCGTGCCAGGTCAACCCGTCTTCTGATCACCTCTTCGGGGGAACGCCGCTGTTCCCTGGTTTCCTTTGCACCACTCTGACAGTAGGATCCTGGACCGGTCGGGAGACCACCCAGATCTGAGGGCCGACCGCCAACCGAACTGGTTCCGAAGTTTTTCCCGCAGGAGGGTTTTCTTCGGACCAGGCGGCCGGAGGGATGCAGGGGCTGGAGGACTGCATCCCACCATTCACACGAAGAAAGAGGAGGAGTCAGGATACAATCAGCTTCGGGCCGAAGCTAAGAAAGAGGGGGAGTAGTGTTACACCCGAGGGTAACAAAGGGAATAAAGGTACAAGGAGAAGGGTAGCAAACGGTAAGTCACGTGACTAGAGATCCCTGATAAAAATCTCGGGACCTCGGGAAGCAGTTCGGCAAGAGCAAGTGGAGCAAGGGTAACCTCAGTGGGTGATGGATCTTAGGCCAGCCTGCCAGGTAGACCCAACGCACTGTGGACTCTTGTAGCCACTGCATAATGAGAACGAGATAAGGGCAGAACTAGCTTCCTGCAAGTCGCACGCCATAAGTGGGGCTCATGTCGCAAAGACAGGTCTGGGAGAGTCTAGACGGGAGATAAGACCCGGAGTTAGGACCTTACGGCTGAGACGAACGGACAAAAGAAATAACTCCGGAGCGGGGCCAGCAGCAAACTACGAAGGACGGCAGACTCCGAAAGAGTTATGACCGATCCTGACTAGGACCTCGATACGAAGCCCGTATAGGCCGAAAGACTAGCGCCGGCGGGAAATACGAGGTCGCTGACTGTTAGCCTCCACCCTTATCGCTGGAACCGGTCAGGACCAACCACACCCGTGTGCGGAGCTCGCTGAGGCTGTGTCCTGAGAATGAGACCCCCACCGTATCGACAGGAAGAAGGGAACCACGTGACGAGAGAAGAAGTTTGCATATATATACCACACAAAAGACTCCACCGACTACCTTCTATTCTCCGCCCTTGGATACCACACTCACGAAAACACCCTGACACAACGAACCTAAGAGTATTCCGCTGTGAATAAAGAAATCGAACCTGACTTGACAAACATCTTTACCTCCACCTCTGTACTTGCGTACCCAGGTGTCACACTCACTGCCATACTCATCGACATCGTACTTGTCGCATCTTGATGTCATCCATGCTGCCGGCATCCTCTTTTCATCGATATCGTACTCGTTGCGTCTTGATGTCATCCACGCTGGTGGCATCCTCTTTTCATTGATATTGTACTCGTCACGTCGCGTCGTATTGTACAACTTCCCACTGTCCCTGTGAGTGCTGGGCTAACAATTCACGAAGCTCATTGATCGTCTCGCCGCATCATGTTTGCAATCGTCCTTGCCGCCACCAGCCTCACCGTCATCCTCATTGACATCGTACTCATCACGTCTTGATGTCATCCACGCTGCCGGCATCCTCTTTTTATCGACATCGTATACATCGTGTCGCGTCGTATAGTACAACTTCCCACGGTCCCTGTGAGTGCTGCGCTAACAATTCACAAAGCTCATTGATCTTCTCGCCGCGTCATATTTTCAATCGTCCTTGCTGCCGGCAGCCTCACCGCCATCCTCATTGACATCGTACTCCTCATGTCACGTCGTATTGTACAACTTCCAACTGTCCCTGTGAGTGCTGCGCTAACAATTCACGAAGATCATGGATCTTCTCGCTGCGTCATATTTGCTATCGTCCTTGCTGCCGCCAGCCTCACCGCTATCCTTATTGACATCATACTCGTCACGTCGCGTCGTATTGTACAACTTCCCACTGTCCCTCTGAGTGCTGTGCTAACAATTCACGAAGCTCGTTGATCTTCTCGCTGCGTCATATTTGCTATTGTCCTTGCCGCCAGCAGCCTCACAGCCATGTTCATTGACATCGTACTCGTCGCGTCGCGCCGTATTGTACAACTACCCACTCTCCCTGTGAGTGCTACGCTAACAATTCACGAAGCTTGTTAATCTTCTCGCCGCGTCATATTTCCTGTTGTCTTTGCCGCCAGCAGCCTCACCGCCATCTTCATTGACATCATCCTCGTCGCGTCGTGTCTCATCCGGACATAGAGTATGCTCTCTACTGTGACGTGGTATAATGATGTAAATTTGATGTAATGAATAGAACTGGCTTGAGTCACAATGCCTGGAACCATATGCGAGTTTAATAGTCTTTGCTGCAATGTACCGTGCCCTGACACTCGCGTTTCGATGCTGCCACCGTGACCACTCTGTTACCTATGTGTGGTGCGCCATCGTAAGCCTCGTCTGGATCTCATTTGCCTTGACACTCTACGTCTGTAAGACGTGCTGCGTTCGGATTACGAAGACACTCCTCGTCCAGAAGGCAGATGCCGTGGCACGTGTCGTCCGTACGACATTTGCCTTGACACTCTGCGTCCAGAAGAAATTTGCCTTGACATTCTGCGTCTGTAAGACACGCGCTACGTTCAGAAGGCAACTGTCCTGACACTGCTCGACTGGAAGGCAGATGCCGTGGCATGCATTGTCCGGAAGACATTTGCCTAGACATTCTGTGTCTGTAAGACACGCGCTGCGTTCAGAAGGCAAATGCGCTGACACTCCTCGTCCAGATGGCAGATGCCGTGGCACGCGTCGTCCGTACGACATTTGCGTTGACACTCTGTGTCCGGAAGAAATTTGCCTTGACATTCTGCGTCTGTAAGACACGTGCTACGTCCAGAAGGCAAATGCCCTGTCACTGCTCGTCTGGAAGGCGGATGCCGTGGCATGCATCGTCCGGAAGACATTTGCATTGACATTCTGCATCTGTAAGACACGCTCTGCGTTCAGAAGGCAAATGCGGTGACACTGCTCATCCAGAAGGCAGATGCCGTGGTACTTGTCGTTCGGACAACATTTGCCTTGACTACCTACGTCGATAAGACACGCGCTGCGTCTAGAAGGGAAACGCCCTGACATTTCTCGTCTAGACGCATATACCGTGACCGCTGTGTCCGGACGCACGGTGCTGTGGCGTGGTGCGTCGCGACATATGGTGCCATGGCAAGTGTCGTCCGAGTTAAGCAGGTTGTGTCCGAAACGTCTAGTGCATCTCGAGCATCTGAACGCTCAGGACACAAATTTTTTTTTTCCTTATGGGTGCTGACGACCACCACCCGAGGGAAACACCTGTTGTTAACACGGAAGAAGACCCTCCGTACCCAGTACGAACCACCCGATACTACCGGGAGGAGAAGATTATGATCAAAATCCGAATTCAGGGAACGAACGGAAAAGAATACGCCACTACAGCCTTGGTAGACAGTGGTGCATCAGAAAACTTCATCGATAAAGCCTATGTTGAGGCCAGCGGAATACCCATGCAACAGAAAACGACACCAAGACGAGTACTCACAGTCGACGGAAGTGAGGTCACCGGCGGGCCGGTAACCCATGACGCTCAGGTCCACCTCACGATCAACCACCACGAAGAAGATATCCGGCTACACTATATCACAATCGGGAACGCCCCGATCATCTTAGGACTTCCGTGGCTCATGCTCCACGACCCAGTGATAGGATGGAAAAACCATACTGTGAAGTTCCACTCGGACCACTGCGCCGACAGATGCTTGCCCAGCTCACCAAGGGCCAACACCGTCCCGAAGGAAAAAGCCACAGAGCAATACTACAAGAAAACACCGGGAAAAGAGGAAGATTGGGAGATCGGCGAAACGGACCCATGGGAAGTATGCCCAACGGTAATCGACAAAATCAAGGAAAACCCAAAAAACAGTAAAAACCCAATCCCACCGGAATATCACGAATTCCTTGAAGTGTTCACAGAGAAAGAACCCATGTCACCGCAGCCCCACCGCACTCACCACCATCACATTCCACTGGAAAAAGCGAAGACGCCCCTGTACGAGCCCCAGCGACCCCTGAACGACGAAAAAATGAAGGCCTACAAGGAATACCTCGACGTCAACGAGAAACGAGGATGGATCCGCGCATCCACCTCCCCAGCTGGAGCACCAATATATTTCGTAAAAAAGAAGGATGGAGGACTATGCCTATGCGTGGACTACCGACAATTGAACGAAATCACAATCATGGATCGGACGCCATTACCATTGATCAGAGAGTCCCTCGACCAACTATCCAATGCAACCGTCTACACCAAGCACGATATCCGGGACGCCTATTACAATCTTAGGATTTGGGCTGGAGACGAGTGGAAGACAGCGTTTCGCACCCGATACGGCCTCTTCGAGTACTGTATTATGCCATTCGGGCTAACCAATGTGCCAGCCTCATTCCAACGATGGATGAATAAAATCCTGAGTGAATACCTCGATATTTTCTGTGTGGCATACTTGGACGATATCCTCATATTCTCGCAGAACGAAGAAGACCACCGGAAACATGTTCGAACGATACTGGAACGAGTCAAAGAAACAGGACTAACACTGAAAGCCTCCAAGTGCGAATTCCACACCGGGGAAAACGAATACTTAGGATACCTGATATCTCCACAGGGCTTGTGGATGGATGAAGAAAAAATCCGGACGATCAAGGAATGGAAAGAACCAACAAACATCAAAGGAATCCAGAGTTTCCTGGGATTTGCCAACTTCTACCGAAGATTTATACAGGACTATAGCCAGATCACAACACCCCTCACCCACCTGACAAGGAAAGAAGTAGAGTGGGAATGGGGTGATGAACAACAAGCGGCCTTCGAGGCGTTCAAAACAGCAATGATGACAGAACCAATACTCCAGCACTTTGATCTGGAACGACCTGTTATAGTCGAAACAGATGCCTCAGATTATGCCATCGGAGCCATCTGCTCACAATCTGACCAGAACGGAATCCTGCACCCAGTGGCCTACTACTCGCGGAAACTAAAAGATCCAGAGCGCAACTACGACATACATGACAAGGAACTACTAGCGATCGTAGACTTACTACGAAAATGGGACACTTATTGCAAAACAATGGGGCCAAAAATCATGATTCTTACGGACCATAAAAACCTCGAATACTGGAAGACAAAAAAAGACCTCAACATGCGGCAAGCCCGATGGGGTGAACGATTAGCCAACTACAATTTTACGATCAAATATCGACCCGGAAAGCTGGCCAGTAAGCCAGACATCCTCTCTAGAGAGTCAGGAGACTCTCCCTTGGAAGGGGATATGAAGCATTGGCAGAACCAAGGCCGAATCCTGCTACCGGAAGAAACATTCAAAGCACCACTGAACGATAACTCTCCGGCAACACCCGGCGCCACGTGCTGTGTGCAAGAAACACTGGAGGCGCCCGAAGACGACAACAGCCTCGGAGCACTCCAGGCTAATACAACGGAAACCATCAGCCTCCAGATAGACAAATAACTCCTGAGCGAAATCCGGAAGCTAAGTACTGCAGATATAGAGATCCAAGAAATCCGGAGGAAAAAGGCGAGCAGGACCACCCATGACGGAAAGATCACGCTAGGACTATGCGAGGAAAACAGCGGGTTGCTAATGTACGACGGCCTCATATGGATCTCTGACAACGATACCCTACGGCTTCGCATATTAAGAGACTACCATGACGCACAAGCCGTGGGACACCCGGGCCGGGCAAGGACCCTGGAACTCGTTAGCCGAAATTTCTACTGGCCAGGTCAACAAAAGTACGTCCACAGATACGTCGACCATTGTGACACCTGCCACCGCATCAAACCAATCCGACACGCCCCATTCGGACTGCTAAAACCACTGGAACTACCACACTGACCATGGGATGCAATATCAACGGACTTCATCACAACACTCCTGAGAAGCAACGAAAAAGACGCGTTATGGGTAATCATCGACCGAATGACCAAAATGGGCCACTTTGTGGCCTATCAAGGCACCATGAACCCCAAGAACCTAGCCGACCAGTTTCTCCAGCAAGTAATCAGGCCCCACGGACTGCCGAGCAGTATCATATCAGACAGAGGGTCCCTGTTTACCTCAGACTTTTGGAAGCAGATAATGGAAGCACTCGGGATATCGCGTAACCTTAGTACAGCCTTCCACCCACAAACGGACGGACAAACGGAAAGAGCCAATGCCACCCTAGAGCAATACCTCAGAGCATATTGCAACTACCAACAGGACAACTGGGAAAAACTCCTGCCAATCGCAGAGTTCTGCTACAACAACACCCAAACCGGAACCACAAGAATAACCCCCTTCTTCGCCAACTACGGGTATTACCCTCGATTCCTGCTAGATCTCGGGCCACGGAATGATGAAACACCAGAACTATCAGAATATATCGCGGCATTCAGGAAACTCCACGAAGAGCTCTGAGCAGAAATCAAAGACGCACAAATGGCTCAAGCTGAGCAAGCCAATACCACATGACACCCGGACCCAGTTATCAACCCAGGCGACAAGGCCTGGCTCTGACGAAGGAACATCCGAACGACCCGCCCTTCGAACAAACTAGATCACAAACAGATCAGGTCGTACACCGTCCTGCAGAAGTTGGACTCACGAGCATATAAACTAGACCTGCCGGCCACTGTCAAGATCCACCCAGTCTTCCACATCAGCCTCCTCGAACCCACAGCCAGCACCGAACCTATCCCAGGACATCACCAACCGCCACCACCTCCCGTAGTCATCCAAGAACAGCAAGAGTGGGAAGTAGAGAAGATCCTCGACTCCTGATACCATAGAAACCAGATCCAGTATCGAGTCAAGTGGACTGGTTTCCACGACCCCGATCGCACCTGGTACCCCCCCCGCAATTTCGAAAACTCTACCGATCTCGTCCAGCAGTTCCACAGGGACTACCCCGAGAAGCCTGCCCCCCAAAACTAAGAAAATGTCCACAGCCGCCACAGTCGACACCAACGAAGGCTGGACCTTCGCTGGCCGCAGCCACACCTCTGAGTTTCCCACCACGAATGAGCCCGACAACGAATCTACCGAACACCCCAACGACTGGGGCATTGCCGCCACCACGACCAATGGATGGAATGCCCCTCCAGCCACACCCTCACCACCGCTGTCCGCCATAGGACAGCCCTGTACCGACGATCATGCATCCCTGCACTGGACGCCCTGCTACGATGACTACTGCAATACCCACCACCAGAGCAAGGACAACAACTACTACCCGCGCTGAAGCCACCACCGCCGAGCGACAAACTGCGACTGCCCGCTCCCACACCCTAACGAACTACTCGAAGTAAGCCACCAATGATGCCTCAACCCCGTCAAAGCATGGGCGGACTGGTACCGAGGAAAGTGGGTCTGCCCCGAGTGCCAGTTCCTCGTGAACATGGAAAACCACCACCTCCGCTGCAGTGCTGCAGGCCCACGGGAAACCTTGGCGGACATCACGCCACCACAGGAAGATCAGGAAAACATAAACCGCCCGGCCGCGACTGCGGCACTACAGGATGAGCAACTCGCCCTCCTGGGGTAAATCGTCACCATGATACATCAAACAACCACCCAGGACATGCGCCGCAACCACGTCGTACACCGGATGCTTGCCCAGCAGATGAACGAATTCCACAACGTGGACCAGCAGCAACTCCAGCATATAACCAACACCCTGGGGGCCTTCATCATCGAACAACAGCGAATGAACGAACAACTCCAAGCCCAGCAGCAGGCTAGCCGGCCCGTCCGTATCCACCACACGCCCATCATCCACCGTACGCCCGTCCGCCGCCGAACCCCGACTACCCGACATGACCTCGCCGGAGCTTCGGTCTGGACAGGGGACATACTGTCACGAACCTGGCACGACAGGCTCCTTGGCGCCGGCGCCGGTGCCGTTCTCACCCTTGTTGGCCTATGGGTCATCCTCGTTACCGCTGCCACAGCCGCGGTCATCCTCCGCGCTTAGGCGCCTTGACCGATCTCTGCCATATCGTGCCTGTAGTGATATCTCCCCAACCTACAGACCTCCGGCCAGTCTAGGTCCCTTCTCCTTTGTCTCTGTTATAGGGCTTGCATGTACTTCTTCTACGTATGTTGTTTCCTGTTGATTATGCTTGCGCGTCATTCCTCCTGTTCGCTACGTCTGTTGTCTCCCGTTGATTGGGCTTGCGCGTCCTTCTCCTTTATCATTCCGAGTCTTTTTTCCCCTTGATTAAGTCGTACATCATTCTTCCTTGTTCCCTTACTGTTACTGCTTGCACGTCCTTTCTCCTGTTGCTGCGAGTAGAGTGTTGGCCGCGCGACGGCCAAGTGCGATCATGTGTTTTTCTTGGGCGTGACGATTGAGTCATGATGAGCTTTGGAGGAACTGTGTCAGTCTTGCGGGCAAGCTGTGATTCCACAGTGGGAAGGGAAAGTATAAAGGAAGGGCGCGGTAGCTAGTCTGGAGATTCTTTTCCACACAATCTATTATCTCTCTCCACAGACCTACCTCTCTATCCCCGTGACCGGCGCTGCGACCATCCCTCCCCAGAACAACGAGCGCACGCAAGGCGTGTGAGAAAAGCCGCGAAGAGACCAGGCCGGGCGTGACAGATACCGTGAGAACAATGAGCCCACGCAAGGGGTGTGAGAAGAGCCGCGAAGAGACCACGCCGTGTGTGATGGATACCGCGAGAATAATGAGCCCACGCAAGGAATGTGAGAAGAGCTGCGAGGAGACCACGCCGGGTGTGACGGATACCGCGAGAACAATGAGCCCACGCAAGTCGTGTGAGAAGAGCCGCGCAGAGACCACGCCGGGCGTGATGGATACCGCGAGAACAACGATCCCACGCAAGGCGTGTGAGAAGAGCTGCGAAGAGACCACGCCGGGCGTGACGGATACCACGAGAACAATGAGCCCACGCCAGACGTGTGAATACACCGGAAGTGTGAGTACACCGGAAGTGTGAGTAGGAGCACTCGCTCCGCAGACCCAAGCCTACGTTGCCTGTTGAGCCAGAATGGAGAAGTCGAGGCAGGATCTTGACAGCTGTCGTCCTCACCGCTGGGACCCTCATTGACATCGTATCCATCACTTTGTATTGTACAACTTCTGGGTGTCTCTGTCACTCTGAGAGCTGCGCTAACCATGTCACAAAGCTCACCATTATACTCACCATCATTCCCGCCACGTCTTACTCGTCATCATAATTGCCATCATACACATCGCATCTTACTCGCCATCATACCCTCCACATCCTACTCGCTATCATCCTAGCTGCCGGCGTCCTCATCGCAATCCTCCTCATCGTGTTATGCTCATCGTGTCGTGCTCATTGCGTCGTGCTCATCGTGTTGTGCTCATCGTGTTGTGTCGTATTTGCCAACTTTCCTTTGTTTCCAACATGCAGAGCAATGGTATGCACATCAAAACAGCATTACTACTTGATCGCGGCGATGGGCGTGATGTTGGGTACTTCTGCTGGGAACGCGAAGTGTGGTAGTAGCATATATAGATGTCAAGATTCTGCCTTGACTACTCCGTGGGGGCTCGACAGGCAACGTAGACTTCCTTGGGAGCGGGCGCTCCTGCTCGCACTTCCTGTGACACTGGGGTTGTCTCGTAACCGGAGTGCGGTGGGAATCAAAGGTAATCAGGCTACTTTCGATAATTCACAACGGAATAATCTTAGATCTTGTGTGTGGGTTCGGTGGTAGTGTTTGGTGA
>Ga0307516_10005172_pt1 | contig 15721 bp, 4 predicted proteins | sample 19_EM_MG_FD_203310 | JGI IMG/M metagenome (GOLD analysis project Ga0307516, IMG submission 203310) | Populus trichocarpa ectomycorrhiza microbial communities from riparian zone in the Pacific Northwest, United States - 19_EM | ecosystem: Host-associated > Plants > Roots > Unclassified | place...
TAATTAGATGAATCATAACTATTCTACAATTCTGACTAGTTTAATCTATTAAAAACTCTTATTATAAATAAGATTAAAGCTTTTGGTTTAATACACAAACCTAAACTCAGCATAGTCAATCACTTTTCCCTTGTCAATCACAACTCTTGTTCATGATAGATTTCATGCTTCCTCTCTCTATTTGGTTGTGAACAATTATTATTCTTATCTGGTCAATATATGGATGTATATATTTTATGTAAATAATATCTCTCATATTCTTTTATTTCTAGACTCAGTAAAAAAATATCCCACCATTATATTAGTACCAAAATTGATCTAAGAAATTGACCATTAATGATGTAGCTAATTGAGCATTGTTTTAGCAAAATGTTGATTATATTTTTAAATGTTTGACATGTTAACCAATCAGTTTATTTTTAACAAATCATGTTTAATATTTTAGGCATGATGTTTAGAATATTTCTAATTAAAATGTTAGATGCAGTTCTTCTATTAATTCTTCAATTAATATCTAATTATCCATCTTTTCCATAAAATCCTCAATTCTTCAAGAATAAATCCCTCCAGAAGAAGGATACAATTTATTTATTTAAAGTGTATAAGAATAAATCTCCCCTTTAAAAAGATTAAAGAAATTTCTCATTCAAAAGACTAAATAAATCTCAATATATGTAGTAAATCCACCCTGACTTGGCTCAACATGGCTACTATAAATAATACCAGCTAGTGAACACGACATAGAAACACTTTGGTAAAGAACAAACATACTAGGAAAATTTTTACCAAAGAATGTGTACTATTTTTCTCATCAATACACCCTTATTTCATATCAGCAATAATTGATTGATCTACAATCCTCGTAGGAATGATGTCACAATGATCAAAGGTCATCTTATATTATGATTCATGTTGAGCTGAGCTATTAGCTTTTATATTGTGACTTCGTATTTAAATAAAAATTAAGGTAATTGTATTTTATAGTGTTAGGATATTGTTTTATCGTTCCTCACATATGTGTTTAGACATTGTATTCTTTTAAACTGAGTTTTGGTTAGCCAACCTTATTACTACTTTCTTTCAAAGTCTTAAAAGGTGTAGTGATTGTTAGCCAATTCATCATAGTTATCATGGAGTTTAAATGACTTTTATTATAGCTAGTTTTTATGTCATTCCTTTCCAAAATGCTTTTTAGGCATAAAGGGCTTGACTTTCAATCGCATGTCAATCTGTTTTGTCCCCCTAAGTTTCTCCTTTAGGTTGAACTGTGTAACAAATAGGATACTTATACATTTCAGATAGAGGTTTATCATGATTTTTTTATATCAATACTTTAGTTTTACCATGATTAGTATACATTTTACCTATAATAACATTAGTAACATACTCCATCCTTAGTCATGATCAATCATGCTTGGTTTGTTGTATTTATCCTTTATTAAAAAGTCCTCCTGATTTAGAAACAACCAATATTGTTGTTACTTTAAGGAGACAGTAAAAAGGTTTGATTTTATTTTTATTAGTTGTTTTGATCTTTTTTTTTTTTATCAATATGATTTTTAGCCTCTTTGGGCTTTCTTAATATAGCAACCTGGATTTTTGTTCTCCCTAATTTTTACGACTAATATTAGTTGTTGATGAACTTCTTCAAACTCCTTATCGGAGTATAAATCACCCATCGAATGAGTCATCACAATCTTGTTAAAGTAACCAACTAGGTATGTTTCCCTTACTTGCAAGTCAATAACAGGTCATTGGGTGTAGAAAGATTAAGGTCACTTTATTGGAAGGCGGCTTGTACGGCATTAAATTTTCCAATCCTAGGTTAAGTTAGTTACAAATAAAGTTATTGGCCATTAAAAATGATGCCTATATTTAATAAAATAATTTGAGAAATATAAGTGCAAGAAATGTTAAAAAAAATTTATCACGCTAAGTTTGAACATATTAAATTGATTATCTAATTAAATAATATATCAAATATAATATCATTTATTAAATTATAATTACTCTTTGTTAAACTTAAAGTAAAAGAAAAAAAAACAATCATGAATGGGATAACAAAAAGATGGTATGTTAGTGTGTGTGTGTGTAAGGCATGGTCTTATTCAAAAACAGGTTTAAAAATTATTTTATTTAAATGAATTTGGAGAAATATAATAATTTAGGGCATTAAGAAAGAGCCTATAAATGTGGGCAATATTGGCTTGTAAGGCAGGCCAAAAACACGGGTAATGTGGGCCTGCTATGCTAATGATTTTCTCGAAAAGAAACAAAAAAAATAGCAATCAAATAAAATTAAAAAAAAATATGAAGGGTTGTACATAAAAAGCACTTTCTAATATATATATATATATATATATATATATATATAAAAGGTTGTGTAAGAAAATTTAAAAGTTCAATGGTATCTAATAAGAAATTTTCAAATTATTTTTAACCAATCTACTTCAATGGACCTAAGTGTAAAATGTATGTAAAAAAAAAACAAAACAGGTCAGGTATATGACCTTGTGTGCCTGAATGATTAGAAATATGTTTGGCTTGTGCATCATGCCTTTTTGTGTTTTTATATTAGCGGGCAAATAACATGTTGTCCCTTTTTAATTTTTTTTAAAAAAACACAAATATTGCATCATCTATGGGCCTAGATTTTGGTGACCAAAGGGTCACTGAAACGTCGTGGTTAGGATATTTTGTATTCAAAAACTTATTTTTCAATATTTGTTTTACCCAAAAAACATTTAAAAAAATAAAGTAAAACACCTTAGAAACTTTAATAAACTCGTATATAGACTTAAATAACTCAAAAATCGATCAAAAAACTCAGAATTCCAAAAACTTCCTAACCCTAGATCTACCATCTCAAGAAAGGTGAAAGTCAAAGAACACCAAAGTGGAACTCTTCATATTAAATGAAATCAGTTAACACCAAGGTCAACCGTTTTCATGGTTGAAATCAATGACAATGATGATTTTCTCTCTCTTTAATTGGTATCTAGCAAGCATGTCTCTCCTCTCTCAAACCTTGGGATTGAAAATTAAAAAAAAAAATTAAAGTTTTGGATCAAAAGTGAGTTTTAAAAAACAAAAGGGACTGAAAATGCATCTAGTGGAAAGTAAGGATCAAAGTTAACTTTTCACCACAATTTTTAAAGTGCCTTCCAGTTTTCTTTTTTTTTTTTTTTTTTTTAATCCTCTGTCTTCTGGTCTTTCTCATCCTTAACAAATTAGACATAAAATGATCATCAATTTAACCACTTAAAACTCAAATTGCAGATAAAAAAAGTTTGATAATCAAAATAAAAAAAAAAAATCATGATTGAAATCCATAGTTATTTGTGAGTTAAGCGCATAGTAAAGACACTATTTTTTTAGTTTTTTATCTGACAAGCTACAATATTACTTTTTCTTTCTTTTTCTTTTTCTTTTCCATCTACATGTCCGAATAATGAAAACCTAACTTCCTACCACCACTCTTAATCAAATGAAACAAATTTAATTTCAAATGCTTTTCTTTTATTTTTTATTCTCTCTTTAGTTTTTCCTTGTTATCTATCTCCAGCTGCATCTTTAGACTGCCGCCCAAAGCATAATTGTATCCCTTGCTTGCAACTCCTGGTAGAACTTCTAGGAATTGAATGAAGATGATTTTGCCTTTTTGCAGGGAAAGCTCGATGAATTGAACGAAGTTACGAAATAGAGCGAAAGGATTTAATTAAAGGAAGAAAGTGATTGATCAGGGAAGAATATAATGAAAGCTACGTATTGAAATCCTTCTCTGTGCATTTTTCTCTCAAAGGAGAACAGAAACTGACTTTTTTTCCTTTCTCATTGTTGGAAACAAGATATATCTTTTTATGGGAATTTTGAATCAATTCTTTTTTTATTCCCTTTCTCAATATTGTTCTACAAGATATCGGTTGCTTTATTTACCAGTACATGGAGAACTTGGTCTGTCATAGTTGAATATATACTCTATTAACGTTTTGTGCTTCATCTTCTTAATTCAACTAAGGCTCTATTCCAAATCCGTTGCAGTAAGCTTCATGGATTTTTATTCTCCTTTATGTTTTTCCTTAGGGTCAAACCTTGCATGAAACAATCTCGGATATTAAAACCCTTTATTTCTTCAGCCCATATCCTATAAACCTACATGGCCCCTTGCTCCAACTTGAAAACTCACTCTGTCTCTTCGGTATTAGTGTCCATTATCTAGGAAACATGGGGATTATGGCTCTGTCGATCCCAAAATGATGTGAAGTAATGCCAGTTTTGCAGATGGCTAGATGCCTTGATCTGTAAGGAAAAACTTTCCATGCCATGAACTTCTAGCTATGTTCTTCCTTGTTTTAGAAATCCCTCGTAGTTATGGGATATGTAAACAGGAGTCTCTTACCATGACTTGTGTGCTCAAGTTCATTTTAACGATAGCTTGAATCAAGGCTAAGACCGCAGCACGCAAATGGGTTGAAGACAATGTCCTCCGCTACTACCCTGAAACCATGACCTTGGTATTGTCAGTATTTATAATCGTACCTGCTGTGAGTTTTAAATAGATGGATTCTCTTATCCCCGGAGAATGCAAGACTTTCCATTTCTATTAGGTTTGTGTTGATGAGAATTATAAAATTGGGGTTGATTTACAAAGTGTTTGATGAAATATCAAGTTTTAGTTTAATAGAAAAGTTGTAATATTAATATTACAATGTTTTTTTAGTTATTAAATAAAAAAATAATAACAATTTTGTAAATAATCCAATATTTTTCGTTGATTTTTTTTTTGAGATGATGTTAAGCATTAGCATAAGTTCAAGATATCATTTTTAAAATTATATTTTTATTGACTTTTTAAATTAAAGCATTTGAACTAAATTACAGGATGTTGTTAAGGTAATTTTTCCTATTATAAAAGTAAATCTAAAAAAAATATTAATTTTATTTTGTTCCTTAACTATAAATCCTACCCTTGTGGCTCACCTCAACCCTTCATTAATCTGGTTGTTTCAAGGTAATAAATTCTTTGAACAATTGTAAAGACTCATCCTAAATCCTCCTTATGCATTCACTTCTTGAATATTACACAAAAAAAAACACCCTCATGAATAATTTACTGTGCACTTAAACACAAATTACTATCCACCGTAATAATGTAATTATCATTTTGCTCTTCCAACGAAAAACAAAACAATAGTCTTGGTGTTTAGGGTAAAATGGTTTTTTTATAATAATTCATTAATCATTACTAAATTGATTTGAGACTATTCGGTTTTTTTTTCTTTTAAATGCATAGTATAATGAGTATATTTCTCTAAAAAGCAAAATAAAATTATAAGGTTGCACAAAAGACAATTCGATTTTTTTTTCATTTTAAAGTACATTATAAAGATTATATTACCCTTCAAAACAAAAAACAAATATGATAAACTTACATCTAATGGTTTTTTTATCTTTTTTATATTTGTTTTTTTGTAATAAATAAGTTGACCGAAGGTGATTTGGTCTTTTGATTAATATAAATATTATCAAAACAAAAATATTGACACGTGCAAGGCACGCGCCAGCTAGTGGGCGACTCTCGTGCCCTTCGAGCGATGCAAGCGGCATCATCACTCATCCAAACACAGTCTTCCAGGGCGATATTGGAAGCGCATTGCCGTCATCTTTCATTTGGTGCCGCGCATATGCATAGTGGCGTGGTGATTTGGCTCCAATTGACTTTTTTCTACTCCCTCATTTTTGTCTCTTCTTCCCTTTGCCAAAATAAAAATGTTATTTTTTTTTTAATTTGGTCATCTTTCTTTTTTTTGCTATTTATTTTGTTTTATACCTTTTTTTATTGAATTTTTTCTTCAATTTTGCCCCTCATCATTTGGTTTCATTTAGTTTTATATCAAATTCGGTTCTTATTTTTTATTTGTTGTTTGTCTTTTTTCATCCTTTTCCCAAAAAAATTTTTAATTTCATCCTTGAGCGTTGATTTGAAATTATTTTTATATCAAATTTATTTTAATTGTTATTTCTTTTGTTTTGCTTTTTTTTCAGTTTCATCCCTTAGCATTTTGCTGATTTGGAATGTTGCTTCGATATTTGTTAGGGTTTGCTTTTTATGGGGTTAGTCTCGAGCTCAAGATCAGGTCACGAGTTTTAGTGGTTAGCATGAGTTAACTTTGATTTTTTTATATATATTTTTTTAAAATTGATTTTTTTAATTTAATCCTTTAGTATTTTATTTATTAGGAATTGGTTTTCATGTTTTTTTTCAGTTTTCTTTCTATGAGATTATTCAAATCATGTGCTCATGGTCACGGGGTTAGTGAGTTAACCCGAGTTAACTCTGTTTTTTTCATTGCTTTTTTTAATTAATTTTTTCTTTCAATTTTAGGTTATTTAATAATTGAGCTTCATAATTTTATTCAATTTTCTTTTGAAAGGATTATCCCGATATCACAACTAGGTCACAAATTTAGCATGCTAACCTGGATAGCCTCAAGTTGGGTTTTTTCACCTTTTTTATGTTGTCAACTTTTTTATTAATTTATTTATTATCATTGTATTTTTTAAAAATAAAATTAGTCGAGTTTATTAATACAATTTAATCAATAATTTATTTTTTTTAAATGCTTGGGTTATCTTAACATTTTTTTTATATATTAAAAGAAGTTTAGGTTGGTTAGTGGGTAGCGCAAGCCCACAATTTAGTTAACACTACATATTCAAATTTACAGGATCAAGGGGGCGAGAAAGAATGTCCTTGGACCGCTAGCTGGGTCTAGTGTTTGCGATTTTCTAGTCATTTAGTTGATAAACTCATTTACCATTATCCCAACACTAAACCACACAGATTTACCCCGGATCTCTGGAACATACATTTAAAAAAGCATTCAAGTGATACATCCTTTCATCAAAATAGGAGTCAATTGCAAGGTTCTAAAAATAATAATAATAATAATAACAATAATAATAAAAGGGTGGTAAATTTTAGCCATGGAAAAGAAACAGAAGCTGAAAATGCTGGCATTCTCTGCAAATTGGACAAATATGCATCCAGCCATGTAGCCATAATTTATTTTTATCTATTGACCTCATCTCCTCGAACTCTACGTCCTGTTAACCATTCAGATTGACACCCATCGACCCATACATTACCATGCTGCAGATGCTCACCACCATTAGTATTAGCGTGTGTTGTTGACTTTTAACTGCAAGTTCAGATGATAATCACAGTTTTAATCAAAATCATTTAAATTGATTAAATAGTATGCACTGATGCAATGGAGCTGACATGGTTGCACCGATTATCTTCTGTGACAGCTTTCCACATAAAACAACCACAAAGACTGGAGAGGGTAGAATTGAAAAGGCCATGTTCCCCACATCAGCATCCAATATTTATTCAATTATCAGGAAAAAAATTGCCGAGTCATCGAATTTTATTACTATCTGTGAAAGATAACTCCGAAGCTCGTATCAGATTATCATCGTGCCATAATCATACCATTGAATACTGATGACACGGATGCAGCAAGAAGGGCACCGCAGAACTCCAACATCCTGAAAATGGCTGAGTCCGCTGTAAGAGATTCGATGGCTCCCTTGAAACTACATCAAGAAGTTCCATGAAACCCGAAAGAATGTAAGTTTAGCTATGGATTATTTGGGAAATGCATTTAAAGAACCTAACAAAATCCTGAGTTCCAGTGGCCTCTCTGTCTACATAACCACAAGAGGAGATCCATTCCAATTGTTGCCAAAGCAACAGCCACAACAATAAAGGACCAATCAAATACAAAAAAAGACATAATAAAGCTTTTGAACTTCGAAGCTGCACTTGTATACTTGAAATTGTCTCATCATATTCTCATATTTTATTCCAACAGCAAAATTGAAAGCTGCAACTAGTGATGATGATCATCATCATCGCCATGTCCATCGGGTGGTCCTCCAGGGCCCACAACTTCAAGCTGTCAAACACCAACAAGAGTCAGCAAAATTTAGCAATACTCCAACTTAAATTGTTGTTATAGACGTGCAGCCAGAGACAATTCAGTTTAAAAAAGTTCACTTAGTCTATTCATTCAGAATTACATGTATCTAGGCAGAAAATATATTATTTGGTTACACGTTCTGCAGATTGAACTACCCCAAGTCATGAGAGGTATGATATGCAGTGCATTGTGATCCAAATATCAAATCCAAACCAAGTCTATAGACATCACTTTTTAATTGAACACTACAACTCTGGACTGAATAAAGCTTGTGAAGCCTTCAATGTTTACCCTACACTTAACTTTGATTTTAATTCAGATATTTATGCTCAAAATTGATCAAACAGATCACAAATATGCATTTCTAGTAAAATAAATTGTCATCTAAAACGTAATAGGCATCCCATGGCATGATGAGGTAAAATCATCTACAGAAAGAACTGATTGGTCAACCATACTGGTTATAAACAGGTGCATGTGAATATGCATACACAACTAGATTCAAAGGACAAATATATGCATAGATCTTCACATTCAAGTTAGGCTCAGTACACTGCAGAAGGCCCTACAAATTGCTAGTGATTTCAATTCAAACCTTCCACTTACCGCAAAGTGCTGTGTGCACACTGGGCATTCATGAGGCTTGCCTTTCTCCAGCCAAAACCACACAACATCATGTTCATCCTCTGCAACTCAAAAAATTAAGCAAAATTCTTTTTTTCAATATACAGGAATAAAGTACTTCTGCTTAATTCGATGAAGATGCTATCATCAGCTCAAACAAAAAAAGGAGAAATAAGAATGATAAATGCCCACCTCCTTCACCTCCAGGGCATCCAACTATTCTCTTGTCATAGTAGGACTTGATAACAGAAGGCTCTTCCTACAAGGGGAAAAAAATTATATATACAGATTATATATACGGCCAAAATTATCATAGTTCTGCACAATGGAATATGACAGAAGGCATAATACAGACAATAATAATAACAAGTCGTCAACAATGAATAGTTGACAATTCAAGAGTCCATTATAGACAATCATACACACATAAACTATACCTTCAAAGGATGGGGAAGCATTTATAATAGTGGAAAATTCAAAGGGCTAAGGGCACCTATTTAAAGTTTGCTGACACTGAACTACCAGCCAATTAAAATGGCAGTTTAGCAAAGTTGTGCACACAAATAAAATCACAAAAGAAAAGGACTGATCCATCTGAAAGAATCTATATAAATAAACATAATTTATACAGACGTGATATGTAAAATTAGAGGAGAAGAATGCAATGCCACTTGTCTATAAAAGGAAACTATCTTCCTTGATAACAGTTGGGTGCAGGTTGCACCAACAAATGACCCAAATAATCTGAACCAGCCCAGACTACCCCAATGAACTGAACCAACCCAGACTACCTCAATGAACTGAACCAACCCAGACAACCTCAATGAACTGAACCAAACCAGACTACCATAAGCCATTAGATTTTTATTGTTAACCTTCCAAGAACAGAAATGGATGTGAATAAAGGTTATTAAAGCCCACTCATTCACAGATTAACTCAGAACAGAAATAAAAGAGATGGAATCAGTTGAGGATTTAGGGTCCTAGAGCTATAAACATGGGGTGGTAGTTTCAGATATAAGGAATAGAAATAGTCTTGAAATTTATACCATCAGCACCTCCACTGTCAAAGCTGCCATCTCTACCACAAAACATCTTCCATGCCGCCACTCCAAAGAAGCAGCCACCGCTAACAATTAATTAATTATTATTGTTTAATCTGATTCTCATCTCAAGTCTGTATAACATAGTAATTGTCTTCATTCCCATTAAATTCGCTATTTTTTCATTTCTGATTTTTTTATTTTTCATTATTGATTACTGAGCATCTCCTTGCATACATGACAGTTTGATTTAAATAATACTGTAAAATTTACAAATCTACTTCTAAAGCAATATTAAGTGCCTCGGCCCTTGGCACAATCTCAGAGACCTCAACACAGGAACCATGTTAATCATTATAATAAGCAAAAGGGCAGCCTCTAGAAGAGAAAAAAGGAGATTATTCCATCTTCTGGTTTAAACAGAAGTCCATTTCATCTTTACCTTACCAAAATCATATAAGGACCAACTCATGAAGTCAACCAACTTTTACAAGAAACCTTACACTACCACTGTCACATTTAACCTAATGAAACAAAACTGTTAGAAATCAAATCCAAGCAACTCAAATTTACTTTTTTTCCTCGTGCCAAATCTGTATCCTAACATTTAAATGCTGTCAGACTTATGAACACCTTTTCATTTTTTTTTTTCAAAACAACATATAATATGGCGTGAACCATTTTTGCCATACAAACATAAATCATTACAACCATGTTCCATTAACACAAATGAACAGCAGAAATAATAATATAAAAAAGAACACATAGAGAATGACCTCACCTATTAAAAACACAATACTAAAGAGAAACAACATGTTGAAGTGGCAAAGTGCAAAGCACTAACCTTTGTGCCAAAAGGGCCTTCAGGAAAGTCTATATCAAGAAGTTTCTTTCCCTGAACAGCAAAAAAACAATTGAAATAAGAACAATCTCTTCCACATAATATAATAAAACCCAACAGATAAAACAGACTTGGTTTATGACTATTAAAAAAAAAAAAGCCATGCATTAGCAAAGGTTACAATAAATACAAGTGATAGCGCACTCAGCTCCATTTAACTTCCCATTTCATGCAAATCAAAAACCAAAAAAAAATTGATAACACAACAGTTCATTTTCTTGTTGTTTTTCAACATAATTGGAAACGCCATTCCCATTTCCCTTTCTCACTTTCCAAAAACAGGAGGGGAAAAAAGCACCTCAAGCTCAGCTTCAAGCTCCTCCCGCTCATGCCCAGTAGCAATAGGCATTACATCCTCAACCCTCTTCTTTACTGCACCATCCACTACAAAACCAAAGAATTCTTCATCATTAATTATTTAATTTCAATTTCATACACATCATAAATGATGCACATATTATAAAATTCAGCATTTAACAGCAGCAGCATCATTTATCACAAATCTCCATCCAATTGCAGCCACCGAAATTAAATTACAAAATTATAGAAACTCATAGATTTAAAACAAATCTCATCTCCATAACACATACCTAAATAAAACGAGAAACGAGTCAAATACTAACTACAAAAACCACACAAAAAATACAATCGGGAAGTCATAAACGGTGTCGTAAGTGTGTGTAGGTGAAGATCTGAGAGGAGACAACAGTACACTAGACAAAGTCGAGAGAGAGGACCTGAAGCGGCGCTGAGATAGCGATTGAAGACAGAAGCGGAAGGAGATCGGTTAAGGAGCAGGAATTGAGTGGATCGGGCGGAGGCGGGGGCGGAGGCGGAGGCGGTGGCTAGGGTTTTGAGGTGTGAAGAGGCTAGTCTTCTCCACATTGTTTCTTTATGATGTAATAATATTAACGTGTTCTCGTTTTGATCTGAGGTCACGCCCTCCCTCCCTGTTGGTAACCAATCTACTTCTTTGCTTTTTATTTTCGACCAGTCAGAGAAAATGGTTGGATGAAAGACAGATTGTAAAATGGGGTCCGGGTGGCTATGGGGTTCGTTCAGTTTGCGAGAACTGAGGAGGCGTGTGTGGAGTGTGTGGTTTCACTTTGCACGTGTCACTGTTTCCCCACGTGTGTGACTTTTTTTTTTACTTTTCAAAATTTCCAAATACATGCGTGTGTGAAAGAGATTTTTATTATTATTATTATTAATTTTACTCTCTTTTTTTTTTTGGTATGATTTATGCAAGTAATGGAAGTAGTAAAGTAGAAAAGATTGAAAAGGAGTTTGGGATTGCTACTTTTGGTTTTCATGAAAGAGATGGTACTGTTTAAAAAATCTTCATTTTAATTCCTAGAGTTTAAGTATAAGGATTAGTTAAAACTAGATATGTTGTATGCTTTTCTCCGCGGTTCAATCGATTTTTTTGTAACATAAAAAAAATACTCGAGTATTTTAAATAAAGAAAAAAATTCATCCAATTATATGATAGAAAAACAACAACAATAAATGAATTTAATTTTAAAATAAAAAGTGATAAGGATAACCAGAAGAAAAAAAGCTCTTGTCAAGAGGGAAAAAATCACAAAGTTGAATTCCAAGATAATTCAATGTTAAAAGATGAAATTGAAGAAAAAATAAAGCACCTCGAGTCAACCCAATGATGCGAATCAGCGAGCATCATTAAATAATCCATTAGAGGTACTAATTAAGCCTATTACAAGGTCTAAAACTAAAAGGATCCAAGATAAATTATACTAGACCATCGTGTATTGTTTAGGTCATATCTGAAGTTATCTGTTGAATTTTGTGACAATTTTGGTTGAGGGTAAAAACTAGACATATAAAGCTTTACATATATATTTAGTAAGTTCAGTAACTCATCCAGATAAGAGAGACCGGCGTGTTTGAAGTTGGGCTTGAAATCTGCCAGCAAACAATCTTTATTATGCGAGGATTCCTTATGTAACAACAATCCTTCTTCTACAATGAAAGATTTTGGCAACTTTGGTAGCATTAAAAATTCTATTTTTTTTCAAGTACAACTTAGGAGTTTTGTTTTTCATGGAATCCTTAATTTTCAAGGATACCAAGCTGGTTGCTCGCAAATTGGATAATTAGAGACGGTGTTAGACTTTTTTTTTTAATGCGTAGTTTTACACTAGAAAGCATAACTTTCAATCCGATTGTTAGATTAGACTGTTTCCATGAAATTTCAAAGGTCTTGGTTTTATACAATTAAAATTTCAGGGCAATCGAACCTTGGAAAGACCTTGCGATAAAGTTCATAAGCTACTATGCAAAAATTGCATTATTTTTCTAATTGGTGTAATATTCTTTTTCCTACTTCATTTATAACCCTTTTGTTATTTTTCCAGCATTTAATAAGATATTTTTATCTAGTATAAATATGATTATTTAGCTAATAATTAGGTTTTATTTTTAGATTGGTATTTATTATTGTTGTTGCATATTATGTGCTTATGTGTAAGAGGATTCTCATACTTTTAGTTATTTATTGAACTATCTTGACTTATCAAATAATAACTATCTTTGTGGCGTTTTTAAAAGAATCAAGTTTTAAAAAGAAGAACAAAAAAAAAAGATATAAAAAAACAACCTAAAAAATAGTCGAGTTAACTAGTCAAACCTAATATTCAGATCATGAGATTGAGATAACTAATTGAAAGGAAACCGAAGAAGATCATGAGGTCTATTTTTCAAAACAAACAACAACGAATGATGAAATTAAAAAAAAAAAAATGTCAACTTGTGTTAATTTTTCAAACATGTGACCCAAATCACTAAATTGAAAGCACCATATCTGAAAAAACTACAAAGTCTAATTTTCAATCATTCAAATGTTAAATGATAAAATTGAAACAAAAAATCAATTATACAAAAGAATCGAAAACAAAAAAATAGCATTTATGAGAATGAGGACCAAATATGAAATAAAAAAATAAATGAGATAACAAGTTAGAAATTTAAATTGAAGAGGGAAATTAAAAATCAAAATCAGATTCACAAAAGAATCCAAAACAAAATATCATAATAAAAAAATGAGGATTAGATTTGAAAAAAAAATAACAAATCACAATTATAGATCCAATGATGAAATTGAGATTTGACAAAAGAGCCAAGAACAAAAAAAAATTAAGGACTAAAGTTAAAATATCAGTAAATGAGATGACAACTCTGAAATTTTGAATGACAAATGCAAATTTAAGGAAAGGAGAGACAAAAGAAGAAAAGAAAAAAAAGAAGAGGTCGTTGGCGACATGCAATTGCCTAAAACACTGCACATGTCACCCCATGTAGAATAAAGTATCGTGATGTCTCGAAAGTCATCGTGAAAGCCGATGTTTGGCCATCGGATAGTGCCTCACGCTCCGCTCAAAGGGACGTGTTCCCATATGCCAACCTTTTTTTAACTATATTTAAAATTTATTAAAATACTAAATTTCTCACTAATCAAGTCAATTATATATATAAAACAGATGAAAATATGAAAACGTCCTTGGACTAGTTAAAAAAAAGTTTGCTTTAAAGGGTAATATGATCGATTTACTAGCTTTGAAAATGGAAAAAAAAAAAACTAAAAAGAACCTTGAAGGTAGCAAAATGAATTTTATATTTAAGGATAATTCAGTTATTTTATTGTCTGAAAAAAATGACCTATTTGCCCCGATTTGTTTGTTAATGACAAATGAATCCTGGTTAAAAAAATCATATTACCCCATAGTAAATTCAATAATTTTGTTTAAAAATGACAAAAAGATAATTTCATTGTTTTAACCCATAGTGATCGATGTCGTAGACTACAATGATTTACTCATGTCTTTTTTTTTAATTTTAATTATTTGAAGAAAAGTGATTAATATAAAGTTTTGGGTGGTGTTATTTCTATTACACTAGTTGTTAATCCTATTACATTATATTCAAATATTTACACGTAGTAAAATATCTAATAAAATATAATAAAGTCAAGATGAATCAAAATTTAAGTGGAATTAACTATTTTTGGTATGGAAACGCCATTTTAGTTGTAAGATTTGTTTTTCCCTAAAGGAAGCAAATCACAAACTTTGGTCTTGGTGGACCCAAATTAAATGGCCTATAGTATTTGACCCATCAAGAAAATGAATTCAATTTTATTTTTTTAAAGTTCAAAGTAAACCTAATCCAGGTTGTTTGAAATCTTTAAAATTAAATTTAATTTCAAGAGTTAAATTAATTTTTGTGTTTGGAATATTTTTAAGGATATTGATATAAATTCTAAATAGAATTTAATTGCTAAAAAATGACTAAAAATAAATAAGAAGAGGCACCCTTTTATTTGCTATCATAGTTCTCCTTGAAATTAACATTAAAAATAATATTTTAAAAATACTTAGGAACACTATAAAAATTATGGAGCCATTGGAGTGTTGGTAAGCTACAGCAGCAAGTGAACCATCCATTCTTGCCCCACTATTATTTAGAGTCCATGCAATCCAATTATATGACGAACAATTATTTGACTCGTGTTGTCGCAGATTATATATATTTTTCTTTAAAAAAACTATAGGTATGAAGGTTATTTTTTTTGTAAAAAAAATTAAAGTATAAATTAAAAAGTTCATATAAGCATCTAATTAAATAAACCTGTAATCATTTATGTAAATAAACTAATGAAAAAATTGTTAATAATAGCTAAAAGAAAATCTGAAAAAATTGAAAGATGAATATAGACTTAAATATTTAATATTGTAATACGAGTTATTTACTCGATTGTGTTTAATAAATTTATTTTTGAAAATCAATCTATAACATAAATCGACACACATATAAAACTATTGAATAAAATAAAAAGAAATTTTTTTATGAAAGTTGCACATATTAAAAATATTATAAAAAATAAATGTTTTAATTTTTAAAATAAGTTTAATCTATATAAAATTTATTAAAATTATAGACGAATTACACTAATCTCATAAAAAAAAATTAAACACAGTTAATATAATAAAAAATATTGTTATTTCAAAAAGGTAAATAAACCAAATAAATCACAAAGAAAATATATTAATCAAAACATAAATGCATAAAATGTTTAAAAAACATATAAAAAAACAGAAATTTAAGAAAAAAGAGAGAGAGACAAAAAGTAATGACCAGATGTTATA
>Ga0307516_10005173_pt1 | contig 15720 bp, 7 predicted proteins | sample 19_EM_MG_FD_203310 | JGI IMG/M metagenome (GOLD analysis project Ga0307516, IMG submission 203310) | Populus trichocarpa ectomycorrhiza microbial communities from riparian zone in the Pacific Northwest, United States - 19_EM | ecosystem: Host-associated > Plants > Roots > Unclassified | place...
CGGCGCCTACCTTGGGGCCGCTCGTACTACCATTCACCCGGATCACCGAGTCATTGGGGTTGGTAACGCTAAGATCTGAAGGATACCCGCTGACCAGGTTACGGGCATAAGCCGTATTCAGGTTGGAAAAGAGTTGGTTCTCGGTATTCCTGTAGGCCCCTTCCATGGTGGCCAGGTATTGAGCCGTATCCTTCTGGAAGGTCAACACCGCACGGGTATTGCCCAGGTGGTCCTTTTCGAAGAAATCGTATTCCCAACGGTAGGCGGAACTTCCGTTCAGGTATTTATGAAAGGCCCATCGTGCCCGCCCTTCTTCATGGGCCAGGAATTGCAAAGTATCTGTTCCGGAGGTGGGAGTAGCATTGGGGCTCGTACGCTGATAGACAAAGCCATTGAGATAAAGGGTGGTGGTAGATTTTCCGGAAGCGTTATCCATCGTCTGTTTCTGCAACTTGTTCCCCGCCGCGTCATAGACATATTGTATAGTTCCTTTCCCGGTAACGACAATATTGTCCGGCAGGTTCAGATGATTATAATGGATATTGCTGATGGCTTTGTTATTATCCAGTACCAGGCTGCCATTACCATCATAGCTATAGTCCGTGCTTGTCTTAGTCGTCGGGCTATAATGAAAATCACCCAGTTTGGTGCTGTTGTCGTTATTATCATCGGTTACCTGCTGCAGTTTATTACTGCCAGTGTTATAATTATACCGTAGCGCGTCTATGACCGATGATCCTCCAAGCTTCCAGCCCGCCTGGATCATGGAGAGGATATTTCCGTTGGCGTCATACTTCATGCCATATCCATTATCGCTGTCAAATCCCCATATGCTAAAATTGAGCGTATTGGCATCCCAGGAGTTGCCGCTGGTGTTCTGGCTATATTCCGCCCTCATCAGGCGATTGACATTATCATATTTATAATCATATTTTCTTGGGACAGCATCTCCGGCACTCTTCCACACCGCAGAAGCAATATTGCCATTAAACTGGGGAACCTGGGTAGGGAGATTACCGGCTGTTCCCTTGTCATATCCCAGTTCCATCCCGAAATAATGCGATTCGGTACCTGCCAGATAATTCTTATTGATCCCCGTCAGCCAGTTCCGGATATTATAGTCATATATGAGGCTGTCAAGGTTATTGCCAAAGTATTTCGACCGCAGTTGTCCCAGTTCATTGTACTGCATGCTATCGATCAGTTGATCCCCGGCGGCCCCATCTATGCTTTTCCAGATACTCTTCAGCCGTTGACCGGCGTCATAGTTCATCTTGGTTACGATATCATGGTGCTGGACCGTATTGCCGTTCTTCTGGTGATTCAAAATGACCCGAAGGGGTTGACCGCTGAAATTGTATTGGGTCGTGAGGGTATCTACGCCCCCGGTAAAGTTCGTGCTTTGGGTCTGTATCGGCCGGCCATGATCGTCATAGTAAGTCTGCGAAGTAAGATATTGACTGGCTGTCCCCAGTACTTTTGTCATTGATCCTGTGGCCATACCACGGGTATTCATATAGGGAGTGGGCGCCACTGCATAATCGGGGGCGGTATTGTATGTTGAGATCAATGCGGCAGTTGAAGCCGTACTCAAGAAGGGACTGGGGTTGGCGCTTGCAGCCCACGAATAATTATCATAAAAAGTCTGTGTAAGCATTTCGTAGTTGGTGGAAGTATTCGGATAAGAACTACTGTCGTAGGCCAGGTTTTGGTGATAGGTCCTGTTATGTGCATCTGTTAATAATCCTGTGCGAAAAGGCCGATTGAAGTCATCATATTCTGTCACCAGCCATTTTCCCAGTACACGTTGGTTGGAATCCTGGGTCATCACCAATCTGTCACGGACATCGTAAACCATTTGTACTTCTCCGGCTCCGGGAATTTTTTTTATGATCATGCGCTTGCGGGCATCGTATTCATAACGGAAGCAAAGCTCATCGGCCAGCGCCTGTGTGACCACTCCTGTGCTGCTAATGGCTTCGACAGTCCGTGGTTGCAGAACAAAACGGAGATTGTTAAGAACATCATAGATATAATAAGTACAAAGCCACCCTGCATGTCCTGTGCCGGGACTGGTTGACAATTGTACTTTCTTCAGGATCGTATGTCCTTCTTTATCTTTATATTCCACAACCTGGTGATTCTGTTCATCCGTTGTAACATTTTTACTGAGTTGCCCTGCCGGGTATGGTCCTGCAATAATGGGCAAGCTTCCTATGGCGGCATTGATATTCCAGATCTGCACGCTGTCGGTAGTACCATTTAGCAGGTATTGCTGAGCTATGCCTCTGCTACTGCCGACCCAACTATTACCGGGTGCATAGGTATTTAATACCCGATTGAGCGGCGAGGCTTCAAAATTGGTCTTTTGGTAATAATAAGTTTCCCCTGGATACTGGGATGCTCCGAAGGCGGCCTGCTGCTGGAATGGGTCCATTTTGAAAGAGCCATCATTTGTAACATCGCCTACCTGGGCGACATTAGAAATAAATGACAGATACTTATATTGCTCCCTTCCGAATGCATCATATGCTACCGGGGTAACCAGATCCTTACCGGCGGTGCTGGCCTGATGGGCAACTGTCTGCAAAGGACGGCCCAGGCCATCGAAATACTGGGTCGTCATTTTGACATCCCTTAAGGGTCGAGTCACCAGGACGGCAGGGTCCTGTTCCGGCGCTGTAGCATCCCATTGCCGGATATAATTCTTTAAAAAAGGATAGCTGTATGCCGATGGAGGAGTTACCTGTGACCAGCCGTAACAGCCAATGGTCAATATTCCCGGCAATATGATGAATGCCCTTAGACATGTATTCAAGCCCATGTAAATATTTTTTAAAATTACTGGATCAATGACCGGCTACTGCCTCCTGGACATATATGTCCATTGGATTGGTTGCACCTGAGAACATTCCTACAATCTTTCCTTCCGGGCTTATCAGGACTTTTTGAAAATCCCCCAAAACCGCATAATCCACTATACTGTTCAGATCCTTTTTTGCCAGCCATTCATATAGAGGAAGTCGGGTGGCGCCTGTCACTACCGACCTGGCCGTTACCGGAAAGCTTATATGATGAGTGGCAATGAGTTGCTGAATACCTGCGTCATCCAGCGGTTCATGCAGGAAGCTATTGCTGGGTACCGCGATGATGGTCAGGTTATCATGATATTTCTCATAAAGTGTTTCCAGGCTGTCAAGTTGGAAAGAATACCTGCTTGCCGAGGCGATATTTATAATCATGACTTTTTTCCCTTTATACCGGGACAATGGCAGGGAGGATCCATCCGGGGATGGAAGGGTATAGTCATAAAAGCCCGCTAAATTCAGTAACAATTGCAGCATTATAAGAAAGTTCATATTAGTATATTTATTGAGGTATACAATTATTATCGATGGAACAGGGATAGTCATTATACTCTGTTATATCGCTTCCTTTTATACAGTCCGGATACCATTCGTAGTGGTAAATACATTTCCATTTTTGCGTTGGCTCATCGAATACGGCATGGGTGTCAACTCGGATGCCTGTCGAGCAGAAGCCATTTATGATTTGTTTATCAATTCCTATACAAGGCAATGGACAGGTTGTAGTATTTGTGCCTGCCGGAACCCACCTTGTTTGATTATACGTATCATCACAAGGGTTTATATTCTTTTGTTCCTGCTCTACCGCCCCGGTATTGTTATTGGAACCGTCCTTGACGCATCTTTGTGCGGTGACAGTATTTTGCCAGACTGAAACATCGCACCCACATGAGCCACCATTTACCCATCGCAGCGTGCCGTATGTAGAGCTATTGGGATTTATATCAATCTGTTGAACCTCGATGATCTTTGTCATAAAGCTCGTATCAACGGAGCAGTGTGGTCTGCGGCTTGCACCTGCTGAACGCCATACTGCTGTGTTCTCGCTATAGCCGGTGAAGAAATATTGAGCAGCTTTGATAATATTGTTGTCGGCGTCTCTTATAAATCGTAGTCTCCCTGAACCATCATACTCAAAATAGGTGATCGTATTGTTGACGGAATTTTTCGACGTAACACCCACGACCGGATCAAATGCATAGGTTGTCATCTGCGCGGTAGCGGGTAATAGCCTAAGTTCGTCGATGCTTACTGTCCCGCTGATCGTAATGGTGGTAGTAGAAGCCGGCAAAAGGTGTTCATAATAATGCCAGCCTCTTTTTACTACGCCTGCCACCCCGGATGCTCCATTTATGGTTGCCGACCCGGAAGACGACCAGTAAGTGACCAGATATGATTTAGCTGCGTTTAAGCCATTCCGGACGACATTCCCATTGGAAAGATTATAAGATTGCTTGCCTGTCAGGAACGAAGTAGTGACTCTCGCGGTGCTGGCTACAATCCAGCTACCGTTATAGTTTGTTTCAAACCCTGTAAAGGCGATATCAGTGCTGTCCGCTCCGGCCGTCTCGGCAATCACGAAGTTTTTATTATAGTCCCAGATCAGCGCCAGTTTTTCGTTACCTTTTTTTATGACGGTTCCGATAGTATTATCCGGTCGATACAGATATGTTGCCACTTTTTGAAAATTTGCAGCGGGGAAATTAAGCGCCTGGGGAATCGTATTGCTTACATTGATAGTGGCTGGTGCGATGCCATTGCCCGGGACATCTAGTGCATACTCATCTGATGGCAGAAAGACCGTACTGTCCATTCGTGATTTAAGCTTATAATTTCGATAGCCGCCTGCTGTTATATTGCCATTATTGTAAGTGAACCTCGCGAGAGGCAGATTCATAGATGCCTTTTTCATAAAATAGATGGCCGAATCTCCACTATTGACTTCGTTGAAATCCAACGAATATTTTACCTGGTCCATCGTAACCTCCGATTTACTGTTTCGGGTGACGATACGAGTCGGGTTCATATGCAGGGTGTCATCGTAAAAATAGGTTGTCGTGTCGATGCTAATGCTGGTGGGAGAAGCATGGGTTTCCACTATCTTCTGGTATTGTTGTACCCCTACTCTCCGGATCCGGTAATGATGGCAAAAATAATAGCTCAATGGTGGCGGCATTCGTGGCCAGTCGGGCGTGGTTGCTGCTGGACCGGGGTCATGGATCGCTAAAGAAACTCCACAGATATTGTTTTTGAGAACGGAGGAGGATTCATAGCAGTCTGCTATACCGTGCAGGGCAGGGTCAATCCTGGCCTTATACGTGATTGTTTCTTTTATCAGCAAATCTCCAGCAGCATTATATACGCGCTTTCCCTTTTCACGACCACTGAGGTAATTCTCAGGAATCTTACTGCAGATCCAGTTGGGGAGGACATCGAGCGTGTCTGCCAAAGGGGAATTTGAAGTGCTGCTGATGGCATTGGAATAAAAAGAGGAATCTGTATTCAAGTCGTCAAAATAGTCATACTCCGTGCGGCCATTGGATACGCCATTTTTTTCTTCCTGCACCTGCACATGGGAATAACTCAGATGAGGACCGGATCCCGAACCCTTATATTGATTTTCCGTGGCGATATGGTAATAAGGCCCGTGGGTGTCGTCTATTGCGCCACAGGTAAAACCATGAATTTCCATCACAGTAGAGGGAGGAATATATAAATGGCCACTGGAAGCGCCGTCACCGGGCCGTATGTACGAAAATCGTTTAATAAGGGTATCTCCAGTAACAGGGTCATAGCTCAGCATCCTTTTTATTCTTAGGCCGCCGACGATGTGGGGTAATGTTAAAGAGTTAAAGACCCCACCTACAAAGGCATCACTTTCCCGGATGGAATTATCCGGCATTCTGCCGGTATATGCGGTATGAGGTTCGTACTCCAACATGGTCTTTCCTCCTGTAGGATAGTTGATCTCTGTGAGTGCATCCAGTTTCATGGCTGGCCAAGCCGGGTCCCTGTTCGCGCCATATGTGGTACAGCCGGTATAGCTACTCATCATGTAATAGCTACTGGAAATAGTATTGGGAACACCATTGTGATATCCCCAGTAATCCTGCGCCCCAAACCCTGCATATCCGGCAGTGTCGTAATATTTGAATGTATAGGGATAGTATTCGTTGGTCTGAAGATCATTAATAATTATACCTTTCAACTTGAAACGGCCTGAAAGGAAGCCGCCTTGATCAAATTGTATTGTTCGGTAAGATTTTCCCGTTCCCCTGTCTTTTACAGTTATTCCACCTCCTGAGAAATCGAGTATTTCCCGGGAAGAAGTGATCTTTGAGATATCGTTGACCGAGGCGTTCAGAAAATCCGATCGAGTGCTGAACCCGTTCACACACTCGCTGGTAGTGCTATACTGATTTATAAACTTGTCGATATATCGTAATTGAAGGCTACCACTTTGGACACCATTATATTCCAGGGTAATGGTATCTTGCGTTGCCCGGTCAACTACTTTGGTGAGATACCATGCATCATATACATAAGGCATGGTTTCCTGGTAGGTGGATCTTGAAGGCCCACTTTCGCCAAAATAATAGTCCTTTCCATCTGGTGTTGAAATTTTAAACGAGCTGAAAGAAAACTGTTGCCGATAGATAGTATCTATTGCAAACCCCAGGTCCTGAATGGTAACATCGGCTAGTTGATCTACGACCGGAGTGATTTTCAGATCCGTCCTATTGGGCATAAGTAGAGGGTTTCCTTCCCGGTCAAAAATGAATTTGCCAGAATAATTGCCAAAATTGAAGTAGAACAGATCCGGCTCGCCGTCAATTAACCCGGCAAAAAACAGGGGTAATTCATCGCTGATATAAGGATTTCCGTGATCAACCCTATAATTATGATCGGCGATGGCATCGTGGATGGAGCCTGTCCCCAGACCATTGCTCACATCGATATAGTATCCCCCATACCTATGGAAAAAATCGGCCAGCGAATCCAGGGGAGTAGCCCAAACCAGCTGGATGTCTGATACACCCATTTTTAATTTTCTCCGTTTGAGCTCATGTCCAAGACCATCATCCGGATTACCCCGTACGACCCTTGTGATTGATCCGCCTCCATGCAAGGACCAACCTACCCCACCATACCCGAATTGCTCCGTAGCCTTAATCCCACCGGTATTATAATCAAGGGAAAGTGGAAGGTTATTCCCTTTTGTGGTGACGGTATATAACGGGATGCTTATATTAACGGCACCGGTAAAATAATTGACTGGCAGATCCAGGAATTGCTGCATCTTTTGGATCGTCGGATCTTTGGTGGAGTATTCGAATTTCGGTTGACCGAATACTTCCTGCGCTTGCGATGACAGGTTTGACATCAGCAGGATAAAAGAAGCAAGTGCGATCGATCGTAGCATAGGTTCTCTTTATTTATTTTCTTAATGCCAACCATACCCAATTCTGAATAGGATCGGTTGTGTTTTTGGTATCTGTTGATAGCTCAGGAAATCCCAAAGCAATTGCAGCCTCGTCTTTTTAAACACCCGGCTCCTTAGGGATACCGTCTTGCTTATTCCCACCAGGCCGCTTTGCACCCATTGATCTAACTGCCGGATCTGCTGCAGCGAGGCAAAAGGCCTGGCATAGTTGTATTCCAGTCCACCGGTAGCCGAGAAGCCGCTTTTGATCTTTATGTCCAGGAAAGACCGTAATCCGGTTCCCTGGCTGGAAAAGGCAATATGGTTGATGCCACTACCCCAGCCCAGTTTATAGCTGGTCCCTAATCCCACCGTGCTGCGATCATTCAATTTATAGCCCACCGTGAGGCCCAGGTCCGATGTCGTAGGAAAAAAATAGGTATTGGGAGTCGTTTGGAAGTCCGTTCCATATTCCAGTCTTTTCCAGAAGGTCTTTTTCTTTTGGTCATTAGGTTTGAAGCCCGGCATCTCGATATCCCCGCTACCGCCGCCGAGGCGGTCCAGCTTGTTCTTGAACCCGTCCAGCTGTGATTGGGCCGATTGCAAATTGGCTTGCAGGGCAGCTTCCGCACCGGCTCCCCCGGCACTTATTTGGTTCTGGATCAGTTGCGTCACCTGGTCCCTTGTCTGTAATCCTGTCAGCGCCTGGGGGCTGGCATAATTGCCCGGCAGGTTGAATAAGCCCGCTATCTGGGAATTATTCTTCATGAACTGCTGAAAGGCAGGCAACTGATTGAGCAGGGATAATGCCTTCTTTTCCAACTGATCGGGACTGTTCAGCATTTCTTTATACTCCCGTACCTGCTGTGAATAGTAATACAGATCCTGGTTAAGTCCCTGTAACTCTTTATTAAGTCCGGCCGGCAAATGCGTATACTGGCTAAGGTATTGGCTGATCGGCTCCTTGCGCTGGCGGACGAATTCTTTGACATCGCCGGCATCCTGTAATTTTCCCTGCAACTGCCGGAACTGGTCGATCGAATTTTGCAAGCCGGGGACAGCCCCGGCACTGAGCAGTCTCGGATTTTGCTGTAGGAAAGTCAGGCTACCTTGAAGAGAGTCGGTATTAGGTTGGTATTCTCCACTGAGCCGGTTTGAACGGTTGCCGGTATCGGTCTGCATTTGGTGGACCAAAGCGGCATAAGACTGTTGGGACGAAGGATCGAATAATTGTTTCGCAGCCGTCGTATCCCCCATCCGGAGCAATTTCTTTTTTAACCGGGCTTCGCGTTTGGCCATCTTAGCCAGGTATTTCTCCGTCTGTTTTGTTAGTTGCTGGTCGAGGTTTGCCGTTTTGTTTTGGATGCGGCTGAAAAGTTTGGAAGGGAATTGGATGACCCTGTCTGACAGGCCCTGCGGCTCTCCTCCCCGTTCATCCTGAGAAATGGAATTGAAGGGGCATAGGTATAACACAAGGAATAAACCGGTTAAAGGCATCCGCATGTAAAGGAAAATTAAGGGTTAATGGTCTGACGAAAAAAATACCTGATCGTAAGACAACATTAGGAAAAAATTGTATCCGCAGCGTTATGGATGATCGTTAGCCGGTGCCGGAACCATCGTATTTTCCGAAATGACATGCAGTCAATTTAATAGGATGTACCGGTAGACGTGTCGATTTTGCCGATAGATGTGTCGAAATCACATCCAGAAGAAAAATTGCTTTAGAAAAAAATTTGGTAAAAGTACTTGTCGGATTTTTTAAAACCCTGTACGGATTTTAACCCGTTGAATAGAGGAAGGTATAAGCAGCGATCATTTTTCAGTTGAAAACTATATAAAATAAAAGAGGGCGTCTCTTCACTTGAGACACCCTCTTTCGTTTGGGGACCGTGTAAACCGGCGTATAGTTATACCGACAGTTTCCATCCTTCGCGATACTGGCGTTTCACAAACTGGTTGGCCTCGTCAAAATTGGTGATCTTCATATTGGCTGCATCCCAGAGGAGCTTCTTCCTGCCTGGGAATTTACCGTTGGCATCCTTTACATTCCAGCTCCGCAGGGCCAGGTTGCCCATCAGGATCGTTTCGGTCAGGGGGCCTGCATATTCGAAGGGGGAACTGACCTTGTTCTTGCCAAAGCCGGCAATACAGGCATTGACCCATTGCACATAATGCCCTTCAGGGACCCTGGCGAGGGTTTGCGGTACCGTAATTTCCTTCGTGCGGGAAGTGGGCAACAAGGTGGGGTTGGCCGCATACGTGCCGCACATGATCTTTCCCTTGGTGCCGGTGATGATACAACCCCCATCGCTATTACCCATAGGCTCGTTGGGGCCTAACTCATCCGGGCGCTCAGGCCGGATGCCGCCATCCATCCAATAGAGATTGATATCCGGCTTGCCGTCTTTACCGGGGAATTTCATTTTCACGGAAGATGAAGGGGGACAGCTTTCAGGAAAGTAAGTGGGATGCCACATTTCCTGGTAGATATCGCCTACGCTGCATTCCACCTCGGAAGGATAACCCAGGCCTACGGTCTTGAACGCAGGATCGATCAGGTGACAGCCCATATCGCCCAGGGCGCCGGTGCCGAATGCCCAGAATCCTCTCCAGTTGAAAGGAGCATATTCCTTATGGTATTCTTCGAATTGGGCCGGTCCCAGCCAGAGATCCCAGCTCATTTCCTTTGGCACTTCCGTGGCGGATTTCGGTCTTCCAAACCCCTGGGGCCAGACAGGCCGGTTGGTCCAGACATGAACGGAGGTCGCATCCCCGATGATACCGGCATTATACCACTCCTGCATCAGGCGGACGCCATCGCTGGAAGAACCCTGGTTGCCCATCTGGGTGACTACCTTATATCTTTTGGCCGCTTCTGTAAGGGTGCGGGCTTCAAAAATATCATGGGTCATCGGCTTCTGTACATAGACATGTTTGCCCAGCGACATGGCGGCGGTTGCCGCGACGGCATGGGTATTATCGGGAGTAGAGACGGACACCGCATCGATATGCTTGTGCTCCTTATCCAGCATTTCCCGGAAGTCCTTATAATAAACGGCTTTCGCGTATTTCTTTACGGAGTCGGCCGCCTGCGTCTCATCCACATCGCAGAGCGCGGCTACATCCACCTTGCCGCTTCCGAAAAAGTTCTTGAGGTCATCTTTACCTTTCCCGCCGGCGCCGATGGCCGCAATGACCAGGCGGTCACTGGGAGCGATAAAGCCCCTTCCCAATACATGACGCGGAACAATAAAAAATCCTGTGGCGGCCAGGGAAGCACCCCGTAGGAAACCCCTGCGGGAGTGTCGTTTGTTTTTTTCGTTCATAATGTTTGTTGGCAGAGTTAATCAGTTAAAAAATAGATAGGGCAATTTACAGCAATCGTTCGCCTGCAAAACACCTACGGGCAATTTAAACAAGAATTCATTTAGCATTGTTTTAGTAAGTCCGGTTGGAAAATTATAATTTTAGTTCGGCAAAACAATATTCCATATGGCCGTCATTCAATGGGAAGATTTTGAAAAAGTGGATATCCGGATCGGGACCATCCTGGAAGCGGCTCCCTTCCCAAAGGCGAAAAAACCGGCTTACCAGTTGACCATCGATTTTGGCGCACTGGGAATTAAGCGATCCTCCGCGCAGATCACGCACTTATATAGTGAGCAGCAATTGATTGGGAGACAGATCGTGGCCATCGTCAACTTCCCGCCCAAGCAAATAGCGAATTTTTTCAGTGAATGCCTGGTATTGGGCGTATATACTGAGAAAAATGAAGTAGTTTTATTAGGCCCCGAACGGAAAGTGGAGAATGGCGGAAAAATAGGCTGACAGGTGAGCTACCGGAATATCCCCTTAACTATTCTATATGCATCAGGAACTGATCGAAAACAGGCAAGTCGCTGCTTCGACTTTTTACCGGTCGCCCCTGGGCATTCTCAGGATCTCGGGTACGGATACCTATATCAGTGAAATAAGCTTTATCGACACGGCCGACCAGGCCGGTGAGATGGACATGCAAGGCCCCCTCTCCCCTCTTTTCATCCAATGCATCGAACAGCTGATCCAATATTTCCAAGGTCAACGGCGCGTCTTCGAATTGCCCATTCACCAGGAAGGCACGGACTTCCAGCATAGGGTCTGGAATGAGCTGCTCTCCATTCCCTACGGAAAAACCATTAGCTACCTGGAGCAGGCCCGGCGCCTGGGAGATACCAATGCGATACGGGCCGTCGCTTCGTCGAATGGTAAAAATCATGTCGTCATCGTAGTGCCCTGTCACCGGGTCATCGGATCGAAAAAAGACCTGGTGGGCTATGGAGGCGGGCTATGGCGCAAGAAGTGGTTGCTGGATCATGAAACGAAGATCCTCTATGGCGTGCAGACCTTGTTTTAATATCTCTCGTATTTCATTTCTGCGGTAACTCTCCTATTCATTCCTGCGATAATAGGTCACACCGCTGCTGTATTTCTTCATAAGCGAATGCAAAGCCTGGCATAGTAACATTTTTCAGACGGTGGTCTTATCAACATAAGGAACAGCTCAGAAATAAGGCAGCTTGTGCGACCTATTACCCCAACAGCCGCTGATGTGCGAGGTGGTCGAATGAACTCGGAAATAAGGCAACTTTCGAACTATTGTTCCGCTTTGGCATCTGCTGTGCGAGGCGGGGTGAGATTCGTGGGGGCAACCTGCTGATGCTCTTGCCGGGAAACGCTGTTTCTGCCTGCCATAGCCTCAAAAGCCGCATTATTTACGAGCTATTGAACCTGCTGATGGCATATTGGTTGAAAGAATTGCAGTTGCCTGGCTTTAGGTTGGCTCATGAGTAAATACAGCGGTGTTGAGGACAATGGCAATGGGAAATCCCCACAATGGGGAAATGCCACAGGGGTCTTTACTGCGTTACCTATGCAGCATCGGGGGAAGCGGGGTGGTAATCAAACCCGGGGAAACCTGGTGTTAAGTCTTAATACGTCAGCTGATTCGAATATCTCTTCAATTGTATTTCCGCGGCCTTCGCGGCAAAACTCAGGTTGATCAATAAAAAGCCTGCAGCTTCAAAGCTTTGCTGCGCATTCTTTACATCGACGATCGTTGCCTGTTTCAGTTGGAATTTCTGTACAACCAGGTTGAGCAGTTTACCCGAAAGATCATAATTCTCCTTTGCCGTCTCCAGTTGTTGAAGGTTATTATTATAAGCCTGCCAGTTCTTCACGGCATTGGCCGAATACCCGAAGGAGAGCGTATCTTTCTGCAATGCGGCATTCTGCGTATTGATATGGGCTACTTCCTGTTCCTTGCGATAGATGAACCCGTTGAATATGGGGATCGTCACGCTAAGACTGGCATAGGGACCATAGTTTTGGTTGAGCAGGGAGAATCCCGCAGCATTCTTCGTACGGCTGAAATTAAAGCCCGCATTGGCTCCCAGGGAGGGATAGCGGAGGGCGGCCGTTTCCTTTTCAAGAAATCCATTGATCCGGATCTGCTCGTCGGCGACCTTGATATCGGGGTTGGTCTGAATACCGCTAAGCACCGCATCGAGCTTTAGGCCCTTGTCCACGATGATCGTATCCAGGATGACCAGGGACGAATCGGGGTTCAGCGTAAGCAGGGTGAGCATATCCGTCTTACCCTGGTCAACCACCAATTGCTGCGCCTGTAGATTCTGGATCTGTGTATTGAGGTCCACCTGCGACTGGAACAGGTCGGCATCATTGGCCACGCCGATACTCCGCTGGGCCTTGACGATATCCAGCTTTTGTTTACTTACTGCAATAGAACTCTCCAGGGTCTTCGCATAGCCCTGCTGACGGAGGATATCATAGTATTTGACCATGACATTGTATATGATGACCAGGGCCCGTGAATTAAGCAGTTGCCGGCTCTGGGCTTCTACGGCGGTAAGCCTTTTCTTGGCCGTGACCACCCGCTCCCCGTTATACAGCAGCATGGAGGCATTGACGGATGCGGAGAGGTTGTTACTGGCGGCATTATTACTGCTCTTGTTATTGGCAGGATTGGAGTACTCCTGTTTAAGGCTTGTGGATTGCTCCTGTTCGCTGCCCGAGGCGGTGACTACGGGAAGCCCTCCGGCGATGCCATAACTGTTATAGACATTGGCTATTTCGATGTTGTTCTTTGCTATCTGGATACCGAGACTGTTCTTTAAAGCGATGTTCACAGCGTCTTTCAAGGTCAGTACAGGCTGTTCCATGCCTGCCTTGGGAGCTTGCTGCGCCATCATGCCGCATGGAGATAAAAGCAGTGCCAGGAGCCCTCTCCTGAAAGCCGTTCTTTTGATCCTGCTGAACCTTATTTTCTGCATATTGATTATTGGCATATGTTGGGTTTAAACGGCCCTATTCTACGATCTGGGTAACATGTGCTTTGTGTTTGCTGGATACAAAAGTATAGACAGCAGGGATAACGAACAAAGTGAGGATCAGAGAGAACATGATCCCACCCACGACGACGATCCCCAGGGGCACCCGGCTGGTAGCAGCCGCTCCCAGGCTTAATGCGATGGGAAGGGCGCCCAGCGATGTAGCCAGGCTGGTCATCAGGATCGGGCGCAGACGTTGCGAAGCGGCTTCTATGACGGCCTCGCGCTTGCCCATACCCTGCTCCCGCTTTTGATTCGTAAATTCCACGATCAGGATCCCGTTCTTGGTCACGAGCCCGATCAGCATGATCATCCCGATCTCGGAGAAGATATTCAGGGTCTGGTGAAAGATCCACAGACTCAGCAGGGCGCCTGCGATGGCAAGCGGCACCGTGAGCATGATCGTAAGCGGGTCGACAAAGCTTTCGAACTGGGCGGCCAATACCAGGTAGATCAGCGCCAGGGCCAGCCCAAAAGCAAACAGGATATTGGAAGAGCTCTCGGCATAATCCCGCGAAGCCCCGGAAAGCGCGGTTTGAAAACTGGGATCGAGCAATTTATCGGCGATGGCCTGCATGGCGATAATACCGTCCCCGATGGTCTTGCCTTCGGCCAGGGAAGCCGAGATCGTCGCGGATTTATACCGGTTGAAATGGTACAACGTCGAAGGGCTGCTATTCGATTCCATATGTACGACGGCATCCAGGGGAATATTGTCCCCGCTGGCATTGCGAACATAGACCTTGCTGATATCGGTGGGGTTGTTCCGGTCGGTCCTTTCCAGTTGAGCGATCACATAGTACTGATATCCGTTCATGATGAAATAAGCCAGCCTGCCGCCGCTGAAGGCGGCCTGCATGGCGGAGATCACATCATTGGTGGAGAGTCCGAGGTCCTTTACCTTCATGCGGTCCACGCTGATCTGTACTTCGGGCTTATTGAATTTGAGGTTGACATCGACATTGGAAAAGGTCTTGTCCTTGCGGGCCGCATCCAGGAAGGCCGGCATGATGCTCTTTAGCTTGGCAAGGTCCTGATTTTGCAGAACGAACTGAACGGGCAGGCCGCTCTTCGAGCCCGAGCCTACGGCAATGGTCTGTTCCTGGATGGCGAAGATCCGCGCATCGTTGAAACGCGTCAGCTTCCGCTGCAGGTCATTGGCGATCTGATTTTGACTCCTGCTCCGATCCTCCGGCGCAACGAGGGCTACACGGGGCTGGGAAGTGTTGATGGCTTGCTGGGAGGGGGTCCTGGCAAAGACGAAATCCCTTTCATTGACGGAATCGTATAAATAGTTCGAGATCTGGTCGGCCACCCGCTGCGTATAGCTATAACTGCTGCCTTCGGGCAGGGTAACGGTAAAGCGTATGTTACTCCTGTCCTCCAACGGCGCGATCTCACTCTGCAAACTCCGCAGGATAAAAAAGATCATGACGCCGCAAACGGCAATGATGACCCAGGCAGTCCAGCGGATCCTCATAAAGCCCTTGAGCAAGCGCAGGTAACCGTTCTCCATACCCGTAAAGAAAGGCTCGGTCTTTTCGTAAAACCATCCATGACCCGTCTTCTTACTCGTGAGGTACACATTGAGCACCGGCGTGATGGTAAGGGATACAAAGGAGGATATCAGTACTGCGGCAGCCAGTACCACCCCGAATTCCCGAAACAACCGGCCTACGAATCCCTGCAGGAAGACAACCGGCATAAACACGACCGCCAGGGTCAGAGAAGTGGAAATAACGGCAAAGAAGATCTCCTTACTGCCCTCGAGGGCAGCCTTATGGATAGGAAAGCCCTGCTCGAGCTTTCGGAAGATGTTTTCCGTCACGACGATCCCGTCATCCACCACCAGCCCGGTGGCCAGTACGATCCCCAACAGGGTGAGGATATTGATGGTAAACCCGGCCACATACATGATAAAGAAAGTGGCGATCAGGGAAATAGGAATGTCGATCAAAGGACGTAAGGCGATCAGCCAGTTACGGAAGAAGAAGAAGATCACGAGCACGACCAGTGCGAAGGCGATGACCAGGGTCTCCTT
>Ga0307516_10005175_pt1 | contig 15714 bp, 25 predicted proteins | sample 19_EM_MG_FD_203310 | JGI IMG/M metagenome (GOLD analysis project Ga0307516, IMG submission 203310) | Populus trichocarpa ectomycorrhiza microbial communities from riparian zone in the Pacific Northwest, United States - 19_EM | ecosystem: Host-associated > Plants > Roots > Unclassified | place...
GAGGCATCCGAGGATACTGGGTTTCACTGTTTTTGTTTCTTTTCTCTGCAACTGTTTGTTGCTATACTGGCGGTTTCGTTTTCTCCTCTCCTGCGTTCCTTTGCATCTTCCGTACGAGGGGAAGTGTCAAAATAATGGGCGTCCGGAGATGACGGACCGGAGACGGCGTCTGGAGATGACGGACCAGAGGCAACATGTCCGGAGATGACAGCAGCCCTAGTATCCGAGCACTGGTTCGGGAGACAGTCTTCCGTCCTTTCCCCTTGGCGTGTCCCTCAGGCGCGTTGTATATAGAGAGAATGTTCCTCCTTCGACTTTGTATCAATCAACCAATTCACTATCTTCGTCTCTATCGATCCCTATATTCCAACAAACCAGCCAACCCATCACAGTATACGCTCTCCTTGATACCGGATGTACTACCCCCCTTATCAGCAACACCTTTGTTGATAAGTGGAGCATCCCGTGTCTTCCTCACAAAAATGCAGTCGCCATCCGAAATTTCACCGGTGACATTGTTAACGGAGCCTGGGAACGATACACCATACCCATGCTCCTCCAGCACCAGTGACACTTCACCCAAGAAGTCTTTAAGGCAGCCCCTCTGGAGCCTGGTGTGGATGTGTTCCTCCCCTTTTGGTGGATCGCAAAGCACGCCCCTCAAGGTGCTTGGGATTCCGACGAACTCTGCTTCAGCACCCCCCACTGTCTGAAGAACTGCACCCGATCGGCAGTTACGGAGTTCACCTTGGACCTCGACGAGTCTATTTTGTTGCACTCAGAGGCCAGGGTAATTGGTTACGTCTCGGCGGTGGAAATGCCAGCCAACGACCCACTGGTGCAGGTACTGGTGTAATTTTGACAGTTCTTATACACTATGGGAAAAGATGCTGCCGACACCCTCCCGGAGCACCGCTCCTACAACCATTCGATCGACCTCAAGCCGGGCGAACATCCACCTCGGGGCCCCATTTACCCACTCTCCGAAACCGAACTACAAGCGCTTCGGGAATGACTGAAGGAAATGCAGACGACAGGGAAAATTCGACGCTCCACCTCTAGCACCGGTTCTCCTATCCTTTTCATACCGAAACCAAGTGGTCACGGCCTCCGCCTATGCATTCATTATCGAGGGATCAGCTGAATCACGATCCCTAACCAATACCCCCTTCCCTTGATGCAGGAACTACAGGATCGAACCCAGGGAGCCAAATTCTTCACCAAAAGGGATTTGAAGAACGGGCTCCACCTGATCCTCATCAAGGAGGGCGACGAATGGAAAACCGCTTTCCGAACCCAATACGGCCTCTACGAGTTTCTGGTCATGCCCTTTGGGTTAACCAATGCCCCCGCAATCTTCCAAGATATGATGAACCTTATCTTCCGAGACATGATCGACCTCGGACTTCTCGCCTACAAGGACGACCTCCTTATCTATGTCAAAACAGTTGAGGAGCATGACGACATCGTCCGAGAAGTGCTATGAAGGCTGCAGGTGAACAAACTCACCATATCCCCGGAAAAGTGTGTTGGGAGGGTATCCGAGGTGGAATTCCTCGGGTACGTTATTGGACGAGACGGGATTAAGATGTCCCAAGAGAAAGTCGAGGCAGTGCTAAACTGGAAGTATCCCTGCTCCCTGTCCGAAGTCCAGTCCTTCTTGGACTTCGCTAACTTTTACCGACGCCTCATCCGAGACTATTCGCGAGGAGCCCGTGCCTGGACGGAGCTCACGAAGGGTCAAGCGCAGGACTGGAAATGAACAGCAGAGGCAGAGCACACGTTCGACGAACTCAAGTCCCGATTCACCACTGCACCAATACTCTCCCACTTCGATCCTCAACGGCCAGTGATAATCGAGACCGACGTGTTGGACTTTGCCTTGGGAGCTGTCCTATCCCAAAGAGAAGACGAGAACCACCTACACCCGGTCGCCTTCCACTCGAGGAAGTTCACCCCCACGGAGATCAATTACAAAATCCACAACAAGGAACTCCTCGCCATCGTCGACACGTTTAAACATTGGCGACGATACTGCAAAGGCATGCTGCATCAGGTGCAGGTGTTCTCGGATCACCAAAACCTTGAGTACTTTACCATGACTAAGGTACTCAACCGGCGTCAAGCTCGTTGGGCCCAGGAGCTCGTGGGTATCGACTTCAAGATCTTTTACAGACCCAGATCCCAAAATGGTAAGCCGGATGCTCTATCAAGGCGTTCGGAGTACAGCCCAGAAAAAGGGGGGAGTGACGACCAGCCAATCACGACGGTCCTACACGCCAAACATTTTTCTGGCAGGATGAACATGGGCAGAGTCAACACGATCTACATTATGTCGGCCGTATCACTCTCTTTGATCCCGGAAAGAAAATGGTCACGAGAATTCGCGGCCCTGGTGCGGAAGGCGGGATTGGCCGACCCCGAGTATCAGAAGGGACTCGAGGCGGTGAAGAACAAGGAAAAGGAAGGGGCCCACCGAGCGGCCGGGTCGGATGGCAGCAATGCCAAGCAGGTAGCCACTCTCCCTTGTGAGGAGCAGCGGACGGTCCGAAAGGCCAGGAGTAAGGGAATCCTCGGGATCAATGAAGGGCTGCTCTACTGGAAGGGTATACTGTGGATCCCAGAGGATAAGGACCTCATCAGATAGGTCCTCGAATTAGAACACGACTCGAAAGTCACCGGCCATATGGGCCAGGATGAGACGATCGAGCTGATTTGCCGGAATTTCTGGTGGCCGAAAATGGACAGGCGAATCATCGACTACGTCCGAAGCTGCCCCGAATGCCTGAAGAACAACGCAGCACGGCACCACCTGTACGGACTGCTCAGCCCCCTCGAGCTTCCGTAGTCTCGGTGGTAATCAATCGCCATGGATTTCATCACCGACTTGCCGATCTCCGACAACCGCGACCAACTCTGGGTAGTTGTTGATCGCTACACCAAGATGGCGCACTTCCTTCCCTTGACAAAGGAAGGAAAAACGGCAAAGGATCTTGCAATCATTTTCGCGCGTGAGATCTGGAGACTCCAGGGGCTCCTATCGGATATCATCTCGGATCGGGACTCGCGCTTCATGTCGGAGACATGGAAGGAGTTCCTCCGATACTCCAGCATCTGTCCGTGAATGTCGACTGCATTCTGACCCCAAACAGACGGCCAAACCGAACACCTCAACCAAACCATCGAGGCCTACCTCCGAGTCTTTGTCACTTATGAACAAGACAACTGGGTATCCCTGCTACCGATGGCTGAGATCGCTTACAACAACTCGGTCACAGCCGGCTCGGGACTAACTCTGTTCTACATCAACTACGGATTTCACCCAACGGCCACGAACCCTGCTGCGGAAAAATCTCTCAACTCCGCCAGCAAGGTCTACGCGTATTGGATGCACACCACGCATGACGAGGCCCACAAGGGACTCGAAACAGCACAGGAGCGAATGCGCCGGTACGCAAACCTCAGCCGCAAGGAGGCTCCAGCATACCAGGTCGGGGACCTGGTTATACTCAATGGGCGCAACATCCAGACAAGACGCCCTTTCCGGAAGATGGACCACAAAAATCATCGCCCCTTCCAAGTGGAAAAAATCATTTCTCCTCTCGCCATCCAACTCACGCTACCATGGGAATGGAAGATTCATAACGTCTTTCATGTGTCACTACTGGAACCCTACCGAACTAGCGAGTACCGAGCACCCCCCGATCCTTCCAACGTGCTTCGGGAGGCGGACGACGTAGAGCAGAGTGAGGAAAACGATGTCGACAAGGTCCTTGGCAGCACCAAGCAAGGACACCGTGTCCTGTACCTCGTGAAGTGGCTCGATTACCCTGACCGCGAGGATTGGACGGAAGATGTTACACCTTAAAAAGTGCAACAGGAGTTCTGAAGCAACGTAAGTCACATGATCGGAACCCCATTCTCAGAAAACAGGTTCGGCTCGATATCAGTACGGCCGGGCTCGGCGTCTTGAGGGGAAAGTAGCCGGACAGTCACGAGCGGTGGGGGGCCAGGTACACAAGCACCAATAAGTCCCTAAATCCTCACTGCATGGAGTTGCCTCAGTGCGGGCTACGAATGACCAAAAAGAAACACCGAGAACGGTAGCCGCTGCATAAAGGTCAGACCCACTTCTATTCATGCAAGTCGCACACCATAAGCGGGGTTCATGACGGCTTCGAGGTTGAGAGAGTCTAGACGGGAGATAAGACGTGGGGTATGGAAACCCATCAAATGGGTGACGTACGATCATGCATCGCAGTGAGTAAATCCACCAGTAAGACAGAAGGCAGCGAGGCAGTCCCTCGTATCTCTGACGGAGTCTCATCTGGGCCGCGTAATTCCTACAAGGGAAACACGGCGGGGACACAACCACTCGATGAAAGAATCTTATCGTCAGTACCGATTATGACCAATCAGCTCCCAGAGCTCTATCGCTGCTCCGGCGCGAAGGGCGAGAAAGATCAGACATTAAACTCCACCTTGCCATGGCTCGACACTCATGCTAGAGGATCCCCGTCTCTGGAGGGATCACCTGGCACGGGCGACGAAGATATAACCAGTCTCCATCGGTGTCAGAAAAAGAGAAAGAAACCTCAGTGAGCATCCAAACAATGAACCTAAGATTATACCACTGTGAAATTACGAGTTCCTCGCTCGAACCCATCTGTCCACTCCTACTTGTGAGACCTGACCGCATATATCCCACTGCGGTAGTATTCCACTACCCCAGTGTCACACTATAATCTTGGTTCAGTAAGTCACCTCTCACAATGACGTGCTAATTACACCATGTCCGCCCCGCCAAACCCTGTCTCAAGTGTGGACATGCTGTGCCTCGAGTACCCACTCAGCGTAACCGAAATCTACAATGGCGTCACGGCCCCTGAGCCAACCCTCAACATCCAGGAACCCCCAGCCTGGCTGCGCATGCTTGTCGCCCAGTAGCAGCTGGTACAATGGGATCTGGAACAACTATATACCCTCTGCGGCAGCACCTACGATAGGACCGACCACAGAATCTGATGAATCGAACAGACATACGGCCAGATGCAACAGGCCATCGAGTATGTCTACGCCCGGATGAAGGACGACGCCCACGCCTCCAACGAATGGATGTGGACCAAGCTAATGCACGCGGCCAACGCCTGACGACAGTTCTCAAGCGATGTATGGAGTGAAATCGTCCGACGGGACCAAGATGAGGTGAATCAGGACACCAACCGGGATATGAGGATCCTCCGATCCAGGACGCCACACAATTCCTCCAGACAGCCAACCAGCAACGGCTGGAAGAGCAGGCAGTGTGGAACGATCGCTGCGAGTCATGGGCAGTCGACCAGCAGGCAGCCACCGCAAGGCTGGTCCAGCAGCAGCAGGATTTGCAGGCCCAGGTGAGTGACCTCATTACGAACACTGCTAAAAAGGGAAAAGGGAAAGGGAAGGCCAAGGCACCACCAACCTTCCTCCAGTCGGCGGCAGCCACGGAATCAGGACCATCGCCGCTGGCGCCCTCGATCAGCAGCCTCACAGGAGCGGCTCTACGATCCCCGACGTCAGGACCAACCCCTCCCAGCGCCGGCAGTGCAGGCGGAGCACCACCCCCACCACTGCCACCAGGACCGACAGGGGGTCACGCTTCGCGCCCACCCTCTCCGCTCCCCCATTGCCTCCCTCACCAGGTCCGCTGCCCCGTTCTCGTTAGGCCAGTCTATGCGGGGCACGGATGGTGGCACTCACCTACGAAGAATTGCAGGCCATCATGCAGGCGACTGTGCGTGGCACCCAAGCCTCCCTCGGCTTGGTCAGTACCAGCGTGGCCAAGCTCAAGCTGAAGGACCCCAAAGAGTTCGACAGAAAACCTACTACCCCTTTTACCTCGTGGTGGGAATCCTTACAGGAGTATGTCAGGTTCTACACCCAGGCCACAGACGCGCAACAGATCGCATGGATTGGGACCCTCCTCACCAGAACAGCCCGAGATTGGCACCAGCACCGTCGACGAATCATGGGTGACCGGGACACCTGGGCGTTGTATTTGGCCAACGTGCTAACCGAGTACCGCGACCAGCAGGAAACCACGAATGCCCAGAGAAAGCGGTGGGAGATCGAATACAAGTGGGACATCAAGGCTTATCAGACGGAGTTTTGGAGCCTCAACATCTACGCGCAGTGTACCAGGGAAAGCCTCCAGGAGAAAATCAACGTGGCAATGCCCCGTGCCATCATCAATATGCGGTTCGCCCACCACATGGGTGAATTCGTAGACGATGAGCACATCCTCACCACCACCTACGAAGCAGGAGTACACGTCGAACAGCGCAAACCATTAGAAGAGATTTGGGGCCACCGGAAGGAAAAAGAAGGAAAGGAAGACCCGAGCCAGGGGAAGGCATCGGCCAAGGACTGCAAAGGTCAAGGGAAGGAAGACCCCAGGCCGCCTCGAAAAGCAGCCCAGGGGGGTCAGGCCGCAAGGGCAGGGTTTGGGCAGCCTGGTCGGTGGGCGACCAAGGAAGAGGCCCTGGTGGGACTCCCGGCCGGTGAAAGGAAAGAATACGGGGCCAGTGAAGAAAACTGCTGGAGGTGCGGACGAGCAGGACACTGCACCTTCAAGTGCTTTGCGAACTCCACAAAAAAGGGCACCACGCTCCCTTCCGCACCCTGGAAAGGAGTCTCTAGTGCGAAAAGGAAACGGACTGACGACGACGACCCGGAAACCCCTATGGCTGTGAAACCACGCCTATCCACAGTAAAGGTGGAAGACAGCGACATGCGGGAGGCCACCGCAGTATGGGCAGACGACGAGTCGGATTTTTAGAAGGCTGGGGCCAGCCGCACCCCAAGGCCCACGCTATAACCTGTGGAACTTCGAGGAAGCAGAAAAACCTGGAGGATCCAAGTGCTGGAACTTCGCAGGATAAACGAAGGAAATCCTCGACAAAACCAATCTGCAGCGACCGACCGATTACCACGATGATAATCCATTGGGGAACGAACGAAAAAACGGTACGACTGCTCCTAGACACCGGATGTACCATTCCCCTCATCAGCAAGGGACTCGTCGAATCGCTCAAACTCCCCATGATTTGACACGCAAAACCAGCACCACTCCGTAACTGCTCCGGCGAAGAGGTCCCAGGAACAGGGGTGGAATATACCCAGACAATCCTCCTCCAACATCGAAAACACTTTACCCGAGAAATATTCGATGTGGCACCCCTCGAACCAGAGGTGGATCTGTTCCTCCCATTTTGGTGGATCGCGAAACATCCACTGCAAGGGACCTTGGACTCCAATGAGCTCCAGTTCAGCAGCCCGAACTGCTTGAGCCACTGTACGCGCTGGGAAACAGCCGACTTTTCACTGACTCTGGACGAAACCATAGTCAGCCACCCCGAAGTCCGAACGATAGGGTACGTCTCCGCCGTCTCAGAAGTCGGAGACCCGATGGCAAAGGTACCAGATGAATTCCAGGACTACCTGGCCATCATGGGGAAGGAAGCGGCTGAGGCCCTCCCCGAACATCGGAGTTATGACTGAAAGATTGACCTGAAACCAGGGACCACGGCACCCTGGGGACCAATCTACCCACTGTCGGAAGAGGAACTAGAAGCACTCTGAGAATGGTTGAAAGAGATGCTTCGAACAGGAAAAATTCGGCGATCAACATCTCCCGCAGGATCCCCAATCCTCTTCGTCCCAAAACCACACAGACGGGGACTACGGCTTTGTGTAGACTACCGAGCACTCAACAAAATAACTGTCCCGAATCGATACCCACTACCCCTCATGCAGGAGCTGCAAGACCGGGTACAGGGCGCTCAGTGGTTTACCAAAATGGATCTCAAAAACGGATTCCACCTCATCCGAATCCGGGAAGGAGACGAGTGGAAAACGGTGTTCTGGACGCGCTATGGGCTGTACGAGTTCCAGCTAATGCCGTTTGGACTAACCAACGCCCCATCAATATTCCATGACATGATGAACCACGTGTTCTTGGATATGTTAGACGTAGGACTCCTCGTCTACATGGACGACCTCCTGGTGTATGCCAAAACATGAGAAGAACACGACCAGATGGTACGACAGGTCCTCCAGCACCTCCAGGAAAACGGGCTGGCGGTATCCCCAGACAAATGCGTGTGGCGGATCCAGGAAGTGGAATTTCTGGGGTACATCATCGGCCGTAACGGTATCTGCATGGCCCCAGAAAAGGTCGAGGCAGTGCTGAGTTGGAAAACACCAAAGTCGCTCACCGACACGCAGTCCTTCCTTGGATTTGCCAACTTCTATCGGGGCTTCATCCAAGACTACTCCCGAGTAGCCTGCCCACTAACCGAATTAACCAAGGGCGAAGGAAGGAACTGGGCATGGAATCCTGAAGCAGAATCGGCCTTCAAGGAACTAAAGCAATGATTCACAACAGTGCCACTCCTCGCCCACTTTGACACCCAGCAACCAGTGTTAATCGAAACGGACACCTCAGATTTTACGATTGGGGCCATCCTCAGCCAGCGTGACGACAAAGGAAGGCTACACCCAGTGGCCTTCCACTCCAGGAAGTTTCAACCTGCGGAAATCAACTACGAAATCCATGACAAGGAACTTCTAGCAATCGTTGATGCTTTCAAGCACTGGCGCCGATACTGCGAAGGGGCCGTCCACCAAGTGCAAGTTTACTCGGATCATCAGAACCTCGAATAATTCACAACGACTAATCTCCTGAACCGGAGGCAGACACGGTGGGCTCAAGAGCTGGCTGGCATTGATTTCCGCATCTACTACCGCCCAGGGGCCAAGAATGGAAAACCGGATGACCCTGTTCAGGCGTTCGGAGTACCACCCTGAAAAAGGGGGGAGTGAAAACCAGCCGATCATGACCGTTTTGAAGAAAGAACACTTCACCGAGTAGGAACTCTTTGACGAAAGAAGAGGAAAAACCTTCATCTGCTCCTCGGCACGGATCGCCTCATTCCCAGCAAGGAAATGGGCGGAAGAGTTTGCGGAGCGAGTCAAGGAAGCAGGAAAGAAGGACAGCGAATATAGGAAGGCATGGGAAGCGGTACAGGTGAAACCTGTACTGAATGGCCATATGGCTGAGGAGGCAGCGGCAGGTCCCCGTGAGACTACGCCGAGGGGCCAAAAGGCTAGGACCAAAGTAATCCTCGAGATCAAGGACGGGCTGCTCTACCGAAAGGGCATGCTCTGGTTCCCAGCTGATAAGGAACTCATCACAACGATCCTTGAATCAGAACGCGACTCGAAGATTGCCAGACACATGGGCGAAGACAAAACCATTGAACTCATACGAAGGAACTTCTGGTGGCCAAAGATGGACGAGTGTATTATCAACTACATTCGAAGCTGTCCGGAATGCCAGAAAAACAAGACGGCGAGACACCACCCCTATGGTCTATCATCGCCATTGGAACTCCCATATGCCCCATGGCAATCCATTGCCATGGACTTCATCACGGAGCTACCCCTCACGGATAAGTGCGACCAGTTGTGGGTAGTCATTGACTGGTTCACAAAGATGGTGCACTTTATCCCCCTCCAGAAGGATACGAAGATGGCGGCAGACCTCGCAGTCGCCTTCGCAAAAGAAGTGTGGAAATACCACCGACTCCCAACGGATATGGTCTCAGACAGAGACTCCCGATTTACCTCAGAAACGTGGAAGGAGTTCCTTAGGCAGTCAGGCATTCGGCCACAAATGTCGACGGCCTTCCACCCACAGATGGACGGCCAAACGGAACGCCTGAACCAAACAATCGCGAGGTACCTCCGGGCGTTTGTCAACCATGAACAGGACAACTGGGTCTCCTTGCTCCCGATGGCCAAGTTCACTTACAACAACTCGGTCACGGTGGGCAATGGAATGTCGCCGTTCTACGTCAATTACGGCGTCCACCCAGTTGCCTCCGACCCAGCTGCCTCCGGACCCCTCAACCCAGCCAGTAAACTGTACGCCCACTGGATGCACACGGTGCACAAGGAATCCACAAAGTGGCTGGAGGCGGCTCAAGAACGGATGCGCCGCTACACCGACACCAAGCGAACCAAGCCCCCAGCTTACAATGTTGGGGACCTGGTGATGCTCAACTGGCGCAACATTAAAACGCGCCGACCATCTCGGAAGATGGATCACAAGAATCATGGTCCCTTCCAGGTGGAAAAAGTCGTCTCACCCCTCGCTGTCAGACTAACACTGCCTCGGAAATGGAAGATTTATAACGTCTTCCACGTAACACTGCTTGAACCTTACCGGACCAGTGAGCACCGAGCGCCGCCGGTCCCCTCGAAAATACTCCGAGAAGCGGACAACATCGTGAACAGCGAGGCGTACGATGTTGACGAGGTCCTTGGGAGCACCAAGAAGGGGCGCCGCGTCCTGTACCTTATCAAATGGCTCAACTTCCACAACCGAAATGACTGGATGGAGGAACCATACAACAACTTCTCAGTAGGAGGTCTGAAGAAACTCCGGGAGTTTCACCGCAAGAACCCGGAGGCTCTGAGGGACTACCAGCTCACCGAGGGCTGAAAGATCCGTCACTCTCGTCCCCGGTGGCGAGACAGGCTGATGGTAGTAGGGTGAAGTGGATGGAGGACTTCACCAAGCCGGCCCTTATACTGACGAACCGCTTCGACCAAGAAAAGTCATCGAACGGAACCACAACAAGCATTCGCACCACTCTCCTGGTAGCACCCCTGATTGCAGGCACCGATGCCCAGTGTTATACCCAGATGGCCAAGAAAGTCGGTGGCCAAGATCTTAAGGGAGATACGGAGGAGATGACGACGATACTTCGACAGTAGGTACCTGAGCGGACTCTGGCGCCGAGGGCCGAACGCCAGCACAACGGCTCTATGGTTTTTTCCTGTAGGAGGGATTTCTGCTTAGCCGGGCGTTCGGAGGGATACAGGGGCTGGAGGACTGCATTCCATTTACACAACCATATTGAAAGCTTCAGGACGAAGCTAAGAAGGGGGGGGAGTAGTGTTACACCTTAAAAAGTGTAACAGGAGTTCGGAAGCAAGGTAAGTCACGTGATCGGAACCCCATTCTCAGAAAAAAGGTTCGGCCTGATATCAGTTCTGCCGGGCTCGGTGTCTTTAGGGGAAAGTAGCCGGGCAGTCACGAGCGGTGGGGGGCCACGTGCGCAAGCACCAATAAGTCCCTAAATCCTCACCACATCGAGCTGCCTCAGTGAGGGCTACGAACGACCAAAAAGAAACACCGAGAACGGTAGCCGCTGCATAAAGGCCAGACCCACTTCTATTCATGCAAGTTGCACGCCATGAGCGGGGTTCATGATGGCTTCGAGGTTCAGAGAGTCTAGAGGGGAGATAAGACGCAGGGTATGAAAACCCATCGAATGGGTGATGTACGATTGTGCATCGCAGTGAGTAACTCCACCAGTAAGACAGAAGGCAGCAAGGCAGTCCCTCGTATCTCTGACGGAGTCTTATCTGGGCCATGTAATCCCTACAAGGGAAACACGGTGGGGACACAACGACTCGATGAAAGAATCTTATCGTCAGTACCGATTATGACCAATCAGCTCCTAGAGCTCTATTGCTACTTCGGCACGAAGGGTGAGAAAGATCAGACATTGAACTCCGCCTTGCCATGGCTCGGCACTCATACTTGAGGGTCCCCGTCTCTGGAGGGATCAGGTGGCATGGGCGACGAAGATATAACCAGTCTGCATCGGCACCAGAAAAAGAGAAAGAAACCTCAGCGAGCACGCGAACAACAAACCTAAGATTATACCACTGTGAAATTACGAGTTCCTCCCTCGAACCCATCTGTCCACTCCTACTTGTGAGACCTGACCACATACACCCCACTGCTGTAGTATCCCACTACCCCGGTGTCACAGAAGAGCCCTTCGACAACTTTTCAGTAGGCGGTCTGGAGAAACTCTGGGAGTTTCACAGGAAGAACCCAGACACGCCGAGTGACTACCAGGTCACCAAGATCTAGATGAAGACTGTTACCGGGGCCCGAGCTCCTTGAGGCAGCTTCACGGTAGTAGGATGAAGTGGATGGAGGACTTCATCAAGCCGGGTCTTATACCGACAAACTATTACGACAAAGCATACGCACCACTCGAGAAGGTAGACTCTCCCCAGACTTTTCTAGGACCAGACCGGCAGAACCCGCATAGGAGAATACACGAGTAGTGCACACCAGTCCCCGAAGGCGCGGTCACTTCTGGGTACACCTTGTAGCCTGTAGGGCTTAATTAGGTGGGTCACTACCTAAATATCGGTTTCTAGCCCGAAAGACACCATTGTCACTCCCGCCCCTCTGTATAAACTTACGACCCCAGAACTCCACTGGCCCTGGGTCTTCGGAAGCGCGGTTCTCGAGATGATGTTACTTCGATGTACGCCCCTGGGCGGATCCCTGGGGCAGAGGGCCGAACGCCAGCCGAATAAACTATGAAGTTTTTTCCCGCAAGTGGGTTTTCCTCATAGTTAGGCGTTCGGAGAGATATAGGGGCTGGAGGACTACATCTCACTGGAACTATTCTTCGTTCCGTATTCAATTGCAGGAATTTTTATCTTCAGACCGAAGATAGAAAAAGGGGGGAGTCGTGTTACATCCTAGTCATTACGGGTTACGCATCTCCGGATAATAACTCCATTAGATAGGTAGATAGGGTGCTTAGTCACATGCAGGCGCAAGGAACAAGCGGAACGGTCTCGATAGAAACCAATTCATGGACCAGAAGTGCAAGCCTCACTTAGCCGCCATATCCAAAGCAGACGAGCCTAACAGCTCCTGCAGGAATGACGTAATTCCAGATATCGCCCCACTCCGGTTGGACGACACCATGCTGCTACCCCAGGGATTATAGTACGTGGGAAGGGGCGGAGAGAGTCTAGGCGGGAGATAGGGATACGGGTATAAGCTCTTGGCCGAAAAACCGGACATCAGAGCTTATCCCCGGAAACTCCGATAAAAGCGGGGGGCATTGAATGAGGTGATCGCCAAAAAACTGGCACACCAACATGCGGTGTTGGGCCTATGTGGTCTGACGTGCCAATCTGCAGAAAGCTCCTCATCGGAAGACCCCGACCAGGGCCAATCAGACCCGGGCTACAGCCCACGTTCTGCAATTGACGGAACCACAACGCGTACCCCTTGTCAGGCTGGGCGCAGAACCAGGTGGAGTCACACGGAACGCTACAGAAGGTCACGGAGGATAGAGGAAAGTCTCGGCACTTGGAAAAGCAAACGGGACCCCGTTACATGGACGCCAAGCCCCAGTGGCTATATAAAACCAACCTCCTCTCTACGTAACGAACCCGTCAGCGAAAGCAACTCCCATCGAACGAACGCACCAACACTCCCACCAAAACCCTTAAACTATTCCGTTGTGAATTATCGAATAACCTGACTCTACTTCGATTCTTCTACCTGCCGCTCTTTTATATAGCCCCAGGTTCACAGCCTATGTTTGGACTACCGACAATTGAATGAAATCACGGTCCAGGATCGGACACCATTGCCGCTGATCGGGGAATCCCTTGACCAACTATCCAGTGCCACCATCTACACCAAGCTTGACATCCAGGACGCCTATTACAACCTCAGGATTAGGGCTGGGGACGAGTGGAAAACAGCGTTCCACACCCGATACCGACTCTATGAGTACTGTGTCATGCCATTCGGACTGACCAACGCGCCAGCCTCATTCCAACGATGGATGAATGAAATCCTGAGCGAATATCTCAACATCTTCTGTGTGGCATATTTGGATGATATCCTCATATTCTCGCAGAACCTGGAAGACCACCAAAAACATGTCCAAACGATATTGGAACAAGTCAAGGAAACAGGATTGACAGTAAAAGCCTCCAAGTGCGCTTTCCACACCACAGAAACCGTATATCTGGGATATGTGATATCCCCACAAGGCGTACGTATGGATGAAGAGAAAATTCAGACAATCAAGGAATGAAAAGAACCGACGAACATCAAAGGGATCCAAAGCTTCTTAGGATTTGCCAACTTCTACCAAAGATTTATAGGACTACAGCCGGATCACAACTCCGCTCACCTGCCTGACAAGGAAAGAAGTGGACTGGGAATGGGGTGACGAACAACAGACGGCCTTTGAGACACTCAAACCAGCAATGGTTACAGAACCGATACTGCAACACTTCAACCCAGAGTGGCGGGTCACAATCGAGACGGACGCCTCAGATTACGCCATTGGAGCCATTTGCTCACAACCCGACGACAACGGAATTCTCCATCCTGTAGCCTACTACTCACGGAAACTGAAGGATCCAGAGTGCAACTACGATATACACAACAAGGAACTGCTAGCGATCGTAGACGTACTACGAAAATGGGACCCATATTGCAAAACAACAGGGCCAAAAATCACGATTCTTACCGATCACAAAAACCTTGAATACTAGAAAACAAAGAAAGACCTCAACCTGTGGCAAGCCTGGTGGGGCAATCGATTAGCCAACTATGATTTCACAATCAAATATCGACCCGGGAAACTGGCCGGCAAACCAGACATCCTCTCCAGAGAGTCAGGAGACTCTCCCAGGGAAGGGGATATGAAGCATCACCAGAACCAAGGCTGAATCCTGCTACCCAAAGAAGCTTTCGAGATGTCCCAGGGCAATAACGCTCCCGGAACGTTCGACGAAATGCTCCATGCTCCCGGAGCGCTCCAGGCTAATACTACAGAAACCATTAGCCATCAGATAAACACAGGGCTCCTGAGCGAGATCCGGACAGTGAGCGCAGCGGATAAGGCAATCCAGGAAATCCAGAGGAAAAAAGAGAATGGAACCACACACGATGGAAAGATCGTACTAGGGCTATGCGAGGAAAACAACGCGGTGCTACTTTATGATGGCCTCATATGGATCCCTGACAATGACGATCTACGACTGCGCATATTAAGAGACCACTATGATGTACAAGCAGCGAGACACCCAGGCCAAGCAAGAACCCTGGAACTAGTCAGCCGAAGCTTCTACTGGCCGGGGCAATGACAATACGTCCACAGATACGTCGACCACTGTGATACATGCCACTGCATCAAGCCAATCCGACACGTCCCGTTCGGATTGCTAAGACCACTGGAACTACCCCACCAACCGTGAGATGCAATATTGATGGACTATATCACCGTGCTGCCAATGAGCAATGGAAAGGACGCACTATGGGTAGTAATCGACCGGTTAACAAAGATGGTTCACTTCATTGCATGCCGGGGTACTATGAAGCCCAAGGACTTCATCAGGAAAAAAAAAATTTGCGTCCTTAGCGTCCGGATGCACTAGACACTCTGGATGTTTCAGACGCAACCTGCTTAACTCGGACGCAGATCGCCACGGCACCGTGCGTCCGGACGCAGTACACCATGGCATTTGCTTACCGGACAGAGCATGGCAGGGTATTTTCATTCTAGACACACGGTGTCAGGGCATTTTCCTTCTGGACGCAGCCGTGTCAGGGCATTTTCCTTCTGGACGCAGCCGTGTCAGGGCATTTTCCTTCGGGACTCAGCCGTGTCAGGGCAAATGGCATCCGGACGACACGTGTCATGGCACCGTGGTTACGCTGGCTGTCAAGGCACGGAACATCGCAGCAAATACTCGCGTTGCATTCACAAACACGCAGCGGGTTCCAGGCATAGTGACTCAGTCCAGTTCTATTCTCTATAT
>Ga0307516_10005176_pt1 | contig 15712 bp, 6 predicted proteins | sample 19_EM_MG_FD_203310 | JGI IMG/M metagenome (GOLD analysis project Ga0307516, IMG submission 203310) | Populus trichocarpa ectomycorrhiza microbial communities from riparian zone in the Pacific Northwest, United States - 19_EM | ecosystem: Host-associated > Plants > Roots > Unclassified | place...
TTGATTTGTACCTTGTTTATTTTATGTAAGGTGTGGATGAATCTAACTAAAACTATATTAAAAGACAAGCAGCATCCATGTTGTCTTTGCTCAATAAATGAGAAAGGAACCCTATTTCTTTTTTTTTTCTTTTTTTTACTTTATTTGTCGACGAAGGAGAGGTCAAAAAGATACAACGAACAAAATAAAGGTTTATATATATATATATATATATATGTATGTATGGTAAAAGGAAAAAAATACTATAATTATATTGTTTGCTCGGCTTGAATTGACCACAAAGAATTCAAGAAGTAACGGGCAAAATCTAGAGCCACTCTTCTCATATGGGTTTGGACCACCCATAGTTTGTAAAATTTAATTAGGGTAAGGTTGAAGTTACGGGTTTAAAGAAAAAAATTTAAAAAAATTAAAATAATATTGTTTTGATAAAAAAAAATAAAAAAAAGAGTTAAGGAGTTAAGAACTAAGTTTTGACCAAATTAATTAGATTAGTGGATCAATTTAGATTTTTGATTAGATTAGTTGGGTTTTTTTTTATTTCTTCTTTAACCCGAACTAATTTTAATCCCGAGTTGATCAAATTTTAGATCAATTAGATCTTGAATTAATACAACAAGCCGGTCCGGATTTTTTCAACCATGGAACCACCCTAGTATACTCAACTTCATATGTTATTAAAGTGCCTAATAAATACAAAAGTTGTAGTATAAGATGGTCCTAGTTTGTTACTTTACGTTAATGATGACATACTCAATTTCTTAATGGAAACTGTTAGCTATTTTTGTATTGATTGCATCTATGCTAAGGAATGTTAGTAAAAGAGGAGACGTAGTCTCTCTTTATTGTTATGTTAATATTAATAGTATTATTGGATTAGTTTTTATATTTTAAGATTAGATCTTTTATTAAATAAATTTTAGATAAATCATTCAGAATCATAATCATATATTTATGAGAATTTTTTTATATATATCCTGGTAATGATTTCAAAATAAAATAATAACATAAAAGCTAATTTTTTTTCAATCTTATTAAACTTTATCTGACCATACAAGTTGATATAGAACTTCGTCCAGGTTGGTTTAAAAAAAATAGAGTAAAAGCTAACTCGAGTAATCTAACGAGTCCACTCATATCCTGATTAACTCGGTTAAAATTCAATTTAATTTAAAAAAAAAATCAAAAAAATATCTTTATAACTTTTTAGAAAAAATCAAAGAAAGAAAGAAACTAAGTTTTGATGTTATTCGAGTTATAAAATGGGTAAGGTTTAACAACTTTATGCATATCAACATTTTAATAAATTAAGAGTAAAAGGGACAAAAGATTGAGCTAAGAATACTTTTGAAAAACAATAGCAGACACCAATGGAGGATATGCATGTACACGATTTGAAAAGGTAGAGTTGGTAAGGGGACTCTTACTTCTTAAGTAACTTCAAGTGTCTTCTCTTTTTATATATGAAGAGGGACAAAAAGAAAAGGAACCTAGAGGTGCTGTAGATTTATTCTTTCTAGTGTTTTTTCTTTTTTACTTAAAAAACTTAAAACACAATCTAATAGCATTGAAGTTTTTTTTTTTTTTTTTTGCATAGTTTATTGTTATTACCAAATAGAATGAATAAGTAAATTTTTGTTTTAATTATACAATAAAATAACTCAAATTTCTTTAAAAGCAAAACAAATTTAAATCTGGTGTCAATGGATATTTTTACATTTTCACAATGATTTTTTTTGCTATTATAATTTCAGATGAGGAGAACTTTGGTATTTGCAAAAATATAAAAAAAAAATAAACAATTAAAATACACATTGAAACTAAAAAAATACCCTTAAAATAAAAAAAAAAATAAGCAAAAAGTCAAGGGGCGTTTTCAACTTTTCACAATAGTTTTTTTATAATTACAAAATCAGCTCAAGAGTAATTTTATATTTGGCTAAACAAAAAAGATGGGTATGCGTTGGAGGTATCAACGCCCTTCGAGCGGCGCTTGTGACGCCTCTCAACATTCAAAAATACCTTTCTGTCATGTTATTGAAAGTGTCACCATGTCCTCTTTCTATTAGTGTGGTATGTGTCTCTGTTGGTGGTCTGATTTGAAGTCAATGAGCATTTCTTTTTCTTTTTCTTTTTCTTTCTTCTCTCTCCTCAAAAAATTACAGCTCAGCCCTCTTGGTTGTTAGCAATTCAATTTTTGTTTTTATTCTTTTGATTTCTAATTTTTTTTAATCTTGAATCTTTTGTAGAAGTTTTATTTGTTTTCAATTTTATCCTTCCATCCCAATTTACCAAATATTATATTCCTCCAATGTGGTCTTTATTCTTTAGATTTCTATTTTCTATCATTGGCTCTTTTGTAAAAAATTTGGTAGTTTTTAATTTCATCTTTTAATTTAAATTGATGGTATTATATTTTTTTTTTAATTTGATCCTCATTGTTTTGATTTCTAATTGTTTTTTTGTCCTTTTGTAAAAGTTATTATTCTTTTTAATTTTCCCCTTTAATTACAACAATGTTTTTATTTTTAAAGTCAATTTTTATCCTAATTCTTTTTAAAAAAATGTCATTTTACTAAATTAATTTTTTTTTCAATTTCACCCTTCAATTAAATATAAAATTTATTTTGTATTTTAATTTTTATCCTCATTCTTTTAATTTCTATTCTTTAAAATCTTTTTGTTTAATTAAAATTTATTTTTTAATTTTATCCTTCAACATTTGATTGAATTATTGGATTATTTATATGTCATGATTTGGGCCATGTGTTTGACGAGATATCTCATGTTTGCTCGGCTCTGATTATCAGGATTACAGGTTTGTCATGACCGGATTTTTTATATTATTTTTTACCTAGTTTCAACATTTGAACATTTTTTTGCAGAAAAAAAAAATTATCCGGCCAAAAAAGAAACCAAAGCTAATATATAAGAGAAATACAATAAAACCATAATGATACTAAACGAATCCTAAATACGGTACAGCTTACTTAAAACAATAACCAGGACAGAATCGCCAAATATTTGGACAAGATTGCTTTATGCTTATATATATATATATATATATTAGATTTTGCATGGAATGAAAAGTCGATACAAGTCGCTGTTCAACTCATACAGAAAGCTGAAATCTTGAGACTATATGCTATATGATTTTCTAGGCATTAAAAGAAGAAGGAATTTCTCTTCTTCTGGCTTAATCTATAAGCAAAGTAGTGTTTGGCAATCTAGCCCAGAAATAGTCCAAGAAATCAGTTCAGTCAATCTCAGATCACGGGCGGATAGAACAGCAGAATAGCTAGCACGTTGGCTGCTTTCCAGAGATGGAGAGGACAAGTTGAAGGTCTCTTTCTAGAGACGATAGAAACTTCAAATCTTGAGTGATTAATGATTTATAAAAGAGACAATGACAGGAAAAATAGCAGAGCAAGTGAAAGTCAAATGCTTGTTAGCTCTCTTTCAAATCAAACGGCTGTTGCTCTTGCATACCCAATGACGTCATTGACATGAGCTTTGTTTGGCAAGAATTTCTTGCACCAGTTTGATGAACCCTGAGGCCTAGGGTTTTGGGAGTTAGACAATTTGAATGGGAAACTGTTGACTTTTTTTTTTATCTAGATTTCTTTGCTTTTGTGCCAAAATTAGTGAAAACCTCCCAGCTAGGGTATGAAGATGTGACTCAAGGTTTGGCCAAATAATTTATAGTTGTAATTAAAAGAGTCAACCCCATAAATTAACCTAACAAACTCACAACTCAAAACCTTACCTAATAAAATTTTAATTTGAACCGATTTTAATATTAACCTAATCAAATTAGATAATCTAACAGTTTGACATGTAACCTAATTGACTCAACCAGACTCAACCAAACTCGATCCAAACTCAGTTAAGTCAAAATCATGGAATTCAAAAGAAAAATTAAAACCATATCGTTTTGAACAAAAATAATAAATCCAAGTTAACCCAATAATCTACAGGTTGACCCAGTAACCTAGCCCTTTGTCAGGTCAGATCCCGGATCAATTTCGACAACTATGCTATAATAACAACTGGGATAGCTAAATCCATGACCTAATTAACTTTATAGTTTGATATGTGACCTACTTGATCCGACTAAACTCTATCCAGACTCGGCTAAATCAAAACCATGGAATTTAAAAGAAAAAATAAAACTAAGTTAACCCAGCAACCTACAGGTGGGTCAGATTCCAGAACAGGTTGGACAACCATGCTATGATAACAACAGGGATAGCTAAATCCATGAAGCTCAAAGTTGAAAAAATAAATAAAACAGATGGGAGGGTTTTTCCTTGTGACAAAAGCTTATCTAAATACAGCACACCAAACTCCACAAACTTCCCTGAAGTTGTCATCTCAAAAGGTAATTACCTTCATATATACTTGGCACAACACTGATCAAAAGATTAAAAAAAAAAAAAAACACAAATTTTTTTCATCAAGCACTAATCATTATTATTATTACTAATTCCCTAAGTTTCTACGCAAAACCCAAGGCACAAACTACTTTGAAGAAAAACTATAATGAGGGTAAAAGTTAAAAGAAAGAAAGAACTAGAAGCCATTATACAGTTAACAGCATGCTGAGCTAGGGGCGGATTTCCGATTGGAAATTGATGGTCAGCTTGGCGGCAGTTATTTCTACAGGCAGACTGATGCTTGCATTAGAAGGTTTGATCGCATCTTGAGAACTGACTGAAGATAATTATTGCCTGGGAAGGTTTGGAGGCAGGAGGATGGTGTCTGCTAGATCATCATTCAACTTGACTGGAAGTGGTGGCATCTGCTTCATGAGTTCTGGCACATCATCCATCCTGCAAATAACCAATACAATGAATTCTATCTGGGAAAAAGAAGAAAGAGAAAGAGAAACAAATTCCTTTCATCCTAAGAAAAGAGACGCCATCCAGTACAACTGAAGACTCAATGGAGCATGAGCAGCAGAACAAATTCCTGAAAAATTAATTCTTCGACCCAAGACTAAATCAGTCTTAGACTCCAACCTCACACCTTTAATCCAATCTGTAATCAAAGTTTCAGTTGCTTTGATAGAAGACTCAATAGAGCATCAAAAAATGTGTAAGATCAGTACATCAAACAGGTGTTGTTAAAAGTGTTTTTGGAAACCCCCACAACTGTAACAAAACCAAGCTGAGTATCACACTGCTTGGACTGAGCTTGGATCAGAGATACCTGAACAGAAGCTTGATTTGAAACCAATAAATTGGGTCCAAACTTCGGTAGGCAGCAACTGGTTTTCCTCCACACATGCCCACCCCTACCCTCAATTTCTTTCCTTTTTAGATACAGGATCATTGGCCTCCAGACATGGCTTGAAATTTAGATCAAAGGTCATTGGTGTTTAACTTCAATATTTGCAAAATCATGGGAGCTTCATTATTGAGTGTGCTTTTAAAAGTTTGAGTATAGTATGATTAATAGAAATTTGCATATTAGGCATTGGTAAGCCTAAGCCCCCTCTAGTGAGGCGTGGCCTGCATTCCCCTTACATGCAAAGCCCTTCTACAGTGTAAGAACAGTCTTAAACCAGATGTGCAGTTCAGAGTGTATTTATATGTCAATCACATGATGGAAATGCATAAACACACAAAGACATACAAGAATGAATGCTGCTTGCATCTTTTATAAAAGAAATCTACTGAGAAAACAAATAGCAAATGAATGCTTATATGTAAACATGCAGCGAGAAAGAAGAAATATACAGCATTAAGCCATCATAAAATCTACTTAATAAAAAAAGCTAAGAAGAACCAAAAACATACTCATTCATAACTTTGCAGATGTTGTCACGAGTTTGGCGTAGAAGACTGAGGTTCTCTTGTATCTGAAAAGTCAAGGATAAATTAACAGCAATTTCAGTTGACAGCCACCAAGATGCACAAAGTGAGACTTGCAACAAGGGGCTCTCGTAAAAAATATCACTTGCAAACATTAAGGGATGTTATTCACATAACACATAAGTGGGGAAGAGAGTGTGAGAGACTGAAGCAAATAACGCATCGAGATATTTTAGTTAAGTCAAACCCATTCAAATCATGTGTTTCATGCATCAAGTTATTACAATTAAAAAAAAATTGCAATCATCTGTAATCATAGATGTGAAAAGGGTGTGTTCAAAGGGCCCTGGATCACTCTCAATAAATGCTTTCCGAACTCTAAATTCAGCAAAAAAATAGTGTGAAATAATGAGATCATGACAGAAGTATTCACCTGATAACTTGCAAGGTTTGCAGAAATTTGATGGAGGGTCTGTGCATTTTGATTAAGAAGCTCTCCTGTAACTCCACCAATTACTGCAAGTGGCAAATAATAGCTCTGTAATGACACATGACAATAGCAACACAGTAAAAGATATTACAAATTAACACAACTATCAAAAGATGCCTGGAAACCTAAGGCTTTGTTGCAAATCCTTCCTGAATTCTAATTCACCATCCTATGAAACCTAAATCTTACTGTACTATCATAAATGCAGGAAAATCTCAATCATCAAGCAGCACAACCAAGAAAAGCTGTTCATTGGCATAATAAAAGTCAACAATGACCCATCTCAACATTCTCCTCTTTCTTCTTCTTAAGCCCATTAATGGCACTTAGGTATTACATCCTTTAAATGTTTTCCTCACTTAAGTTGCTCAGTGTCAGGCAATAGCCAGAGGCTGGATTATCTCCATTTATGAACTCAACTAGAATCACATGCCAGGTTCTTACTCAAAATGGCATTTCTACATCGTTCTACTTACCATTTGTTGGTCTCTGCTCAACCTATGCACTAGCATGCAACATAGACGCTTGAAAAATTTCTAAAACCGAAGTAGCCAGGTTATCTTTCTTGGTCCATCAGAACTTAAGACATCTTTGTTATTAGCTAATTAAAAGAAAGTTACTGATAAGGATCTGAACACTTGAGAGTAGCTATTCCATTCACCCATCCAGTAAATTCTATTTCCATTAAACAATACAACTGAACCCTCCCTGTGGACAATATTTGTTTAAGGTAGTCTTTAAGGTAGCATTATTACAGATGTGAAAAACTGACCATCCACATAAAAGCTTCATTTTTATGGGGAAACTAAAACTATATCATACTACCAACATTCACATCTTAGCCATGCAATCAGAAATTACTATTTCTGAATAACTTAATATGAGTACCTACTGCCTGACCAATACTTTCAAGGATGAAAAATAAATACAGCAATCACATGTGTAGCACAATTGATTCTAGAGTCTACAAAATTGCTGCAGTCAAACATGTGCCAAGAAACTGCAAGGAAAAGATAAGCATATAAAACATAACATCTAACATGAATGCTTGCCATCATCATTTCCCATTGCCCAATTATGAATTGACATTTTTAAGATAACAGCTCATTCAATGCTAGTATCTAATATTAGATCTAAGGCTGTGTTTCCTGTGTTGTGACAATTTTGGAACTGAAACATTAAAGGGGGTAAAATTTAAGGGGGTGTAGAATCAGTTAAGAATGTTTGCTAGGAATTCAAAGATTTATAAGTGTGAGTGGATCCCGATGCAAGTCAAATCAAATTTGAAGTTAAATACAAGTAAAAAAAATTTAAATAATATATATTTTGAAGGCACCAAATGTGAGGTGGAAGGAAAAGAAAAAAAATGGGTGATAAATTCATAAAAGAAAGAGAAAAGCCATTAAAAACAGAAGTTTCCGCCTTGAAAAACTCTTCCTCTTAAAACATCCCCCTCTCCCATAAATTTTACCGAAGATATTTCACCCCCTTTACCCTCATAATAAACACATCATAAGCAGTAAAAATTTCACCATTAATTAGGAAGCCGCTATCAACTAAAACTTGGCCAAAAGCCAGCAACTTGAAACAATATTGATAGCAGATAAAGTTGCAGAGAAGAAAAGGAAAAGAAAATGTTTCCAAAACTGTTTGGAATACACAAAGGTTTTGTGAAGTATAGAACCTCACCATCATACGAGATTCCTTCGTCACTGTCCAGTGGCATCATTGGAGTTGCAAATGGAGTAACATTGGGGCGGGTAGCCATGAAGTTAGAAGTCTTTGCAGAAGGATCATTATGTCTTTCCTGAGAAAAAAGAAAGCAGAATATATAGCCTAAGCATCGTTCATCCAAGAAACCACTATCACTTTCAAAGATTCTCACTACACGTGTATTATAATGTACCATGTGATGCCATGAATTAATGTATCAGAAAAGGAATTGTCTTTGAAATCATTAACCGCGAATTGTTTGACAATCACCAGTTTCACCACATTAGAAATTTAGTTATGCCAATTAAATGAAACTTTAGGCAGTCCAAAGCATATTTTCCATTTAACAGGTTGAGTTGATAACACATAATATTTTCCAGCTCTTACGCCCATCCTTATCAGATTTATCATTACTAGCCTGAATTTATTGCCTGTCTAATAAATTTTGCGACTTGACAATGGACATGTCTGCGTGAGAAATTATCGCAGATTAGATTGAAAAAACTATGACCCGTACCCACAGCTGGGTTTTTAACACCTTACATGTGACACAACTATGACCTGAGAAGTAAAACTTCAGTTCGAGATCCAGGACAACTAAATTAAGCAAACCACAATCAATTTACACTATATAAACAGCACGGAGGAAACTAATGCATCTAAATCCACAGTTGAATGTGTGAGAATTCAACAGGCTGTAACATAATTTTCAACTAAAAACTAGTGCAACTCCCGCAGAAGAGATTCACGACAAAATGAAAGATATCATACCTTTTTATCTTTGCTTTTCCGTACTAGATTATCTTCCTTCCTTCGCTTGCTATTTTCCTTTTTCTGGATAAAGAAACAAATCAATTAGTAGATTTGACTCGCAACCAACAGATACATCAGATATAGAGTAACAAATGATGTAAAACTCTGAAAGGAACCACCAGGCTGTCTCTTTTGCAAAGCAGACTTGGACCGTTCAAAATATAAATCCTCCATGGGTTGATATTTATTTAACTACAGGATATGCAAGTTTTGGCAGTCTAGCAAACAAAGATGTTGAGAATTTAACAAAGGCTTCATGAATCTAGATATTAGACTAAGAGAACTTACAGTCATCCATCTGCAACGCAAAGCAACATCTCGGACTGTCTTGTTTGGTAGCTGCAAAGCTATCTTTGCATAACGTACTACGTTTGTTTCCATTGCATATCTGTGAGACATAAGGAAAACCACATTTTAGATGAATTAATTGTGAACCAGTACTCGGATAGAGAAATTGAATTTCAGAAGCCATTTTCTTTTCTTCTTTTTTTCCAGTAATTTACTGACTTTTGACTGAAAACCAAGAGGAAAAAAAACAAGATTCAATGACTTATTGAGAAAAGAAAAGTAGTTCATGATTGCTCAAAAAGAGCTCATTTCGTGAGGCTGTGGTTCCCGTAATAATCTTTTTAATACCACTTTCTTTTTGTAGCACAATAGGTATCTAAGAAGAAGTAATACTCAACAGAGACACTTACACCAGTGACCTTTTGAGAATAACAGAACACTAATTTAGTATTTAAAACCATCTACAACTCTAAACAGATTATATGATTTCAATATAATTTGGCCAATCATAATCAAATCCAGAAATTTCAAGCATTTAGCTAAAAGGATCTAAATTATTTGTTAATTGATCCAAGATGGAAATGTTTTCACTTGGTAAGATAAAACAAATGTTGAATAAAGATATCGTTTCACACATCAAGGACAGTGACACTATAGGCAAGTTCTCATTGGTAAGGCACCAACAATTAAACCCAAATTTTAGTTATTGTATTCGAGACAGCAAAGAGGGGGGTGAGGGAAAAACAAGGATTTTGGTTAATAAGTTTCACTTCAAAATATGATATAAACACACTATGCTGTTTAATACTGCAACTTGATTACCTCGCGGAGACATGTAAGATTCCTAATGTGAAAAATAGCTAAATTTGGTTTGGAAACGAAAGTGAGAGATTACCTACAACAAATCCATTGGCAATTTGAGTAGGAGCGCTTTAATTTTGAGAAAAATTACATTTCAACAAATTCCTTAGTAACAACCCATGTTCATAACTTGATTAAAAACTCATGTTAGTCTGGCTGTGCAACATGTAACTATTTCAGAATTGTTAGTGACCTCTAACAGTTCACCAATAACATAACTCAACAAACTCTACAATCACCTCAAATAATTCAAGTTTGAACTCAAGCTGCAATTTATCCAATGATAAATGAAAAAAATGCCACAGAAACCAAAAAAGAAAAAGAAAAAACAAGACGAGACTCATCAACTCCTCAAAATTCAATAAGTTTCCTAAGAAACCAATATTCAAACCAAAAAAGATGATCAAAAACATGAATTTCAAGAAACCCTCCAATAACAACCAACAGCAGCCTCAAAATTCAAAATAAGAAAAACCCAGGAAACAAAAAAACTTACTTAGCCAACCCTTCTTCAAGAATTGCCTGTTCTTCACCAGTCCAATCATTTGATATACCAGGATTATGCTTCAAAGATGAACCAGAAGAAGGGTCTTGACCCAAATTACCATTATTTGGATTACTTCCATTGAATGAAGAAGGACCCTGATTGCCTTCTTGATTATGTGTCCCGGATGGGTTTGCCATTGAAAAACAATCTCTTTCCAAAATTTATTCTCTAACTATCAGCACAAAATAAATAAATAAAAAGTTTGAATCTTGTTGTCTATATCTATAAACAGAGTGTGTTCTTGACTGAAGGGAGCTCTATTGACAATGAAATTCACTGGAGAGAGAGGGTGTGTACGGAATTCAAAGGGGGGAGAATTGTTTTTCTTTTTTCTTTTTTTTTTTATGGTTTGGGAGAGAAATAAAGAAGGAGTTTTTATTAAGAAAGAAGAAATGGAGTTTTCATTTTTATAGTGTATGGAAGAAAGGTGGATGTGGTGGATTAGTTTAAGGACTAATATGCCCCTTGTGTAATTATGAAGTGATTGTGATTAATTATGGTAATCTTGCAACAGATTTTATGATTACTTCCCAAGTACCATTATGGGTTTTGATATTTTAGGAAATTTCTTGCCGTTGGATTTTGGATTTATTTTAAAAAGTATAGGAAGCATAATAAATAAATAAAAATATCATGAGCATAATTTATTTTTTCATGCAATTTATCTTATTTATGAAACTTAGCACATGATCACGAGTGGCATAGATTGATTTGCAACCTAGTCAATTTAGAAAAAAATTTTAATTTTTTACAAAAACAAAACGAAATTATTTTATTTTAAAAAGATTTAAATAATTATTTAAAAAATTTGAGTTAACTTGTCACTCGAATCATCTTCAACAATATTCAAATTGGATTTAGTACTACGCTAAATTATTATTGATTGGCTGGTTTTTTAGACTAACAAGATTTTTATTTGACTTTATAATCTAAGGTGGGTTGGATTAACGTGTGAAATTGTTGGATTATGGATTAATCTATTAAAGATTGGTCTATAATTAGCATCTCTTATTAAAATAATAACTCTCCTGCCGAACTTATTGCTCAATCATCAGGGAGTCTTCTGCATTATTAGGTTGAAATCACACATCCTCGAGTCCCTAACATTTTATCTTGAAAATGATAGAGAAGAAGAGACTTTTTTTTTAAATAAAAAAAAAAGTCAAACTGAAGTCCAGCTGTTGATATTTCATATGAATGGATAATCATGCCATGGTGTCAAGGAAAATAATGTATGATAAAATCATTGATATGGTCAAGGAACATCAAAATTAAGGTATTTTCAATTTAGATTTTATACAAACAATCTACATTTGTATTAACTCTTTATAAAAGAAATTTTTATTTTTCGGTTTGGCTTTGTTTTGGCTCGGTTTTTTCCGGTTTAGCTCAGTTTTTTTCAAGTTTTTTCGGTTTGGGTTCGGTTCGGTTTTTTCGGTTTCAGGCTTATAAAACCAAAACTGAAACTAAACTGGTTGGTTTTTTTAAAATTTTAACTGGTTTAATCGGTTTTTTTGTTATTTTTTTCCGGTTTTTTCGATTTAATCGGTTTTTCGATTTTTTTGCTCACCCCTAGTCGAGGCACATCAAAATTAAGGTATTTTCAATTAGATTTTATTCAAACAATCTACATTTGTATTAACTCTTCGTAAAAGAAAACATTTTTTTTTTAAGTTAAACCCAAAATAACTATATAAATAGCAAATATATTCGACAAATTAACTAGTCATTCAAACTCTCCAAATAATGTTGAAACTTTAGAAGAAACAAAAATCATTTTTTTATGAGTGAAAGGGATCAATAGAGCATATTATTATATTCTTTGAATATTCACCTTTGAAGTTCTAACTAAGAAAACCAAAGAGAAAGAGCATACCTTTGACCATTTCTTTAAATATATGTTAGATAATGTGGCTGAAAGTGGTTTTTTTTTAAAAAAAACATTTAAAAAAATTAATTAGATGATTTTCGAGGATTTTAATATAATTATTACAAAACCATTTAAAAATTCTTAAAAAAATCAATTAGTTTTTTTTAATAATATATCATTGTTAAAAAAAAACATTTGAGAAGCATTTTAGAAAGTATCTAAACATCAATGCTTAAATTTGCCATAATATTTTTTTGAATTTTGAAATTTAATTTATTATTATTATTATTGTTCCATTAAACTTGTGCATCAATGCTAAATGCTAGGAGGAACTAGGGATTGCTTCAATTTCTACAAAATATTTTTCTCGGTGAATCACATGGGGCATTTACGCGTAGTTTCAAAGACTTTCGGACAGCAAGTCTCCCATGATTTGATCGAGAAAGATTTTGTAAGAATTTAATTACCCTTGACCATTTACTTTTTTTTCATCATGTGATTGTATAGAACATCCTGCGTGTTTTCTGTTAGGGCAGTTGTTGCAGTTATTATGTGAAAATATATATTAAAAAAAAATTATAAATTATATTTTATATATATATATATATATATAATTAAGGTTTTAAGACCGTATTTTTAGTAGTATTAGTATAAAATTATGAAGCTTTAATTACCAAAATTCTCTCCAAACTATAATTGACGCAAAACACAGTTTTAACCATACGAGATATTTGTTTTTGTGTTTAAAAAATATTTTTGAAGTTTTTTGCTTTATATTATTATTTTTTATATTGTTTTTATATTGTTTTGATATGCTAATATCAAAAATAAGTTTTTAAAAATGTTATTTTAATATATTTTTAAGTAAAAAATACTTTAAAAAACAACCGTTAAACACTAAATAAACTGCAAAATAGACCCCTAGACTTTTGTAGATTTACAGATGGTAAATGCACCATGGATTCCACAGAGATCAGTGGTCCTTTTGCTAGATGCTCACAGAGAAAGTGATGTCTTTTCTACTTGTTTTGGGGAGGCTAGAGGAAGGTCTCGTGCCATTTAAGGGAAGCAAAAGAAGAAAACGTTGAACGACTAGTCTTTCATTCTATGCTGAATTGCCGTCATTAATAGGGAAAAAATGACTTGTCTCATGAGGATTTTCTTCTTTCTCTCTTTTTTTCTTTTTTTGGTAGAGTTGTATCTCTTTTAGTCAAACTATCCTCTACTTGCTCACAAATTAGATAGATTTCCTCCATTTACAAACAAATTAGATAGATTTCCTCCTTTTACATATATTTATACTTAATTTTTATTAAATAAAATAAAAATGGTATAATTCGAACTCGTAATCGTTTGATTAATAATATTTTAATATCGTATCAAAAAATCATCTCAATTTAATAACTTAAAATATTAAATGAGATTCTAACATATGATTCATATAATTTTCTAACAATACACACGTGTCTATACCAAACATCATAAAAATCCTTTAATTTTTAAATTTTATTTCTTTTGGTTTTTTATATATTTTCTTACTAGTGTTATGGTTAGCACAATTTTTTTTATACTTTCTTGTTCTTTTAATTTAAATAAAATTTTAAATTGTCTTGTTGTTTTAATTTCTAACTCTAGTAAACTTTGTTAATCATAACCTATATAAGAATGTTAAGTTGATCTTTGTTAGATTTCAAAATTAATAGCATCCATTAATAAAATTTTAAAAGTCACATACTCTTAAAAAAAATCAAGAGTATACATATTTGACTGAAAATAAAATGAAATGTACAAAATAGCATATGTAACAAATAGAAAAAAAATTGAAAAGTTCACAAACAAATATGTTTAATTTTCTTAACGGTTAATTTTTATAGTTTTTTAATAAATATAAAAAGGGTGTTAAAATCCAAAATAGCTATTAATATGTCAATAATATTTTAATTTTTATGTTGGGTTTTAACGCTTTTTTTACTCATTGAAAAATAATAACAAGTAAATAAAATGAATTGTTAAGTAGGGTTTTTTATATCCATAAAAAATTAGAAATTTATAGCCATTAACGATGACGTTAGCTCCTCATTAACATACATCTAATATTTTAATTGTAACAAATTTTAACGTATATATATCAATATTTAAAAAATAAATAAATAAATTTGGATTATAAAAAGTTACAAATTACAAACAGACCATGTCTGCCTTCCATTTGAGCAAAGGTGTCGGCTGAAAGCCAAGTAGGCGATAAAGTATTTAGCTTTTGAGAAAATAAAGCTTGATCATGACATGGGCCATTTTACAAAATAGTAAGAACAAGTTGCGTTCAAACCCTAACATAAAGCAGCAACTCCATGGTTATTTTAAGCAGGATCTACGATCCATTTGTTTTTACGGCTGGTATTGCTTAGACATTCTTTTATTATGAATATAATTTCAAAAATTGTTTAGTTATGGAGAATATTCGTGGAGTTTCTATCAATTTATAAATTTTTTAAAACATTTTTTTTTCAAATTGCACGCAAATACTATCATAATATTAAAACCTAGGTAACTTAATTGATACTTTATATATCAAAGTTATTAAACTCAATCTAATATATGATTCGGATAAAGATTCAGGTCATAGGTTAATTCAGATTTATCTAATTTTAAGATTTTGTTTTTTCTAAGCAAGTAAAATAATAACATTTTGACTGGATCAATCAGGTTGTTGTGCGACCAAATCAGCTTTTATTTGATCTTTTTTTAAACTCGTACTAGGTTAAGTGTTGGATTATCTGGATCTCAGGTCGATCCCGTAAACCAAGTTAGATTAAATAAATGTGAATCTGACCTGTTAGCTTGTTGCTTCTATAGCTATTTTCGTGTTGAGTGTTTTATGCTAATTAAGCAGCATCATACAAAACTAAGCCTAAGCTAATTTCAAGTAACTTCAGAGATGTATTGGCTTATGCAAATTGGTCAAAATATAACATAGAGATTATGTTTATTTATTCTGTCATGTAGAGAAACGAATATGAGGAGACACTTGCAAATTGGAAAGTCACATTGAATTTCAAAGTTCGGGATTTAATGGTGGAACCTTTCTTTTTTTATTTTTTATATTGTCGTTTTTCATAGTATTTTTTTTAAATATATTAAAATAATAAAAATATTAATATATCAAAACGATAAAAAATAATAATTTAAAACAAACAAAATTTTAATTTTTTTGGAAAACACGGTCACCTCACATTAACAAATATTCTTTAAATATAAAATTTTAAAAATTAGTGATATAAGCTTAATTCATAAATATTATAATATCTATAAAAAAT
>Ga0307516_10005177_pt1 | contig 15710 bp, 25 predicted proteins | sample 19_EM_MG_FD_203310 | JGI IMG/M metagenome (GOLD analysis project Ga0307516, IMG submission 203310) | Populus trichocarpa ectomycorrhiza microbial communities from riparian zone in the Pacific Northwest, United States - 19_EM | ecosystem: Host-associated > Plants > Roots > Unclassified | place...
AAAAAAAAGAGGGTGTGCGGAGAAAAGGTTGTGACCCCGTTGCCAGCGTGGCATGTACAGGATAAGGAGGAAAACTCCTAAAGACCGAGCTAAAGAAGAGTCCCCGATGACTAACCCCCCTGCGTTCACACTAACCACATTGGGACTCCCAAATCCGTCTCTCCGCCGTTATTCGCCCATTACCCCCTCAATAGGAATGTATATATTCCACAGCGTAGAAGAACGCGTATCGCTGCGATCTAGAAGCGTGATCGAGATAAGATCCGCTTATCAATCTAGCGGAGCCATGCTTGCCGTCGTGCTGTCCCGACCTGATCTCTTGTCTTGCCTCAGTCTCGCCCTCAGTCTCGCCCTCGGTCTCGCCCTCAGCCTTGTCCCGCCGCTCGTCGCTCGCCATCCGCCTACTCGCTCGTGCGCTCAAGCACTCATCTCTCGTCGCTCGCGTGCCCGTCGTCCGCTGATTCGCCCGTGCACTCGTCGCTCGCCCGTCGCTCGTCTACCTACCCCTCTGTTAGCCCAGCCAGCCCAGTCTTGTTACGAATGCTTCCGTCCTGTTTGATCGAAGGTGATGCCTAGAGGCGCCATTCACAGCCATGGGGAGATTGCTGGTAACTCGCACACCAATAATTGACGCGTTCTCTATCGATTCGATGGGCGACGGGGTTGAATTTCTGCACGAAGCTCCAGTCTTCTACCAGTTCAGAGATGGCAGTACGCGCGATTGGAAGCTTCGACGTGATCCTCAAATGCAGTCGACCACTCGCTAAATAGTGTGGTGGGCTCTGACTCTTTGAGGAATATGACATATAATAATGATTAGGATGTATTCGGGACACAGTGATACTCTCTCTCCCTCTGCCACCCGTCGCAGCTCGCCAATTGATTACCTTCTTGCCGGCATACGTACTGATCACCTTTATTCCTCACGACGCGCGCGCCCATTGTTACCTTACGTACTTACTATGTACCTATATTCTATTTTCTTCCAATTCCGGGTAGCTGCTTTACCTGCTCAGACATGCGCACTGACTTTCTCTATATCTGTGCTTTGTGGCTGTGTTGGGTGGAATTGCGTTGCCGGGTAACTACATACAGTATCTAAATAACTACTCCACAAGGATGCCAAGAATGGAGGCATGCATAATCTTCTTCTTCATCCCCTATCCCACTCACCCACAACCCGCCGCGCACCGACAACCTCTCTCATCCTCGACAGCCTCCCTGCCCGCCCCACCCATCCGGAGCCCACCACTATCACCAGCATCCCGCCGGGCACCTTCAATCCCCCGCAGCCCTGACAATCCCTTATATCCCTGACAACCCAACGTCCCCGACAACCCCCCATCCAACTCAAGTCGCAATCCACCACCCACCATCATCCACACCCATATTATCGCCCATCCCAGCGCAACTTGCTCAGTCGCAGTAGGGAAGGTCAGATCGGTGGAGGCCTCACGGTTCTGTGAGAGTATCGAGGTGAAATCTTACCTTGTTCATTCAGGCGGAGGGTTTTGCAACTAACGGAAGTCAAGGGGATGGTAGGAAATATTTACAATCTCACTGCGGAGGAGTTGTGGCCACTTGTCGTTTCTCTTCAGGTGGAGAATGATCGGTTGAAAAGCGAGCACGACGGATCGAGCGAGGAGATTGCCAAGATCACTGCGGAACGAGATCGACTTGTTGCTGAGAATCTTCGGCTGGCGGGTGAACACGATAGGTTGTCGGTGGAGAGTGTTAGGTTGACGGATGAGAATGAGCAGTTGAGACAGGATGTTGAGAAGTTGACGCGGTTGGCACAGGAAAAGCAACAGCATGGGAGTGGACCGACGGCTGCGGAGGCGGTGAAGCCAATTATGGTGGAGTTAAGGCAGTTGTCGAGTGAGAATACTCGGGTCAGAACAGGACTGGACAAGTTGGTGGCAGAGAATGGAAGGTTGAGCGCGGAGGTTGGTCGGTTAGCGGAGCTAGTTTCAGCTACACCTCTGTCGGGATTCACGACCGAACAGTCCCAGGGAGCGACTGCTAAGATGTTTGAGTATCGTATGGATCCAGTCTATGAGTTTAGTACAACTCGCGACCCGCAGTTCTTTCAGTTCGGACGGATTGTGGAACCTTTCACTCCGATACTCACGGTTGACCTAGATTTTCTGAGAAATGAGGAGGTGTTGCCTCAAGGACATAAACATAGGGTGTCTTTACTGTTCTTTCGGAGGAGGATTGTGGAGACTCCGGGTTTGACTTTAATCGGTGTGACTAAGTAGTTGGTTTTTTTATTGATCATGTCGATACTTCTATTGGGTTGAGTCAGTTCAGTCGTATGGAGTCATTTTTTATTTTCGCTGATCGTCTTTGCTCTTTTTTATTACTCTTGAATGGAAACGTTGTTTCACTGTTGGGACCTGCTGAGCGGAGCAGAGCCTCAGGACCGCGATATGCATGGGACGCAACGGTGGTGAAGCCACCTCAGTTGATGAGGCCTGATGCTAAGTAGGATGGGCCGCTATGCAAGACCTGTGCGCTCTGTCTCGGTGCCCCACAAGCCGGAAGCCACAAGATTGTGTGCAACCCCGCATGCACCCAGAATCGGTAACCCCAACACCAGAGCCACACACTACAGCTCCGTTGCCGGATTTGACTTCATTTACCAGCCTTCAGCGTTTCTCAACACGGATTGGTATCAGCACATGCATTGGCTATGGGACATTTTACCATGGCGACAAAACGAGCATACAGGTCAGTCAAGGCGGGCCGGCAGAGGGGGGAGCAATCAAATCAGTCTGAGAATATCCGAGAGAACCTTCGGTGAGAGTGTGGGCCAACCGCTACGGTCAGCATTGCTTCAGGTGTCGGCGAGGGGGTGAGGTATTTCGGATGAGGTGTTCGATGAGGATATTGGAATAATGAAGTCTTTTTGGTTGTGCGCTTAGGCCGGGCTCAACCTGGTGTAAAGTGTGATGGGAAAAGTGAGGTAGATTGTATTGTACGTGTAGTAAAAGGAGGCTATAGCCTCGAGAAGAGGAAGAGGGGTGTTGAAAGTCCAAGCCTTCTGGTGCGACTAAAACACCGAGTGATATGATACGACACCACTTGTCAAGATGAGAAGGTGAGACGGCGCCAACAATGCATAGGGGCGGTGTCCATGCGGAGAGGTGGAGTTCATGCGGATGCGGTCTCGACCCTGCGAGGGCACCCGACGCAGAGGTGGCAGTAGAACTGCACGGGGGAAGTCAGACGAGCATGTATATATATATGACTCTGCCACCTGGCGAGAGAGCATCGCCGAATCTGCAATCTACCATCTCTACCCATATATCCAAATATCGTGACCTTGACACCTCGTGATACGCACTGCGAGTGACGCCAGGTGGATCTGTCCAAGTCTCGCCGCAACAACGGACAAAACAAAGGCCTCGCCCTCAACGAATGAGAGCCAGAACACAGAGGGGTAGCCAAATGGCCGTTAACAGCTCATAGTCGGTTCGGTCCGCGAGCGGCCGACCAGTCCACTGAAGGAAGTGAACTCGATGTCTTCTGGTCCTGCTCTGTCGACTCTCTGCATTCTCGTGTTGACTGCAGCTGGCTATCATTAAAATCTACTGTGTCTTCGCACCTCTTCAAATAACAGATTACCAATAAAACCTCGGTAGGAAATCAAGCAATGTGACCTTTTCACGAAGGGGGAGAGAGGGTCCCTCGCCGGTTGCCCCGAGGCCAAGGAGACTGGAGGAAAGGAAGAAGAGGAACAAGGAAGAAAGGAAAGGGTCAGGCTTGTCTCCTCTCCGGCACGCACCGAAGCAGGACGAGATGTGGCACTGACGAAAGAAAATCGAGGATAAAGAAAAAGAACCGGAGGGAAGTGGCAGGAGGGGGTCGTTGTTCTCTATCTTCCGAACTGTCGACTGGGGAGGGAGGGGGAGGGGACTGGGCGACGGAGGGAGGGGAGGGCGGGTGAGGGACGGACGCTAGCGCCGACGGCGCCGCGCCAGTCGCTCCACCTTTTCGCGCATTTACTGTTCGCAAGGAACCCGCTGTGGCTTTACCTACCTTCCCACCGCCCTTGCCTGTTCGAGGAGATATGAAGGGCACCAAGGAAATAACAGGAAATTCCAAAAGGAAAATAGATAACTGAAGTCACAGAGGAAATCGTCCCCCCCCCCCCTTTCCCACTACTTCCCTCATTCTTCATACTCCTCTATCGCCGATTAGGAAAAGAAGCGCGCAGGGAGGAACTCCAGACCCTCCTCCACCTCTGCCCCCCAGTTCCTCATCCCTCCGTCTCCTATCCTTATGCCTTTCAACTCACTCCCGCAACTCCCATGCCTCCACCTCGCTCAGGGTGTCAGAAACAGCCGGGTCCTGTACTCTCCTGCCCGCCTGGGTGGTGGTAAGGAAACGAAGCTACTGGGGCGAAGGCAGTGCAGTTGCGGCAGCGATCAACCGACCCAGCGTCTCGTGCCCGTTTTGCGCCGCGAGATGGTCGATCCTAGAGTAGCCGTGCCGGCACCTCGTGCTCGCTATGCGCCACGAGGTGCAGCAGCGTGTTGGAAAACATCTCGCTGCTGTGATCAAGAATTGCGCATGTGGCCTCGGCACCATTGGGTATTGTTGACATCACAGTTGATTTTTTTTTTTTTTTTGGTTTAATCATTACTCGCATGCGACCTATCTAGATCATAGCGAGATTATGTACAGTCGGTTTCCTGTCCGCTGTCCGCGCGGTGGCGGCACGTTTCAAGCCCCCCCCTGCCCTCCGCAGGCCTGTCCCAAGAATATAAATGCGCACCAAGGAAATCCCAAAGGAAAATAACAAAAGAAAAGCGGCCCATCCCCTTACTCCTCGTCTGCCGATGCCATGAAAGAGGGCGGGGCAGGAACAGCGGCAGCTTCTCCCCGGCACCCAATTCCCCCGCAGCACCCAGCTCCTCCGCCTCCGCCTCCCGCTCCTCTTCCCGCTCCCGTAGCTCCCGGAGCTCCAATTCCGATGCCTCGCTCCATGCGTCCTCCCCAGCCAGCACTCTCCTTCCCACATCTGTGGCGGTGAGGAAGTCTAGCACTGCCTGGCTGCATCTCATCGGCCAGGGGGTCCCGGATCCTCCACCGGCTCTGCCACCTCCCCGTTTCCTTCCGCACCTCCGCCCATAGGATCTTCTGCTGGGCATTCCACTCCGGACACACCTTGAAGAGGTGCTCCCGAGCCTGGTTCTGGTACCGGCACCACCAGCACTGCGGGGTGGTCTGGCTTATTGTCCAATTGAGGTATTGCCCAGTCAGGCAGTGCCCCGTCTTCAGCTTATAGAACCGCGAGGCGAGCCTCTTGGTGCTCTGAGCCACTGCGCTGTCCGGCTTTTGGCTTTTGGCATTCGGTACTTCATCTTGGAGGTCCGGCCTCCAGCCCATTGGCGCGCTTCTGCCCACTTCTTCTCGGAGATCTCCCGCTTGAAGCTTGCAAAAGACCTTGGGAGGGATATGGCTCGCGCCTCGACGCGGTCCAAGTAGCTCAGCCATTCCACCTCATGGGTTTCCTGGCTCCTCCGCCGCGATCTTTGCTCATTCGTCGGCCTTTTCGTTGCTGGCAATTGCCTTGTGGGCCGGGCACCACCAGATCTCGACGGTGATGCCTGGCCTGGCTCTCCGCAGCGTAGTAATGTGCTTTCTAGCCTGGAGCGTGTACTGCTGGCCTGGGCCCGGTTCGTCCGAAGCTATCCGTCTGATGGCTGCTTGAGCGTCGGTAATGATCGTGATCCGCTCCGGAATGGTCTGCCTTCTCGACGCCGATTCCAGTGCCCTTGCAAGAGCGGCGAACTCTGAGTCGTAGGCCTCCCGGTTGTAGCCCATGTGAGTTTTGATACCCACCTAGGTCAGGCCCCTCTTCCACACCACTGAGTACCCCTCCGCTCCACTGTCGGGCCGTGACCCATCGGTGAACATGGTGAGTCCCGGTCTCCTTCTCTGCCTCAGCCTTGGCCTCGGGTCCCTCCTCCAGCCCCACGCCTGTTGAGAAATCACCAAATCAGCACCGAATCAGAGTGAGAGAGGGTTCACAGCAGGGTGAGGAGAGGTTAGAGCATAGTGTTGGAGGTTATGGCCTTTGCTGGTATACGTTGCTGGAGAAGACAGTATAGGAATCCTCAGAGGAGATTAGGGAGATAGGATTCTTCACCGTAAAACGAGACTTCGTGTCGAGAGTTGGGAGAACGGTTGGTTTCTTTTCACAGTACAGAAGGTTGTATTATCTATGAAGTCTCGCGCTGCTCGCTCGCCGCTATCACTACCATACTTGGCGCCCAGACTACACTAGTCACTAACTCCCAGCGCCGTGCATCCGGCGCCGTGCCTCCAGCGCCGCGCTAGTGCGGGGTTGTAAAAGTTAACGGAGCATCCTGCTTCATCCCGACCGCTCCACCACTACCGCTGTTCTGCAATGCTCAAACCACCAATTCGGGAAGATATGGACTCTTTGCGGTGTAATCTATCATGTGTGGCGGTAAAAAACTTAATTGGTTTTGTGTAGTTGGTGTGGAATCGCGATTGGAAGAGTCCCAAGCCCTCAATCGCGCCTGGTGGTTTTGGATCTTGCGTTTCGGTCTTTCAAATTTTTACGTTTCGAATTTTTGAGGATTCACTATGTCGCGTTGGTCGTGATAAGACTCCATGGCCCAGGCACCAATATTCCATTCAACATTCAAGTAACGACAGGATGAGTAAGGTAATGAAATGAAGCATGAAAGCGAATTCCGCCCGCCTGCGAACTGCTAAGCCCAGGTCAGCGCAGGACGCGACACCGCGACGCCTCAACTAATTCGCAGTCAAACGATCGCCCGGCAGGACTTTCGTGTGACCCTTTGGGGCATTTGCGGGCTGAATCTGGTTTTCCAATCACCGTAAGTATGTACCCAACAAGCCATAAGTTGAATTCTGCTAGCCGGAGAGCCTACAACGTATTTGCCATCGGGAAAGACTGCAGTAACTACTCCATCGACAGTTCTGCCTTCCCCTGTCACAATCAGTATTCTCACTGCCAGAGTGTCGGGGTGTATGACTCACTGTCTGTGTAGCGGACGCTTTGGTATTTTTCGAACTGCGGCATTGGGGAAGGAGAGGTAGGTTGGAACTCGAAAGTTTTGTTCTTTTTCGGAAGGTTGAAGCGCTGCGAGAGTGCCGACCGTATCGTCGTCGCTGCTGGTGCAGGTCGTATTAGAACGGATCCAACTTTATAACCGATCACCTCTCTTGAGCCTCCTCGCGTACGATAATCTCGCGCCTTGTCTGCAGCCATTACCGGTTCCGGCCTCGCGGAGGAAACGCAGACTGCTCGACCCTCCGGCAGCGCCAAGGCCAAGACAAAACATCCCATCACCCTGCACCTTCACAGGTGCTCTGCGTGACCGGCGAACGCTTTGACGTGGGTGCGCACTCACCGGTCCGCTGGCTTTGCCTAGACGCTGCACGGCCTGCCTTCCGGCGAACATTGTACATAGGTTCCCCGCTCCGGATCACCTGGAGAGTGGTGGAAATCATCCACCAGTGGGTATTTTTCTTGGATACTATTTGCCCGGCACACCGCACCATCGTCTTTCAGTACTTCATGATTCAGTACAAAAGGCGCCCGCAGCCCGCTTGTTAGGTAGCCCAGATAGGAAGTGAGGTACTTGTGTCAAATTGGGGTATTCGTTATCATCAAAACAGACACTTTCGATTCGAGCTTCAAGGATAGGATATGACTTGCTGTTTGGTTTAGGTGAGTGACGGACTAGTGTACCACTCTAATTCAGTACCTGCGGTCGCGTGTTTTCGAGCTTCGCGTAAATTCGAATTGGGGTGGTCGTCTTAAGTGGGGAAGTATGTCACCCCAGCAACAAGGTGCAGGGCGTACGTATGTACCCGGGAAGTATACGCACAGGAGGCTCTCCGGCGCGAGCTCCACGCCCTTCCTCCTCCCTGTCGTCATATGAATTTCGGCCAGCAACGCACGAGCCAAGTTACGTGCATCACCTGATGCCACGACCCTTCGCATAACCGCGCCACGAGACCCGTGCTCGAAGAGCCCCGCCTTAAGCAGCATGGTACGACCGACCATAGCATTTCTGTTTCCTCGGTGTCAGAGAAAATCGGGATTTTCTTACAAGCTGGGGGAGTGGGAGCCACGGCCTCGGAGACTGCATCCGATCGTCCGATTAAAGAGCGCTTCAATTAGTCGAACCTGCCAGGTACTTATGTAGTCGAACGCACGTGACCTATCCAGATGGTGGCGGCGTACATGCACCGGTTACCGTCCACTGTCCAACTCTGACCTCAGCCAGTCAGCCGGGGGGCTCGTTATGACTCCCCCTGCCCTCCGCTCTAGCATATCCCAAGATTGTAGAGCGCACCAAGGAAATAGCAAAGGAAATCACAAAGGAAAGACAAAGAAAGGACAAAAGAACCCGCACCTTCCTCTTTCCCGCCTCCTGCAGAGGCCATGAAGAGGGCGCGGGAAAGGGCTGTCGCCATTCCTCGACCTCGGCGTTGAGCTCCTCGGCCTCCTATCCCCTCTCTCTTCCCTTTCGTTCCGCTCCCCGAGTCCCCACTCCGACGCCTCGCTCTGGCCATCTTCCTCAGCCGTGTCCGGTTCTCGTCGCCCCCCACTTCCCTTTTTCTCCACGACGTTATGTAGCTCATTGATTCTTTCCTCTCTTACGCAGGCACACACCTGGATAACACCACAACCCTCCTTTCATCTTTTTCTTCACTTTTTTCAGTGTTTTTGTCTCGTCCCGCTCCGATGCGCGACGAAGAGGGGAGCAGCCAGCCCCTTCTCCTTCCTTTCTTCCGTCTCCTTTTCTCTCGTGTTCTTGTGGCCTAGGGGTAACCAGCGAAGTACCTCCCTCCTTTCTCCGCAAAAAGCTTAGTGGCGGCGGGATTTCTGGCGTGTTGGGTGGAGATGGCGATGGGAATACGTGTTGGTTGGTGGGTTGGGATCTTGCGGCGCCGAGAAAAGAAATTCACGCTAATACGGTGCCCGGCAATGTTCGGCAGTCTGTACCAGAACGGACTACGGTCGTGGTGGCCATGTCTAGGACAGCCGGGCTCAGCTGGGCAGGGCCAACTATTGCACACCCCTAAAGTTTTGAGTGGTATGTAACTACGACAGAGGTTGCTGTCAGCCTCAGAACAACAAAACACAAAACAGCGCAGCAGCAAACCCCATAGCGATTCGCCCCACATGTCGCAAAACTCCTTCACCGTTACTTAGGTATGTATCATCAGGCAATCCGACAAGTACCAACCAAGCACGCTTTACTTGATCGGCACGGGCATCATGCAGGCATGCTCCACAGTCAAGCCGAGCCGCCAGCTTATGCCTTGGTGTATAAACCATTCTGGCAGGTGATGAGGGTTCATTTTGGTCCAATTCATTTGATCTCGCTTAGAGGAGCTGTGAGGCACGGGAGCATTGATGATGCATTGCTGCACCACCTCTGCTTGCACAGTGTAGAACAGGTCGTGAGTATTATCTACCCCCAGCGAAAGCTGACGTCGAAACAAGCTTACTTCGACGATCAGTCTAACGGCACTCACCGATAACTACTGCTGTGCGTGTAACGGTAAAATTGCTCGAGCGCACCTGGTGACCTGCAAGGAAGATGATTCATCTGGCTTGTGCCGAACAAAGTCCTACAGCACGATTTGAAAAAAAAATGCTTCACGTGCCCGCGCGCCGTATCCCCAGCCGGTCTCCCATCCTTTATGTACCTGCTCTAATCAGTCGCATCTAGTTATCGACGCGCCATGATCTGGATAGGTCACGCGCGATTAATGACAAAAATAAAAAAATAGTCTATCGACGCGCTCATCGATACCTCCATCGATACGCGTATCAACCATACCCATCGTGCATCCGTCCGTAACTACACCCGTTCGTACGGTCGCGCGTGTGGTTGGTTGTACTCTACGTTCGTTCAACCAACCACACTAAGCCCTCGTTCGCGCCCGGTAAGTAGCAGTGGCGTTGAAAGGCGTACAAATCTAGCAATTTGGAGAATTGTGGATAAATTGGGGCTGAACTACGATGGCCGGCCACACGAGGAGACCGTTTCCCAACCCAACCGCACCCGCATTCAGCCTATCTAGACAAGGCGGCGACTAGGATGCTGTTGGATGGAGGAAGGGTTTGGTTTCCTTTTTTCTTTAATTTTTTTTTATTTTTTTTTATTCGTACTCGCATGCGACCTGGGTATGGCGGCGCGAGGCGGCTCGTTGCAAGCTCCCCTAGTGCCCTCCGCCCGGCCCTGTCCCCGAAGAAATGAATGCGCACCAAGGAAAATGGCAAAAGAAATGGCAAAGGAAACCACAACCTCCCCTACTCCTCCCCCGCCGATACCCTGAAGGGTGGGGTGGGTAGGAACAGCGGTGGTTCCTCCCCAGTGCCCAGCACCTCCGCCTCCTCCGTCCGCTCTTCTTCCCGCTCCTGGTGTTCCCGGAGCTCCCATTCCGACACCTCGCTCCCGGCGTCGGCTCCCTCTTCCACAGCCGGCACTATCCTTTCCTAGTAGAGAGGTACATACATACACTACCTTGTCCCGGCAGGGATGCCATCTTTCTTAGTTAGATACTACCCGTACGCGACTTACATAGATCAAGGCGATGTAGAAACTGTCCCCGACCTCGATCAGTCTGCAGGTGGTATTCGGCGGCCTGTAGCGAACACGAAAGATCAAAACTCGGATATGCTGACAAACCACCGGCGGCAAGTTGGGGCGATAAGAAGGTGGCAGGGGCGCTGTTCATGGACGCCAAGTCGGCATTCAATAATGTCAGCAAGTCGCACCTGGGCAGACGCATGGAGGCACTCGATATCGAGGCGGACTTGATCACGTGGACTGGCAGCTTCATGTCGGACCGCCAGATAAAGGTTGTCCTTGATGGCAAAACGGGTGAAGCAAGCCCAGTGGGCACTGGCATCTCACAGGTCGCCGACAGCTCCAATCCTCTTCGTCACGTACCTGTCTGGGGTATTCGACGAGGTGGAAGCAGCAGTGCCTGGCATCCGGGGCCTATCCTTGTGGACGACATCGGGTGATGGGCAGATGAGGACGACGAGGAGGCAATGGCATCGAAGCTATCCGAGGCGGCCGCAGCATCCATCGACTGGGCAGCAAGAAATGGAGTAGCTTTCGACCATAGAAAGACCGAGGCGGCAATATTTCGCAGGAAGAAAACAACTCCCATGGCAACGGTGAAGGTTGGTGCCAGTACCGTCCTATTCAACAAGGAGGCGGCTCGGTTACTGGGGATATGGCTGGATTCGCAGCTCACGCTCAAAGACCACCACGCGATTCGGCTCAAGGACGGGGAGAAGGCGATGGCAAGGCTCCGCCGGCTAGCAGGGCAAATGGGGTTGTCACCCGCCAACTGCAGGAAGGTTATGACGGCATACATTCAGCCAGTCGCCATGTTCGGGTCGGAACTGTGGTGAAAGGGAGACCACGTCCGGGGCACCATCAGCCAGGCAAACAAGCTAGTCAACTAGGAGGCGACAACAGGGTGCTTCCGGACGGCTAATCTGGGGGCGCTCTCGATGGAGCCCGGTCTCAGAGTGGCAACAGCGCAGCTGCAGAACAGGCAGCGGATGGTTGGGCTACAGCTACTGAGCCTGCCACAGCGGGACCAGGCACGGGAGGTCGTCGGTGCCCCAACTGCGATCGACCAGAGGCTTACGAGTGCCGTCGCCTACGCAGGAAGGGCGGAGAGCACAGCTCTGCTAGAGGAATCGGAAACCCTTGACGCGGAGCTGCGACAAGAGGAGGAAGCCGAGGCCAAGGCAGAGGCAGAGAAGGCCCGGCCCGGGCTCACCATGTTCACGGAGGGGTCGCGGCTCGACGATGGGGCTGCTGGGTACACGGTGGTGTGGAAGAATGGTCAATCCTTGGTGGGCATCAAAACCCACATGGACTACAACCAAGAGGCATATGATGCACAGTGCGCCACCCTCGCAGGGGCGCTGGAATCGGCTTCGAGAAGACAGACTACACCAGAACAAGCTACCACCCCCACCAACGCCCAAGCCGCCATCAAACGGATAGCCTCGGAGGAGCCTGATCCTAGCCAGCTGTACGCACTCCAGGCAAGGAAGCACATCGCTACACTGTGGCGTGCCAGCCCAATCATCATTGAGATCAGATGGTGCCCGGCTCACAAAGGGGCCGGGGCAACGAGAAGGCGGACGAGCGGGCGAAAGCCGTGGCAGAACAGCCAGACACCTGGGGGGTGGAACGGCCGAACTGCTCGGGCCGGACAGAGGTACGCCCAATGCCGCTCCCGCGATTCCTCGAAAACCTCAAGCGGGAGATTTCGGAGAAAAAATAGGTAGAAGCACGACGATGGGCAGGGAGACGGGTCTCCAGGAAGAAATACAAAATGCTGGAAAGCCACAAGCCAGCGGCATGATTGCTGAGAGCACCAAAAGGCTCGCCTCAAGGTACTACCAGCTGAAGACGGGGCATGCCCCACCGTACAGTACCTGCACTGGGCTAAGGTTCGCCTCACCGCCCAGTGCTGGTGGTGCCAGTGCCCCTCGCAAACGAGAGACCACCTCTTCAAGGTGTGTCCGGAATGGAAGATGAAGCAGAAGATTTTGTGGGCAGAGGTATAGAAGGAGACCGGGAGGTGGAAGAGCCGGTGGACGGTCCGAGATCTGCTGGCGGATGGGAGATGTGGGCAGGCAGTGCTGGACTTCCTCTCCTCCACGGATGTGGGAAGGCTAGTGCCACCGCTGGAAGAGAGTGACGGCGGAAGTGAGGTGTCGGAAGCGGAGCTGCGGGAGTGGGAGGAGGGGCAGGAGGCCGAGGAGCTCCCGGGGGGGGGGGGGGGTTACCACTGTTCCTTCCCACGCCTGACTTAATGGTTACTGCAGAAGAGGAGTAGGGGGGAGGGTACGCTTCTCCCTGGTTTCTTTCTTTTGTCTTTTCCTTTTGTGGTTTCCTTGGTTCGCTCTACATCTTCGTGGGAAAGGCCTGGGTGGAGGGCAAAGGGGAGCTTGCAACGTGCAGCCACCGCGCGAACAGTGGATAGAAAAAGCGGATAAAAATGTACGCCGCCATAGTCTAGACAGGCTGAATGCGAGTATGATTAACCAAAAAAAAAACCAGTGGCAAGTGATGGCTTGTGACCCGTATCGCGGTCCACTGCCAGCGATGCAAAAAAACAAATAAGTTTTTTGATGCTGCCAACAAATTATAGATCGCGCCTTAGAGAGTCACCCCATTTTGCCCAATATTAGATTGAAGCATTAGTTGTCAAGGTGTTCACAGAACCCTGGTGGACGAGGAAGAGTTAAGATGTTATATTTTATGTCTTACTTGTCTCCACACAGCTGCGTGTACTACATGATGGTTGCGCGTACTGGGTCTCGCGTATGAGATATAACTGCTGGGCACTGCGTGTACGGAGTCCAGGCATGGGGAGGACTATGACAGCCACGTGTATATGAGGGAGCCGTTTCTTCTACTTTCAATAGCAGCAACCTCAAGTATCGTTTCCAGCTTGCAACTTGTTCAAGCCATGAGCCTGGGCCTCCGACAAGCCACAGCTCATGATAACTGCCAGACATTCTGCCTACCCACCCCCCACCGATTCCAGCAACATACTCTACAATGCAACTAACGACCACACCTTCAACCCGTTCACGCATCTTCAAAAACGACAAAACCCTCCGATCTTTTGCATAGTATCGACTTCGACTTCATCGACCCCAAATGTTTAGCCCCGCATCGGACAGCAGACCGGAAGCGGACTGGAACGAATGAGCTCTGGTGGTATCTCAACAGCGAGGGATTCAGGCTGCTCAGCAGCGTGAACTTCAGAAGCAAATCGAGGAAGAGGAGAGCTCCTTCTTGAAAGAGCTCAGGTACGGATACCAGATTGGAATCGTGCTTGCGGAGAAAGTCGAGACGCACGGAAAGGAGGATGAGCTGAAGAGAGAGAAGGGAACGGGCGGACCAGCTTTCCGGCGCCCGGCCCCGGGAGCCACAGCATCAGTAAGCGGCGCGGAATTCTTCCGACGCGGAGCAAACAGAGAATCGACCAGCAATAAGGACACGGCCAACATCCTGGCGACGCGCGTCGAGGAAAGAGTGCCCAGGACGTGACTAACAGTTTTGATGGCGGCAAGCGAAGCGCCCGACAGTCGACAGAGAGCGGCTAGCATGACGAGGCTTCAGCCGGAGAGCGAGGATCACCACCCGCATGGGAGAGTCACTCGTGCAAGAGGATGGGAGGACGGCCCCCGGGATAACCGCGGACGGCCAGCTCGCGGAAGGGGGAACAGGGGTTGGTATACCAGAGGCACCGGCAGCGTGGGATAGAAGAATCGCAAGGAGCGGAGCCGCCAAGGGGAGAAGTCGTGGTCGGCGGGGGTTGTCAGGAGGATGGAATGCTGTTCGGCGCCGTGACCGATTGGGATTCGGCCGGTTGCTCCGATATTCCGATTACTCGGAGTATTGGCTGTTGGAGCAGAAGCTAACGGATGCTAAGTCGTAATAAAAGACGACTTGTATCTGAATACGCGACTTTGACGCTACCATGGAAGCACCACACGCCTACAAACCAGCCCCACGGAACGGGCACCTCAGTAGATATCTCCTGCGTACCGGCACCATAATCCACTCCTTGGTGTGTAACTACTAACGACGAGGAGGTGAGAAATAAAGGAAACCAATTGGCCGTTGCGATGTTGTGGCTGCAGTGAAAGAAACTTCGACCACAGCGGGGAAAACATATCGACCATTTGCGAAGAAAGGGCAGCACCAGAAGAAGTGCCGGCAGTTTGCGCAGCAGCATATCAGCGCGGAAGACGGAGGGCAGGTGGTTGAGGAAGACACGAGGCAAGTTTGGCAGGTAAGGTTGTAGTGTAGAGACTTTCCATTGCGTAAAACCCCAGATAATCAATAACCCAGCAGACCAAACGTCAAACACTTGCCCCATTACCATCCACCTTGTACCGTAGGTTAGTCACGTAGCATCAGCCGGTTAGAATGAAACTTACAGTCACCAGTCGGCCGACCAGTTTTCGGTGCCTCTCCGTTACTAGATTAGAAGGCGAATACTGTTAAGCAAGAACCCGTATTCGGTTAGTGAAGCACAACCAAGGTAGCCAGCGACGGAGAGCAAAACTCACATGCTGCAATGGACAAAGAGTAGGTACGAGTTAGAAGCGCTACACCGCGGCTTCAGCAATGTGGGAAAACTCACGGACTACAGAATTAAACCATCCGATACATATTAGAACAACAGGAGCCGCAAAGTAACAGAACATGAAACAACTCACGGGCTGTCAAAATGGGAATCAGAAGACGTTAGTAACACACGGTTGGATATATGGGGAAGAGGCTATCACCAACTAGTCAATCAGGCCACCGAACGCTAATTAGCTAACATCGAGAAAGGGATGCGGAAAAACGGACTCGCTGTCGGGCCAAGCCATCGGGCACACGTCAGTCGCCATCCAGCGCCGAAGCGACGCGAAGAAACTCACAGTCTGCCGAATCAAGCCATCGGGCACGCGTCAGTCGCCATCCAGCGCCGAAGCGACGCGAAGGAACTCACTCTCTGCCGAATCAAGCCATCGGGCACGCGTCAGTCGCCATCCAGCGCCGAAGCGACGCGAAGGAACTCACCGTCTGCCGAATCAAGCCATCGGGCACGCGTCAGTCGCCATCCAGCGCCGAAGCGAC
>Ga0307516_10005178_pt1 | contig 15709 bp, 13 predicted proteins | sample 19_EM_MG_FD_203310 | JGI IMG/M metagenome (GOLD analysis project Ga0307516, IMG submission 203310) | Populus trichocarpa ectomycorrhiza microbial communities from riparian zone in the Pacific Northwest, United States - 19_EM | ecosystem: Host-associated > Plants > Roots > Unclassified | place...
GGAAGGGGAGAGGATATACCTAGTTCTTCGCTTCGTCTTCGATCTTCGGATGGAACCCATAGCTGCCTTGTAGCTAGTGTGTTCGTTGGCTGTTGAAGAAGTAGACCATGAAAGGGCCGAAGGAGGAATGATGAGGCTCTTTCACGCGGTTCTTTTTTATCATACACTAGCTTTTTTTTGTGGATGTGGGGGTGCGGGTCGCTAGAGTGAATTCAGAGGTGGGGTTGTGACCAGGATGGGGAAGAGTGGAATAACCATTACGTCAAGTCTGGTATTGTGAAACCGAGGGAGCGCCGAGGGCTTCGGCACTCTTACTTTCCACTAATTGCACGACGCTGATTGGACAAGACAGATGGGGTGCAAGGTCCTGTTTAAAAACAATCTATTCGAGCTTTTTTTTGGCAGAAATTTTTTGAGAAATGCATACATATCAGCATATGTAAGTGATGGTCTCGGTAAAGAGAGTTCGGGAAGTGGAAAAATGGGAGTAAGAGCCAGAGAATCAGCACTCAAGAGAGAGAAAAAAGAAGTATCTCGGTTCCTATAGAAAGGTTTTACAGATTCAAATTCAAAATATATGTGGTTAAGAGATTGAAAGTTGAGTATTTTAAATAGCTCAAAGGGATTGTATTACCGCTAACCCGATTAAGACCACCTAACGCTAACCAAAACGAGCCATCGAGTGATTCTTTGTGAACCGAAACGTACTAGATATCTCACCAGTATCGATATCAACGACGTTGAAACCTTCCAACACAGTCTTCTCCAGCTCGGTGAAGAGTATTGCAATTCCTCCGAGTGTGGTAGCTCTTTACTGCCCGGTAATATTCAATGCAGTTGAGCTTGTAGTGAGATTTTGGGTAGACGGTTACTTCGTGACCCGCTTAAACAATAACGTGCGCAGGAATAGTCTTTTCAGCGCAGAAATTCAATTTCGTCTCTAGGGCTCTTGTGCATAGTAACCTAGCCCGCACTAAGTAAGGCAGCGAGTAGATGAAACCGATGAATCGGAAATCAATTCACTCGGACATGATTTTGTCGAGTTGCTGCAGGGTGCGGCTATGGGAGAGTAGATGCTGCGCTGAAAACCCTGATCGATGTCGTAACCAAGACGAACGCTGCACGCAAGGAGGCGACGAGCACGATGGCGAGAAGGCAAATATGTACTGTATGGTCTAGTTTACCCGGTTAGCACGTATCAAAACGGTCGAAATACATATTTTTCATTTCCTGATACGTGTCCAGCGGAAAACTATGTTCCACCCCTTTCACTATACAGTACGTGAAATCAAAGAATTAATGGAGTTGCAAGAATCGCAATGGTGTGAGCGGGGTATCGGCAGGTCGGTTTTTGGCGGGGTCACAATATTGTTTCTTGGTCGCACCCCTCAGTTTGTATTTGCCAAGACGTTAGCCTGTCTAAGTGTTCGCCACTCTACTTCTTCCTCGTCCTCGCTCTTTCCTCTTCTCCCACCACATACCATCTTCTTCACTGAAGATACTCCCACCCTCACCACATTGGCCCTGCCTTGATCGGAGTGAACGATACTGTCCAGCATGTTGTCCAGGCATCTCCCTCGGGCCTCCAAGTTGGTAAGTCTTCCTTCTCGTCTTCACCTTGTTCAAAGAATACCGTCCGGGCTCGCACGTCGATTTGTGACAACCGCCTCCATCTCTAGTACAGTCCGATCAACTCGATGTGAGAAGCATTGCTGACTTTTCTCCGACGAAGCCCTGTGGCTCTGCCCTCCGGCTTGTGAGTTTTATCCTCTACGGCGATGTTGAATCACGCTGGTGGATTTGGCTTCGGGCCTCTGATAGAAACGATTACAGACCAAGATGCGGCGCGGCCTTGCAACCGTCACAGACGACCCTCTTAACAAGAAGGTCGAGATGACCAACTGGGAGAAGGTTAGTTACCCTATGGCCACCACCATCTAACCTCTTCTACATGTTCCACCGTTTCGGCTATGCTCGGCTTCGTGGGAGTTTCTGGGTTGTGGGCCGACAGAAAGTATCCATACAAGATCGGCGGCTGATAGTGTGCGCTTTAGGGCAATTACATCAACTACAAGTACGTATTCAAAAAATTGCGAGAAGCGTCGTCACCTTGCCTTGTTTTCCGGTGCAGCTGTCGGTTTCCGCCACTTGCGTTATCGCAACTCGTGCAGATCATGAGGGGTTATGACGATGAGCGGCGGCGGCTAGCTACCTGGCACATTGGCGTGTGTCACATGTCACGCGTAAGGATCAGTGCTGACATCTTTTTTCACTTTTAGGAAGATGAGCGAGAACCTCGACATAGTGCGATCACGCCTTAACCGGCCATTGTCCTTTGCCGAGAAGATTCTATACTCTCACTTGGACGACCCCCACGGACAAGACATCGAGAGGGGTGTTTCCTACCTGAAGCTGCGGCCGGATCGTGTGGCTTGTCAGGATGCTACCGCTCAGATGGCCATTCTCCAGTTCATGAGTGCCGGTCTGCCTAAGGTCGCTACACCATCCACTGTCCACTGTGACCACTTGATTGAGGCACAGATCGGTGGCCAGAAGGATCTGGCGAGAGCCGAGTCCATCAACAAGGAGGTGTACGATTTCTTGTCATCTGCTTGCGCAAAGTATGGTCTTGGTTTCTGGCGTCCCGGATCCGGCATCATCCACCAAATTATCCTTGAGAACTACGCTTTCCCTGGTGGTCTGTTGATCGGTACCGATTCCCACACTCCCAATGGCGGTGGGCTTGGTATGTGTGCCATCGGTGTAGGTGGTGCCGATGCCGTCGATGTCATGGCCGGCCTTCCCTGGGAACTCAAAGCCCCTAAGGTTATTGGTATCAAGCTTACCGGTGAGCTGAAAGGATGGGCTGCTCCCAAAGGTATGCCGCTCGTTAATGCACTGATTCCTAACGGAGCAGCCGCTGATGAGAATTGAACAGACGTTATCCTGAAGGTCGCTGGAATCCTCACTGTCAAGGGAGGAACCGGTGCTATCGTCGAATACCACGGACCCGGTATCCATGGTCTGTCATCCACTGGTATGGGAACCATCTGCAACATGGGTGCTGAGATCGGCGCCACCACGTCCCTCTTCCCTTACAACTATTCGATGCACAGGTATCTCGCCGCCACTAAACGTGCCCACATCAGTTACTTCGCCCGCAACTATGCCAAGGACCTCCAGGCAGACGAGGGTGTCGAGTACGACCAGCTCATTGAGATCAACCTCAGCGAGCTTGAACCGCACATTAACGGACCCTTCACTCCTGATTTGGCTACTCCTCTTTCTAAGTGGAAGGAGACCGTCAAGAAGGAAGGTTGGCCCTCTGAACTCAAGGTCGGTTTGATTGGATCTTGTACCAACTCCTCCTACGAGGACATGTCCCGTTCCGCCTCAATTGCCCGTGACGCTTTGAGCCACGGTGTTAAGTCCAAGTCCATCTTCACCGTCACCCCCGGCTCCGAACAGATACGTGCTACTATCCAGCGTGATGGTCAGCTCTCCGCCCTCGAGGAGTTCGGTGGTATCGTCCTGGCCAACGCTTGCGGACCCTGTATTGGACAGTGGGACCGTAAGGACGTCAAGAAAGGTGAGGCCAATTCCATCATCTCGTCTTACAACCGCAACTTCACTGGCCGCAACGACGCCAACCCCGCTACCCACGCTTTTGTCGCCTCCCCCGATTTGGTTACTGCCTTCTCCGTTGCCGGTACCTTGGACTTCAACCCTTTGACCGACGCCCTTAAGGGCAAGGATGGAAAGGAGTTCTTCCTTGCTCCTCCCACTGACTGTCCTGATCTGCCCGAGCGTGGATACGACCCCGGACGTGACACCTACCAGGCTCCCCCCGAAGACAGTGTCTCTGTCCAGGTCAACGTCTCCCCCAGCTCCGACCGTCTCCAGGTCCTGTCTCCTTTCGATGCATGGGATGGAAAGGACGCTAAGGATGTTCCGATCTTGATCAAGTGCCGTGGCAAGACCACTACCGACCACATCTCAATGGCCGGTCCTTGGTTGAAGTACCGTGGACACTTGGACAACATCTCCAACAACATGCTGATCGGCGCCATCAACGACGAGAACGGAAAGGCCAACACCGTTCGCAACGTCCTGACTGGAGAGTACGGCGCTGTCCCTGACACTGCCCGTGACTACAAGGCCAAGGGCGTCAAGTGGGTTGTCGTTGGTGACTGGAACTACGGAGAGGGGTCTTCCCGTGAGCACGCTGCTCTCGAGCCCCGCCACCTTGGTGCCATCGCTATCATCGTCCGCTCGTTCGCTCGTATCCACGAGACCAACTTGAAGAAGCAGGGTCTCCTTCCCCTCACTTTCTCCAGACCTGAGGACTACGACAAGATCAATTTCGACGACAAGGTCGACCTCATGTGCACCGAGCTCGCCGTAGGCAAGCCCATGACGCTCCGTGTCCACCCCAAGAACGGTGTTCCCTGGGAAGCCAAGCTCTCGCACACCTTCAACGAGAGCCAGATTGAGTGGTTCAAGAACGGTTCCGCTCTCAACACCATGGCCAAGCTGGCTGCTGAGGCCAAGGCTAACGCTTAAACTGTTTTTTATTCTGTATGAATAACGATGGGCTTGCGTCTGTGTGCGTGTCGTGTGCGTAATTGGGCCGTGGTGGAGCGGTGTATGGCTGTAAGATTTAAACGGGGTTAGGTTTATTTGTTTCCTCATTTCTTGCTTTACTTCTTCTGTCTCTTTTTTCACTTTTGTGTTGATTCCCCCACGGCTGTTCTTTCCCTTCATGTCGACTTACATACCTTTATGTACTGCGGCGATTGGCTTCAAATTTGATCCGAATCATGAGCGACTTTCAGAATATTTATTTATTTTTCCGAAAAAAAAACGTCATTAATTCATCCTAGAGCATGGAAACAAATTGCCATAATTATTGATATCGAACAATACACCGTATTTAGTGAAACCGCCGTACCAGGCACCGTGGAGGGCCTGGGTTCCTCACGTTTAACCAGGGACCTACCATTGCCTTTTCCTCTACGATCGCTCCAAGGTGGGCTACGGGTGGTGGTCGGAAGACGGTGTTGTCTCTCTCCCCTTGCTCTTGTTATTGGAACCGGTCGGGCGGGAATCCCTGAAGCTGGGCGGACGGCTCGGACCGGCAGTGTCTTTTCTGCTGGTGCCACTATGTATGTATGCGTAGGACCTGGGGGTGCGGCACTATCCATGCCACCTCATAACGGATTATCACGGACTTGAGAGGGCCGCAGGTTCCCTAGAACCAGATGGACGGTTGGTACCACCGCCAACCACCGGTCGTCTCATAGGATCGCTATCCCTCCAATGGTTTACGAGCGATTCGTCCGTATTTTGGGGGGTATAACCTGGCCTCGAGTTCCTCCATTTCGGAGGGCGGCGGAGGTTTTCTCCCCGGAGCAAGGATAGGCGGGACATCGTTGTTGAGATCTGGGCGCCTGGAACGCGCCAGTCGAAAGGTTCCGTCGATGTTGACGTACCGATTGTACCACTCCTTTGTTGTCAAGGGACGGTCTGGGGACGGGGAAGGTGGGGAGGTGGGAGAATCTCATGGGCGGGGGGCGGAGGTATCCAGCCAGAAACCTTCACGAGCTCAGCGGGCGGTTATCAACGCGTAGATAGGCGATCTGCTTGGGCGAGGGTGGCCTTGGCCAGACATGGGGGCCACCAAGGAGGCGCGGGGCGGAGGGATACCAAGGACGAAAGAGCCTGAGGGATGCAGAGTTTTCAAGCTCCAATTTTCAGTGTATTCCTGTCGGAGAGTTTCTTCGGGAGTGAGGTTGGGCGTGGGCACCCTCCACGCTTCCGGGAGACGATGGAGCGTACGACTCGAAAGGGCGAGAACGGCCTCAGAGGTGGAGGAGTAGGTCTGGGGATTGAAAGGGGGCCAAGTTTGGCCTCTCGTTTGGTAGTAGGAATGAAAGAAAACATTGGAGCTGCCGTGAGCGTCGCCGGATCTACTCTCCTGGATCACTGGCGGATTGTCAGTCCCGAACTTTAGGCTACGCCGGTGAGCCCACCGATCCCGAGCTACTAGCCTTAGCTTAGCTCTCTTCACTGCCCATCTGCCGTCTGCTCTGCCAGCGCTCCCTTTCAACGTTTCAAGACGCTTTGGTATCGTGTCTTCAGCATTGCCTTGGCCTCCCGTAAGGACTTCTGTCTGGCCCTGCCAGATGGAATGCCAGGATTTAACGCCACTGTCCGAATTGTCCCATCAGTGATACTTCCAAAACTCTTTCCTGGTAGCGCTCCTTCGGATACTACTTCTTGGGCAGACCGACCGCGGGATTCGAGGGTTCGAGGGGACCTCGTGGTATTTTCTGGGGCTATCGTTGCGACCCTTTCCGGGCTTATCGATGCCATGGGAACTGCTGGAGCTAATGCTCCCAGTAGTCGAACCGCTGTTGGTGTCGAGCGAGTCATACCATCCCCCCGGCCCGACAAGAACTGGTGAACTGAAGGCAGAGCCATCGGTATTGCCGGTGGGACTACCGGAAGGGCCACCAGAATTGCTGGAAAAGACGCTGTTCAGGGCTACGGCTTTGTCAGATTGATCTCCATGAACGTGGAACGGTTTCTGGGACTTACCTTTGATGCCCACAACAGGAAATCCCGCTTTCCCTTTACGCTTCCAGTCGATAAGTTCCTTCACTGGGTCCGGCACCCATGAGATGTGAATGTTCGGTGTCCCCTTGGGCGCAGGGTGCCCTGAAGAACCTGCCATTGAACTCCCATCCCATCGCCCCGCGGGTTTGCTATTGCTCGAACCATCGTTCGTCAACATACCCGCCGGAAGAGACGCCTGCTGCAGATAACTAAGACCCCCTTCCTTCACCCACCGTTGGGCACGGTATTCTTCTTTCCTATTGGGATCCCAGTGCTTCTTTGGAGTTTTTCTTCTCCTTCTCAGGTCCTTCCTGATCCCGTCCTCCAGCTTCTAGATCTCCTTCGGGTCAGGGTGCCTCCAGGCCTCGAAGCCATCCGTTGCGACACAGCATTGTAGGTGCACGGCCTATCTGGTGGCGGGTAGTTGCCACCAATGGGTATCGGCTTTGATTTGTCTGTGGTGGTCTCGCGGAGGCGGCCGCAACATCCGCCGAAGCATGCACCAAAGAGATCTTTAGTAAAGTCGCCGACATTGTGGCCAAAGGAGGACAGCTTGTCTCAAAACTCGTTGCGATGACGGAGAGTGCCATTGATGAGGACTAAAGGGGATAGCGACGATGAGGAATTGAACACGGACTCGGGATGGGGATAGGGGGACACCATCCCCAGTGTTTGCATTTCCATCACCAGCATCATCAGCACCAACCCCATCGAGTTGACAAGAATCTATACTTACTGTGTCTGCTGAGCACCCGCAGTTAGCAGAAAGGCAACGAAGGCCAAAAGCATCTGCATCCAGTGAATTGTGTCATGCTGTACTGTGGAAGAATCTCTGGGACAGGAGCGGTGTGGATGTAATGAAGTAATGAATGCACCGCGGCGGCTCCGACGAGCTATATTCCGTTGTGATGGTTGTGTGTTGGAGTAATAGAGAAAGTTGAGAACTTATAAGCTGCATCGATGTACTAGAGCAGGCTCACCGTCAATGGCAATATCTACAAATTCACTTCGACATGCGAGCCAGCCACGATCACTAGCCAGGTGCGTCAGTGCCGCAAGACTTAAGACCAGAGCTTTCGACTGAAGACGGAACCCAGCGACGTACCCACGCACTAGCTGTGACTTTGAACAGTCACCGAGACCCCAGACAACGAACCACACACCAGAGATAAAGCATTACACTCTCAAACGCCATGAAGATATGGCGTCGGCAACGGGTTACAGGTGGCATCGCTATTGGCGGTTCAAGGCGGTGAATACATCTTAGCTGATGCCAGAGGCACCTGTAGAAGCATATTAGACTGAAGATGATGGATGCTGGCTACATAGGTAGTTTAGTAGTTCCAACCGATCATTTAGTTTGTTCACATGGGCCACCCAAATACTGTTTTGCAACGCAAAACTAACATTAAGATAAATGAATGATTTCCCTTTCCTCCTTGCCTTCTCACACCTATCACAAGAGCAACCAAAGAGAGCTACAGCTTAGGCCTTATTATGGATTATGCTAGTTAGAAACATAACGTGGTATAAAGCAGATCCACATTTTCGTCGCCCGCTGCTTGCTCCCTATGAACTATCGTCGCCGTCACTAATTACTCCATGCGTTCTTAAGCTTTTGGATGGTGATGGCACAAAAAGGTTCTGGAACTCATGAATATCGTCACAAGCTTATTCCAAATGCTAGAAAGGCATACTCTATTAGACCCCAATCAAGCGGCCGTAGTAGCGGAGATGCGCAGTCTTACAACCCTCGCGCCATCCGGCCTGAGTTTCCTGTAGTACCCCCCCACTATCCCTTCATCGACTGTAAATCCCCTCTTGCGGTACCACTCAAGCGCGTCCCCATTCTCCTGCCAGACATGAGCGAACACCTCGTCGACGCCCCAGGTCTCGGCGGTGTGCAAGACATCCTCGAGCAGCGCCGAAGCGACGCCCAGACGCCTGAATGGCGAGAGCACACATATCGTCATGAGGTATATCTTCCCCCCACGCCTTGCTGCATCATCCGGTGGGGTTTCTGGAGCATCCCAGCGTGCGCGTATCCCGCCGACGATGCCTCCACCGTTCCAGAACGCGACGCGAGAGAGCGCCGCGTCGGTCGGGTTGGACAAGATGTCACCGTAGAAGTTTTCGCGGTAGTTGACGGGGAGAATGCTGTTGATGCGTTTTAGCGCTGCGAGGTTTTTTGGCTCCGATGCGACGGCGAGCCGGATGTTGGGGGAGTTAGCTGGTTGGCGGGGTGGGTTGAGATGTTGAAGGATCTGAGGTTGTGGCGGTGGCGACATCTTTGGCGACAAGTGGGGGAGCGACTATTTGGCGATATTGAGCGGCGGATGTATCATAGTGGACGTGGATGATGGTAGTGAGGGGCTGGGCCATTCATGTTGGTTGATTCCACAAGGCTTAGGCCCTCGGCTGCAGCAGCGGATGATCTATGTACGATGAGTTGGATTGGGTCGTCTTTGAGGTCACGCTGGATCACTCGGCAAGCGTCAGCGTATGTAGACTTACCCGTCTTGTGATTTCCTTTGTGCACTTCTACCTTCTTGGGTTAGGTCGGGGTGGAGGGCAAAGGGGGGCTTGCAGCGAGCCGCCTGTGGTCGGGGCGGACTGCAGACCGTGCGTACTTACTCATATGTAGTCTACATGTCGTCATGATAGGTCGCACACGACTGATGACTAAGTAGAAATAAAAAAAACAATCTCCCAGATGTTACACGGCCAACCACCAGCAACTGGAACAGCTATGACGTATGTAGTTATTCCAAACCGCACTCCAGCTCGCTCCCCGCCCATAAGCAGTTACTGCGTATACGTGCATTCAGGAGAGAAGCAGGGCGCAATGGCAAACAGTCGTCATCATTACTGCCTTGCTTTGTCCAGAAGATTCAGTCTTTACACCCGACGGAGGGAGCATATCTTTCCACTGTGCTTCTCCACCTACGCAAGTGCTCTACATCTCCATATCTACTCTGCCTCTCCTGCACAACTCATACTACATCCCCCTCACGAAGAAAAAGGAACCTTGCCGAAGCGAAAGATCATCACTCCAGTTCTTCGGTGCTGCATCCAATCCCGGTTCCATCCCATCCCAAATATCCCCATCGCGCCATCCCGATCCCAGAATCGAAAAGGACCTCCATCACTTGTTCAAACATTCAGCCAAAGCTCAGCCAAAGCTCTAGATAGTTGATGTTAGGTACCGCCTTGACCCCAGCCATATCCACCAACCCCATTCACCTAGCCCCCCCCCAATGGTAGCACCATAGGTTTACTCACCACAAGGGATAGGGGCAAAGTTTGTAGAGGACTTTCGGAGTGAAATCGCATACCAGCCATCAGCAGCCATGGACCCCGAAGGTCCAAGCACGGCGGGTGCTACTATCCCGCAGCGCTCTGGAGTGCTCAAGAAGGACTCCGTCAAGCAGAAGGGACGGTCTCGCGCCGCCTCCTCTGTGAAGAGCTTAAAGCTAGGAGAGTCCGATTCGAGGAACTCATTGTTTTACTCGCCCGTACCTAGCCATAACAATCCGACAGAGATTCTGGCGAGCCGGTTCCAATGTAGGTTTGTGCTGGTGGAAGACATCAGAATATGGACCGTTAATTCGGTTATAGCGTGGAGAAAGGTCCTGAAAGATATTATCACCTACTTTCGCGAGGTTCAAGTCCAGCACGAAGCCCGTGTACGCAGCATCGGAAAGCTTATGAGCACGCTCAACACCGCCACCAGGCCCAACGACTTCCTTTCCCAGGGTGGCATCCTCGAGACCAACACCGTGCTTGGTGATTTCCACAAAGAGGCCATCATTAACGCTCGGAACGCACTCAAGATCGAAGTTGAGGTCGTCAATCATCTGAATGAACTTAGAAGTGATCTGAACTCGAAGATTAAAGAGATCAAGGCCCTCTCTGGCGACTTCAAGAGCAATGTCGAGAAGGAGAAGGAGGCATCTAGGAAGGAGGTCCTGAAGCTCAATGAGGCGTTGGAAGCATTCGAAACTAATCCTTCGGGAACCAAAGATCCGTGAGTGACATCATGTACTTCTGTTGATGTATCCCGTGGACTAACAATGCCGGCAGGTATATTGTCAAGCTGGGTGTTGACAGGCAGTTGAGACGCCACATTGCGGAAGAAAACTACCTCCACAAGGTATGTTCTCTCTCGTCACTCATCCGTGTGCATATCTAACCACCGTAGGCCCACCTCAACCTCGAGTCGAGTGGCCGCGAGCTCGAGAGGATCATCGTTAGAGAGATCCAGAAGGCATACGACTCCTACGTGAAGATCACCAGAAGGGAGGGCCAAGAGCTCATCGACCTGTCCGAGCGTCTCACCGCGACCACTCTTCATCTCCCCCAGGATTACGAGTGGTCTGCTTTTGTCGAACGTGACCCTCACATGATAAACCCGGTCATACCCATGAGGAATGTGGAAGAGATTGAGTATCCCGGCCACAGTCACCCCGCCGTCACTGAGGTTCGTGCTGGAATTTTGGAGAGAAAGTCCAAGTACCTTATGTCATTCACCCCGGCCTGGTACGTCCTATCACCGACCTACCTCCACGAGTTCAAGTCGCCGGACCGCAACCGTGACCCGACACCGGTCATGTCTCTATACCTGCCTGAGTCTTCGCTCGGAAAGTACTCGGATCCTTCCGCTGTCTCCCACAAGTTTGTGCTCAAGGCTCGCCAGACTGGTTCACTTCATCGTGGGCACAGCTGGGTGTTCCGTGCCGAGACTCACGCAGTGATGCTGGAATGGTACGAAGCAATCAAGAAACTCACTGAAGTTTCCGGAGCGGAGAGGGACGCCTATGTGATGAGGACCACCTCGCAACGCACCCCTCACCACGGTGCTCTGCACACAGCCGAAGCCATCCACGACCCCGACCGTATCCACAACCAAACCATGGCCGGGGAACCTCACAAGGCGGAATCTTATAGCGACGATAACAGCCTTGACAGTGACGAGGCCGATGAGGTCCCATACTCTGGACAACAGAGTGAGCTTGAATACCCTGTCCAGGAGGAGATGCGGCCCCCAAGACGACCTGAAGCTGGAAGGTTCCCGAGTGACTTCAAGATCGACCGTGGTGTTGACCACAGGGAGCACCCCATAAGCGAAGGTTCAAGCACGTCTGTCATAGCAGCTGTTGGTTCCTTGCCCGGTGCTATGCCTTATCACGCGTATGACGAAGTGGATAGCAAAGATTATGCGTACCCGCAGAGTACTGCCACTCGTGATTCGGCCATCCGTGGTCAGCAGGACATCGAGCGGAATTATGTCGTCGTCCCGCCCGTGACCCACATGCGTCCCGACAGCCCCTCGGCTTGGGCTTCCGGTGAGAAGGCACGACGCCCCAACTCCGGTGCCGAGAGTGATACAAAGGCTGACCTCTCTCAGTATGCTGTTGACGAAACCTGCTGCCAGAACGGTTTCACCGCAGTCGCTGGTCCAACCCACCAGTCCCCCAATGCGGCCGCTCACCAATCCCCCACGATACCCAGCGCGACCGGATTCGGAATCGACCCGATCACGGGAGAACACGAGTCCCCTCATGAGGCGTCCCCGCCCTGTCACATCGCTTTTCTCGGCGCTGACCATGCCCTGGCCTCAGCCCCCGTCTCCGACGCCGACATCGATCCCCGCGAGCCCATTCCGGCTAGCGAGCTCGGCCCAGTCGCCTTAGAGTCTGGTGCTGAATCTTTGGATGCCGTGGCTAATTCCCACCCGCTCGGTGATGATCTCCCGCCGTTATCGTCGGTTGCCGAGCATCAGAATACTCCTGTTGGCGCACCGGCCAATTCGTCTCCCATGGCTAGAAGGCCTCTGGTGCTCAACCACACCGCTACGCCTACCAGGTGTGGGGAGGAGAGACCAGGTATCTGTAGGGATAACTCGAATCAGACCGTGGGTCAGGGAACGATCAGCGATTTGCCCATGCCCGGAAAGTACCCCAAGAAGGAGTAATCCTGGGTAGGTTGTGATAATGCCTTGATGTGACAGAGGCGTTCCTTTCCCTCCCGTCTGTTGCTATGATTCGATCTGGTTGGTTTCTGGAAGTGGGCGCACTGGGATGCGACTGGGGAGGTTGTCTTTGTTTCTGCGGATTGTACTGTTCTCTTTGGTCTACTGTGTCTCACCGTGGTGGACTTTCTTTGTATTGGTGAATTGTTCCCAGTGATTGCGATTCGAAATGCTATTGTGTTGGACAATGAACTTGATGACAACTCCATCATGAAGTAGTCCCTACTCCACGCCATCTCCACAAAGACCCGAGGTTCAAGCGCCGCCTCCGCACTGGCGGAGACATCTGAACCCCACAGGTTATATCTATACATGGGTACACGCACCCACGGTAATTATATAGTACAACTCGCACTTTATCTATGTATCCAACGGTTCCTGGGGAGTGGAGTCTCGACCTTGTAAAGCTTTTTTCTCTCTTTATTATTTTCCCGCAGTTTACGCCGCCGCGCTCTCAAGATCTCGGTTAGATGTGTGTGTGTGTGGGGGGGGCAGCCTCAAGCGGCGAAAGGGAGCAAAGAAACAAAGAAACAAGGCAAGACCCGAGAACACACACCCATTCACCCAACCACCAAAAAAAATAATACAAAGTGATATGTACATATATAACACAAAAAAAAACACGCCTTCCGGTGTTTCGGCAAGATTCAACTCAACGGGAGAAGATAGAGAGAGTGAGAGAGAGTGAGAGAGAGAGAGAGAGAAAAGGGGCTTGATGGTGAGGAACACTGTCTATGGTAGGGAGGGAGACGGAGAGAGAGGTATATAGGGTCTGTACAGGATTAACAGTACGAGGCTACAAAAAAAAAGAAAGAGTAATTTGAATGAGTGAACTGCGGACATTGACCATCGTCAAAATCCACAAAAGATTAAGATAGAGCAAGCAATAGTCTTCCTTTCCTTTTTTTCTCCCTCTCCCGCCGTTTCATTCGTCACACGCAAATAAAACCCGCACTGGCGGACGAAACAAACATAGAAGAAAAAAGGGAAATATGAAGCGTTCGATGAGAAGAAGAAAAGAAGCACCAGGAAGATAACCTCTAAAGTAGTAATATACGCTACAAACCTCTCCTCCACCTTCCCCCCGCCCCCCTCCCATACCACAACCCCCCTCCGAAAGTACACAAGATGCGGAACATAAGGAAAACCCACATGGTGACGATACCGAGAAAAAAAAAGCATGTGCCGAAAATGAGCAATGAAATCGATCACAAAACGAAGGGGGGGGAAAAAAAAGAGAAGAGAAGCGAAATAGCAGGAAATGGGTATTGACGAAAACAGAAAAAGTAAAATGGCAGACCATCCGATGCCGGTGTCCATCCCGTGGTTGCGTGCCCCACCCTCCGCTCCCTTCCACACTTGACAGTTCACAGATATCGCCCGAGCTCGTACACGTGATTCGACGTTGCAATGGTATACCCGCGAGGGATCGTGAACATGACACAGGTGTTTAGTATGGAAGGAGAAAGAAGGCAGAACCGCAAATGAAACCGAACCCCGATACGAAAAAGCATCACAATCTGCGAACGAAAACGATCCATTTCTGGCTTCAAGTCGTAGACTGACTCGATTTAGCCGTCAGGATTCGTCACCTTAACGGGTCATAAAGTTAGTGAGCGTGATGGGAACCGGGTTCAACGAGGGGTTGATATACCCTGAGGATCTTCCGCGAGTAGTCCTGGTTGTCTGCGATGCTTCCAACAGAGTCTCTTCTCTGTACCATGACGGGATCGAGTCGGTTGTCCAATGCGGGTTTCTGCACGAAGCCTCTAACCGCAGCAGACCGCCTGTACTCCTCCTCCACTTCTTGCCTCCTTCGCCTCCTGAGGAATACAAACACACCCACTCCAAGACCGATGATCGCAAGGACTCCGATCACAGTGCCAGCTGCAACCGCGGCCTTGTTGGTTGGCTTCTCGGGTGTAGTCGTCTGCTGTTGCGAATCGGCCGTGCTGGTCGAGGCGGTGCCGGTACCGGAGCGGCTTGTGCTCTCGGCGTCTGTGGAGGGGAGGGACAGATCAGTATTGCGCTGCGCCAAACACCGCACGATCTCCGAAGGGTATGGTGGTACACACCAGAGGCCGAACTGGTCTTGGACGCGCTCGACGCAGACGAAGACAGTGCCTCATCCATCTCGGGATCCTCCTCGAGACCAGTCGTGTAGACCGAGAAGTATTCTCCTAGCCGACTACCACCTACACGACGGTCAGCCATCAGGACCGTGGCAGCATCGGACAACATTCTGAGAAGCCCTTACACATCTCCGGAGCGAATCCAGGACATGGCTGCTTGCACTTGGCATCGTCGACCTTCAGGGAGTCATTAGGCAGTGTGTTTCCACAGTAGCATAGTGTGCCCTTCGTCATGGCCATGACAGCGTATCCATCTCCTCCATTCTTCACCTCAGTCGTCACACACAGCTCATGACAATCTCCACGCGAGTTGAACTCGAGATCTCCCATCTGCTTCAGCTTTCCGGCGGAACTGTAGCAAGCGTAGGGCTTAGGGTCGGCAGCCATCGCAACGTGGGCACAGCCAGCCAGGGCAACCAACACGAAAGCCTTCATTATTGTAGTAGTGGGTCGAATCGAGGCTCGCAGGTACTCGTTGTAGGACTGTGGGCGACGACGCGATCGGGGAGAGGAGGGACCTTCGGGTCGGTCGATTAACGATTTGTGGGCAGTCTGCGAAGATCGAGACCGGTTAGCATGCGATGCGACGCGAGAGGCGACGGGATTCGGTCTCCGTGTTGGGGTCGGCTGGTGTTGAGGAGGCATGTGGTTGTGTGTGCGTTGAAGGAAGTAGTTGTCGTCGCAACGAACAAACCAGGGGCAAGACAAGACGCAAAGGAGAGAGGGTCATCCCACCCTTGGGATGAGCGCGATGACGATCAGGGCGTAGAGAAAATGGGACTCAGACAACCTACCGAGCACCTGTGTATTCTTCTTCGCAATCCGACTCTCTGTCAAAAGGGATTTCCAGGAATGCGAAGGAAGGGCGAGCTCTGGGTTGGGGGGTTGGGGGGGGGGGGGGGGGGGGGGTATTGTTAAATTTGAAACC
>Ga0307516_10005179_pt1 | contig 15709 bp, 15 predicted proteins | sample 19_EM_MG_FD_203310 | JGI IMG/M metagenome (GOLD analysis project Ga0307516, IMG submission 203310) | Populus trichocarpa ectomycorrhiza microbial communities from riparian zone in the Pacific Northwest, United States - 19_EM | ecosystem: Host-associated > Plants > Roots > Unclassified | place...
TTCGACGTGCACGGAAGCCGCCGAGACGCGAACAATTGGCAGCTGCCAGGTTCCATCCCGGCGACAACATCTCGCGGGTTCACGGGACACGAGCACTTGGACACGTTCGGCTTCATTCATATGAATGGACGTGTTTACGATCCCGCGCTGGGCAGGATGCTGCAGGCAGATCCACTAAGGGGGCCCGGCAATCAAAGCCTGAATCGCTACAGCTACGTCGCAAACAATCCGCTATCGCTCACCGACCCCTCCGGGTATTCGTGGTGAAGCACTGCGATAAAGGATGTCGCGATAATTGCGATCACCATTTATACGGGCGGTGCGGGCGCCGCGCTCTGGGCTGAAGAGGCGTATGCCGAAGCGATTTTGGTGGTGGGTGCAGGAGGGTTCGCTGCGGGAGCGATCCAAAGCGGAACTCTGAAGGGAGGGTTGTATGGCGCGTTCTCCGCAGAACTCTTCTTTGGGATCGGGCAGTACTTCGATCAAGCCGGTTGGGCACACGTGGATGGCGATATCGGAAGCACAAACCTGAACGCCGTTGGTTACTCTTCGAAGATTCTTGCGCATGGTGTTGCGGGCGGAGTCATGTCGCAGCTCCAAGGAGGAAAATTCGGTAATGGCTTCTTGAGTGCGGGGGTGGCGGAAGCCGCTGCTCCAGCAATTGATAAACTCGATCCAGAGAATCCTATGGGTCGGTCGGTCAGTGCAGAACGGGTGGTTGCAGCGAGTCTGGTAGGAGGCACTACCTCCGTGATTGCTGGAGGAAAATTCGCAAACGGAGCGGTCATTGCTGCGTTTGGAAGGGCATTTAATGAGGAGATGTCCATTCAAGCTACGTCGCAGCCTAAGCCCGTAGTGGTCGCTTTCGGAGGAGCCGGCCCCAGTGATCTTCCGGACAACGTAGCTATTGAGCGTTACGCGGGCAGCATAGGCGCTCAGTACTACGAAAGCTCTGTTGGATCTGGAGCCGATCTAGACCAGGCGATTCGGTATATCTTGGGCGAGCTCATTGCAGACAACGGACCTGTGTATATCTTGGGGTACAGTGCAGGTGGAGACGCAGCAATCAAGCTTGCCGCAGCGCTGGACCGCTATGGGATATCCGTAGCCGGATTGGTCACCTTTGATCCTCATGGAGCAACCCGGCCGTTTGGCTCCTATGATTACACATTGTCGAAAAATGTCATGTCAGGTCTCGATATCTTTCAGCAAAACCGTGCATTCCCGGGAAGCGCGAATCCCTTCAAAGGCGGCAGTGTTGCGTGTCCCAGTTGCGTAAACATCAATCTCACCGGGTCGTCTGTCACCCACCTCGACATCGTCCGATTTGGACTTCAAAACTATGGACCACAAATCAATTCGACGCTTGGGCACTAGTCTCCTATGCTGCGCCTCTCTCGGGGCGGCTGGTATCGCACACGCGCGTTCTGTCCAGGTGGACGGAATAGTTGTTCTCGAGGATGGATCTCCGATTGCAGGCGGTACCATCGTCGTGCGCGAAATCGTGAATCGGAAGAGTGCCCGCGGGATGCCCTATGTGCATCCGGTATCCGTCGTGCCGACTAATCGTGACGGAAAATTTCAGTTCAAGCTGGAGGATGTTCAGGGCAGCATCGATGTTGAGCTTGTTCCGGATCACTGCGACTGGACTGTCGCGGTGACGGAGATCAAGCTGCAAGAGCTTCTCTCGAAAGATCACTTCGACGTGAGGCTGGAACCGAAACGAGAGACCTGCAAGCGTTAGTTGCAAGAGGAGCTGTTTTTCAACGCTGCAAATTTGCTCCGAGAAGGCAAACAGAGTGAGCGCCCTGGGACGATATCAGTTGTGGGTGATCGTGTTTGGCGCCGCTCTGGCTGGTCCGGCGCTTGCTCAAGGTAACTGGCACTGGGAGAAGCAGGACGTTGCTTCAACGTCTTTCGGCCCCTGTAAGCGTTGCACATTCGTCTCGCCGGATGGCGGCGCGACGTTCGCGGGTTCCCAGCAGCTGACGGGCGCACTCACCGTAGTTCACTACACGCAGGGTGGGGCACAGAGCTGGCTTTACGAGGACGCGGGCAACTTCCAGTTTCCGCAGGGGCCGATAGCGGCGTCTATGGGCGAGGACGGCTCGATTTGCGCCCTCACACAAGACCTGCTGCCCGAATTCAATTCGCTCGCCGCGATCCGCCTAGCGCCCGACGGAACGGTTCGTTGGAAAAGCCAGTCTCTTGGGTCAGCGGTCGAGTACTCGTTGCCGGCTGAGGGCGCGATCGACTGTATGCCGGATGGCGGGGCTACCGTCGCACATGACGGAGTGGTGATTTCGATCGATGCGGTGGGGCTCGTGTCGTCGCTCGCAAACGTTGTCACTTGGTATAAATGCTTGAATATTAAGTCACTTACAAGCACAGCGCTAGAAAAACATGCCCGCAAATGACAGGGTTAGCGAACATTTTCGGCACAATTGGCAAGGTTAACGAGCGAATGTCGCCCTCCATCGGCGGTCTGCATGAGACGTGACCTGCGAAGTGCTCCTCCAAGTAGTGCCGACTCGCGCCCAGAAACTAGGGGGCACCCAGAGTATTTGTCGCTACGGGTGTCATTCGCTTGCCAGTCCGGGTGGCGTTCCTTTCAGCCAGTCGTCCTTGAAACTGTGCAGGCGTCGGTGTTGCACGCCAGCATCGGTCAAGCGTTTCCAGTGACTGACCAAATCGACGGTTGGCCGTTCTTTGTGAAGCATTGAGCCTTCGAGGCCCCACAGGTAGGTGATCGCTTCCTTTATGCCCAACATGAAGACGTTCCATAGCTCAGGTCCGTGCTCCCCAGCATTGGCGAGAAACGCCGATTGGCCGTACACCAACATCACGATTAATCGTTCGTATATCTTAGGATGCGTTCGAGCGACCTCCGGACCCACGTGATCCCATTCCATGAAGAAGGGTAGGAATATCATGGCGAGGTCTTTCATTCCGTAACCCGCTGCCTTCTCGGTGTGGTAGAGACCGTCCCAGTAGTTTTTCGCGGTGATAGATCCTATCGTCACAAAGAACATCTGGGCCGCCCAAACATCTGCATCGATCTCGATCGCACGGCGAAGGGCTAGTTGCTCGGGACTGAGCCTACCGATGGTATCTGCTGCTTCAAACTCATCAAATGTCTGGATTCGTCGTATCGCAAGATGCCCACAGACCACATGCCCCACTTCGTGCAGGACGAGCCAACGGCTCCATGTGCTGTGGAAGAAGCGCGAATGATCTTGCTGCTCAAAAGCTCGGCACAAATTCACACGGTCTCGGAATGCCGCATTGAGGTTCATGAACGTGGCTGCGTTGTCGAACCAGACGAAATATCCTTGAGGAAAGCAAATCTCAATTGCGTCCGTCGAGGTGACACGTACGAACGGTGAGAGCTTACTCGGGTCCGTGCCCACGATCATCTTCAGAAACTCGATATCTGGCCTCAAACCTAGTGCAATGCGCAACGGGGCGTTGTAGGACTCCACCCACCCGCGCGCATCAAGCTCCACAGCGCCCCAGTAGTCGGCATCCCGTGGTGTCAGTTGCGATTCGTCCATGATCGACAGCTAGTCACGCAACTGTGATTCACTGAATCCGCAGACTGAGCAGGTGTAGGTCCGCATTACCGCGCCAAGGTCTCCGAAGATGCGATCAGGCTTGGAGTCTGTGAGCATCCACGCGGGCGCATGGCATTTGGGACACTTTTCGGCTGATGCCGAGGAGAGTTGGCGAATCTCATTCTCGAGGTCGGAGATGCGCTGACGAAGCGACAAATTCTCTTCCTGAAGATCCAACGCGGCCCGGCGCAATTCCATGATTTTTTCTTGCGCTTCGATCGTCGCACCGGTCTTCACCAGATCAACGATGTCTTTGACTGAGGGCAGTGCCATGGCTACTCCGGTCTCTGGAAGGGAATGTCTTGTGCCGATCGTCCGCAATCTTCCACAGTATGGCTGTTAGTTCGGCAGAGCTCGCAACGAACAAGAATCCATTCTGGAGATCGTACCCGAGGGCAAGGGCAAGTCAGAACCCCGCTCAGACGTTCAGTGCAAAACGGTTCGAGAACAGAGGTCTGCGAACCTCTTCAGTTTTCTCGTGATCTTGGATGAGGGCCGCGCTGAATAGACCGGCTGTCCGGAAGATAAACAGCGTCAATGGCCGTCATTGACGAACGTGCATCGCCTGGATTATTTTCGCACAGAGCGGTTAATTCCGGCCCAGGCCTGGGTGAAGTTGGGTTCGACTCGAATGGCCATGTAGCACCCCAAGCGTCTACCCGTGAGCACCCTTGTGCGGCCGCGGTGACTAATCGAACCCCGCTGCGACCACGCCACAAGCGGAGCTCTTATGACTACGTCAGAAGCTGTTTTTTCCGAATGCCAGAAGGCATTCGATTCCGTCGCACCCTCGCTGGATATTCGTCTCAAACTTTCGGCTCGAAGGGACCTGCTCGCGCGAGCGCTATTCGGCGTTTCACACTCGCGAGCGATGGTGCGTGCGCGCGCCGGCAAGCTCGAAGAGATCTCAGTTCGCCACGATCACATCACCGTTTCGGAGGCGCTGTTCGGCCTACCGCCAGGGATCATGCTAGATGCAGTCGTGCGAAGCGTGCCCCCGTTTGCGGCGGTGTACGATGGAGCCTCGCGCTTCGCCCAACACCCGAACGCGATTCTCGCGGTAGTCGGTCTTCCAGGGCCGCGCCGGGAGTCGGTCCTGTCGATCGCGACGCATGCGCTGATGAAGGCAAAACCGCTCGGTTCGCACCGTGCTTATCGCACGCAGCCGATGGATCACGCCTTTAGCGCGAAGTCACTGCACGAGTCACTGTTGTTGCGCGAACCAGGGGTCGCATTCCGGCCGTTTGTACAAGCCAAGTTGCGCGTGATGGCGCGGATGGACGACGATACGTTGACATGTGATGCGGTGGACTCTCCATCTCTGATCGAAACTGTCGCAGAGATTGCCCATTGGGGCAAGCGCATGGCCATTGCTTTCGATCTCATGGAGTACATGGCTAAGTTCGGCGCGCTGATTGGGCGTAGCCAAAGATCAAGCGTGTTCGTCTTCAATGCCGACGCCCCAGGCATGAAAATGACGTCGATTCCCGGACCGCAAGAGGACCGCCCACGATTGTTTGTCGACACGATAGATCACGCTGTGCACATTGCCTCGCGCTGGGCAGAGGAGCGCAACTCGGCGCTCGACGGCCTGAGTGACGAGGATTGGCGCCGCGCATTGCTGGTGGTGCACGATACGCTCGGGCGTCTCAAAAATCGGCGCCTGGGCGCAACGCAATTGGAGGCGGCACTGAAGCGCGAGGGAGTGAAAGATGAGTTGCGGAGCGCACTTGCGGCTCGCGTATTTCCGATGATTCCCTGAGGTCGATTCGGTAGTCCGCGCTTCCTCTTGTCGTCACGAGTAGGTTCACGGATGCAGAATGAGTTCAGGCTCACGGTTCGCAAGCTGACCAAGGAGCTCAGCTCGCCACCATCCAAGTGCGCATGCCCATCTCATTGTCTTGCGCGAACGAGTCCGTGCGGGTCCCGCCTGAGCATGGACCGTCAGCTAAGCGCCGTTCGAATTTGCCTCACGTCGAGTCGCTTGTATTTCGACTATGCGAAGTGTCAGCCCCAAGGAAACGAGCACATCAAGAAATTTGCCCAGCGCAAGCGTCCGCTTGCCGCTCTCGAGGTCGACAATGAAACGAACTCCGGTAACGCTCAGCCCCGCGAGGTCGGCCTGCGTCAGCCCGGAAGCGAGACGGCTTTCTCGCACTGCCCCGGTCAAACGTGAAATAACTGCATGATCCGATTGTGTGCTGCCGCGCCGCTTTGCACGCGGTCTTCCCGAGCGGGAAGATATGGAAGTCATTCCGCGCAATTCCGACTTATCTTCCCGTTCGGGAATAATTGTTGAGTACCGGGGCTCTGCATCGGTGCGTGTCTTGCTCGAATCTGCCTCTGGCCAACTATAAGCTGCCTGAGCCAAACCATGTGAGCCCAATACCACGCAGAAGGCTTAGGGAACTACTGAAAGTGATCCCGTCGGTCGCGTACTAAAGTAAGCGCCGAATGCCTTGTGAGCTCACTGAGGAGCCAGCGCCAACAATTGCTGCCGAGCGGCAGAAGCCGTCTTCCAATAGGCGTCGTACTCGCCGTCGGCTCTCAATTGATTGTTGAATGCCGAATTGTTTCGCAGGTGTTCGATCACTTTGTCATAGATCGCAATGCAGCGATTTCCGCCGAGCGGATGATCGAGCAGCGGTTCGAGTTCGATCTTTCCAGGATCAGCCACCGCAAACAGGATGAAGGCCGGTACTGCTTTGGTAACATCAAGCCCCGCGTCCCCTGCAGCTGCTGCCGCCCAAGAATCGGCCGCTTGTTCACGCGCTCGACTCTCTGCCTTCGATGAGGGTCTGGAATCAACATGATGTAAGACCTCGTGTCCGATTTCGTGGAGCAAGAGCAGATCAATGCTGCTACCTACGGTTATTCCAATGAAGGCTTGCTCTCGCTCAGAAAAAACAATGCCGTTAGATGGCTTAGGGCACGCCAAATCGTGGGCCGCTTCGGTTTCGAAGAACGTGATCGGGGAGCCAATCTCGTGCAACGGCTCGTGGTCTTCTACAGCGCCAGTATTTGCGAGCGTCGTGGCGACCAGCGCGTTGATATAGGTGCTCATGCACTTTTGATACCGAGGCTTCTGACCCAGCACAATGGCTTCCGCCATCCACTGGAAAAACACCGCAGTACCACTCGTCATGATGATCTGATGTTGGCGCGCGAAGGCGTTGATGCCGAAGGTCTCCTTAATCGTATATTGCACATCGGCATCTACAGCCTTGGCCTCTGCCGACATTTGAGGGAGATAGTTGCGTCGGAAAGCATCAACCGTGGCCTTGACCTTCGATTTGTACTGCGCCAGCTCGATTGCGTAGGCATGATCGGTCGCGCCAAGCTGCGAGGCGTACGGGGAGAGCAGTGCCGCAAGGAAGACAATCAACGATCTCGGGTTCACGGCGTGTCCCCCAAATTCAGAAGCTGTTCGACACGCCCGATCGCTTGGTTCTGTGCTTGTGTTGGCTGTCCGCTGACCTTATGCGGATCCGCGTTGTTGAACTGAAGATACGTAGCGACATCATCCTCTGAGAGATAGGGCCTAACGAGATCCAAGCGGGCCGAATCCAAATCCTTGTATGCGTGTTCAAGTTCAGGGTCAGCGGCCTCATGATCGTTGGCGGAAGCTGCCAAACGTGACTTTGCAAACGCAATGGCATGCATCTCCCGCTTGATGCGAGTGGCCGTATTCGCGTCGAGTGCACCCGCGTAGCTAACGCTGACCTTGGGCGAAGCACTTGGCGTCGATGTATCGCCTGTCACCCCTGAGTAGGTGTATTCGTAGCGAGGCTGAACAAAGATGGACCATGCCAGAAGGGAACAACCGATGAGGCAGAAGATCGCGCCTGGCCCCACGTCGCGCAGCTTCAGCAAGTAACCCTTTGCGCTGGCTTCTAGCGTGGCCTTTTGGGAGGCAACAACGAAATAAAGACGGAATCCAAAGTAGACGCAAAGCCCACCAATGAGCACGATGAGCAACCGCTCAAGAGCGCGTTCCACGACCATGATGGTTGCAGCTTGCGTTGTCTCGTCGGCCGCCAACGCGACGAGGCCGATACTCAGCCACTGCGTATTCATCCCATCCCCTTAAGACAACGCGTGCGCGACTAAGCGTCGGCATATGGCCTAGAGGCGCACCATCACCAATATCATGGATGATGGCCAATAGCACCTGTGTGGTTTGGCAGGTCAATGTACCGCCGAACTCGGCGTGGCCCACATACTCTCGTGCTCGTGCTCGTGCTCGTGCGCGCGCGAGAATTCCGGATGCGAGCAAACCTCATTTGTAGAAGCAAAACTTAAGTGGCGCGCTGCCTCCACTTCAACGTGGAACTGGGCTTGTGCGTCACCTTGACAAACTCTCTATTGCTTGTCACGACGCCGCGTCGCACCACCTTGCTTGGGTGACCGTAGCTATTGGGACCGGTGGCTGCCAGGATGTGATGCGCGTTCGGTAGGTACTCGAGAAGTGACAGGTCAAAATTAAGATGTGAGCCGTGGTGCGGCAGGCAGAAAACGCGTACGGCATCGAGCAACTGTCGGTAGTGCGCAAGAAATGCTTTTTGACGTCTACGTACGTTCAGGTGCATGTCTCCGGTGCACAGCCACCCGCCAGACGTATCGAGAACCTCAAAATCACAATGACGGTGCGCAATGAGGCCTTCCCACGAACCAGTTTGCCGGACAGGTCCGGCATACAGCGCCATCGACACGAGATTGTGATCTGACCAAATGAGGTCATAGCATGCGCGCAAGGCACTGCGCGCAGACGCATCGCAGAGAACGAACGACAGAAAAGCCGCATTGGCCGGCGCACCATTGAACGTGGTGCGGAACTCGTCCATGAACGTCAGCAGCGCGCGTGGCGACGGACGATGGGCGTAGGGGACGAAAATCCAATCCAGTTGTCCTGTCCCGGTGAGTACTTTAAGGTACGAGCCCGGGTTAATCTGACGCTGAGCAACCGCGACGGTCTTGCCTCCCGGAAGATCGACGGGCGGCGGCGACCATTCGGGGCGGACGGTATCTGGCTCGGCGCGTTCGCCGTTGTCAGGCAAATTAGGGCCGTCGCCTTCGCCGTCGTCGTCACTCCTCGGCATGACATACGTGATTCGCTCGACGCCTCGTTGGCCCAGCCATCCGGCTGTGTCGCTCAAGAAATCGGCGAAGCTGGCTGTTACATTGCCCGTGGTGATGTCGTGCGTGAGAGCAACGAGCGAATCGATCTCGTTCAAATAGGGGAGAACCACCTCACGAGCGCGCACGCGGCCAAGAAGGCGGTCAATTCCACTGATGTGGTCGCTATCCAGATGCGACACAAACAGGCAATCGATGTCGCCGAACATTGCGACGACGTCGATCTCACGGTTCAGTGCCGAGCGTTGGTTGGATCCGCAGTCGTAGACCCAATGAAACCGGCCGGCGCCAGTGGCCTGGAGTCGGCCGCTCATCATGCCGCCTTGGCCAACCGGATGCTGCACGAGGGTCATATTCACCATGTGGCCTACCTGTGTGTTTTGAGAAAGGCTGCCGATCGACTGAAGACTGCGTTGCGACCCACCGCTACGGTGGCGGCCGAGCGATGTTCCCCAAATCGGCCTGAAACGTCGCGTCGCGCTTGAGCGCGCTGAACAGCACGGTCGCGGTTAGGCGTCCAGCCACGAGGTCGCTGGGATAGTGGAAACCGCAGATCAACCGGCTTTCTCCAAAATCGATTCCGCGCGCGATCAATTCATCGGCATGATCCGGCGAGACATCGCTCAGGATGAGGCCGACGAGCATCCCGAGTAGTGCGTGCCCCGACGGATAAGAGCCTGACGCCGGCAGCAAATAGCCCATGTCCTCCTTGGCGTGGCCCGCCATATCGATTGGAGCGAGGCAGGACGCGTTTTCCGGGTACGTTACAAAGGGCCGAAGCCGTGCACCTTGCCGCGTTTTCAGTTTGATGGGTGCTACGGTGCGATCGGCGTCCCTTTCAACCTTGCATAGTAGGACGACCAGCGCTTTTGTCTGCGCCGCAGTCAGCTGGCCAGCACCGGCCGCCTGGAATCGCTGGAGCACGAGCGCGGGGTCGTAGACATCGTCGAGTGCCGCCTGCTCCCCGCGGGGATTGCCCTTCGTCAGCCACGTGCGGGTGGACAGGTACGCATCGATGTCGGCTTCTTCGGCCGCTGAACCTCGCGCTGGCGGCGGTGGAAGCCACGCCGTAATGTCCGGAGCGGGAGCCTTGTCGAGGTATCCGCTCTTGATGTCGTCGCACGACCCGGCGGTCAGCATCAGGGGCTCCGGCCAGATCCCCTGAAGCAATTGCGTCAGGCGTGCGCCGGCCTTTGCCAGCTGTCGAAATTTGGTGTCGGCTACGCGTGAGGTGTAGCTGTCGTCGATACCCGTGACACGCCACCCGTGACCCTTGGGGTCGACGGTGAACTTAAGACCACCGAAGCTGGTGGCTTGAAGTTGAATCGTGTCTGTTGCCCATGCTCCGGCCCACGTTTTTACATCGCCCTCGGTGGGATGCGTTTGTTTGGCTGTCGAGACAAGCGCGTCGGTATTCGCGCCGCCCGGACTGTCAGTGTCCGGCACAGCGTCCCATTCGCTGTGGAGCAACCGACCATTGCTGTCGTCGGTGATCAAATTGGCACCCGCCGTGTCGTCATCTTTCTTGTAGCCGAGGTCATCCGGGTTATAGCGGGCTCCCGTGGAGTCGAGATAGATCGCCGTGACATGCAACGGCTGATGTACGTCGCCGACATAGTGCGCCAGCAGCATCAACGCTTGCCGATCGTCCTTGAACCAGAATGGTGGAGGGACAGGTTGACCTCGCAATTTCGCCACGGCTGCGTCGATGGCGTGTACGACATCATGCGAGTTGGCGCCGACGAGGACATCGCTGTACTGGTGTTCAAATGTCGAAATGTCGGCGTAGTGGTATTGCTTGTGGCACTGCTCGTTGTCGTGCACGGTCCCGCACTGCGCCCAATTGTTCTTGACGTACGCCTCGAAGTCAGCGGCTTCTGCCTCGAAGGACTTGCACTCAGGATACTTCTGGTCATCGTTCGCGTATTTGAAATTCTTATCAACCCCTTTTGCGCAGTCTGCCCAAACGGAGACCTCGCTGAGGGTGTGGCCATTGAGTAACTGCTGTACGTGCTGTGCGGCATTCGTGCCACGAAGTAGCTCATCTGCAATTGCTCCGATTGTCTGATGTCCCGCGGGACCCCAAGCGGATGCGTCATGGCACGCAAACGAGAGACTGATCAGGCCCGCGAGCACAAGGCAGTTTTTCGCACAGGAACGGCGCGTCAATTCAGGTGGGGTAGCCCAAAGGTTGGCCACCAGCGAACGTGCGCCGCGCTTCGTGTCGGTCATGGTGCAGCCTCCGCAGGGTTGTGGGCCTTGACCGGCCCCGTGATCGCCGTGACGTTGACGGCGCGGCGTTTGGCCCATTCCGCAAGATTGGGAGGTCGGTAGTGGACATCGGCGCGCACGCGATCAAAGACGGAGCCATCGATCGATTCGTTGATGGTGTTGGTGATGGATGTGGCGTCTTCCACCGGATCGCTGCCGATCGGGCGGTAGTAGTGGTGGTTGAGCGTAAGGACCCGATAGACCCCGTGCATCATTTCTGCGAGGGAGTCGCGGATGCGACACTGTGCCGCGCCGGCGTCGATGTCGATGTCGCACTTGAGCACCAGGCCATGCTGCTGCGCCTTCGCTGCGATCCACGCGAGTAGCGTCTGTGCTAGCAGATCGCTCTCGTAGCCACCGCCGACGTTCGAATGCGCGCCGACGAACCAGCGCTGCTCGACATGATCAAAGGGGCGAGGTGGAATGTTTTCCCCGATCTTGTTCGCAACCTTCTTCCACAGCGTTGGTTTGAAAGACGGTCGGTGTTCGTCAATCGCCAACGCGTGGTAGGCGTGCGTCTGATTGATGCGCAAGTCCACTTCGAGAAACTTGAAGCTGCTGCGACTGACGCGGGGGAAATAGGGCAAGGGGACGCCCAAGGTGCCGACCGTGTCCCACACACCCTGAAACCAGACGGGAATAGGGCGCGAGTACTTCTTCAGCCACCGGTCCTCAAGGGCTAGATGCGCGGCATCTTCGTTGCTCAGCGCAAGAATCGATTTCGCCGTTCCATTGCGGTACCGGGCATAGAGCTGGTCCATGGACAGGGGTGAGCCCGGCTCGAGCAGTCCGCACTTGGCGATGAAGCCTGCGAGGCTGCGTGCCGTGAATGCACCACGGCTAAAGCCGAAGATGAAGATGCGATCGTGTAGCGAATAGTTCTCCATTAGCCATTCGTAGGCGGCGATGACTTCTTCGTTGATGCCAATGCCGAACATGCCGCCAGTGACGGCCTCGCCGCGCGCGGTGCCGACACCGACGCTGTAGTACACCTTCTGTTCCGGTGATTGATCGCACAGGGATTTCAGGCGCCACACGTTCGTGTTGTTGTTGATGAAATTCCAGGTGCCATCGAGGAATAACGCAACGCGTCGGGGTGCAGCTTCTGCCATCGGATTTTCTCCGGTTCGTTCCCGTCGAGAGGTTTGGTGGAAGTGGCGAGCGCGCCGTCCTGCAGGCACACCCGGCTCGCCCGCCGAGTGGTTCGGAAGAACGGCTGAGCGAGAATGGGTCGTTTGCAATCCGCACGCACGCGGTCGGCGATGCCGACGCGTTGTGGGATTTGCTGCCGCGAGGGCGGCACGTGATTTTGGATTTCCCCTTGGTTCGGCGCGCCCCCCCGCGCCCTCCGACCATGCGTGTATAGCAGTCGACGACAAGGGCGTAACCTGTCTGATTTAGCAGTGGCTCGGCGTACCCAGGACCGCCATCTGTCGTCGAGGCATGCTACTTGCGCCGCCCGTCGCTTCGACGGCCTTCAGAAAGTTGACAGGTCCGAACGGCAGCGATTGCTGCTATAGGTAGTGAGCCGGAGGGCGCGGCGGTCGCGCCGGATCGAGGGAGCTTCCAACACGCGCAGAGCGGAGTGGCGCAATGCCACGGGCATCCGCTCTGGCTTTTGCTCATAGCACGGCGAACTCCCACACCGTTTTCGATTCCTCGATCAGCCCATTGCGCACGCTACGAGTTTGATTCTCGTCCGCAACCACGAACAATCTCCAGCAGGAGGCAGTCATGACACGATTTTCGATGTGTGTACTCATTGGGCTTCTGACGGGATGTGCGATGTCTCCGCAACACCCTGCCAGCTCTGGCGGCGACGCTGCCAGCGCCGCTGCGCGGTCAGCGCCAGCACGGCCAAACCAATCCGCCGCCTCAGACGTTCACGCGCCATTGGAGGCAATGGCGCACAGCAAGCACAAGGCAAACTCCAAGACGCCGAAGGGCGGCGTGACTGGACGCCAACCCGGCGATTTCGACTATTACCTGCTGACGCTTTCCTGGTCCCCGACGTGGGCGGCATCGCATTGTGCAGCCGATGACAGTCGCGAGCAGTGCAAAGTCGCCTACGGTTTCGTCGTGCACGGGCTATGGCCACAGTACGACGATGGAAGCTGGCCTCAGGATTGTGCTGCATCGACGAAATTGACGACGGAGCAAACCGCCGAAGCCGCTGAGGCGATGCCCGACACGGATCTGATGCAGCATGAGTGGGACAAACACGGCACATGCTCGGGTCTCACGCCGGCAGAATACTTCACCACGATTGCCGACACGTTTGGTTCAATCGAGATTCCCGATGCGCTGCAAGCGCCCAGTACGAGCCAGGCTTTCGATCCCCATCAGTTGGTCAACACCTTCCGCCAGGCAAACCCCCAGTTCCCCGAGGGCTCCGTCCTCGTCTCCTGTGTCGGCAAGACGCAAGGCACGTCGAAGCTCGCCGAGATCCGCATTTGCTTGGACCACGATCTCGCGGCAACGGAATGCACCGGTAGTGTCGCGACTAACGTATGCCGAGCCGATTCTATCGTTGTACCTCCCGTTGGCGGCGAAGGAGCGCCAACCGCTGCGATGCGTGCGAATAAACCGGCGAGTGTGCTGAATCAGACGTTTGGCGGTACGTATCGCAAGGCCGTCAAACTCAGCATTCCGACGGGTTCCAGCAAGCAATACGCCCTCGTCGAACTGATGGACTCGCTTCCGTCAGACGATGAGATGCTGGGCTACTCTCCCACGATGTCGAGCGTGAAGAACGCGCCTACGAAACGCCTTGACGACGAGAACGTCAACGTCTCCATGGATGCGTATTTGGTGGCGTTCGGCCATGAGGCGGACAATGATTTCCACTGCGTTCTGAGCAACACGAAAAATGTCACCGATCCGAACGCGCGCTTCATGAATGTCGAGATCAGCGGGCTTCCGGCAACGTCTGCAGCGACCTTCGCGAAGCTGAAAGAAGCACGGAAGGAGTTTCTGACGACCGTCCAGGACAAGACGATCAAGACATCCGGATACACCAAGATCCAACCGGGAATCAGTGTTCACGTCACCGGTGCGCTGTTCTTTGATGGCGAACACGCGAACAGGCCGCCGGGCCCGAACTACGCCAAGCCTGAGAAAGTCTGGGAGCTCCACCCGGTGACGAGCATGGCACTTCAGCCATGAGTTTCGGGCCGCTCTCGATTGCATTGATCGATCCTGCCAGGCTCGTATCGGCCGATGACGCGACGGCGGTCGCTGCCGTTGTAACCAAGCAGTTGCAGAACCACTTGGCGCCGGCGTGGAACGTAACGGGAAGCGTCCACTATTTCAGCGACCCCCACAGTGTTCCCAACGGGTACGCGTTGCTGCAGTTGGTGGAGTCTGCGGGCGACGACAGCGATTACGGATTCCATACTCTCGCGGGAAATCGACCGGTCGCGTACGTGCAGGTCGAAGAGGGATCAAACCTTTGGTCCCTGACCGTGAGCCACGAAGCTCTGGAAATGACGGTGGATCCGACGGGGAGCACGTTGATCGCAGGCTCTTCGCCGGATGGCCAACGGCACGTCCAGTACTTGGCGGAAATATGCGACCCCTGCCAATCGCCTGACGTGGGGTATTCGATTGACGGGTACCTTGTCAGTGAATTTGTTCTGAAGAACTACTACGGTCCCGCGTCCACCCCGGGGCCGTATTCGGTCAACGGTCGGATAACCGCTCCGCGCTCACTGCTTCCGGATGGGTATTTGTCATGGATGGATCCGACGCAAGCTAACCAGTGGTTCAAGAAGGCGATGGACTCTGACGGGGTGCCGTCGACGTCTCGAATCGGATCACCGCCGACGGGCATGGCGCTTCGCAGTTGGGTCGACCGTGCAACGATGCGCTCTCGGCTTGCACCGAAATTGCCACAAGATCTGCTGGAGCGCTTGGATCGTCATCGCAAGCGCGTGCTGGAGGCGGGTAGGGCATCGGTAGAGGAATCAATTGTCTTCTGGAAGAAACGGTCGGCACGCAAATCGACCGCGCGCCGTCCGAAGAAATCCTCCTGATAGAGGTGCGGAACGGCCGAATCGTCCGCATCGATGCTCAATTCCGGATTCGCTTCGGTGCGAGAGCAACGGCATCCGGACCGGCTGCGAATTGCAATTGCCCCGACGTGTCATTAACCGCCCGCCACACACCGTCGGCGACATCGGCGGGACTGGTCACCTGGGTCAGCGTGCTCATGCCGGCGAGCGCGCTGCGTGCAAACGACTCGTATGCCGGCGGGATCAGCCCCTGCATACGCTGTTGTCCGTTGGCGGCGAACGCGGTCGTTGGGCTTCGGATGCAGCGCTTATTCGATCACGTAGGAGCGCTTAACAGGGCGGATTCAGCGATCAACTGGCTGGGTCAGCGTTTATCTGGTCCTGGTCCAGAGAAGAGGGCGAAATCATCCCGTTCCAGTATTTTACATAATATACAAAGGGCACTATGTGCGTCGTAGGCGAAGAGGCACCAACACGTCCGCATCGGCGCTGGATTTTCACGTGCATTGCTTCGCACATTCCCACGTGGCCACGTGGCTTCACCGGTCGCCAACTACCGGACCACCTGTCAAACCGCTGCAGGAATCGATATTTCCTTTAGGCGAACGCCTCGCCCCGTGCCTTGGCTTGGCATGTTCTCACCGATCAGCTCAATTCCCGCTGCATCCAGGGCGC
>Ga0307516_10005180_pt1 | contig 15708 bp, 13 predicted proteins | sample 19_EM_MG_FD_203310 | JGI IMG/M metagenome (GOLD analysis project Ga0307516, IMG submission 203310) | Populus trichocarpa ectomycorrhiza microbial communities from riparian zone in the Pacific Northwest, United States - 19_EM | ecosystem: Host-associated > Plants > Roots > Unclassified | place...
GAGGAGATCAAGCTGCTGGTTGCGCTGGGTCGCACCGAGGGCGCCGTGGCCGGTCGCGTCGCCGACATGATCGAAGGCGCGACGGCGCTGCGCGAGCTCACGGCGTACGACGTGATGGTGCCGCGCGCTCGCGTCGTCTACCTGTCGGGCGAGCGTGATCTGGAGCAGAACCTGCAAACCGTGCGCGAGTCCGGACATAGCCGCTTTCCGTACACCTCGGACGGCAATCCCGATCGCTTCGAAGGCATGGTGCTCGTCAAAGATTTGATGTTCAAGCTGCGCGAGACGCCGGACGATCCAGATTGGAAGACGCTGGCGACGCAGCTGCTGGTCATTCCCGCTTCGGCGCAGCTCGAACGCGTGCTGCGCACCTTTCAAGAGCAGCGCCGGCACCTGGCGCTGGTGGTCGACGAGTACGGCGGCACGCAGGGCATCATCACGCTCGAGGACGTGCTCGAAGAGATCGTCGGCGAAATCGAAGACGAAACGGACCGCGTCGATCAGTCGATCATTCGCCGCGCCGACGGTAAGCTGGTGTGTCGCGGCATGGCCGAGACGCGCAAGCTGTTCGAAATCCTCGGCGTCGAGTCCGACTCGGACATGGTGACGGTCGCCGGCTTCGTGGCGCACCTGGTCGGCCGCGTGCCGCGCATCGGCGACAGCGTGGAGTGGCACGGTTGGCGCTTCACCGTCACCCGCGCGACGGCGCGTCGCGCGGAACGTATGGAAGTGGAACGACTTCCTTCCACCGAAGAGCGCCCAGCCAGCGCCAGTAAGCGCCCGCGCAGCGTTCCGGCAGATGGCTAACCAGTAGCGCAGGGTTGAAGTTTTCCTCGAACGCGCTGCAAAAGCCCCGGTGCGCGCGGCCCCCACAGGCCAGTTCGCCACTGGCAGGAAAGCAACACCGCGCGCCGTGATCCGCAAAATACCCCGGCTATTTTCAGCCGATTGCTTGACGGTGGTCGTTTCTTCTCGGATGCTTTCGCGCGCGTTTGCCAAGGGGATACGAACAAATGAAGAACCTCAAAAAGCTTGGATTCATCTTTAGCGTCGGCACCATCGCCGCGTACGCGGTCACGGGCTGCAGCAGCAACTCCGACACCCCAACTCCCGCTCCCATCGGCGGCACCAGCAGCGGCGGCACCGGCGGCACGGGCACTAGCGGCACCGGCACCAGCGGCACCGGCACCAGTGGCACCGGCACCAGCGGCACCGCCACCGGCGGCTCGAGCGCAGGCACCGCGACGGGCGGCGGCGGCACCGGCGGCTCGACGGCAGGCACCGGCGGCACGACCGCGGGTACCGGCGGCGGCGGCGCAGGCGGCGGCGGCACGGGCGGCGGCGGCTCAGGCGGTATGTCTGGCGGCGGCGCGGGCGGCACTGGCGGCGCAGGCGCAGGTGGCGGCGGCGCGGGCGGCGGCGGCGCAGGTGGCAGCGCCGGCGCCCCGAGCGCAGCGTGCTCGACCTACTGCATCGGCGCTCACGCGGTGTACACGGTCTGCACCGGAGTTCCCGACAAGGTCAAGGACCAAGCCAGCTGCCTTGCAACGTGTGCCAAGCCAGCATCGGCTGGAGCTAACGGTGTGAGCTGCTGGAATACTCACGTCCACAATGCTGAGACGCTGGCTCCTGCCGACAAGCCAACGCACTGCATGCACGCCACGGGGACAACCCCCTGCGATCCGCTTCCGTGACGCGAGCGAGCGTGCGGCTCCGCTGAAGAGTGGTGCCTTAACGAGCAAAAGAAATGGCGCGACTCGACACCAAATCGAGTTTGCGCCGTTTCTTTTGGCACCCCATCGTTAGCCGCGTTACCGTGTGAAGACCGTGTTGTACGCGCGAACGCTCCTAGGCCTGCTCATCGTTGGAGCAGCCGTCGCTTGCGCGCAAGATCCCGCGCTCGAGCGACGCGGAGGTCCGTTACCGGCGTCCTCTGGAGCGAGCGGGTCCACCAGTGCGGGGGGCGACGGCGCAGGTGGGAGCGGAGGCTTGATCCCGTTCTGTGATGCGCTCCGCGTCGTACGCGCGAAGTGCCAGCGCTGTCACACGGATCCTCCAAAAAATGGCGCGCCAGTTCCGTTCCTCACCTACGACGACTTTCAACGCCCCTACGGCGACGACGGCATGTTCGTCTACTGGCAGGTCGCTGTCGGCTTGGTCGATCGCGATGTGATGCCCTACGTGGCTTTGAACGAGCCGCCGACCAGTCTCATGCCGCCAGTCGAGCCGCTAGCCCCAGACGAGAAGGCGACGCTGCTTGGTTGGCTCAACCAGGGTGCGAAGCCCGAAGGTGGAACGGATTGCCCATGACCCGAAGTAGTCGCCTCGCTTGCTCGCGACCAGAGGCTGTTTGGACGAGACGCAAAGGGTTCCGCCGGCTAGGTATCGCCAGCGCGGCTCCTGCATTGATGCTGGCCGCTTTGTCTGGTGGCGCGTGCGGCGACATCAACGACATCGCCGTCAAGAACACCGCGGGAACGGCGGGTGATGGCAACGTATCGGGTGACAATGGCGGTTCGTTCGGCAACGGCGGTGACGGCACCGGCGCGGTGAGTAAGGGCGCCGCAGGCCCCGGCACCGCTGGCCGCGGGGACGCAACTAGCGGAAGTGGCGATGGTGGCGATGGCCAGGTGCTGGCTGGCGGCGCAGGCGGAGTGGCCACGGGTGGCACGTCCGCGGGTGGCACGTCCGCAGGCTCAAGCGGTACGTCGGTTGGCGGCACTGGCGGTACGTCGGTTGGCGGCACTGGCGGTACGTCGGTTGGCGGCACTGGCGGTACGTCTGGCGGCGGCACTGGCGGTACGTCTGGCGGCGGGCCAAGCGCGGCGTGCACGAAGTGGTGCTCCGGCGCGATGGGTGTGGTCGCAGAATGCGCAGGCATAGGACTCGCGGCCAACGTCGATACGGAAGCCAAGTGCATCGCGCATTGCACGGCGCCCGAGGCTGCTGGCGCCACGGGCCTCAGCTGCTGGAACATGCACCTCGGCTTCGTCGTCGCGGGGACGGGGGCAACTAAGGCGACTCACTGCCCGCACGCGAGCGGTGCGCCCGGCAACAACGTGTGTGCCGAGACAAAGTAGCGGGCGGGCTCCGTTCGTTGCGGCACGACGCGAGCTTTCGCGCCCTGCCGTTTCACTTTGCGGCCATCGGCTCAGCCAGCTACGCTTGGTCACGATGTCGGGCGCCCGTCGTTGTCCGTTGGTGCTCGCGATGCTGCTTGCCCTGAGCTGCTCGAGTCAGGGCTCTCATCCAAGTGATGCATCGACGATGGACCCGTCGGGCGGCTCGGTCGACACTGGGCCAGTGGTGCCGTTCTGCGACGTGTTGACGGTGATGCGCGCCAAATGCCAGCGTTGCCACGGCAATCCTCCGGCACACGGCGCCCCAGTGCCATTCGTGACCTACAAGGACACGCAGGCCCCGTACTACACCACCGACAAGAAGTTCTCAGACGTGATGCTGTCGGCAATTCAGAAGGGCTTCATGCCCTACTTGGCGCTCAACGAGCCGCCGACCAACTTGATGCCCCCGATCGAGCCCCTCACCACCGACGAAAAGGCGACGATGATCGGCTGGCTCCAGCAAGGCGCCTTGCCCGCGGGCGGTACTGATTGTCCATGAGCTTCGTGGCGTCGCTCAGCGGACGCCGAGCTGAGCTACGCCGCGTTGAGATACCGAGCACCTCGGTGGTCTGTTGGTGCTCCTCGGGTGATGTCGCGCAACACGGCGCATCGTGGGCGGTGCTGTGCGGTGCTCGAAGGCGAGCGCTTCACGCGCGTGGGCGTGCTCGTCAACCGCAGCAGCCATGCTGCGGACAAGACGAACAAATTTAAGTAGTTACGTGCTGTGACAGGCTACGTCCGCCGTTCAGTTGACAACTGAACAGTCGCGCAGTACTTATCGGTTCCAACGACGCCGAGAGACGTTCGTGAAGGATCAACCGGGAGCCACAGCGGCTCCGCGATTAGGAGCTGCACCATGGACGACAAGCCGAAATCGAAAGCGCTCGAGCTCGCGATTGCCAGCGTACAAAAAGAGTTCGGAGACGGCGCGATCATGCGCCTCAAAGATGGCGAGAAGATCGGTGGAGACGTGCAGGTCATCCCGACCGGCTCGCTCGGCCTCGACATCGCGCTCGGCATCGGCGGCTACCCGCGCGGCCGCATCGTCGAGATTTACGGCCCTGAATCCAGCGGCAAAACCACGCTCACGCTCCACGCCATCGCCAACGTGCAGCGCCAAGGCGGCGTGGCAGCCTTCATCGACGCCGAGCACGCGCTCGACATTGGCTACGCCAAAAAGCTCGGCGTAAAGACCGACGAGCTGCTCATCAGCCAGCCGGACTACGGCGAGCAAGCGCTCGAGATCGCCGACATGCTGGTGCGCTCTGGCGCGGTCGATCTGGTCGTCATCGACTCCGTTGCCGCGCTGGTGCCGAAGGCCGAAATCGAAGGCGACATGGGCGATTCGCACGTCGGCTTGCAGGCTCGTTTGATGAGCCAAGCCTTGCGCAAGGTCACGGGCTCCGTGAACCGCTCGCACTGCATGATCTTCTTCACCAACCAGATCCGCATGAAAATCGGCGTGATGTTCGGCAGCCCCGAAACCACGACCGGCGGCAACGCGCTCAAGTTCTACGCCTCCGTGCGTCTCGACGTGCGCCGCATCGGCGCCATCAAAGAGGCGGGCCCGCCCGGCAAAGACATGGTCGTGGTCGGCAACCGCACGCGCGTGAAGGTCGTGAAGAACAAGATGGCGCCGCCCTTCCGCGAGGTAGAGTTCGACATCTTGTACGGCCAAGGCATCAGCCGCTCGGGCGAGGTCGTCGACATGGGCTCCGACGCCAACATCATTCAAAAGAGCGGCGCCTGGTTCTCGCTCGACGGCGAGCGCATCGGGCAGGGCCGAGACAACGCGCGCACCTACCTCGAGCAGCACCCCGCGCTACTCGAGAAGGTCGTCGGTAAAGTGATGGAGCACAACGGCTTGAAGCGCGGCGGCCCAGCCGGTGACGTGGCCGGCAAGATGACCCCGGGCGTAGCGGACCCGAAGCCTTCGGCGGGCCAGGGCAAATCGGGAAAAGCTGAAGCCGGCGCGGAGCCGGCTGACGCGAAGTCGCCCAACGGTGCAGCTCCGCAAGGCTCGTCGCCCAACGGCGCCAAGCGTCCTCCCAACGCGCGCCCGAGCTGAGCAAAGATCCCAGGCAGCGGCCGGCGTCGTACATTGCAGCTGGACGGCGTCGGCCGCGTGCATTTGCTGATCCGGGGCGAGCGAGCGCAAAGCGCGAGCTGGAACGGGCCCACTAGACCTTGGCACCAGCAGATCACGATCACCCATGAGACCCGGAGTGAACAAACTCGGCGAGGCCGAGCGCCCGTTGCGGTGCAGGTCTCGCGGGTCGCAATACCCGTCCGCCAAGGCAGAGAGGCAACCACGACACCAGCCATGGCGTCGGCCGCGCTATTTTTTCCGCGGTTCAGGAAAGCCGGGCTTTTACGGGCTGTTGCGGTTCTATCCCGGCGGGTGACCGCAGCGGCGGCCCGAGGACCGGATTTGGCTGTTTCTCCCGGGGGCCCAGTGGCCGAAAGTCCGGAATGGTTTTGGGGTCGCGGACTTACGAATAGCTGATCTGCTAGCCTCACTCGTTTGGTTTAAGTAATTGTATTTATTGGGAGATACCTGATTCCTTGACGGGCCCTACAGCGACCCCTAGGGAAGCCAGAACGGTCTGGTTTCCTATGGCTCCGCAGCTCCGATTCCCCTGGCACCCAACCCCCCCTACGGGCTCGCGCACGCTTGGTCGCTTCAGTCGTGCTCGCGCGGCGAGTGCGGCTGCGCGCATGGCGACGGCTGCTGTGCGCATCCCGCAGCAGTCGATACAGCTGCCGATCAAGGGTCTAGCCAAGGGACCGCAGATCTTCATTCACGAAGGTGCTCGGCAAGCGCTCGAACGGCGCATCGAGCTGGCCTTTGGCGGCCCCGTGCAGCTGGGAGTGACCGACAACCGGCGCCGAATGGTGACGCAGACGCGCTCGCGCGGCCGGCTGCGGGTGCGGCTGCACATGATGTTTTTGGGCGCCGAAGAGCGGGTGAAGAACGCGCTCGTCGCCTATGTCGTGCATGCCGACCGCGAGGGGTCGCAGGTGGTGGGCGAGTTCATCGAACAGAACTTGCACCGCATCCGCGCGTCGCGAAAGGCGCCCGGGCAGCTGCGCAGCGCCGGCCAAGTGCATGATCTCGATACGATTTTACAATACGTGAATCAGCGTTACTTCGCCGGCACGGTGAGCGACGTGCTCATTACCTGGGGGCGCAAGACCCGTCCACGCGACGGCAAGCGCACGAGCATCAAGCTTGGCAGCTACAGCGCCACCGAGCGGCTGATTCGCATCCACCCGGTGCTCGACCAGCGCTGGGTGCCTCGCTACTTCGTGCAGTACATCGTGTACCACGAGCTTTTGCACCACCTGGTGCCCGAGGCGCGCGTGTCCGGACGCATGCTGCTGCATCCGCCCGAGTTCCAACGCCGTGAGCGCGACTTCCTCAAGCTTTCCCGCGCCCTGACGTGGGAGCAGAAGCACATCGACCGGCTCTTGCGCGCCAAATAGCGGGTGTTAGGGCTCTCGAGAGCCGCAGGACGCTAGGCGCCGCCGGCGCCACTGGCTCCGCTCGCGCCGCCGCCGCCGGCTCCGCCTTCGCCGCCAGTTGCGTTGCCGCCTTCGGTCGCGCCGCCATCTGCATCGCCGGATTCACTGCCAGCAGCACCACTGGCGCCTCCGCCTACGCCGCCCGCGTCGCCAGTTTCGGGGATCGTGCCTCCGCTGCCAGCGTTTGCCGTGGCGCCGGCGGCGGCACCGCCCGCCGTCGCCGCACCGGCGACCCCACCAATTGCGAGTCCGCCCATGCCCGCGCTGCTGCTGCCACCGCTGCCTGGAAACTTACAACTTGGGGGATTGCAGGGTGCACCGTAGTCGGGCGTTGCGTTCGCAGAACAGTTCATCGCGAAGCCGGCCGCAGTCAACGCGGCGCCGAGGGAGATGATGCGGCCGCGGTCCAGCCGCGTGTTGATGCGGTACTCGAGCACCCGCGCGAAGCTGCTGACGCTCGCGCCGCAAAACGGGCAAGCGCGCTCCCCACAGCGCACGTGCCGATTGCACCCCGGACAAACCGTAAAGCTAGTCGTTCCCATCGCTCCTCCTGAGCCAATGCTGACCCGGCGGCGCTCGCTTGTCCACGAGCTGTCAGGAACCGGCGGCGCGGGGAGCTGCACGCGCACCAGGCAGGGCCTACCGCTCGAACCCAAGTCGCCATTCCGCAAGGCTCCGTCGCCCGCGCATTTGCTGCATTCGCGCGTTGGCTGGTTCTCGCCTCTCGAGCGTCGCAGCAACTTTACGGCGTCGCCAGCGGACGCGAGAAACAGAAAGCGCTCGGGAAGGCGGTTCAGCTCACGCTAGTGGCCACGAGCCCTCGGCTAGCCCTACATCTCCAGCGCAAAGCCCAGCACCCAACTACTGCTCGCCAAATTCAACACCTTGTTCGAGCCGAAGCCATCCAGCTGCGGCCGGAACCATTCGGCGAACAGGTACGAGTTGTTGATGCCCATGATGCCGTCGGCGCTCTTGGCGTCGTCTTCGTCGAGCACGTCGAGTAGGAACATGCCGCCGAGCGCGTAGGTGACGCCGTAAGAGCCGCCTTTGCCCTTTTCGCCTTGATAGGTCGCGCTGCGCTGGCCGTCGGACGACCACCACATGGCGTAGCCGAAGCCAAACTTGGCGTAGGGCACGAACGGAACCTTGAGGTCTTTGGCGATGAAGTCGGCGCGCAAGACGGCCACCACGTACATCGGCATGATGTTGAGGCGCGTGGTCGAGGCCGAGAGACCGCTGCCGTCGGCGAACGGGGCGCGCTCGCTGAACTTGGTGTAGCTCCAGCCGAAGCCGGGGCCGAGAGTGCCCAGGTGTTTGATGCGCAGCACCTGCCAATCGACTTCTGCGCCGAAGGTGAAGCGGTTGGCGGTGCCGAAAGTATCTTGGAACGGCGTCGTGGTCAGGCCCTTGTCGACCTCGGGCAGGTAGCGCCCAATGCGCAGCTCGAAAGCGGCGTCTTGCTTCGTTTCAGCGTTGCCGCGCACTCTGCCGTAGCCGCCGAAATCGTCGACGCCCTGAGCGTGCGCGGCGGCTGGAAGGAGCAATGCGATAGCGGTGGCAAACGCGGCGCAGGCTCGACGGCGCGAGCTCATCGACGCCTCCGCGCGAGCAGTGCGCAGGCGCCGAGTAAGAAGCCGAGCGCGCCCGCTACGGCCCCGGTGTGCGCGGGCCCGAAGGTGCAGTAGCCGCCGCCGCCCTCGCCGCCCGCTTTGCGGTACGCTTCGAAGAAGCCGGTAATGTCTTTGGGTGTCCCGCAGGCGAGTGTGGAGAGCACACCAACGTTGTTGACGGTGTCTTCGGTAGCGACCGCGACCGCGTAGCCGCTGTCGTTTCCGAGCACGGGGTTGGTTTCGCCCCCCGTGGCACCTTGTGCGCCGATGGTGCCGCAGTCGATGGCGCCGGCTGGTGGCGGCTGCCCCGGTTCGAGGACGTTGTTGAGGGAAGTGCAGTTGGGATCGGGCATGAATGACCCGGCGCCCGCAGAACCTGCGGTGCCCGCCGTGCCGGCCGTCGCGTCCGTGCCGGCAGTGCCCGCCGTGCCTCCTGTGCCGGCGGCCGTTGCGTCTGTGCCGCCAGTGCCTGCGGAACCGGCCGTTGCGTCCGTGCCTGCGGAGCCACCGGTGCCGAGGCCACCCGCGTCTGCGCCGGCAGTGCCGCCAAGCCCCCCAGTGTCGATCCCTGCCGCACCTGCGCCGCCCGTGGCCGCACCTGCGCCGCCCGTGGCCGCACCTGCGCCACCCGTGGCCGCACCCGCGCCGCCCGTGGCCGTGGCGGCCGTGCCCGCGCTGCCGGCGGTGCCCATCGCTGGCGGCGGGCCCTGGGGACTGCAGTAGAAGTGATAGTGTAGGAGATTGGTTTCGCCGGCGGGCGGCGTAAACGTGGTGACGAGCGATCCGTCACCAGACTGTGCCGCGACGCCAGTAGGCGGAGGTGGCGCCGAGATGTCGTATTTGAAGGCCCAGGCGGTGTTGGTGCCCGTGGCTATCGTCGCCTGCGTGTTCGCATCAAAGACGACGAAATAGAGCGTGCGAGTCAGGAGACCGACGCTCTGAGTGGAGTTGCACTCCGCGATGTCAGCGTTGGGGGTCGTGCCGGGCACTGCCACCATGTCTCGAAAGCGGATCGTCACGGTTTGATTGATCGTGCTCAGCGGGACCGATCCACTCACGCGCACGCAGTTTTGAATGACGGTCGTCGTCTGGCGGTTGGCCGCCTGATCACAGCCGGTGCCAGACCAGACCTCGAACGCGCCAGTCGGCACGCCCACGAACTGGATGCTGAAGCTGGCGACTGCGTCATTCAGGCAGTCTTGGCGATTGAGTAGATTGATCAGACGATCGCCGGGGCGCTTCGTCCAACTGGGGAGGGCGACGTTGATGGTTCCGGCGTGCGCCGGCGCGGCCGAGAGGCCCAGCGTGAGAAGCCAAAGTGTGGCGATGAACAGGCGGAAGAGGCGCATGCGGACGGGGCTTTATGAGCACACGGCGTGCCACGCCGCAATCGGCGCGCGGGGCAGGCCTAAACAGGCTTTGCGATTGAGTTTTTAGGATGTCCCGAGCGCGCGGCTCGCGCCAGCTTGGCGCGGCTTACGGGCGCAATGACAAACTGTCAGAGCCGGACTTCGACGTGCTGCTGCCGGCGCAGGTTGTCGAGCCAGACCCGGCGGGCCTGGGCCATCTTGTCCATGTAGACGCGCTCGCTGAGCTCGCGCTTCGAGGACTCGAAATCTGGCAGGTTCGACGGGTCGCGCTCGAGCACCTTCAAGATGATGTAGTCGCCGCCGACTTTGAAGACCTGCGAGACTTGGCCGACGGCCAAGAGCAGCGAATTGCGCGCGATGTCGGGCGGCAGCGCGGCCGGTTGGGACTTGTTCATGGCGCCGCCACGGCTGCGCGTCGCGGGGTCTTCCGACAGCGCGCGGGCGACGCTCGCGAAGTCTTCGCTGCGGGCGCGCATGACGGCTTCGTCGGCCAGCTTGCGCGCGTCGGCGACGCTGTGGTTCTCGCCGCGGATCACCACCCAGGCTAGCCGCACGTTGAGCTGCTGGCGCTCTTCGCTTTCGATTTTCTGGTAAGCGGCGCGCAGGTCTTCGTCGGTAATGCGGATGCGACCTTGCAGGCGCACGTTCAGCAGCTTGGCCTCCAGCAGCTGGCGCCGTAGCTCTTCGCGGTATTTGGCTTCGGGCATGCCGGAGCGCTCGGCTTCCGACACCACTTGTTCGATCGTGATGTGGTTTTGAGACGCCACGCGTTTGAGCGCCTCGTCAATCTCGGTCGGCGTGATGGTGACTTTGGCTTGCGTGGCCGCTTTCTCGAGCAGCTCTTCGTCGACAATCTTCTGCAGCACGGCCTTGTAGACCTGCGAGATGGCGGCGTTGCGCTGCGCTCCGACCGGCACGGTTTGCTGCACTTGCAGCATGAACGGCTCCGCGCGGCGCCTCAGATCGCTCAGCAAAATCGCGCGCTCGCCCACCGTGGCGACGATGCGCTCGACCACCGTGGCGTGGGCGGCGGAGGTGACTGCCAGCAGGCCGGCGAGCGCGACAGGACCGAGCAAGCGTAGAAACGACGGGCGAGGGGCCAAGCGGCGGGGTCATACCACTGTCGGCTTGACTACGCAGCGCGTTTGGCGATGCTGTCGGCGTATGGGGCGAGTGGCCTTCGGCCTGAAACGCGCGCGGTTCCGAGCCGCGGTCTCGGCATTTTTCTGGGGTTCGGCGGCCTTGGCGCAGGTTCCGTTGCTGACTCCGGCCGAGCAGCCCGTCGAGGCGCCTGCCGCGGCCCCGCCCGCGCCGTCTGCTGCGGCCGCGCCGGCCGCGCCGTCATCTGCGGCCGCGCCGGCCGCGCCGACGCCAATCACGACGCCGGCTCCGCCCCCAGCTCCACCGCCGTTGTCGCCGGCGCCAAGTCAGCCGCCGCCGCACCCTCCGAGCTTCCTGCACGGGGGGCCGACCAGCGCGACGCCCGAGGCCGTGCCGGTCCGAGCTCATCGCGAGACGTCGGAGGAGTTTCTGGAGCGCGCTTCGCCGTGGGTCGACTTCACGTTCACCAGTTTTTGGCACGAAGATCGGGCGAGCAATTTCCTGAATCTGGGCGTTCAGGTGGGCGGCTACTTTTTCGAGCGCTTGCGGCTGTCAGCGCGCCTGGTGACACCGCTCGAAAGCGTCAGCGACGACTACTCCAACTATCAAAACGGCCAGCAAGGCAGCTCGAGCCGTTCCTACGTGAGTCACGACTCGCGCTCCCTGTCGGCGCTGTATGGTGTGTCCGCTGGCCTGCTCGTCAGCAATTCGCGTACGTTCGTCTTCGGCCCGGGCGTGTTGTTTCTGCGCGGTGACGTGGGAGCGTACGGCAACGCGGTCGAGGTGCTGCTGCCGTTCGAGTGGACGACGCGCAAGAACTTGCGCGTCGCTTTCGAGCTGGCGCTCGGTCGCGCCTTCGGCGGCACTGTCACCCAAACGTGCGTCTCGTTCGTGACGAGTCCTACGCCCTGCGGCACCACCCACATCGATCGCCCCGGCGGCACCGCAGTGCTGCTTCAATACAGCATGGGTTGGTCGCTCGGCGGCTTATGAGGCTGCCCCGTCGCAGCCCGCGAGAATTCGTCACATCTCGCCCTGCCGTTTCGAGCCGCTTCGGGTCCGGGGCAGCCCGTACCTTGGTGCGAGATCCTGATTTTCACAGGAAGATCAGAAAATCAGAAGGTTCATGGTTTGCCGCGCCTGCGGCGCGCAATCGAGAAGTGGGGCTCGCCGGCGGCAGCGCGGACCCCCATCGCTCGCCTTCTGTCCTTCTGATCTTCCTGTGAAAAAATCTCGCCCGCACGAGGTGGCCTGAGTCCGATACGAAAGCTTCTGCGATTTGGGCTGCGGATTGGCAGCCCGAAAGGCGCTCACATGGTCATGTCGGGGCGGCTGGCGGTGGTGACGAAGAAGTTGCGCGGCCAGTGGCGGTAGTAGTCGGCTTTGAGCACTGGCGTGCCGTCGTCGGGGTCGACGTCGTCGCTGAGCTTGCCGAGCACGCGCACGAGCGAGCCGCGGTTGACGCTTTTTTCGCCGATGTCGTCGGCGGGCGCGAGCTTGAGTAGCGCATGCACCACGGCGAACTCGTGCTCGCCGACGGTGACGCGGCACGTGTCTTGGTCGAGCGCCTCGCACAGGTTGCGCGCCTCGAGCGTGCGCACGCTGAGCGTGACGTAGGCCATGCCGGCGGCGCCTTCGCCGCGCTTTTGGACGATGCCGAACACGCTGATCTTCGCCTTCTTCCAATCGGCCTTGTCGCGCTCGGCCATGACCGGGTCGTATTCGCGTGCGCCGTCGGCGGCGTCTGATTCGGCGCTGAGCGGCGCGTAAGTGCGGCTGTAGCCATACGGGCCGGCCGAGCTGCAGGCGGTGACGAACAGGAGCGCGAACGCAGGCAGCCGGTAACGCATGGCCCCCGAGCTATCACGGCGGGCGGCGTCGCGGAAGCGGGCCCGCGCCAGCGGCTTGCCCGCTACACTGTGCCTACATGCGCTCGGGCGATTCGATGCCGAGCAGGGTCATGCCCTGCATCAGCACGCGGCCGGTCAGATCGGTGAGCGCGATGCGGGAGGCGCGGACGTCGGGCGGGACGTCGTCTTTGAGCACCGGGCATTCGACCCAGAAGGAGGCGAAGGCGCTGGCGAGCTCGTACAGGTAGGAGCACAGCCGGTGCGGCTCGAGCGACGCCGCGACCGCTTCGACGGCTTCGCCGAAGCCGGCCAGTAGCAGTGCCAGCGCACGTTCACGATCTTGCTGGATTCGGATCGAGCCGGCGTTGACGGTCTCGCCGGGCCCGAGCTTGCGCAGCAGCGAACGCCGCCGCGCCTGGGCGTACTGCAGGTACGGGCCGGTGTTGCCCTCGGGCGCGAGCATGCGGTCCCAGTCGAACACGTAGTCTTTGATGCGGTCGCTCGACAGGTCCGCGTACTTGATGGCCGATAGCGAGAGGCTGGCGGCCAGCTCGAGCTTGGCTTCGGCAGGCAGATCGACGGCGCGCTTTTCGAGCTCGGCTAAGGCGCGGTCGCGACCTTCGTCGAGCAGCTCGATCAGCCGCAGCGTGTCGCCGGAGCGCGTCTTGATCGGCTTGCGATCGTCGCCCAAAATTGCGCCGAAGCCGACGTGCTCGGTTCGCACGTCGGGGCTCAAATAGCCGGCCAGGCGCGCCACCGCGAACACCATCGCGAAGTGTTGGGCCTGGCGCGAGTCGACTACGTAGAGAATGCGCGTGCCGTGCAGCACTTGCGCGCGGTAGCGCAAGGCCGCCACGTCGGTTGCGTCGTAGCCGAAGCCGCCGTCGGACTTGCGCAGAATGACCGGCAGCGGGGTGCCTTCGCGATTCTTGAAGCCTTCGGGGAACACGCACAGCGCGCCGCCCTCGATGCGGGCGATGCCGCGCGCTTCGAGGTCAGCGGCAATTTCCGGCAAAAATGCGTTGTAAAAGCTCTCGCCGCGCGTGTCGGCTGGCGTCATGGTGACGCCGAGGCGGGCGAAGACTTTTTCGAAGTGTTTCTTCGACGCCTCGACCAGCGTGCGCCACAGCTCGAGCGTCGTGGGGTCGCCGCCTTGCATCGACACCACGCGTTGCCGCGAGCGCTCCGCGAAGCTCGGGTCGCTATCGAACTTTTTGCGCGCTGCTTTGTAGAACAGATCGAGCTCGCCGACCGAAAGCTCGGCGGCCTTTTCTGCGCCGCCGAGATCGAGCAGGTGCTCGATCAGCATGCCGAACGGCGTGCCCCAATCGCCGATGTGATTTTGGCGAATCACGCGGTGGCCCGAAAACTCGAGCACGCGCACCAGACAGTCGCCGATCACGCACGGGCGCAGGTGGCCGACGTGCATTTCTTTGGCGACGTTGGGGCCGCCGTAGTCGACCACGACGGTGTCTGGCTTCGACGTGGTGCCGACGCCGAGCCGCGGATCTTTCAGCGTGGCCGCCAAGAGCGCGTCGAAGTAGTTGTTCTTCAGCGTGAGGTTGATGAAGCCGGGACCTGCGATCTCGACCTTGTCGCAGATGTCGTCGACCTCGAGGGCCGCCAGCAGCGCTTGGGCCACGTTGCGCGGCGGTTGTTTGAGGCTCTTGCCCAAGCTCATCGCCAAATTGGCTTGAAAGTCAGCGCGATCGGAGCGGCGCACGAGCGGATCGGTCGCGGCGTGCTCGGGCCCGAAGGCGCGGGTGACAGCCTGATGAAAGCGCTCGGCGAGCTCTTGCAGCGGCGGCTTGACGACGTCGGTCATGGCGGGGCCGGCTGTATAGCACTTTGCGCGCGCCGCTCACGCAGCAGGCGCCAAAGTCGCACACCGATCTCGAGCGCCAAAAGGCCGAGCAGCAGCCAGCCAAGCTCCGGCGAAGCGTCGATTTGAGGCGCCGCGCTGGCCTTCGTTTTGCGCCAAGCGCTCGGCAGCTCTTGCTTCGGCGCGGTGAGCACCTCGTCGGCCGCCAGCGTGATGAAGCGCGTTTCGTGTTTTCCGTTCAGGCCAAGCTCGTAGCGACCCGTGGTTTCGGGCGTGACCACACGCTGGCCGTCGGCCTCACGCACGGCGAGTGGGCTGCCGTTGACCGAGACCGTCAGCGTGCCAAGGGCCGGGAACCACCACTCCGTGCCAGCTTCGCTGGCCACGGGCCCACGGCGGCGCAGGGCTTCGCCGACCATGTTGTCGAGCAGGGCCAAAAATGCCGGGCGCAGCGGCAGATCGCTGACCGACACCGAGATCGGCAAGCCCACGCTGAAGAGCAGCCCGCGACCGCGCTCTTGGCGAGCGACCAGCACCTTGCCGTCGCTCCAGCGGCCGGCAATTTCGGCCCCTGGTAAGAGCGCCGTATCGAGGCGGGCGCGACCTTTGGGTTGCAGGTCTTTCAAGCTCTCGGCCTCCACGCCGAGCCAATTGAAAGAGGCGGTGTCGACGTTGGTTTCTGCGCCGAGCGGCTCCCAGTCGACTGCGCCGCGCACGAATGGCTCGAGGCTCGCACCGAGTTGGGTGTCGTGCGCGCGCGGGCCGAGGAACAGCGCGGCCACGGCGCCGCCCTCCAGCCAAGCGTCGATGGCGCTGCGCGTCTCCGGCGTCAGGCCCGGCGGGTCGTCCAAGAACAGCGCCGCCACGTCGCTGAGCTCGCCCGCCTCGCGCGGTAGCTCCGCGAGCGGCCGCACCGGAGTGCCGTAGGGCAGCGAGTGCAGGGCCTGCTCGAGCAGCGGTGCGCCGCCGGTTTCGACGGCCTCGCGCTCGGTGTCGACGTGTACCGCCAGGCTGAGGCCGCGCGACTCGGGCGCGATCTCGGCGCGGTCGTCGTCGGGATTCTGGTCGCCCGGGCTGAGCTCGACGGCGCTCGGCTCGGCCTTGCTGTCCAGCGCGACGCTTTGCTCGCCGCGCTGCACGACCAGGCGAGCTTCGGCTTTGAGGGCCGGATCTTTGCCGACCAGCCGCAGCGTGCGGCCCCGCGCCGCAAGCTCGCTGGAGCAGGCGACGCTGACCGTCACGCGTTGGCCGCTGCGCTCGGCGCGCAGGACGCCGCAATCGTCGGCCTTGCTCGCGAGCTCTGGCAGC
>Ga0307516_10005181_pt1 | contig 15706 bp, 17 predicted proteins | sample 19_EM_MG_FD_203310 | JGI IMG/M metagenome (GOLD analysis project Ga0307516, IMG submission 203310) | Populus trichocarpa ectomycorrhiza microbial communities from riparian zone in the Pacific Northwest, United States - 19_EM | ecosystem: Host-associated > Plants > Roots > Unclassified | place...
GCCGCGCCGGCGGCGTCGAGCCGGGCCGCGACCGCCGCCGCCGGGGTCACGATCTCCCAGGCCGCGGGCAGGGCGCGCGCGACCAGGGCGGGGTTGAAGTTGTAGAAGGTCGCGACCACCGGGGCGGGGCCGACCGGGCCCAGCGCGGCACCGCGGGAGGCGAAGTAGTCGGCGACGGCCGGCACGCCGAGCGCCCCGAAGCGCTCCCGCACCTCGGGGGCGAAATAGATCATCGCGTGCAGCGGCTCGGCGAGCCGCCAGGCCTCGCGGGCGAGGGCGGGCGTCACATCGGTCATACCCGCCATCCTGTCATTACCGGCTAGTAGGGTGCGACGGTCATGGCGGTCATCCCGGCCGCGGCGTCCACGTCGATGCGGTCCACCGCGTCGCCCCAGTCCGCCGGCGTGAACGTCTGCCCGGCGGACACCCCGGCGTGGTTCTGCCCGTTCAGGGTGACCTGCCCGGCGCCGCTGCCGACCCGCACCCGGACCGGGGTCTGCCCGGACGCGAGCACGTCGAAGAGGCTGACCCCGCCGCTCATCCGGACGCTCAGCGTGCCGTCCGGCGGCGGCAGCGTCAGGGCGATCCGGCTCGCCCCGCCGGTGAGATCCACGCCGCCGACCCGGCCCGCGCTCAGGTCGATGGTGGACAGTTCGGCGCCGCCGACGACCCGCAGGTCCCAGAGCACGGCCGCGTTCAGGGTGATGTCGACGGCCTGGGCGCCGCCGCCGACGAGGCTCAGCCGGACCCGGCCGCCCTGGTCGTCGACGCGCGGCATCGCGGCACCGGCCTCCGGCGTGGTGACACGGTAGAGGGTGTCGCCGAGGTCCCCGGCCCGCACGGTGACCCGCTTGGCGCCGTCCACCAGGTCGAAGCCGGCACTGGTGCGGCCGTTGAGCGCGGCGGTCGCCGTGTGTGACGCGGGGGCTACGGCCGCGGCGATCGGCGGGCTCCAGCCGGCGGGTCCCGCGTCGCTGGGATCGCCGCCGCGGCTCAGCACCACGACGGTCGTACCGGTCAGCAGCAGGGCGACGGCCGCGATCCCGGCGCCGACCAGCCAGCGCCGGCCGGGCGGGGGCGGCTGCTCGCTGCTCGCCGCGTCGCCGGCCCGATCGGCCGGGCCGGCGGAGCCCCCGCCGGGCTCACTCCAGTCCGTCCGGTCCCAGTCGGCCAGATCCTGGGCGTCCTGGTCCCAGTCGGCCCCGTCCCGGTCGTTCTGGTCCTGTGCGTTCTGCTCCCCGTCGTGCTGCTCCCAGTCGGTCCGGTCCTGGGCGTTCTGGTCCCGGTCGGTCTGGTCCCAGTCGGTCCGGTCCTGAGCGTTCTGGTCCCAGTCGGTCCGGTCCTGGGCATTCTGGTCCCAGTCGGCCCGGTCCTGGGCGGTCCGGGCCCGGTCGGGCTCGTCGCGGTCGTCCAGCAGGTCGTCCAGCCCGACGGTGTCGGCCGCCGGCCGCACGGGCCGGGGGCTCCGCCGCTCCAGGGCCGGGATGCGCAGGATCCGGGACCGGGCGGGCTTGGTCAGCGCGAGGGAGAGCGCGGCCGCCGCCAGCGTGGGCGTCGAGGTCGGCGCGTCCTCGGCGAGCATGGCCTCGGTGACGGGCGGCAACTCGATCGTCGGCTCCTCGGCCGGCAGGGGAGCATCCGGCTCGGGCCAGTCCGGCGGCGCCGCCGCCGGTGATCCGTCGGTGGAACCGGCGTCGGGGATTCCATGCACGGTGATACCTCCATGTCGGTGCCATCGACCGGTACGGAATCCAGCCCCGCGCGGATCGGAACAGGTATGAATCTTGCGGGCCGCGCATCTTTGCGTGCCACGCAACTTGGGCTACAGTGGCTGTCATGGGACTCCGCGAGCGCAAGAAGGCCGAGACGCGCGCCGCGCTGAGCTGGGCCGCCATCCGCCTCGCCGTCGAGCGGGGTTTCGACAACGTCAAAGTGGAGGACATCGCCGCGGCGGCCGGCGTGTCACCCCGGACCTTCAACAACTACTTCGGCGGCAAGGGCGAGGCCATCGTGTCCCGCCACCTCGACCGGCTCCGGCGTGGCGCCGACGAGTTGCGGGCCCGGCCGGCGCACGAGCCGCTGTGGACGGCCATCACCGAGGCCGCCCTCGCCCAGCTCGAGCCCGGTCCCGAGCTGCTCGCGCACCCGATGGGCGACCGCGACTCCTGGGCCGCCGGCGTGCGCGCCATGATCGCCGAACCGGCCCTGCAGGGCGACTTCCTGCGGGCCTCGGCGCGGGCGCAGGCCGAGCTCGCCGCGGCCGTCGCCGACCGCACCGGCACCGACCTGCGAACGGACATGTACCCGCACCTGGTGGCCGCCGCCGTGATGGCCGCGAACGACGTCGCGCAGGCCCACTTCCTGCGGGCCGAGCCGCACGGTTCGATGCGGCAACTGCTCACCGAGGCGTTCGCCCAGCTCGCCGCGGGCCTGCCCACCCCGGAGCCCCGGCACACCCCCGAGGCCCCGCCCGACTCCTGACTCGCGGCTTCTGCCCGCCAGTTCCTGACCTGCCCAGCGTCAGCCCGCCGGATCCGGCCGGGCCGATGCCCCGTACCCGGAAAGGGATTTGACCATGATCGATGTCGTCATCGCCGGAGCCGGACCGAACGGCCTCATGCTCGCTTGCGAGCTGGCCCTGGCCGGGGTCCGGCCGCTGGTCCTGGAACGGTTGCCGGAGCCCACCACCGAGCAGCGGGCCAACGGTCTGGTCGGGCAGGTCATCCGCATGCTGGACCGGCGTGGGCTGTACGAACGCCTCGCCGGCGGCCCGGGGCCGCCGCGGCCGGCGGCCGGGTTCACCTTCGGCGCCTTCCCGCTGGACCTGCACGATCTGCCGGACCACCCGCTGTACACGATGCTGGTGCCGCAGCGCCGGATCGAGCAGATGCTGACCGAGCGGGCGGCGGAACTCGGCGTCGAGATCCGCCGCGGCCACGAGGTGCTGGGCCTGACCCGGCATGCGGGATCGGTGACGGTCGAGGTCGCCGGCGCGGCCCCGGTCGAGGCGTCCTACCTGGTCGGTGCCGACGGCGGGCACAGCGTGGTCCGCAAGCTCGCCGGCATCGACTTCCCGGGAGTGACCACGGACGACACGGTGTCCCGGACGGCGCACGTCAGCGTGCCCGCGACCATGGTCGACGCGCAGGGCGCCCTGCACGTGCCGGGCTTCGGGGTGGTGCCGCCGTTCCGGCACACCCGCACCGAGCGTGGCATGTTCACCTGGGCGCCGATGCCGGGACGCGATCCGCTGATCAGCGTGGGGGAGCGCGACCGGCCCGGCGGCGGCGAGCCGACCCTGGCCGAGCTGCGGGCCGCGGCGGCGCGGGTGCTCGGCGCGGACGTGCCGCTGGCGGCGCCCACCGGCCCCGGCCCGCACCTGCTGCGGCGCACCGAGGGCGGCAATACCCGGCTGGCCGCGACCTACCGGGCCGGGCGGGTGCTGCTGCTAGGCGACGCGGCCCACGTGCACTCGGCGCTCGGTGGCTCCGGGCTCAACCTCGGCCTGCAGGACGCGATCAACCTGGGCTGGAAGCTGGCCGCCGAGGTGCGCGGCCAGGCGCCGGACGGCCTGCTGGACACCTACGAGTCGGAGCGCCGGCCGGTCGGCGAACGGGTCAACATGCACACCCGGGCCCAGTCCCTGCTGGTCGGCCCGGGCGGCGAGGTGACCGCGCTGCGGGAGCTCTTCGGCGAGCTGCTGGCCTCCGCGGACACCCGCCGGCATCTCGCCGAGCTGATCGCGGGCGCCGACATCCGCTACGAGATGCCCGGCGCGACCGGCCCGCGCGTCGGGCGCTGGGCCCCGGACGTGCCGGGCCTGACGGCGCTGACCCGGACCGGCCGGCCGCTGCTGCTCGACCCCACCGGCGGTCTCGATGTGGGCCGCTGGGCCGCCCGGGTCGACGTCGCCGCCGCCCCGGGGCTGGACACCGCGCTGCTGTTGCGCCCGGACTGCTATGTCGCCTGGGAGGGCACCACCGGCGACGGCCTTGAACAGGCGCTGGCCGCCTGGTTCGGCAAACCCTGACCCGGAAACCGCGGCTAACCGAAGGCGTTTCCACGCCGGAGGGCAAGCTGCGAGAACGTGCCCTCGTGCGCGCCGAGCCCGTGATCCGACTGGCCGAGGAGGTAGAAGTCGCGGACGCCCTTGGCGATGCCGACCGCCACCTTGTCCAGATATTGCCCGCCGGACATCAGGATCGCCCGGTCGGCCGGGTGGGCGAGATTCGCGAACTCCACCCGCACGGTCGGAACATGCGCCTGCTCGAAGAGAATCGAGTTCTCGGCATGCAATTCCCGGTCGGCCGCTCCGGATTCCGACCGCACATGGCGGTGTATCAGCCCGGCCAGCGGCCGACCGACGTGCGAAAACGTGTCATTGCTCGTACCGAAGTAATAGACGCGTGAGCCGGGCCCCTCCTCGGGCAGGTTGGCCAGGCTGACCGCGATGTACAACTCGGCGTCGATGTTGTTGGCGAACGAGGCGAGCTGGTGGGCGTTGTTGCTGAATTCCGGGCCGGTGAGCAGCCAGGACTGCATTCCGGTCAGCTCCTGGATCCGTTGCTCCAGCAATGCGCCGAGCTCGCGCTTGACCTGCTCGACCTGCTCACCCCGCGGCGCCGGCTGCCGCGCCCCGTCGGAGACCAGGTCGATGATGAGCAGGCCGGTGTGCTGAGCGCGAACGATAAAACTGATCAGGTGTCGCTGCTGCACGGTCGCGGGATGGTCTCGGCTCACCCCGCTCTGGCGGAGAAAGTTCATCACGCGCCGGCTGACCCGTCCGAACACTCCGTCGTTCAATACGTCGTACTCCGTCTGGAACCGGCGCACCGCCTCCTCGGTCTGCGCACCGAAGACGCCATCGACGGCGCCGACCTCCGCGTAGCCGAGAGTCAGCAACTGGGACTGCAGTTCCGCGACGTCGCCGCCGCGCATCGGCTCGTCGGGCACCCGGGCCAGCGCCCGGCCGCTGAACTTGCTCGGTACGGCGCGAAGCGCCGGCGGCGCCGGCCGGTCGTCCTCGGCCGGCCGGGGCGGGGGCGGCTCCTTCGCCGCCAGCTCAATCACCCCGTCAGGCGACGTCCTGCGCAGCTTCCGATCCAGCGCCAGCCGTGCCCTCGCCGCGAGAACCTGTGCCGCCGTCGGCGGCGGAACCGAGTCTGTCATGTCCGTCCTCGAAACGATGTCCCAGCTGATCGGAGATGTCGACCTGGTTGATGATCGCGGTAAGCAGATCGGCATCACTGGCGTTGATCTCGTCGATGCCCTCGATGAGGGCGGTCAGCGCCGCGAGGCCCAACGTTCTTCGTTGTTCGTCGGGCCCCAGGACGAGCTCTGCCGACCATTGGACGCGTTTCCACCATTGATCTTTGCGATCCGTCCGCTCCTTTTGGCGCATAGTAGCCAAAACGCCGGTCAGCACGATGGTCGCGGCAATGATCGGCGCTGCGACGCCGACGACGCCCGCCCACGCCCACTGTGCTCCCACAAATCCGACCATAGAGATACGGCGCAAAAGACGCGAGTCGATCTCTGGCGATATCGCCCCCTCGGCGTGCGCCGCCCGAGGTCAGGACGTGAGCTGCTGGTGTCCTATGACGGAGAGCAGTTGGAGTTTGGTGTTGCTTTCGGTGCCGGGGCGGGTGGTCAGCACGATGAGGGTCTGGGCGCGGTTCTCGGCGTACAGGACCTCGCAGTCGACGTCGATGCGGCCGAGTTCGGGATGGACGAGGGTTTTGTGGTCGTCGTAGCGCTGGGCGACCTCCTGCAGGTCCCAGAAGCGGACGAATTCGGGGCTGCGCTGGTGGAGTTCGGCGACGATCTGGGCGGCTCGGTGGGTGTCGCTGCCGGTCGTCAGCGCTGAGCGTAGCCGGGCGGCCTGGGCACGGCCGTGGCGTGAGTGGTCTTCCTCGGGGTAGCACAGCCGTTCGGCGGGGTCGGTGAACCAGCGGTAGTAGGCGCTGCGGGCCAGGCCGGTGTGGCGGGTCTGGTCGCCTGTCAGCGCGGTGGAGAGGGGGTTTTGTGCCAGGGTGTCGGCCAGGTCGGACAGGATCAGGGCGGGGGAGTCGTTGAGCCGGTCGAGGACGCGCAGCAGGGTGGGGCTGACGTGCTCGGAGTGGTGGAAGCGGGCCGGGGCGTGGTGGCCCATGAGGCTGAAGAGGTGGTCGCGTTCGTCCTGGGTCAGCCGCAGCGCCCGGGCGAGGGCGGCGGCGATCTGGACGGAGGGTTGCGGGCCGCGTTGCTGCTCGAGGCGAGTGTAGTAGTCGGCGGACATGCCGGCGAGCGCGGCGACCTCCTCGCGGCGGAGCCCTCCGGTGCGCCTGCGCGGGCCTTTCGGCAGCCCGACGTCGCCGGGTTGCAGCGTTTCGCGTCGCCGGCGCAGGAACTCGCCCAGCTCCTTCTTGTGCATGATCTCCATGGTGACCGCCGTCGGCTGTTCCAGCCAGGGACCGGTGATCCATGGATAAGCCGTCCTCTGCCGCCCGTGCCGAGACGCCCGCATAGTCGGTGCTGCCGGGGCACACACCGGTTCCACCGCAGCGAAGGAGAGCGACACCCATGAAGACCACCGGCAACACGATCCTGATCACCGGCGGCACCTCGGGTATCGGGCATGGCCTGGCGTTGCGCCTGCACGAGGCCGGTAACACGGTGATCGTCGCCGGTCGGCGTAAGGAACTGCTCGACCAGATCACCGCCGAGCACCCCGGCATCGAGTCCCTCGTGCTGGACGTCACCGACCCCGCGTCGATCGCTCGCGCCGCCGACACCCTGGCCGTGAGCCACCCGCAGCTCAACGTCCTGGTCAACAATGCCGGGATCATGCTGCCGGAGAATCTGCTCGATCCGGCCAGCCTGCCGATCGCCGAGGACCACGTCACCGTGAACCTGCTGGGCACGATCCGGATGACGTACGCGTTCCTGCCCCGGCTGGTGGCCCAGGCCGACGGGGTCGTCATGAACGTCACCTCGGCGCTGGCGTTCGTGCCGCTGCCGATCACCCCGACCTACAACGCGACGAAGGCGGCTTTGCACTCGTTCTCCGAGAGCCTGCGCGTGCAGGTGGCCGGCACCCCCGTTCAGGTCATCGAGGTAGCGCCGCCGGGCGTCCAGACCACCCTGATGGGCCAGGAGAACAGCGACCGGGCCATGCCGCTGGATGAGTTCCTGACCGAGACCATGACGCTGCTGGCGACCCGGCCCGACGCCAGCGAAATCATCGTGGAACGCGCCAAGTTCATCCGGCAGGCCGAGGCCAACGGCGTCTACGACCAGGCCCTGGCCATGCTCAGCGGCATCTGAGCCGGACCGCTGGGAAGCCACCTGGCCAGCAGGCGCGGCGCTCAGCAGGAGTCGATCGAGAACTGGCCGGAGGGATCACCGTTGCGGCTTCATCGCGCGAGCCTCTATGCTGCTCCGTAGTTACGGAGAAGCGTAGGGGGCGCGGTCATGAACGACACCAGGCTCGACGACCTTGAGCGACGGATCGCCCACCTGGAGGGCCGGATCGACGGCGCAGCCGCGCCGGAGCGCACCGCGCGAAGCGCGAGTCCGCTGACGGGGGTGTTGCACGCCTGGCGCCGCGAGGCCGACGAGCAGTCCCTGCCCGGGACGGTGGGCTATGCGGGGTACGTGGCCGACCGGGAACTGCTCTGGGCCAGGCAGATACCGCTCGCCGAGCTGTTGCCGGCCGACTGGGGTCCGGCCGCCGGCATCCTGGAGTCCCTCGGCAGCCAGCCGCGGCTGGCGCTGCTCGGGGCGCTGCTGCGCAAGGGCCGCCGCACCAACGTCGACCTCCAGGAGGCGCTCGGCGCGAGCCAGGGGGATACGACCAGCGGCCAGCTCTACCATCACCTGCGGGCGTTACAGGGGGCAGGGTTGATCACGCAGCGCCGGCGTGGCGAATACGAGCTGGCCCCCCAGGCGGTGATCCCGATCCTGACCATCCTCGCCGCGGCGATGAACATCGCCACCGACCCTCCGGTCGGCCCACCCGCTGCGGCTCCGCAACCGCAATGACGCTGATCGACCGGTACGCCGCCGGGGCAGGCCTAGGCCTTGCGCGCGACCGCCCCGTACATGGCGATGTCCTTGTCCGCGATCTCCGAGGCCTCGGATCCGTCCGGGCGCCACTTGTGCACCTGGACCAGGCCCGGCTCGACCAGCTCCAAGCCGTCGAAGAACGCCAGCGCGGTGGCGCGTTGGCGGAAGATGAGGGTCTCGCCGAGCCTGTTGTATTCCCGCTGGACCTCGGCCAGCGGGATCGGGTCGAATTGGTCGGTCGCGATGGACATGGCCAGGTAGCTGCCCGCCGGCAGCACGTCCATGACCTGCTGGACGACCCGCAGTGCCTCCGCGTCGTCCTCGATGAAGTGCACGATCGCGATCAGCAGGAGCCCGACCGGCTGGCTCAGGTCGAGGGTCCGCTGGAACTCCGGCGCGGAGATGATCGTCTGGGGGTCGCGCATGTCCGCCGCGACGTAGGCCGTGCTTCCCTGTGCTGTCCCGAGCATCAGCGCACGCGCGTGCGCGAGCACGAGCGGATCGTTGTCGGTGTAGACCACTCGTGCGGTCGGGTCGACCGACTGCACGATCTCGTGGAGATTCGGTGAGGTTGGCAGGCCTGTGCCGATGTCGAGGAACTGCCGGATCCCGCACTCGGCGGCCAGGTAACGCGCCACCCGGTGCATGAAGGAGCGGTTTTCCTGCATGTGGACCCGCAACGCGGGCCAGATCAGCAACGAGTTCTCGCCGGCCTCGCGGTCGGCGGCGAAGTTGTCCTTGCCGCCCAGGATGTAGTCGTAGATCCGTGCGCCGTGCGCCCGATCGGTTCGCAGGTCGACACCGCGAGCATCTTCACCACGACGTTCCAACGAGAAGCCTCCATAAGACGATGCCGTCACCCGTGCAGGCGACCCTACACCGGTTACGGACAGTGCCCGGTTCCTCTGTGGACCGGCCGGGACCCGGCAGCTGGCTGGCTTCAACAGTCGAACACCGACCAGCAGATGTCGTTGCGCAGCCTCTGGTCATCCAGGACGAGCTCGCGGATCGCCGCCGGGAGCTGATCGCGCTGCCACTGGCACTCCAGCCGCCCGGCGGCCTCGCTCCGGCCCTCCGGTGCCGCCGCACGTGCGGCCTTGATCGCGTAGGCGGCCGCGCCGAGTTCGTGCGCGGCGACGTGCGCGACGGCCCCGGCCTGGCCGGCGGCGTAGGCGGCATGCCGGGCTGCCCCGCGCAGGTCCCTGGCTGCGCCCATCGCGTGGCCGCCCGCCGCGCGAGCCTGCATCATCTTGACCTCGCCCCGCACCCAGGCCCGGGCATGCTCGATCGCGTGCCGCGGTCGCGGGTCCCCGGGCTGGGCCGACTCGAAGAGGCCGAGGACGTGCTCCGCACACGAGGCAGCCCACAGGGCGAGGAGCCGGTGATCGGCGTCGGTGAGGGTCCCGCCGCGGCGGACGGTAATGAAGCGAGGGTCCCGGACCTTCGGAAGGATCATGCCGGGCACCCCGCCGCGCGTGGCTCGTCCGCCGTCAGGTCGACGTCTCCGGACCCGGTCTGCGTGCTCTGTGTCATGTCCATGAATCGTATCCTTGAACTCCCGGTTGAGACTTTGCGTGCCTCGGCCGCCGGCGCGACGAGCCGGGCAGCGGGCAAGCCGCCGCGCCGGATGTCGGTGGGTGCGGCTAATCTGCCCTGATGGACGACCTGGCGGAGCGGCTGGCCGAGTTGACCTTCGCGGGCCTCACCCAGGACGAGGTCACCGGCCGGATCATCGACGAGGTGGCGGCCTGGGGGCTCGCGCGGGGCTGGCGGGTCTACCGGCGCGCGCCCAGCGTGGTCCGGCTGCCGCCGCCGATGGACAAGCAGCATTCGGTGCTCGACGTGGCGCTGGCCCGCCCGGCCGCGCCGCCGATCGTCGTCGAGGTCGACCACACCGACCGCAAGCGGACGGTGGAGAAGCTGCTCGCCGAGGCCGACGCCGGCCGGATCGCGGTGTGGGTCCGCTGGGGGCCGGGCCGCCTCAACGAGCCGCCGGCGCCGATCCACATGATCGGGTTGCCGGTGACCCGCAGCCAGGGCCGCTACTCGCGGCGAAGCGGGCCGGACCGCCCGGCGCCGACCCACTCGGCGGCCCCGCCGACCGCCGGCGAAGCGGCCGAGCTACCCCTGGAGGCGGCGGAGCCTGAGCTACCGCTGGAGGCGGGCTGAACCACCCCTGGAAGCGGCCGGCCACCCCCGCCGGAGCTGGGCGGACGGCGTTGTTACCGGCGCGAACGCGGCGTAGCGTCCAGGGTGGAGCGCATCACCCGGAGGTGGTCGACATGCGCACTCTCTACCCTCGCGGCCAGCTTGCGGTCTGTGCCGAGGAGACCTGCCAGTGGCGCAGTTTCGTGCCCGAGCTGACGCCCACCACCACCTGCCGGCGGCATCCCGGCCGGACCGCCTTCGTGCCGGAGGGCACCCGGCTGCGGGTGCGCTGCTTCCACGAGGGCTGCCTGCAGAGTTCCGTGATGGTGACCTACTGGCGCAGCTTGCACGCCGCGGAGAACTTCCAGTGCGCGTCCCACCTCATCCGGGTCTGAGGACCACAGCGCCTCGAGGTCAGCCACGGGTGCGGCCCTTGAGGTGACGGCCCATGGCACGGGCGATCTCGCGGTTGGCGTCGCGCTCGGCGAGCGCCTGGCGCTTGTCGTATTCGCGCTTGCCGCGGGCCAGCGCCAGCTCGACCTTCGCCCAGCCGTCGTTGAAATACAGCGAGAGCGGAACCAGGGTGTTGCCGGGCTCGCGCAGCTTGTCCAGGATCCGGTCGACCTCGATGCGGTGCAGCAGCAGTTTGCGGGTCCGGCGGGGGGCGTGGTTGGTCCACGAGCCGAAGCCGTACTCGGCGATGTGCAGGTTGTAGAGCATGAGCTCGCCCTCGTGCTCCTGGGCGAAGGCGTCAACGATCGACGCATACCCGGCGCGCAGCGATTTCACCTCGGTGCCGGCCAGCACCAGGCCGGCCTCGTACGTCTTGAGGACCGCGTAGTCGTGTCGCGCCTTCTTGTTCGACGCGATGACCTTGCGGCCGGTCTCCCTGGCCGTGGCCGCCCCCTCGATGTCGCCGGACCGTCATCTGCCGCTCATCCTCGCAAACGAAGCCCGTCGCTGTCGGCACCTAATCTCCAACCATAGACTTCTGGTGGAGCGTCGCCCTCGCCGCGCTGGGTGTCCTGGTGCCGGCAGCCGTCGCGCTGTACGAGTTCGTCCTCAAGGGCCGCAAACGACTCGGGTACCGCGTGCAGATGGACACCACCGCGACCGACGTGGTGCCGTCGCCGTTCGCCGGAGCGCTGCGGCATCTACAGGACAACGGGGTGCGGCTCGACGACCCGACCCTGGCCCTGCTGCGCATCGAGAACAACGGCGCGACCGACATCGACACCCACGACTACGCCGTGCTCGACGACGACCTGGTCGGCATCCGGGTCAGCTTCCCGGGGCGGCGGGTCGCCGGGCTGGTCGTCACCGAGCTCAGCGACGACTTCCTGCGCTCGTGCTTCGCCGAGGGATCCGGGCTCGGCGTCCGCGACGGCGTCATCGAGCTGCCGAAGGTCCCGCTCAACCGGCACGCCCACTACAAGGTGCTGGCCGCGCTGGAGCGCGCTCCCGGCGAGACCGGCAAGCCGGGCCAGTACGCCGACCCCGAGGTGGTGGGCGGCATCAAGGGCGGCGTCGGCGGCGGCCGCATCCTGCAGACCCGCAGCCGTACGGGCACCTCGTGGCGCTCGGTCGGCCTGGTCGGCTTCCTCGTCGCGGTCGTCCTCGCCCAGCTGACCGTCGCCCTGAGCACGGACACCGCCGCGCCGCTGGACTGCGCGCGGGGCCGGCTGGCGATCGTCGGCTCCACCGCGTTCGAGCCGGTCGTGCGCGAGGCCGCCGAGCACTACCGCGACAGCTGCCGCAAGGTCACGTTCAGCTTCGACATGCGCGGCAGCGGCGAGGGGCTGCGCGGCGCCGGGCCGGACATCATCGCGTTCTCCGACGGCGAGAAGCCCGAGGGCTATCCGAAGCTGCTGCCGCGGGCCCTCGCGTTCTTTCTCTTCTCGCTGGCGATCAGCGAGCAGGCCGGGGTCGAGGACCTGACCGTCGACCAGGTCCGGCGCATCTACCGCGGCGAGATCGTCAACTGGCGCGACGTCGGCGGCCGCGACCTGCCGGTGCGGCTGGTCAGCCGGAATCCCGGCTCGGGCACCCGGACCACCTTCCAGCGGCGGATCCTCGGCGGGGTCCGGGAGCCCGGCACCAACTCCGACGACTGCCGGTCGCGGGATCCCGGCGCGGCGGCCGGCGTGGTGCGCTGCGCCCGGGACACCACGCGGGAGGTCCTCGACACCGTCGCCGCGACCCCCGGCGCGCTGGGCTACAGCGAGGCCGGGGCGGCGGCCGGGCACCAGGGCGTGCTGGCGGTGCGGATCGGCGGCCACCGGGCCACCCTGGAGGACGCCGATCACGGCGCGTACCCGCTCTGGGAGACCGAGTACGCCTACACCTACGGAGAGCCCGCCGCCGGATCACCGGCGGCGAGCTTCCTGCGGTACCTCACCAACCAGGTCGGCGCCGACGTGATCCGCTCGTACGGCAACCGCCCCTGCGCCGAACTCGACAACCCGGCGCTCTGCCGCCCGGCCTGAGGCCTGCTCAGGGTGCGATCAGGTTCTTGCCGCTGGCGACCTCGAACACCTGGATCTTCGAGGTGTCGTACCAGATCCGGGCCGTGCTGCCGCGGTGGACGTTCGCCGAGGCGTCCAGCCGGGCGGTCACGTCGACGCCGCCGCTGTGCAGGTCGTTGCCGGTGTCCTTGGCCAGGTCGTCGAGATCCTGGGAGCGGGCGCCCTCGCCGGTCATGGTGAAGTACGCGTAGACGTCCGATCCCATCGCCTCCACGATGTCGACCGGGGCGTCGAAGGTCCCGCCCGGCTTGTCTCCCACCAGCGCGGCGTCCTCGAAGTGCTCCGGGCGGATGCCGAAGATGACGTCGCGTTCTCCCTTCGCGTCGCCCAGGGCCTGGCGGACGCTGTCCGGCAGCACCGCCTCGCCCAGGGCGGTCACCATGGTGTCCCCGCGGAGCTGGCCGGGGAAGAAGTTCATCGACGGGCTGCCGATGAAGCCCGCCACGAACAGGTTGGCCGGGTGGGCGTACAGGTGGGCCGGCGAACCGACCTGCTGGACCACCCCGGCGCGCATGACCACCACGCGGTCGCCCAGGGTCATCGCCTCGGTCTGGTCGTGGGTCACGTAGAGGGTCGTCGTGCCGAGGTTCTTCTGGATGCGGGAGATCTGGGTGCGCATCTGGACCCGCAGCTTGGCGTCCAGGTTCGACAGCGGCTCGTCCATCAGGAACGCCTTCGGCGACCGGACGATGGCCCGGCCCATCGCCACCCGCTGGCGCTGCCCGCCGGACAGGTTGGCCGGCTTGCGGTCCAGGTGCTGGGTCAGCTCCAGCATCTCCGCCGCCTGCGCCACCTTCTTCTTGATGGTCTCCTTGTCCATGCCGGCGAGCCGGAGCGGGAAGCCCATGTTGTCGCCGACCGTCATGTGCGGGTAGAGCGCGTAGGACTGGAACACCATGGCGATGTCCCGGTCCTTCGGCGCCTTGTCGTTGACCACCTGACCGTCGATGAGCAGCTTGCCGGCGGTGATGTCCTCCAGGCCCGCCACCATGTTCAGCGTGGTCGACTTCCCGCACCCGGACGGGCCGACCAGGATGATGAACTCGCCGTCGGCGATCTCGAGATTGAAGTCGTCCACGGCCAGGGCGCCGTCGGGATAACGCTTGACCACATGGTCCAGAACGATCTCGGCCACGTCAGCTCCTCCGGAGTAGGTATGCGGGGTGTAGGGGTCAGCCCTTGACGGCGCCCGAGGTCAGCCCCGCGACGATCCGCCGCTGGAAGACCAGCACGAAGATCACGATGGGGATGGTGATGACCACGGCGGCGGCCGCGATCGGTCCGGTCGGCTTCTCGAAGGTGGTGGCCCCGGTGAAGTAGCTCATCGCCGCCGGCACGGTGCGGGCGTTCGACGTCGAGGTGAGCGACAGGGCGAACAGGAAGTCGTTCCAGCAGGAGATGAAGACCAGGATGGCGGTGGTGAAGATGCCGGGCATGGCCAGCGGGGTGATCACCCGGCGGAAGGCCTGGTACGGCGTGGCCCCGTCCATCTTCGCCGCCTTCTCCAGGTCCCAGGGGATCTCCCGGAAGAAGGCCGACAGCGTGTAGATCGCCAGCGGCAGCGCGAAGGCGATGTACGGGATGATCAGGCCGGGCCAGGTGTCGAACAGCCCGACCGCCGTCTCGATCTTGAACAGCGGCGTGACGAGCGCGATCTGCGGGAACATCGAGACGAGCAGCGCCGTCGCCACGATCGTCCGCTTGCCCGGGAAGTCGAGGCGGGCGATGGCGTAGGCGGCCATGGTGCCGAACGCGATGGCGATCAGGGTGGCGATGATGCAGATGCCGATCGAGTTGGCCAGCGCCCGGACGAAGTCGGAGTTGTTGAAGATCGCGGTGTAGCTGTCGTCGCTCGGCGAGGTGGGGAAGTAGTTCCCGTCGTTGAGCGTCGCCTCGTCCTTCAGCGACAGCGACACGATCCAGAGCACCGGGACGAACGCGTACAGCAGGACGATCGCGTTGACCCCCCACCACATCAGCTTGCGGTTCGTGGTCTCCGGCTGCATGACTACCGCCTCCCCTCAGCGTCGGACCCGGGCGCTGCCGCGCCGAAGAGCTTGATGAACGCGAACGCGATGATCCCGGTGGTGATGAAGATCAGCACCGACATCGCCGACCCGATGCCGAGGTTCAGCCCCCGGATCAGGTTGCTGTAGGCCACCATCGACACCGAACTGGTCTTGTTCGACCCGCTGGTGAGGATGAAGATGTTGTCGAACACCCGGAACGCGTCCAGGGTGCGGAACAGCAGCGCCACCAGGATGGCCGGCTTGATCAGCGGCACGGTGACCATCCAGAACCGTTTCCACGCGTTCGCGCCGTCCATCGAGGCGGCCTTGAGCAGGTCCTCGGGCACCAGCGCCAGCCCGGCCATCAGCAGCAGGGCCATGAACGGGACCGTCTTCCAGACCTCGGCCAGGATGATGATCCCGATCGACGGCCAGAACTCCGTGAGCGGCGCCGAATCGCTGGGCGCGAGCCAGCCGAGGCCCTGGGTCCAGGCGAAGCGCCAGGAGAAGGCCGCGACCACGGTCACGATCGCGTACGGCACCAGCGCCGAGGTGCGCACCAGCCCGCGTCCCACGATCGTGCGGTGCATGACGATGGCCAGCAGCATGCCCAGCACCAGTTCGAGGGTCGCGCCGATCACCGTGATCAGCATGGTGACGCCGAACGCGGTCCACCAGATCGGGCTGGAGAGCACGGTGACGTAGTTGTCGAACCAGATGAACTGGTTGGCGTCCGGCCGGCGCAGGTCCGCCTTGTTCAGCGACAGCCAGAACGCGTACAGGATCGGATAGGCGGCCACCGCGAGCATGATCACCACGGCCGGCGCGACGAGCAGCAGGCCCAGCTTGCGCTCGGCCTTCTTGGCATCGGTGTGCCGCTGGCGGGCGATCTCGGTGGTGCCGTCGTCCATGCGGTCCTCGGCCGCCTGGGCGGCCGCGGCGGTGGGGGTGGCGGTCATGGCACGATCCCCTTGCCGT